>Ga0222423_1000199_pt1 | contig 52765 bp, 47 predicted proteins | sample 3A0metagenome_FD_182472 | JGI IMG/M metagenome (GOLD analysis project Ga0222423, IMG submission 182472) | Enriched microbial communities from leaf-cutter ant dump, University of Wisconsin, Madison, United States - 3A0 (version 2) | ecosystem: Environmental > Terrestrial > Nest > Insects nest >...
CTGGTGACGAGGCCAGTACAATAGAAGATTTTTATGAGCCGTATCTTCTGCAGATTGGGCTACTCGAGAAAACTCCACGTGGCCGCAAGGCAACAGCGCGTGCCGAGGAGCACCTTGTAAAGCATAAAAAATAATTGTTAAGGTATAATAAAATTATGGATACGCAAGAATCATCACATCAGACACCGGAGCAACCAGGTGTTCCGTCTGTTGTTCATATTGCGCGTGCCGTTGAACCTGCAAAAGTTGTTGTTACACCAGAGGTACAGCGTAAGCACGATAGTTCAAAGCTCCTCCATCCGACCCTAAACCTAAGCGAAGGTGAATATGTTATCAGGGCGGTCCGCCGTCACCCGATTGGTTTAATCGCACCACTGGTTATTGGAACTTTCCTCATCGCCTTAACGCTGACATTGGTTTTTAGCTACGGTGATTTCGTAGAGCGTTTTATGATTACTGGCGAACTTGCTAACGGCAGTCTTGTTTCTGCACTGGCATTTATTTTCATAATTGCCGTTGCTTTAGGCATGGCCGTAAGCTCTTATGTCTATTTGAGTAATAAGTTCTTTTTGACAAACGAGAGTGTTATTCAGGAGATTCAGCAAAGTCTCTTTTCGCGACGTGAACAAACCGTAAGCCTTGCAAATATTGAAGACGCAAGTTTTACTAAGCGAGGAATCCTTCAGTATATTTTTGATTACGGCGATGTACGCCTTAGTACAGAGGGCGACGAGACAACGTATCGATTTAGCTATGTGGCTAGCCCAAAAGAGCACGTCGACAAGCTAAATAATGTTATTGAAGCGTTTAAGAACGGCCGACCAGTTGACGACGATTAACTATTGATTATTGATTAGCCATTGCTAGCATTTTGATCGGTCTGTCAGCTTGATTAGCGGCCGAGTTTTAGCTGTTTTAGTTACGACTTTCTTTAACGTAGTCTGCCTCGTGCTCAAGGGTTGTGCGAAGCGTGTATTTTTGGCACAAATCTTCATTACAATTCGTTGCCTCATATCGGTAATTGCTTTCGCCTTCACCAATTTTTACCCCAGACGGATCTTTGAAGAGGTCTGCATCAACTGACGGTAGAATACCACTCGATAGAGTGCGGGGGTAGGCATTATGTTGCTTGAAATAAACCTCTTCTAGGCTGTAGTACATCGCATTAATCGCTGTTTTGCGTGCGCTATCACGCGAAGCTGCTTCTATTTCATTTTTTTGAATAAAGAAAAAGACACTCGCGATAGCCATAACGGTGACCACAAGGATAATTTCTATAATAGTAAAGCCATTTTGTTGTTTCACTCTTTCGATTATAACAAATTAAGATTTAGACGGTATAATAAATAGTAAGAAAGTGAGGGAAAATAGTATGGCAACAAAGAAAACAGATGCGTCTGCCTCGGCCGATGTAACCATGGCCTCAGATGAGAAGCTTAAAGCGCTTGGTCTTGCGCAAGAGCAAATTAATAAGCAATTTGGCGATGGCGCGATTCGCCGCCTTGGTGACACTAAGACTATTGACGTTGAATTATTGGGCAGTGGTGCATTAAGCCTTGATCTTGCACTGGGGGGCGGTTATCCAAAGGGCCGTATTGTAGAAGTTTACGGGCCGGAATCGTCTGGTAAGACCACACTAACACTTCACGCAATTGCCGAAATTCAAAAGCGTGGTGGAACGGCGGCTTTTGTTGATGCAGAGCATGCGCTTGATCCAGCGTACGCTAGGCGATTAGGTGTTGATACCGATAATCTTCTTGTCGCGCAACCAGATAATGGCGAGCAGGCACTCGAAATTGTCGAGACTTTGGTGCGCTCTAGTGCGGTTGACCTTGTTGTTGTCGACTCTGTAGCAGCGCTAGTGCCTCAGGCAGAAATAGATGGAGAAATGGGCGACAGTCATATGGGGCTTCAGGCTCGACTTATGAGTCAAGCGCTCCGTAAGTTAACTGGAATAATAAACAAGAGCAAGACTATAGTTATCTTCATCAACCAGATTCGTATGAAGATCGGTGTTATGTTCGGCAATCCAGAAACTACCACTGGCGGAAATGCATTGAAGTTCTATGCATCAGTTCGTATGGATATTCGTCGAACGGGTCAAATAAAATCTGGCGATGACATTATTGGAAACCGAACCAAGGTAAAGATAGTCAAGAATAAGATTGCGCCGCCATTCCGATCGGCTGAATTCGACATTATGTACAACGAGGGTATCTCTAGGACGGGCGATGTTCTTGACCTTGCAGTAATTCACGGTATTGTCGGTAAGGCTGGTGCTTGGTTCGACTACAACGACGCTAAAATAGGTCAGGGCCGAGAGGCAAGTAAGCAGTATCTTGCAAATAATCCAAAAGTCCTTGATGAAATTGAAGCAAAAGTGCGAAAGAAAGTTGCTGAAAGCGCTGCATAAATTATTTTCTTATGAAAATTACAGGGCTCTCGGTCCAGGTTAAAGATAGCCAGCGAGTTAATGTTATGGTTGATGGCGTTTATCGTTTTTCGCTTGACATTAATCAGGTGGCTGAACTTGGGCTGAGGGTCGGGCGCGAGTATACAGAGGCCGATTTATCGGTGCTTGAAGAGGAGTCTATCTTTGGCAAGGTTTATACTAGGGCGCTTGAGTATATGCTTATGCGACCCCACAGCGGCAAAGAGCTAAGTGACTACCTATACAGAAAAACCCGTCCTCGCAAGGCCAAGAACGGCTCTATTGTTCCTGGCGTATCTGCTACAGTTACTCAAAAAGTGTACGGTCGCCTTATGGAAAAGGGATACGTTAACGATGAGTCATTTGCGCGGTACTGGGTTGAGAATAGAAATCTTCGAAAGGGCATAAGCCAGAGGATGCTTCGCTCCGAATTGCTGTCGAAGGGGGTTGACGGTAGCGTGATTGACGCGGCATTAAATAATGTTGGTCGGGACGATAAGTCCGAGCTAACGAAGATTATTGAACGGAAAAGTGCGCGATATACTGATGAACAAAAGCTTATTGCATATCTGGTTGGTAAGGGCTTTAGTTATGACGACATAAAGGATGCCTTAGCATCCAGAGAGTCCTAGTTGTCGGGCTGTAGCGTCTGCGCAGGCTTGCGAAATGGATTAATATAATCGTAAACTGGTTCAATTTGTGCCGGCTCGCTTTTAACCTGCTCTGAAGCACTCTTTACAATAATTACAGAGTGGTTTATTTCGATAACTTGCGACCTGTCGATGAGCATGCCGGTGTCGGTAAGGCTTCTGAAGCCGGCTTTCTTTACGTATAGCTTCTGTATCATAAAGGTAGCTGTGTCTACTGCGTAATCGCTAACTTTTCCAAGTTTATGCCCGCGTTCATCGACGACTGGCATTGATACTAGCCGAAAGCCGAGGTCGCTAACTTCTTTGATTTTAATTACGTCGTCAATGCCAATAAAGTCGTCTGCGCTATCGATAATAACACCAAGTGAGCTTACTTCGCGTATTTCGTCAGTCCTTAAAAGCGACGAATCTTCCGCTAATATGACCTCCTTGAGTGAATACGCTAATATCCGAAGGTTAACTGGGTTTATGATTGGTTTTTGAAGATTAGCAATACGTCCACCGGTGTGGAGACTCATGACGGGCATCTTGATAAGTTCTGAACCTAGGGCAAGCATACTACTATAAGTATAAGCGTTTTTGCAATGAAGTGCTAATTATTCGCTAAACGGGTTTATTCGGGGTGTTGTTGGGATCTCTGGAAGGCTAGAGGTTTCGTCGCTGCTGCGTAGGTTCTTTATTCGTTCAAGGGTTGTCGAGTCGATTGATCCGGCGTCTATAGATGAGCTATAAAGAGAGTCGGTACTCTTTTCTTGAATGGTGACATTAAGATACAGTACTGCCGCCCCGAAACTAACTGCTACAAATATAAAGTATAAAATAATATGAAAGCGTCGGAAAAATCGCGATATTTTTCGGGATAACGTTTTGAAAGATAGATCGCTCAGGTTCATCTTACCACCTTATTTCACATGAATGATTATACTAATATCTTCAGCTAGAACTGTATCGCCGCCTACACTAGAGCGCCCTAGGTTTAGTTGAGAAACTTCCATTTTTGGGATATTTCCCTCTATGCCCCTTAAGAAACGAATAATATTGCTGTAAGATGCCGGCGATTCAATAGTAACAAGAACCGACCTACTGCTATTTGCGTTGGCATCCTCTCTGAAGGTCGTTGACTTGACGTTTACACCGGCCAGCTCTGCGTAGTGTCTAATGTCGCGAATCGCCTGAGTCTGGTAGTTGTCGGTAGTAGAAAAGATAGACTCAGCTTTTTTAATAATGCCACTGTCTTGTTCGAGCTGTGCCTTTAGCGTCTGCAGGGTTTGAATTTGTTTGGCGCTGGTATCGGCGTCGATAACCCTATGACTAGTTTCAACGGCAAGTTTTTGTAGCTGGGTTAGGGTAGTGTAGTAGAGCCAGCCACCGCCGGAGAGCGTCAGTATAAATAATAGAGTTAAGAAAGATCGGAATGAGGTAGCCTTTCCGCTTGAATTTCTTACTGGCTTAATATCTGTATCTACCATTTTTATTGCCCTGCTGTTTTACTAAAGGTTACGTTCATCGTTACACTAACGGGATATCCAGCGACGCCGCTACCTGAACCGCTTACCGATTGGAAAGCAACACTACTAAAAAGCGATGAGCTGCGGAATGCTGATTGCAAAGCCAGAATTGCATCGGTTGTTTTACCGTAAGCTGTTATAGATACTGGCCCCTGTAGTGACGCGGTCGATAGGTTGAGCTCGCCGATTATCGTCCCTTCGGGCATTTGGCTTGCGATGTTGGTCAGTATTTTGGAGAAGTGAACTTCTTTATCAAGGATAGATTGCGCGGTAGTTAGATTGTTGCTTAGTTCGCCGACGCGTTGCTTAGTTTGGCTGTAAACGCCGGCTTCAGTTGTATTTGAAGCGATTGTTGCCTCTGCGCTGGTCTTTGTCGCTACGAGCAACTGTTCTGAGTTTTTCATAACAGCATACAACGCCAAAATGGCAATAAGACTAATAGTAATATACCTGACTAACAAGACGTTATGGCGGGCTGCGATAAGTTCGGATTTATCTTTATCGGGTAAAAGGTTTATCATTTCCAAATTTTCCCTGGGTTTATGCTTGCAAGGCCGGCAACGGTAAGGTAGCGCGGACGGAACTGTCTAGGCGGTTCTTGTAATTTTCCAAAGTCTAGTTTTTGCCACGGACTCGCTACGCGTGATGCGATGACAAGATTATCGGTGAAGTATTCGCCAATGCCTGGTATACTACTGCCACTACCAACAACAAGTAGTTGCTCTAGCTTGTGTTCGTCGTCAATCCGTTCAGTATAATAGCGCATTACTTTCTTAACTTCTAGGAGAATACGCTCAAGGCTAGGGTCAAGCGCCTCCTTGAGCTTTTCTTGTCGTGGACCCTTATTGAGGCCACTTAAGACTTTAAGTTGATGAGCGTATTCAACCGCAATATTGAGCCTTTTCGCTATATCGAGTGTAAAGGTATTGCCACCAACGGCAAGACCATCGGTTACTCTAATCGAACCCTTATTGATAATTGCAATGTCGGTACTAGTTGGCCCGATATCGACAACAATCGTAGGCAGGTCGGCGCTCTCTGTTGCCGTAAGAAGGCGTGTCACGGTGCTGATGCTAGGCTCGACAATTATAGGGTTTAAGCCTGCATCTTTAACGCTTCTAACGGCGTTATCGACGACAGTCTTTGAAATTGCGCTCATAAGTACAGTGACGACTTTTTTGCTGCGATTTCTCTCGATAATTTCGTAGTCGATGTAAAGTGTTGAGGACGGTATTGGTATATACTGGTCCGCCTCTAGGATAACCGCTTCTTTAAGCGTATTCTCAGCTGAATATGGTAAGGTGAAAGTTCGACAATATGTTCGTGCAGTTGGGAGCGCAATAGCGACGCTGTTGCTCGAAAGTGTACCAACAACCTTTTCGGCAAGTAGTGTCTTGATGCTCTCCGTAAGGTATGGATCATTATCGGTCTCGAGCGCTTCCTTCACTTTTAGTGGGTCAAGATCTATTGAGCCATAGCCATTAACGAGCCACTTCTTGGCATCAACAGACATAACCTTCACACTCGCTGTGCTGATATCAAGTCCAGTTAACGGTTTATCATTATAAAAAAGTTTCGACATATGCCCACTAATGTAATTACAGGTCTATTGTACCACAAGGGGTGTATTAACGGATATTTTGTGAAAGTTGTGCTATTGGCAACATAACACTTGCTGCGATTAGTCCGACCATTGCTCCCATTATGATAATCATTACAGGCTCGATAATTGAGCTGACACTGTCGATAGATAGGTCGACCTCCTCCTCAAAGAAATCGGCTACTTTCACAAGGACGGTATCAGTTTGGCCTGTTTCTTCACCTACAGCAAGCATTTGACTGACAATACTAGGGAAGAGGGGGTTTCTTGCAATAACAACCGATAGTTGTCGTCCATTCTTCACTTCTTTAGCCGCCTGCTGTAGAGCCTCCTCAAAAAGTACATTGCCCACTGCGCGTGATGTGACGTCTAGTGCCTGCAGGACGGCAACTCCAGCGCCCATAAGTGACGAGAAGGTGCGAGAGAAACGGGCTACGGCGAGTTTTTGGACTATCCCTCTAATACCGGGTGTTTTTAAGAGCAACGCGTGTAGTTGACGTTTTCCGCGCGGGGTTCTGGTATACTGAATTATTAGAAGAACAAGCCCAATAAGCGCTGGGAAAATAATATACCAATAACCGGTGACTATATCGCTAATGCCAAGCATGAACAAAGTAATTCCGGGGAGTTTTGCTTCTGGTCCGCCAAGTCCACGTACGATCTCACCAATTTGCGGTACAACGAAGAGCATCAATCCGAAGAAGGCAAGAACCGTAATCACTACAAGAACCATCGGGTAGGTCATGGCACTTTTAACTTTTTTGCGTATGGCAGAGTTTCTTTCTTGCTGGAAGGCAAGGCGCTTAAGAATTTCATCAAGAATACCGGCGGACTCACCGGCCCGAACCATATTTACGTAAACGTCATTAAAGTTGGCCGGATGTTTTGCAAGGGCGCCTCCGAGCGTCATACCACCTTCTACATCTTTAGTGACAGTCGCAAGAATATCTTTTAAGGCTACATCTTCAGTATGTTGCTGTAGTGAGCTTAGAGCTCGAAGAAGTGGCACTCCAGCGCCAACCATTGCGCTTAGCTGCCGTGTGAAAATAACAAGATTATCACGTTTGACTTTCGTTTGTCTGAATAAGTTGTTGAAATCAATACTTGAAGTTTTTTTATCTTTAAGTTTTCGAATACTGACGGGACGTAGGCCTTGTTTCGTGAGGGCCGCGATTACGCTTGCTCTGTCGGCAAGTTCAGTTCTTCCCTTGATTACCTTATTACTGATGTCGACAGCTGTGTAGGAAAATCGTGGCATAGTCGTTAACCCCTACTCACCCTAAGCACTTCATCGATTGTCGTCTCGCCCCTAAGTGCCTTAACCAGACCATCTAACTGCATGGTCATCATTCCTTCTTGTGTAGCTTGCGCTTGGATTTGGTCGCTTGTAGCGTGGGCCATAATTAGCTTTTTAATAGACTCAGAGTTATTGAGTACCTCGTAGATACCTGTTCGCCCTTGGTAGCCTTCGCTTACATCGTCACTCGAGAATGTTTTATCTGCTCGCCAAAGTGTTTTTATGCCGTTTTCATCTGTACTAAGCGGTGTGTCTCCACCGATACCAGCTTGCATAGCCGCTTTCTCGAGTTCGTGAATAATACGGAAGTCTTGACCCTCTTTAAGACCAAATAGGCGAATAATAGCATTTTTCTCTTGCTCTGTCGGGACAAAACTCTGGCGAGATTCTTTGTGCAATCGGCGTACGAGCCTTTGTCCGACAATTGCACGGAGTGTACTCGATATAAGGAAGGGCTCGATACCCATGTCTAGAAGTCGGGGTAGCGCAGTAGCTGCGTTGTTGGTGTGGAGCGTGCTAAAAACCATATGCCCAGTAAGGGCCGATTGAATAGCCAGCTCGGCAGTTTCAGGGTCGCGAATCTCACCAACCATAATAATATTAGGGTCTTGGCGAAGTAGAGACCGTAGACCTGTAGAGAAGGTCATTCCAGCTTTGGGGTTAGTTTGCGTTTGGTTGACACCTGGTATTTTATACTCAACAGGGTCTTCGATTGTTGAAATATTAACATTAGGTTGGTTAAGGATCGTAAGAATACTAAACAGACTAGTAGATTTACCGCTACCGGTCGGACCTGTCACAAGAACTATACCGTTAGGCTCAGACATTTCTCGGGTGATATCGTTTAATGTACCGCCCCAATAACCCAGTTCACTTAACGATACGGCCTGATTTGATTCGTCCAATATACGCATCGCCACCTTCTCGCCGTCGCTAACCGGAAGTGTGCTAACACGAAGTGCGTACTGGCGCCCCGCAACGGTAATTTTAAAGCGACCATCTTGCGGTACGCGGCGCTCGTCAATCTTAAGATTAGACAAGATTTTAATACGACTAATTAATGCACCTAGTACGTTTTTAGGAAGGCGGTTAACCTCTTTTAGGACGCCATCGATTCGGTAGCGTACTTGAATATACTCTTCGCGCGGTTCAATATGAACATCGCTAGCGTGTGAACGAATTGCGTACTCAAGAATAAGGTTAACGGTTTGTGCAATTGGCGAATCTTCCGATATATCCTGATCGTCAGATGTAGTATCGACTGCATCGAGCTCGTCTGCTCTTTGAATATCGATAACCTCGCTAAGCTCTTGGTTTACATCGCCTCTATAGAAGTCTAGCGCGGCTAGGATATTATCGTGTGTTGCAATATAAATGCGCGAATTTGTGCCAATTTCTTTTTGAATAAAGTTGACCGCCTGAATATCGTCAGGGTCTTCCATTGCAAGGTGGTGGACGTCATCTGGATCAATTTTAAATAGAACGGCGTTATATTGACGTGCCACACGCTCTGGAATACGCTTTAAGACGTCTTGCGGAATTTCTTGAGGGTTAAGTTCAATAAAAGGAATGCCAGAATAATCGGCAAATGCTTGAGTTAGGGCCTTCTCGGTAGTAACTTTTTGTTCAATAACGACCTCTTGCAGAGGCTGCTTTGAAGAAGTTGCTTGTTTTTTCAAAGCAACTAACTGCTCAGGTTTTACCAGGTTTGCCCGCCCAAGCACGTTTTCCAAGGTGTCATCGGAAATACGCATATGCTTATATTATTGTAATGCATTTACTTATCAAGTGCTAGGCCGATATCTGCTATACTGTAAACGTGATTATTGAGGTATTTAGCGCCGATGAGATGAAGCGGCTTGGCGAGAAAATTGGGCGTCTTTTAAAGAAAGGCGAGACGATTGAATTGGTGGGCGATGTCGGGGCCGGTAAGACAACGCTAACAAAGGGTTTGGCTATGGGTCTAGGCATCGACGATACCGTTCAAAGCCCTAGTTTCACAATAAGTCAAAACTACAGAGCTCGCGATGGCCTTTATCTTTCACACTATGATTTTTATCGCTTGAACGATGCTGGAATTATGTCTGCCGAGCTTGCAGAGGTTATGGAAGATCCGTTCACGGTTGTTGTCATAGAGTGGGCTGGCACGGTGAAGGACGTCCTTGCGGATAATAGATGGAAGATTGAAATCAGCGCAATATCTGAAGATGGACGACGAGTCCTCTTACCTGACGAGATAGGTGAGTTGCTATGATTGTTTTGCTCGATACTTCTACGGCTACGTGCATAGTTAGGCTTGTTGGTAATAATTTCGATGAAACAGCTAGCTGGGAGGCTGGTCGCGACCTATCGAAGGGTCTGCTTCGCTTCCTGGAAGATACGCTTTCGAGTTATAAAAAGAGCTGGAGCGATATAACAGGTATCGTACTTTATAGGGGACCCGGAAGCTTTACTGGTCTTAGGATTGGCCATACAGTAATGAACACGTTAGCTCACGCTCGGGGCATTAATATTGTTGGCGTTACTGGCGATACCTGGCAGAACGACGGTCTAGGTCGTCTAAAGCGGGGAGAAAACGATCAAATAGTTATGCCACATTACGGAGCTGATGCTAATATCACAACACCTAGAAAATGATGATTAAATAGGCTTGCGCGAATCAAGCGCCGAGGGCTACAATGAAGGTAGTCCATTTTCTTTTTTTGAATAGGGGACAGTGAATATTTTTTGAACATTCGGAATAGTTTTTGATACAACTAACGTCTAAGATGAACACTTGGCGGGATTATTCTGAGGAAGGAACAGTGTATGGTAGAAGTGATTATTGCCGTTGCAGCATTGCTTGTTGGTATTGGTGGAAAAACAGCATACGATTTGCAGAGTCGAAAAAAAGGAAAGCACAGTGCCGATAAGACAATTGCCGATGCAAAGACGAAGGCTAGCGATATCGTTTTAAAGGCTAAGGAAGAGGCAATTAAGTTTGCTGACGATGCAAAGAAAGAAGAGGCTGATCGTCGAAAGTCCTGGGAGAAGACCGAGGGTCGACTTGCTGAACGTGAATCATCGCTCGATAAAAAACTCGATGAGCTTGATAAGCGTGCTGAAAATCTGCGCGCTCAAGAGGCGGAAGTTGAATCGCTGAAAGACGAGATACGCGAAATTCGTACGCGACAACAAGAGAAACTCGAAAAAATCGCCGGTCTTAAAAAGAAGGATGCAGTCGAGAAGTTGCTAGAAATGACCGAGCGCGACATTAAGCAAGATTTGACTGGACTTATCTCGAAATTACAGAACGATGCGCGCGAAACCGCCGAAGAGCAAGCGCAGTTAATTCTCGTATCGGCTATGGAGCGTATGAGCTCAGAAGTGACGGCCGAGCGTACCGTCACTGCTATAAAGTTGACCGACGATGAAATGAAGGGGCGAATTATCGGTAAAGAAGGTCGCAATATTCAAGCCTTGCAACGCGCTACTGGCGTCGATATTCTTGTTGACGATACCCCTGGCATGATTATCCTCTCTAGTTTTGACCCATTGCGCCGACAAGTTGCTCGAATGACACTAGAGTTGCTTATGAAAGATGGGCGTATTCACCCCGGCCGAATCGAAGAAGTAGTTGCTAAGGCTCAGAAGGAAATCGACAAAGAGGTTACGAGGGCGGGTGAAGATGCTGCTCGTGACGTTGGTGTTGTTGGTATTCCAAAAGAAATGCTTCGCTTACTTGGTGAGCTTAAGTTCCGCACAAGTTACGGCCAAAATGTTCTGATGCACAGCACCGAAATGGCCCACATGGCTGGTCTAATTGCAGAAGAAATTGGCGCAGACGTTCGCACGACCAAGATTGCGACATTGCTTCACGATGTCGGTAAGGCCGTGACTCATAAAATTGAAGGTAAGCACCACCATATTGGTGCAGAGCTTGCTCGTAAGTACGGTATGAGTGACGAAGTCGTTCACGCAATCGAGGCACACCATGACGATATTGAGGCTACGACGCCTGAAGCCTTGATTGTGCGTGTTTGTGATGCTCTTTCGGCCGCTCGACCGGGCGCACGTAATATCTCGGCTGAAAACTTCGCCGAACGCATGCGTGATCTTGAAAACATCGCCACTGGCTTTAAGGGAATAGACAAAGCCTACGCTATTAGTGCTGGTCGTGAAGTACGTGTAATTGTTCGGCCTGAAAATGTCGACGATTTGTCGGCTATTAAACTTGCCCGTGATATTGCTAACAAAATTGAAAGTACCATGCAGTATCCTGGAACAATTAAGGTTAACGTTATTCGCGAAACTCGGGCAATCGAGTTTGCGAAGTAGCGTCTATTTTTAGTAAATAGCGTCGATTACGCCACTGCCCTATATTTGTCGATTTTGTTTAATATTTCGCTTACATTTTCGTATATTTTCGTATAATATAGTAATATGAGCAAGGGTAAAAAACACGAAATAATCGAATTTATTAAGCAATTTTTAGTGTCAGACGGTAGATTTCCGACATTGAATGAAATTAAAGACGGCGTAGGGCTTAAGTCGGTATCGACCGTCCATCAACACGTTAAAGACCTAGTAGAATCTGGTGTATTGATTGATGACGGTGTCGGTGGCTACGAATTAGCAGACTCAAAATCTAGTAGCAACCAAGTAGAGGTTATTGGCTATATTACTGCGGGCTTGCCTATAGAAGCTATCGAGGTCGTGGACACTACCGTAACAGTGCCTAATTTACCAGCTAATAGCGACTTCTATGCGCTTCAAGTCAAAGGCGACAGTATGATTGATGAGGGTATTTTTGATGGTGATATTGTTGTCGTAAAGCGTCAGACATCAGCCCAAAACGGTCAGACTGTAGTCGCTATAGTTGACGACAATAAAGCTACGTTAAAGAAGCTATACAAAGAAGATGGTAAATTCCGTCTGCAGCCTGCCAATCAGGCTATGCTACCACTTATTCGTGATGAAGTTGAAATTAGGGGCATTGTCTGGTCGATTCAGCGCAATATGAATTTAGGCTTGGACAAAAACGCTCCGGTGATACCGACGAAGAACTGGCGAACAGTAGATCTATTTGCTGGCGTTGGTGGTATTCGTTTAGGTTTTGAAAAAGCTGGGTTTTCTACCGTGTTTGCCAATGATTTTGAGGCTAAATGTGCTGATACTTATAACCAGAACTTCGATACAGCAAAGCTAGTAGTTGAAGATATTACAAAAATTCATACTAAAGATATCCCTGATTGCGACTTCATACTCGGAGGCTTTCCTTGTCAGGCATTTTCTATAGCCGGCTATCGCAAAGGTTTTGATGATGAAAAAGGTCGTGGAAATTTATTCTTTGATATCGCTAGAATAATTGAAGACAAACAACCCACCGGTTTCTTGCTAGAAAACGTAAAGAACCTAAAGTCTCACGATGGCGGTAATACTTTCAAGGTTATCGAGCAAACATTAGCCGATTTGGGTTACCACATCAAATCTAAAGTTCTTAACTCTATGGAATATGGAAATGTGCCACAAAATCGTGAGCGTATTTACATAGTAGGTTTCAAAGATAAAGCTAGAACCGAAGCTTTTGAATTTCCTGAACCAATCCCACTTACTAAAACTATTAAAGATATCCTAGAAAAAGATGTTGATGAAAAATACTACTACAACGGTAAGCCTCTTTACGAGAAACTAAAAGATGATGTCAATGAAGAAGGGCAGGTTTACCAGTGGCGTAGGAAGTATGTCCGTAAAAATAAAAAGGGCGTATCGCCAACTCTAACGGCAAATATGGGCATGGGCGGACACAATGTGCCAATAATCTTTGACGGTAAGGGTATTCGTAAATTAACTCCTCGTGAGTGTTTCCGTATTCAAGGTTTCCCAGACAGCTACAAGTTACCAAAAATAGCCGACTCCGCTCTATACAAACAAGCCGGAAACTCCGTATCTACACCGGTACTTGAGCGTATTGCCACACAGATGGCAAAAGTCTTATAAGATATCTATGCGTATTGAGTTGATACGGTTGAACTGCTCATGCAGGAACTGTTCGTTAAGGTCTTCATCGTATAATCTTATGTGATTATGCTCAAAGTTAGTTTTGAATAAAACAGCTAGACCGTCATCTACCCAATTCTTTGAAGATAACCGCAACTCTAATCGTTTTTTAGACTTGTAGATTTTAGTATTTCCATAATGATCTTCGATAAAATTCTTAAGATATACGGAAGTGTCAGTAGTTTTGCCTACATTTACATCTCGTAGCTGCGCTATATCCACTTCACAGCCAACCAAGTAGAAGTCAGAGCCAGCCCTTAAAATAAATAGGTAAATTATTCGATGAATAGCGGGTAAATCTTGCTCGACTTGAGCTATCTTTAATTGAAAGATATTCAACCAAGAATCTTTGATAGTTTCATATTCCTTGTCTTTGAATAAAGTATCTAGGTCAACGCCAGCGCCTTGAAATTTCTGACCCAATGAGGCTTCGCCAGATATCTTATTGGTTAATCTACCAGCTTCGTCAGCTTTAGCGTCGAGCATTTTTATGTCAGCCGCCCAGCCTTCTTCGTTGTTGTATATATCTACTGGATATGAACCAGCGCCAATAGGCATAACGTCTAGCGCTTGGGCAAACCACTGTTCGATATGCTCTTTAGGAACTTGGACGGCTCTAGGTGCTTGCTCTGGTAATGGCTCTGGTTGAGAAAATAGGCTTTTCTTAATGAAGTACCGTATGACTTCTTGGGCTTTTGTGTCTAATAATTCTAGTAATTCGGTCTTTGGTATTGGTACTAAAACAGGCATAGACACATTATAGCAATATTTTGCTTTAGCAATTTAAACTAGTAAATCCACCATACGATTTGATGGTGGATTTAAGTGAAAATACTTCTTGGTCGGGGTGAAAGGGCTCAAACCTTCGACCTCTCGGTCCCAAACCGAGCGCGCTATCAACTGCGCCACACCCCGATGGTGTGATTACTAGGGTATTATACGACATATTTTTGTTTTTTTCTAGAGTCAAGCGCTAATAGTTGCGACGAATGTGGTTGCCAAGGTATTATGGTTGGAGTATGAAGCAATTTTTCAAAAACACAGTTACCTATATTAAAAAACATCCAAAGGTTGATTTTGTATTTCTTGGAGTGGCGTTAGTTGTTTTTGCGGTAATTGCACTTTGTAATATTACGAATGCTTCGATTTGGTTTGACGAGGCGTTTAGCGCATATATTGTACGGTTCAACTATTTAGAAATATGGCAATTTACGGCAGCCGATGTCCATCCGCCATTCTACTACTGGCTTCTTAAGACGTGGAGCCTTTTATTTGGGACAACCGAGCTGGCCCTTCGTTCGATGAGCCTATTCTTTGCTGGCCTGTCTATTTCCGGAGCTTTCCTATTGGCGCGTAAACTATTCGGACGGTCGGTGGCCTCTTTGTCGGCTGTGTTCTTGTCTATATCGCCAATTTTAATTCGATATAGCGATGAGGTCCGTATGTATACTCTCGCTACGGCTATTGTTTTGTTTGCGACACACGCTTTGCTTAAGGCGCTCGCTTCCAAGAAGAGCGGTTGGTGGATTGTCTATGGCATTCTTGTGAGCGTGGGAATGTGGACACACTACTTCACTGCAGTGGCCTGGATAGCTCATTGGGCGTGGCGCTTTGTAACAACCAAGAAGCAGGGCACTTTCAAGTTGCGTTTTCAGGCCGCGTATTCAAAGCAATGGCTATGGTCTTACGGATTGGCGGTCGCTCTTTTCTTGCCATGGATTCCAGCTTTTATTATGCAAACAGGTCAGGTTCAGGCTGGATTCTGGATTGGGCCTGTTAGTATTAACACACCGTTAAACTATTTGGCTAATTTTTTCCTCTATCTAGAACAGTGGCAGGTAAAGGGATGGTGGGCGATTATTCTTCTTGTTATTCTTGCGGTCACGATTGTTCTTGTGCCAAGGGCATATAAGCGGTTGTCCGCTACCGAGAGGAAAAACTATCTTCTTGTCGTGATGCTTGCGTGGTTTTCGCCTGCTATTTTGTTTGTGTTGTCACTGCCACCGCTTAGCCCAGTGTTTGTCGAGCGCTATTTAGTTCCTGCTATGGTAATGGCCGTTATCTTTTTTGCGGTGACGCTTATTGTCGGGACACGTAAGTGGCGTCCGTTATGGCGAGTAGCTACCGCCATGCTCGTTGTGACTATGATGGTTTTTGGTATTTTCAACGTATATAAGTATGGAAATTATAATAAGAATTCCGAAACCCATATTTTAACACGCGAGGTTGTCGAAATGATTCACGAGAAAGCTCCGGCTGGAACGCCTATTATTGCCGATTCTCCGTGGGTATTTTACGAAGCAGTCTTTTATAGTAACGATGATTATCCGGTTTATTTCATTGATGAAGCGACTGATTATTGGGCCGGTTCGCTAGTAATGTTGCGAGACAGAGACAATAACAAAATTAAAGACCTCGAAGCATTTAAGGCCAAGAACCCAGTTATCTGGTTTATTGGCAGTACAACAAATGAACACGTCTCTGCCTACCAGGAATCCTGGGAGAGGCTCCGAACCGTTAGCGCGTTTGATTCTTTAACTAATAAGTCAGTTTATAAAGCGACAGAATATCGTGTTAGCGCGGAATAATTTTCATTAGAAATTTTTTTCGAACAGCAAGTAAAACAAGGCTAATTGCAACAATAGATATACCGAGATTGACGAACCAAAGCTCGCTTTTGCTCGTTATGAGCATAATTGTGAATATAACGAACGCCTGGATTACGTATACATATAGTGAATTAGTGCCGAAAGGAATTAATATCCAGCCAAGCCATTGGCGTATTTGTTTCTGGTAGCGATTAAATAGCCAGAAAAAGCTTATAAACCATAGTCCAAATAGCATAACGCGAGGCAAGGGGAGTCTGTCTTTTTCAAAATAGCCTTCTATAGTGTGGTGTATGTTGGCAAGCTGGTCTCCTATTGCTGGTATTCCGTGTCCAAATACAAGAAGGGCAGTTGCAATTAGTGATAGGAATCCAAGTGGAACCAGCGTTAGTGTGAGGGTGCGGCGCAGGGTTGAAGATTTGCTTCTCCACCATTGCTGTATGTTTAGCCAATGAAAACCAATTATGAAGCCTATGAAGAATATCAGCTGCCAGCTAAACGGTGTAGATAGCCAGCCCTTAGGCCAAGGACTATATGGGTATAATGCCCAAACTCCCAAGCTAATTGTTAAAACAGCCCACCACATTTTTTTGCGAAGTAGCCACAGTGCAAGCGGTGTTGCCGCAATAAATAGGGCGTATAGGCGTAGATAGTCGGCCCAACCGTAGGTGTATTGCAGTGTTATTGTCTGCCATAGCATTGGCCATATGTCGCCGACGGGTAGAAAAATACCAGGTTTCAAGCCTGGTCGGTCGACAAGTAGCCAGCCTATAAGCGTGAAAAATACAACTAGTATAATACTTGTGATGTAAAGTTGTTTAGATCGTTTCCAAAGGAGTTTTGCACCTTCCTTCAGGGGTTTGTTGATTAGCTTGGCGCCGCGAACAATACCAAGGACAATCCCTGATATTAAAAAGAAGCCTTCGGCAGTTGACGCGTATAGGAAGCTCTTTCCGGTTATAAATTCAAGCCCGCTAGGGTAGTAATGGAGGTGGTTTAGTAAGATAACAAGAAGAAAATAACCACGCAAAAGATCAAGTGTATCAATACGAGGAACTGTAACTGGCGGTTTCATTCTAGCCATTATAACAGATGATATTATGGAGATATGACATATGTTGTGGCTGTAAGCGGTGGAGTTGATTCGATTGTCCTGCTTGATATGATGGTGCGATCTAAAGACGCCTCTATTGTTGTTGCTCATTTTGATCATGGAATTCGGGATGATTCGCATGAAGACGCAGATTTTGTTGCTGCTGTAGCCGAGTCGTACGGACTAGTTTTTGAAACAAGGCGAGAAGAGCTTGGGGCTAATGCTGGCGAAGCACTCGCTCGTGCGAGGCGGTATTTGTTCTTGCGCGAGATTGCCAAAAAATACGATGCCGAACTGGTTACTGCCCATCATGCTGATGATATGGTCGAGACAGTCGCTATTAATTTGCTCAGAGGCACTGGTTGGCGTGGTCTAGCGGTGCTTGATTCGGGCGACCTAAGACCGCTTATAAAGACACAGAAAAAAGACATCTTAGCCTATGCATTGCAACATAATCTTGAGTGGCGAGAAGATAGCACGAACCATAGCAATCGCTACCTACGCAATCGAGTCCGACCAGCAGTTAAGGCACTTTCAACTAATAGCAAGAATCAGTTACAGCTACTGCGTGATGAGCAAATTGTAATAAAAAATGCCATACACGACGAAGTATATAAGCTATTTGGCGACGGTCCACAGTATAGTCGGTATGTACTGACTCACGTTTCAAGGCAAGTGGCAATAGAATGTCTTCGTGTTATAACAAACGGAAGCTTAACGCGTCCGCAGTTGGCAAGGCTGTTATTGGCTATAAAGACGATGCCCGACGGACGTACATATGAGGCTGGTGCCGGTGTTGTGGTTCGTTTTGATACTCGCAATTTTTATCTGTAACTGATAAAATAATAAGAGAGAAATCAACTTTTTTGTTATGCCCGAAAGGAAACCCCAGCTGCTATGGCTACCCCAGTACCTCCGAAGAATAAAAAAACTAACAACAATTTACGACTAAGTCTTTTTTGGGCTGTTGTTGTTTTCGCTGTACTTGGTGCGGTCGCGATTTTTTCGCCACAAGCAACATTGAATGACGTCGCCCTATCAGAGGTTGTGAAGCGTGCCAACGCTGGTGAGATTACAAAAATCGAGGTAAAGGGCAACGAGCTTATTGTTACACCAGAAGGTAGCGACAAGCCGACCGAGCGTTCTATCAAAGACCCTTCAAGTAGCTTGCAAGAGCAGGGGCTTAAACAGGATGCCGATGTTGAACTTGTTATCACGCCGCCATCAGAGACCGGTGATATTTTATGGAATCTTGCAATTATTGTTGTTCCGGTAATATTAATTATTGCCTTCTTTATGGTTATGATGCGACAAGCACAAGGCCAAAATAATCAAGCACTGGGCTTTGGTAAGTCAAAGGCTAAGCTCTACGGTGAAGACAAGAAAAAAGTTCTTTTCTCGGATATCGCAGGTAACGAATCCGCAAAACAAGATCTTGAAGAGGTTGTAGACTTCTTGAAACACCCAAAGAAGTACGAGACACTTGGTGCTAAGATTCCAAAAGGTGTTTTGCTTGTCGGTAGTCCTGGAACTGGTAAAACGATGCTTGCCCGTGCAGTCGCTGGTGAAGCAAATGTTCCGTTTTTCAGTATTAGTGGTTCAGAATTTGTCGAGATGTTCGTTGGTGTCGGTGCATCTCGTGTACGTGATTTGTTCTCTAAAGCCAAGAAGAACGCTCCGGCGATTATCTTTATTGATGAAATTGATGCAGTCGGTCGCCGTCGGGGTAGCGGTATGGGTGGTGGCCATGACGAGCGCGAGCAAACTCTTAACCAGATTCTTGTCGAGATGGATGGTTTCGAAACCGGCACTACGGTAATTGTATTGGCTGCGACTAACCGTGCGGATGTTCTTGACCCTGCGCTTCTTCGTCCTGGCCGTTTTGACCGACGCACAAATATTACCTTGCCAGAGCGAAAAGATCGCGAAGCTATTTTGAAAGTTCATTTTAAAGATAAGCCAACTGATACAGATGTTGACCTTGATAAGCTAGCTGCAAAGACGGCTGGCTCGTCTGGTGCTGATCTTGCAAACATTGCCAATGAAGCGGCTATTATTGCCGCTAGGCGTAATGCCAAAAAAATTAGCAACGCTGATTTAACTGAAGCTTTCGAGAAGGTGGCTATTGGGCCAGAGCGGAAGGCGAAGGTTATGAACGAAGAAGAGAAGCGAATGACAGCTTATCACGAGGCGGGTCATGCAATTGTCGGTCACGTCCTTCCCGACAGCGACCCGGTTCACAAGGTAACCATTATTCCTAGGGGTGGAACTGGCGGTGTTACGTGGTTCTTGCCACCAGAAGACAGAAATTACACTAGTGTAATCGAGTTCAAAGATATCCTTGCTCGAGCGCTTGGTGGACGTATTGCCGAAAAGATTATTTATGGTGAAGATAGGGTAACCACGGGTGCTGGCTCTGACCTCAGAAAGGCAACCGAGATTGCGCGCGACATGGTAATCGAACAGGGCATGGGGTCGAAGCTGCGCGACCAAGTTTTCCATGAAGATAATGGCGGCATGGTTTTTGACCGAATAACACACGAGCGACCGTATAGCGACGATACTGCTCGACAAATTGACGCAGAAGTTGCCGCTCTTATCAAAGAGGCTTCAAGGCGTGCCGAAGCAGTTATAAATGCCAATCGGACAAGTCTTGATAAGCTTGCCGAAGCGCTTCTTAAGGAAGAGACAGTCGAGGAAGCACGAGTAGTTGAGCTTCTTGAAGACGCGAAATTGCCGAAGGAGGCAAAACTTTATTAATCGCTAGTTAATCTTGAAATATAAAAATGAAGATGAGTGTTCGTGCAACGATTGCAAAAGCAAATCAGAAGCTGCCGTTGAAACTTGCGGCGGCTTTACTTGCAAGTGCCTCGCTTATCGCGAGTCTTTTAGGTCTGTTCCGTGATCGCCTTTTAAACGCAATGTATTACGAAACGTATAAAGTTGGTATGGATGCATACACTGTGGCATTTACGATTCCGGACTTTATGTTCTTTATTCTTGTTTCTGGAGCGCTTAGCGTAACATTCATACCCGTTTTTAATCAAAGGTTAGCTAATGGTAATAAGCGCTCAGCTTGGGAGCTTGCGACTAGCCTTTTGAATCTAATGGCAATCGTAACGCTGATTGTTAGCGTTCTTATTATCATTTTTGCAGAGCCATTAGTGCAGTACGTTGTTGGTCCCGGCCTTGACGAGTCTAGTCGTGCCCTTGCTTCCAGTATGATGCGTGTCATAGCTGTTAATCCATTTCTTTTTGCGGTAGCAACAGTCTTTGCTAGCATGCAACAGGCAATTGGACGGTTCACATTCTTTGCGCTTGCTCCGGTTATGTACAACATAGGCATTATTATCGGTGCATTATTCTTTACGAACGGTATAAATATTTTTGGCTGGCAGGTGTTTGAAGGGGGGATCATGGGGGTAGCCCTGGGTGTAGTACTTGGTTCGATTTTGCAATTGCTTGTTAGCGCTGTTGGCTTGTACGGTGTTGGGTTTGACTACCGATTTAAGATTTACTGGAAAAATAAGGGCCTGCATCAAGTTATGCGCCTCTTGCCACCGCGTTCGCTAGATCAAGGAATTGACTATGTTAATAGTATCGTTGAAACGAATATTGCGTCCAGGATGGCATCGGGAAGTGTTCGCGCTTACCAGCAAGCAACTAGTTTGTCTTTCGTGCCCATTAACCTGATTGGTGTGGCAATTAGCACGGCGGCCTTTCCGAAAATGACCGAAAGACTCGGACAGGGCCGTCCAGATCTTTTCAGAAAAGAGCTTCAGGCCGTTCTTAGGGTTATTATTTGGATTGCCTTGCCAGTTGCGGTCGTGACGTTCTTTGGGCGTGGATACCTTGTTAATTTTATTTTTCCAAAAAGCGATCCATATATGGCAAGTATTTTGGGTATATTAGCGCTAACAATTATTTTCCGATCTATTTACTACATATCAGCGCGAAGCTTCTATGCGCAACAAGATACCAAGACGCCACTCTATATTTCGCTTTTGACGGTTGGTCTTAATATTGTCTTGGCAATCTGGTTTTCGCTAGGCCCGCCAAGTCTTGGCGTCTACGGCCTTGCTTGGGCTGCTGTTATTACTTCTCTACTCGAGGTGGCCATTCTTTTTCGTATAATGTCGCGGCGCATCAAAGGTCTTTTTGATACCAAGTTTGTTAATGCTTTAACACGCATGGCTAGTGCGACTGGTTTTACTGCTTTGGTTATGTACGGTATGGTTCGCATATTACCGCTAAGCGCACTCGACCAAAGTTTCTTTGTCTCATTTCCGAAGTTCGCTCTTATTGTAGGCGTTAGCCTAGTTGCCTACATCGCAATCTGCTACGTTCTAAAGGTGACGGAGGTTGAGCTGATCATAGGTCAGCTCAAAGTTCGTTTCAAGCGGTTGCGCAAATGGCTTAAAAGAAAGATTTCTTCTTAATGAACCAGCAACATATTCGGAATTTCTGTATCATAGCCCATATCGATCATGGTAAGTCGACGCTTGCTGATCGTATGCTCGAAATTACTGGAACGGTCGAGAAGCGTGATATGAAGTCGCAGTTGCTTGACAGTATGGACCTTGAGCGAGAAAAAGGAATAACTATTAAGCTAACGCCGGCTCGAATGAAATATAAAGAGCACGAGTTAAACCTTATCGATACACCCGGCCATGTCGATTTTAGTTATGAAGTATCACGTAGTCTTCAGGCTTGTGAAGGTGCGATTCTCGTCATTGACGCATCGCAGGGTATTCAAGCTCAAACACTCGCCAATGTTTACTTAGCTATGGCGGCCGATTTAAAAATTATCCCTGTTCTTAATAAAATTGATTTACCAGCCGCTGATATTCCTAGGGTGTCTGCTGAAGTTATAAATCTTCTTGGCTGTCGTGAAGAAGACATATTAAAGATTAGCGCAAAGACTGGGCAGGGTGTATCAGAGGTTCTAGATGCAATCGTCGAACAAATCGCACCGCCTTCTGGTGACGCTAGTGGCGCAACGCGCGCTCTTATTTTTGATAGCTACTACGACGATTATAGGGGAGTAGTCTTGTACGTTCGAACATTCGACGGCGAGATAAAAAAAGGCGATACTATATCGATGATGGCAACTGACGCACAAGGCTTGGCGCTTGAAGTCGGTTCGCTTAGTCCCGAAATGACACCAAATAACGTATTAGCTGCTGGAGAAGTTGGCTATATTGTCACTAATCTTCGCACAACACGTGAAGCTCGTGTCGGCGATACAATAACTGTTAAGCGTCAGGCCGCGACCGAGCCGTTGCCGGGCTATAAATTAGTCAAGCCATTCGTTTATGCGGGTTTCTTCCCTGTAAGTAACGATGATTATCAGAACTTAAAAGATGCCGTCGAGAAGCTGAGCATGAGTGATTCCGCTTTGCAGTTTGAGCCAGAGAATTCGCCGGTGCTAGGTTTTGGTGTACGCATTGGTTTTCTGGGTTTGTTGCACCTTGAAATTATTCGCGAACGGCTTGAGCGTGAATATAACCTAGATCTCGTGGTGACCAACCCCTCGACTGATTACCAAGTTTCTCTGAGTAACGGAGAAGAGATTGATGTTAAGAGCGCAAGTAACCTGCCTGACGTGAGTAAGATCCGTGAGATTCGCGAACCTTGGATTAAGGGCGAGATTGTTGTTCCGCAGCAATTTATCGGGCCAGTAATTCAACTTATAATTACTAAAAGGGGGCGTCAGTCGAATCTTAGCTATATTGATGAACGCGCCCTAATTAGCTTCGAGGCCCCTCTTGCTAATTTGCTAACCGATTTCTACGATCAGCTGAAGTCAATAACAAGTGGCTACGGTTCATTTAATTACGAGTTAGACACGTATCGCTCAGAAGATTTAGTGCGCGTTGATTTCTACGTTTCTGGCGAGATGGTCGATGCTTTAAGTGTTATGGCGCATCGCTCGGAATCTCAAGCGCTTGGACGAGAAATGGTCAAGAAGTTAAAAGAGGTCATACCTCGTCAGAGCTTCCAAGTTAGCCTACAGGCTGGTATTGGTGGTAAGTTTATCGCGCGCGAAGACATTAGTGCTTATCGGAAAGATGTAACGGGCTATCTTTACGGTGGCGATGTCTCGCGAAAGAAGAAATTGCTTGCAAAGCAGGCCAAGGGTAAGAAACGTATGAAACGTTTTGGTAAGGTAGATATACCGTCTGAAGCATTTATGGTTATGTTAAAACGAGATTAGCCCGTTATTGTGATATAGTTGTTGGAGGGAGTAATCATATGCGTTATCAAAGTAGGGAGCAGTTCAAGAGGACAAGTATAAAAACGGTAACATTTCTTGGTGTTATAGCCATTCTTTTCGCTACTTTTTGGGCGGTTGGTATCCAGCGTGTATTCGCGGCCGACAACGTCATTAGCGTTACTACGGTAACAGATGAAGACGCCGATCCTGGAACTGGCTGTTCACTTTACGAAGCAACGATCGCAGCAAGTACTAACGCACCTTACGGTGGCTGTACTGCTGGTAGCGCAACTGATCATGACGTTATATACCTCCCAGCTGGTGTTTACACCAAAGACGACGATAATGGGCCACTTGCCGGTAGCGATACTAGGCTCGTACTTGACGATGTGTCGCTACGCGGTGATGGTGTTGACCAGACATCTCTCGAGAATTACTGGATTGCCTTGACTGGCGATGGGTTGGCTTCATTAGAGGGGCTTACTTCGCGCTCTACTATATATCACCCAACCTATGTTAGCATTGCTGGCTCGAATAAAACTATCCTAGATGTGGTTCTAGATATAGACGTAATGGCACCTATTGATATTAGGCTAGAGGCTATGGACGGCGATGTTAATAATACAATAATCGAAAATGTTGCAATTATAGGAAGAAGTGGCCCAGGTAGCCCAACGAATCCTGCGACTAATATCAGCTGTATGGGTTCAAATTCATGTAGTGATGTTATTTTTCGGAACGTTGACTTCGCTGCCTATTCTAATATTTCGTTGAGTTTAAGTGGTGTTGACGGCGTTGAAATATACGACTCAGAGCTCGAGAGTTTGTCTTGTGGATCTTCTGTTAATATTTATACCAAAGAAGACGCCATCATAGATGGTTTGAGCGTATATACAAATAGCTCAGAGTCGTGTAGTAATCCAATAACACTTATGTCGGATTCGGCAGCTCGTGTCGAGAATATTTTGCTAGACGGTGGTGGTATTACGATTGGTGTAAATACCCCAGTCGTCAATGGTCTTACTGTAAATTCTACAAGTACAGTAAATGTTAATAACGAGTATGACGGGTCTTCGTTGACAGATGTCGACATTACTGGCGTAGATGTTAACGTTGGTAGTAGCGGTTTTCCAGCTGGTTTGATGGCATCAAAAATTGATGGGCTAAATATTGATGGTAGCATGACATTGTCATTCAAGAATCAAAAGGACGGCGCGCTACTTTCCGACTTATCGCTGTACGCCGAGGACACATCAAACACCGAATTGGTATCTATTTATGGTGATGACGTAACAATTGACGGTATAAACATGAGGATAGACGACCATTCACACGCTTCGTTGGATATTTACGGGTCGGGAGTGACGGTGAAGAACGCAGCACTAGTGAATGCAATGATCAATCTTCAGGGTGAAGGTGACTATACTATAGAAAACTTTACGATTGATGCACCTGACGAACTCGAGGCAGTGTACGTTTACCGCGCTGGCTCTGAAGGGGTTATCCGTAACGGTTATATTCATAACGGCCGAGGTGGCATTAGTGGTTACGGTTCAGATTCAGAGGCCACATCTTTAATAATTGATAATGTTCAGTTCGAAAATCTTTCTGGCTCGAGTGGCGTTGGTGCTATTGGTCTTTACGCTTTTGAAGCGGCTATCATTCGGAACGTGACGATTAATAGGGTTAATGCCGATGCTGGGCGTGCAATATATATATCAGGTGGTACGGGCCATAAGGTCTCTAATGTTACGATTTTTGACAGCCACGGTGGTTTCTATTTCACAAATGAAGGAACGCAATCTGGTGATACGGAGGTGACCTTAAATAACGTTACGGTACACAATACGTTCTTGTATGATGTCGATAACGACGGCGATGATTACGAACTCGGTGTTTATAATAGCTTCCCAGTATCACGTTCTGTTAATGTGCTGGTAAATAACTCGTATATTGGTGGTCCCGCTGACCATACTAGCTGTAGTATTTCTAGCGGTTCTAGCCTTGTTGTTAATAGTAGTTTTGCAAACGATAGTTCATGTGCCGACGAAGGTTTTGATACTGTATTTGTACCTGGCTTCGACACAGCACTTGCCGATAATGACAACAATGCGGCCACTCTGGGTGCTTTGGGCCAAGAAAGAGTCTTGCAGACGATTGCTCTAACAGGCTCAAGCCCTCTACTTAAAGCTGGCGACACAGCGACATGTGAGGCAACTGATGCACGTGGTGTGACTCGTTCTGAAAGTGTTGGCTGTGACGTGGGCGCATACCAACTTTCAGTTGCAACGCCACCTATTGACGATAACGGTGGCGATGACGATGAGGGTAACGATAGCGGCGACAACGGTGGCAATGACGACAATGGTGATAATGGTGATAATGACAGTGATAGTGACGGCGACAACGGTAATAGTGGCACCGGTAATAACAATAGCGGTAATAGTGGTGGTAATACTGGCGACAACAAGACTGGTGCTAACAACGAATCTAGTAATCAGGGCAAAAATAGCTCATCTATTGTAGCTAACGGTGTTATCGCAACTGAAAATCAAAATGCTGAAGCCGATCAACCAGAGAACAATAAAGATAACTCTACGGCTCAGCCCGCAGAGTCTACTAACAGTAATGACGGCGGCAGGGTTTCTTCAGACGATAGTTCGAAGACATCTACAGACGAAGATTCTGGTTCTGGTTCGCTCGTGACTGGCATTATTATAACTGCATCTGTACTTGGGCTTGCACTTATACTGTTTGCTGTTTGGCGCCGTAGGCGAAATGGTGAAAATCTTTAGCTAAGCCGTTGCGCGCGTATAAAGCTCGTCAATAATTGACTCGGTCACATTGTCTTTTGGCATTGCGCCATCAATTTCGATAAGCGCTCCCGTTGTTCGGTAGTAATCGATAACGGGAAGTGTCTTTTCTTCGAACTCATTAATTCGATGCTCGAGCTTGTGAGCGTAGTCGTCGTCACGAACACCCCTGTTGTCATCATTATCACTAAGAAGTCTCTGGCGTATTGTTTCGGTATCGAGTGACAAGTAGACAACAGCCTTCAATGGGTGAGAGGCTTGCTTGAGTGCGGGAACAACTGCCTGCTCCTCGCCTTTCCACCGTCCGACCGAACTAAGGAGCAGCGGCATTTCGCTAAATTCTTCGCGCGACAGGTAGGGAAGGACAATGCGAATATATTCATCCGTCGGAGCAAGCTTTCCCTCGTTGATGAGTGACTTGACGCTTTCAGGTGCTACACTACGAAGAATATCGCCACCGCCAATCACAACGCCATCTAGTAGCTCGGCGAAAAGTCTAGCCTGGCTGTCCTTGCCAGCAAAGGGCGGTCCAAAGAAGTTAATCGATCCTGTACCAAGCCATTCCTTAATAACTCTAATTTTTTCGGATTCCATTGCTTTTGAGTATAGGTGATAGGACCAATTCGTTCAAGCAACACTGCTAGCACTCATTGACAGAGAGTGCCAAGAACCGTACAATAGTGGTATGACAGAACGGCAACGACAGATACTAGCGTCCATTATTGAGCAACACGCCGAAATTGCGGCGCCCGTCGGTAGTGTTATGTTGGCGAAACTGTTTGGCGTGTCTAGTGCGACAATTCGTAGCGAGATGGCGCGTCTTGAAGAAATGGGTCTGATTGAACAACCGCATACAAGTGCTGGACGGATACCAACTGACATGGGCTATAGGTTTTATGTCAACAGTCTGAACGAGGCTCACAGCAGTGAACAGCCACTCCTTGATCGCAGTGCGAGAGCGATTGAGGCGCGAGTTAATACTCATAGTAATAGGGCCGACAGGGCAATCCGCAGTGCCGTAGATAGTTTGGTCGACCTAACGCAAAACCTTGGCCTTGCCACGATCGGCGACGAGCTATACCTTAGTGGCATCGGTAATTTGTTTTCACATCCTGAATTTTTACGAAGTGACCATGCGCAATCCGTTGCTCGACTTCTTGATAATCTTGAGCCATGGCTTCGCGAGGCTGCTCCGAACGAGCCATTAAACGTTTATATTGGTTCGGAAAATCCAATAGGTAAGTCGAGTGGCGCAACACTTATTGTTAGTCGTTTTCGCTCACCCTATAGCGACCATAGCTATATTGGTGTGCTTGGCCCGACTAGACAGAGTTACGCAAAGGTGATGCGTCTCGTGCGCCACACCGGTGCAATGTTAGAGGAGATTTTATAGTGGCAGAAAAGAAAATGACAAAAAAAGAACAAGACTTTACTCGGAAAATAGATGAATTGACAGCAGACTTGCAACGAACTCGGGCAGATTTTGAGAATTATCGAAAGCGAGTTGACGCAGAGAAAGCGGCCTCACTAGAAATTGGTCGCTCGAGTGCCGTTTTGAAGCTCATCCCTGTTATTGATAATATCGAGCGTGCGATTGCGCATTTACCTGAAGATTTGGCCGATAATCCGTGGGCGCAAGGTGTCGCAAAGCTAGCCAAGAATCTCGAGAAGTCACTATCAGATATGGAGGTGCATCGTATCGATTCGTCGGTGGGTACTGATTTCAATCCAGAACTCCACGAAGCTATTCAGTTCGATGAAGATGCAAGTGGCGATAAAGAGGTTATTGCCGAAGAACTGCAAGCGGGCTATACCTTAAACGGTTCAGTTATTCGCCACGCAATGGTAAAAGTCACTAAGCAGTAGCTTTCATCGTCCCGTTTATGGTACGATAGTATTAGTATGAGTGGGCAACTTGAGTTATTAGCGAATAATCCAATATTTAATGGCGATATAGATGTGACCGATGAAGCGCGTCAGTCTGTTTCGCGCGATGCGAGCATCTTTGAGGTAGTACCCAAGGGTGTTATTGCTCCGCGTGATGTCGACGATATCAAAGCGGCAGTCTTATGGGCAAATGCCCAGGTAAAAGCAGGCCATTCGGTTACTTTTGCGGCTCGGGTTGGCGGAACGTGTATGTCTGGAGGTTCGTTAACTAGTGGCTATATTTTGGATTTGAAACGCTATTTAAACCACGTTGGTGTAGTTGATCTTGAAGCGCGAACAGTTCGAACACAGTCTGGCGCGCTCCACATCGATGTAGAGACACCAGTGAAAGAAGCGGGTCTACTATTCGCTCCATATACATCTTCACGCGATATTTGTGGAATCGGCGGTATGCTTGGTAACAACGCTAGTGGCGAACAGTCAATTAAGTATGGTGCAACAAGTAGTAACGTCGCATCACTTAAGGCGGTCCTCTCGAACGGCGAAGAATATGAATTTGCTCCGCTAAGCCGTACGCAACTTGCTAAAAAATTGAAACAACCCGATTTTGAAGGCGAGCTATATCGTCGAGTAACAAAACTGCTAGAAGAAAATAAGCACCTTATTGCAACTAGCCATCCTCGAACTGTTAAAAATGCTGCTGGTTATGCGTTGTGGGAGCTTTGGGATGCTCACGAGCAAACCTTTAACCTAGGCCGTTTGTTTATTGGTGCACAGGGAACACTCGGTATTATTACTGAAGCAGAACTTAAGCTTGTGAAACCTGGAAAATACCAGCGCATGATCGTAACGCCAATTAGTGATTTAAGTAGTTTAACAGAAGTAGTAACAACAACTCTTCGTTACGAGCCAATCACAAGCGAAACATTCGATCATTTTACCTATGAATTCGCCGAGAAATATTACCCAGAAGACGCAGAACGGGCGCATGTTGCCCGTGGGAAGCACATGGTTATTTTGTCGGTTTTTGAAGCAGAAGATCAGTACAACGCCGATATCATAGCGGGACAGGCTAAAGAGATGCTCGAGAAATTGGGGCACGAAACGTTCTGGATAGACGATCAAGCTACAATTGAAAGCTTCTTAACAATTCGCCGTAAGAGTTTCAAAATGCTTCTTGACCACCCGTTGCCTAATACGCGCGCAGAAGCATTTCTAGAAGATACGATCGTTCCGCTTGAAAATTACGGAGCATTTCTTGGCGAATTAGAAAAGATCCTTGCAGATTATAAGCTAACCTACACCTATGCTGGCCATATTGGCTCAGGAAGTATACGACTTGTGCCACTTGCCGATATGGAAACCGAAGGCGCTGCCGAGCTTATTATGCAACTAGAAACACGTGTAAATGACTTGGTCATCTCGTATGGTGGCTCAATTAGTGTCGACCACAATGACGGTATTATTCGCACGCCATTCCTAGAGAAGCAATTTGGTGCACAAATGGTTGCACTCTTTGCAGAGGTAAAGAATATATTTGATCCTAATAATATCTTTAACGCTGGTAAAAAAGTTCCAGCTGGCGGTGTTGGGACATATGAATATGCGACCGAGCATATTATTCGCGAAAACGTCAACTAATTAAGGACCTACCCCTCGCTACTAGACACACAAATTAGCACTCTTGACATACGAGTGCTAATTTTATTAGAATAAAAATACTTGGCAATCTCGTACCGAGAGTGCTAAAATAGTAATATACGAATATTCACATTAATTAATAAAGCAGGAGATTAGAAAAGTGGGTAAAATCATTGGAATAGATTTAGGTACAACAAACAGCGCAGTGGCGTATATGGTAGCCGGTAAGCCAGAAGTTATTGCAAATGCCGAGGGGAATCGTACAACGCCAAGTGTCGTCGCAATTAACAAATCTGGCGAGCGACTTGTTGGTCAGGTGGCTCAGCGTCAACGAGTGACTAACGCCAAAAATACAATCTATGGCGTGAAGCGATTGATTGGTCGTAAGTTTTCTGACACTGAAATTCAAAAAGACCTAGACATTATGCCATATGAGATTGTCAAGAAGGGCGATGGCGTCGCTGTTAAAATGGGCGAAAAAGAGTATACACCTGAAGAAACTTCAGCGATGATCCTTTCTAAACTAAAGGCAGATGCCGAGGCGTTTCTTGGTGAGAAAGTTACTGAAGCGGTTATTACGGTCCCTGCATACTTCGACGATTCACAACGACAGGCGACAAAAGATGCCGGTAAGATTGCTGGCCTAGAGGTAAAGCGAATTATTAACGAACCAACAGCCGCTGCGCTCGCTTACGGTCTTGAAAGCAAGAAGGACGAAAAAATTGCCGTGTTCGACCTTGGTGGTGGTACGTTCGACGTATCTATTCTTGAACTTGGCGATGGCGTTTTCGAGGTGAAGTCGACGAACGGCGACACTCATCTTGGTGGTGAGGACTTCGACAATCGAATCGTTAACTACTTCCTAGATGAATTCAAGAAAGAAAATGGCATTGACCTCAAGGGCGACAACGCTGCAATGCAACGCCTAAAGGATGAAGCTGAAAAAGCCAAGAAAGAGCTTTCGTCTACAACTGAATATGAAATCAATCTTCCATTTATTACTGCAGACGCCGACGGGCCAAAGCACTTCGAGCATAAATTGACGCGAGCGAAGCTGGAAGAACTTGTTAAAGAGCTAATTGAACGGCTCGCCGACCCTGTTAACAAGGCCCTCAAAGATGCTGGTCTTAAGGCTAGCGAGATAGACGAAGTTGTGCTGGTCGGTGGTATGACTCGAATGCCGGCCGTTGTTGAACGAGTAAAAGAAGTCTTTGGCAAAGAGCCACTTAAGGGGGTTAACCCAGATGAAGTGGTTGCTATTGGTGCGGCCGTTCAAGGTGGCGTGCTTGCCGGTGATGTTAAGGACGTCCTTCTTCTTGACGTGACACCACTAAGCCTCGGTATTGAAACAATGGGTAGCGTATCGACGAAGCTTATCGAACGTAACACAACTATCCCTACTAGTAAAAGCGAAACATTTTCAACCGCAGCCGACAACCAGCCTCAAGTCGAGATTCATGTCTTGCAGGGTGAGCGCGAGATGGCTGACGATAATAAGTCATTGGGCCGTTTTGTCCTTGACGGTATCGCGCCAGCACCACGCGGTGTTCCTCAAATTGAAGTTACCTTTAACCTCGACGCAAACGGTATTTTGAATGTTACCGCAAAAGACAAGGGAACTGGCAAAGAACAGTCAATTACCATTCAAGATAGCGGTAACCTAAGCAAGGAAGACATCGAAAAAGCGCAAAAAGAAGCCGAAGCGCACGCCGAAGAGGATAAGAAGAAGCGTGAAGCGGTTGATGCACGCAACACACTCGAGAATGCAATTTATCAAGCCGAGAAGATGCCGGACGAGTTTAAGGATAAAATTTCTGATGACGATAAGAAAGCTATCGAAGAGGCTGTAGAAGAAGCCAAGAAGCACAAGGAAGCAACCGATAAAGAAGAACTTGAGAATGCTGTTAAGGCGCTTAACGACGCTATTATGCCAATCGGTGCGAAACTGTATCAGGAAGCGGCAAAAGAAGCGCCAGCCGATGACGCTGAAAATACCGGAGAAGCCAAGTCGGACGACGAACCGGTCGAAGGCGAAGTTGTCGACGACAAGAAGTAGTGTGAGGTAGGGCCGTTCGCTAATGCGCGCGGCCCTCTTCAATTACAAAATCTTTTTCAGTGGCTTGCCAGGTCGTAGATCATCATCTTGCGTGAAGCCAAGTTTTTGGTAAAAACCAAGTGATGTTGGTGTTGGGTGAAGAAGGATCTGGCGAATATTTTGGTCAAGGCATCGTACTGCGAAATAATCTATCATTGCGCTACCAATACCACCTCTTTGAAATTCTGGTCGAACGCCAAGAACATGTATCCAAGCTTCAGGGTCACCGTCAATCGGCACCGGCTCAAAGTGCGCCGCAGCGGTAATAATGCCGTGATTTTCAGCAACGTATAAATCACCTCGTTCCGAAAGATGTATCGCTGTACTTTCGCTGGCGTTATGGTCAACAGTTCGCAACGCTTTCGTCGCTTGAACAATAGGGTCGTACGGGTCAGTCCTATCAAAAGAATCATTATCGACGTAGAGTTTATAGATGTCCATACTCTTATTATACAATATTATATAATAAAATGCAATGTATGAGATTAGCGGGCAGAGGTGCTATTTCACTTCAGGTAGTGCCAAAAATAGCGCCACCCAGACCATTCCTGGGTCCGCGCGGTAAATTGGCGTGTCATACCATTTTCCACTGGCGTTAATGAGCTCTGGATAGGTGCCTTGCTTCTCTATCATGCGGACGAATCGTTTGTAGTTGAGGGCGTAGTCGGGGTGCTTAATGCGTTGCATAATATGAAGATAAAACGTGCCATGCCAGGTCCACATTGTGTCGCCGGTATAGCGTGGCATCATCCAATGCCCCATACCAAAACGGTGCTTGAAATCGTGGTCGCGTTCGCCGTAACGAAGTGGAAATGGCATATTGAACTTTTTCTTATGGATAACGTCGAGCGTCTTTTCAATCATCGCCTTATCTTCAATAACTTTTAAAAAGAAAGGCATTAGTGCGCTGTCCGAACTGAACGCGTCGTTTGATCGGTCGGCATTGAAATATTGCCCGTTCCAATAGTGGTCTTTAAGGATTGTTTCATAAACATCGGGTGCAAACGGAAATCCTGGTAAGTGAAGCTTCTGAACACAATAGGCCATTCGTCCAATAAGTGAAATTGCGTAGGCGCTTCGATCGTAATATACCGCATCGCGCATTTCGGCAATCCGTAGCCCCGGACTCAGATCGCCACTTTTATCGAGGTAATTATCGCAATATTCTTGTAGCTGATGACTAAGAAAAGTTTTTTCGGCATTATTAAGCACGTAACCGCTGACGCGCAAAGAGTGAAGTAGCCAAGGCAGACCGTCAATACTTGGACGGCCAGGAGCATTAAATGCGTTGCCGGCCTTGTCGATACATGTGGTTATTCGTCCGGCTTTCCGGTATTGTCGTAATGCCCAGCGGAGGGTGTAGTGAACTCTTGTGGTATGACCAAGGTCAACTAGCGATTTAGCGACCGTTCCGAAATCGCGCATCCAGAAGAAGTCGAAGTGGCCAAGACTGGTGCGATAAAAGTCGCCGGCCCACAAACGCTCAATAATCTGTTCACCAATTTCCTTTGCTGTTCCCCTGAAGCGTTGCACTCGCCTAAAATAACGGTTTGCTAATTGTCGGTATTCTGCGCGAAGCACGCCGATGATTGGTCCAATGTTGCGTTTAATAGTGCCCATGCTTGTAGTATATCACGAGCTGACATTTTTCTATTTAGCACTCTAGACATTTGAGTGCTAGTCAATTATACTAAAAAGAGATATGAGTAAAAGAGATTACTATGATGTTCTTGGGGTGTCAAAAAGCGCCTCAGCCGATGAAATTAAAAAGGCGTTTCGTCGCCTTGCCGTGCAACATCACCCCGACAAAGAGGGTGGCGATGAAGCTAAGTTCAAGGAAATTAACGAAGCTTACGATGTTTTAAAAGACTCTCAGAAACGCCAACGCTATGACCAGTTTGGCCATGCTGGCGTGGGCGGTTCATCTGGTGGTGGGTATAGTGGCGGCAATCCTTTTGAAGGATTTGGCGGTTTCCAAGGGCAGAATATTAATTTCGATTTTGGCGAAGGACTGGGTGATATTTTTGGCCAATTTTTTGGTGGTGGTTCGGCTGGTCGTCAGCGCCCGCAACGTGGTCGCGATGTTGAAGTTCAGCTACAGCTATCGTTTGAAGAAGCTGTCTTTGGTATCGAGCACGAACTGCAACTTGATCTTGAAGACGAGTGTCCTCATTGTAAGGGCAAGACGGTCGAGCCTGGCCACGATATGAAGACTTGCCCCGACTGCCATGGCGCCGGTCAGCAGACTCGGGTTATGAACACAATGTTCGGTGCAATCCAGCAACAGGTGGTATGTAGTAATTGTCAGGGTCGAGGGAAAGTTCCCGAGAAGGTCTGTACGATGTGTCATGGTACCGGTACGCAGCGCCAGAAGAAGTCAATCAAGCTAAAAGTGCCCGCTGGTATTGACGACGGTGCGATAATTCGACTTTCTGGTCGAGGCGAGGCCGTTGGTCGTGGTGAAAAAGGCGATCTTTATGTCCATATTAAGGTAAAGGCGCACAAGCATTTTACTAGGGAAGGCGATATCATTCTGTCGTCAGAACACGTTTCAATGGTTGACGCTGCACTGGGTACGGAGATAGACGTCGAAACAGTTGACGGAACGGTGCGAATGAAAATTCCGGCAGGCACACAGTCTGGTACCGATTTTAAGCTGTCCAGCCATGGTGTTCCGCATCTTAACGGCGATCGCCGCGGCCCTCATATTGTCAGCATTATTGTCGATACACCAACTAAGCTCAACAAGAAGCAGAAAAAGTTACTGGAAGAACTTCGTTAATAGCACAAGCATATTGCAAAAAACATAAAAATATGATACAATAAAAAGATATGAGTAAGCGTATCGCGACAATTGGATCAAAAACATTGATTAGCTTCCCTGAAGAGGGCATTTTTGATATTCCCGCAAAGGTAGATACGGGTGCGGACAGCTCATCAATATGGGCGTCGAATATAGAAGAGAAGGATGGTATTTTACGCTTTACGCTTTTTGGGGAAAAGTCCCCTCACTATACCGGGAACGTCATTCAGACTAAGGAGTTTACACAGTTACGTGTCAAAAACTCATTTGGCACAACCGAACTTCGCTACAAAGTACCGATACTTATTTCAATTAACGGGTTTAACGTTCGTGCAAACTTTACGCTAGCCAACCGAAAGCGCAACAGATATCCGGTACTTATCGGACGCCGAACTCTTAAGGGTCGTTTTGTTGTTGACGTCTCGAAGCAGGAGTTGAAAGATCATCGTTTTAAGGTGCTTATAATGAGCGCAAAAAAAACACCAAGTGTAGCGACGTTCACCAAAAAGATGGAAACTTACAGCAAGAAGCTGTCGGTCTACCACACCGATTACACAGATTTGGTCGTTCGCTTTATAAATGGCGTAATGTCAGTTACCCTTCAATCTACCGGTGAAGATCTTGCAATGTATGACCTTGTTCACTTTAAAACGTCTGAGACCCGCGACATCACTGCTTCGCTTGCGCATTACTGTCTCAACAATGGCACGAAGATTCTTGACCCAATTATTCAGCACTTCCCAACAACCAGTAAGCTCTATGAATACACAATATTGTCAAACAATGGTATCCGTATTCCAGACTCTGTGTTTGTGAGTATACGAACTCTTAAAGAACACTTCGATACTATTACTCAGGACATCGGTTTACCTTTTGTCCTAAAGGGTATTCACGCCAGTAAGGGCGAATATAATTACCTTATTAATAGCAAGAGTGAGTTTGATGCAGTACTCAAAGATACTAGCGACAGAGAGTATCTGGTTGCTCAAAAGTTTATTCCCAACGATAGCGACTACCGGGTTCTTATTTTTGGACAAACTATCGAACTGGTTATTGAGCGGACAAAATCACACAGCGACACGCATCTTAACAATACATCTAAGGGTGGCTCTGCAGTGCTTCACAAAGTTTCGCACCTGCCAAAAGAGGTTCGGTACGACTCACTTCGGGCAGCGGCACTTCTGGGGCGTGATGTAGCCGGCGTTGATATGATGCTTGGAAGCGAGGACGGACTCTGGTATTGTCTCGAGGTCAATGATGGGCCACAGATTGCTTCGGGGGCATTTAAGGAAGAAAAAGTGAAAGCGTTTACGAAGTTTATTAATCGAAATCTTGGAGAGTAATTATGAAAATAGCAATTCTTTCAAACGGTAACGGCAACTACTCGACAAAACGTCTTGTTGAAGAAGCTAAAAAGCGCGGGCACGAAGTAAAGGTAATTAAGTATCGCGATTGCTATGCTTCTATCGAAAAAAATAATCCGACCGTAAGCTACAGAGGCGAAGACTTGGGTGGCTATGATGCAATCATTCCTCGTATTGCATCTAATATGACCCGCTACGGAACGGCAATTGTTCGTCAGCTTGAAATGCAAGGTATTTATACTGTTTCCAGCTCTTTAGCAATTACTCGTTCGCGCGATAAGCTTCGTAGCCTACAGTTGCTTGCAAAGGCTGGTGTCGGCATACCAAAGACGGTCGTTTCGCGGAATTCAACCGATATTGACGACTTGCTTGAAAAACTTGGCGGTATGCCTGTTATTATTAAGCTCGCTCGTGGAACGCACGGTAATGGCGTCGTGCTTGCTGAAACCAAGAAAGCTGCAAAATCGGTACTTCAGGCGTTTTACCTCACTAACGAAGACGGAACTAACGTCCTACTGCAAGAATTTGTGAAGGAGTCGGCTGGTACGGACATTCGCGCCTTTGTTGTTGGTGGTCGTGTTGTTGCAAGTATGAAACGGCAGAGTCTTGATGATGACTTTCGATCAAACCTTCACAAGGGTGGCGAGGGGACGGCTATTAAGCTGACCGATGAAGAAAAGAAGATGGCAATTAAAGCCGCTAAGGCCATGGGCCTTAACATTGCTGGCGTTGACCTTATGCGCTCAGAGCGCGGCCCGCTTATTCTTGAGGTGAACGCCAGCCCAGGATTTGGCATCGAGAAGGTAACGGGTCGTAATGTGGCGGCACCGATTATTGAATATGTTGAGCTAAACGCAAAACGGCGCAACAAAAAAGATAAAGTCGGCGCTTAGTAATTCTAAAACCGCTTCTGCTAAAAACTGCTATACTTAGCGTATGAATAACCGCTTATTTCGTTGGAGGCCGCTAACCACAGGGCTTCTTATTGGTGGTGCGCTACTTATTATTGTAGCGTCAGCATTTTCTTACGCGGTCTCATCATTTGTTCCAAGAACCGAAGCTCGTATTGGTTCAGGTGTATTCCATTTGCAAGTCGCAAACAATGAGCAGGCCCGTGTTCAGGGTTTATCTGGCGTTGAGAAACTTGGAAAAACCGAGGGTCTTCTAATGGTATTTGACACAAACGATAAGCACGGTATTTGGATGAAAGACATGAATTTACCACTCGATATTATATGGCTCGATGCAGGCAAGTCTATTATTCATGTTGTAAACAATGCACAGCCAGAAGACCCAGCAAAGACAATCTATAACCCAAAGAAGCCTGCTCGATATGTTATTGAGCTACCGTCTGGCGCGGTGCGTCAATACGGTATTAAAGTTGGGCAGACGGCGGCATTTGACGAGAGTAAGGTGTCGTTATGGCTGTAGCTGTAGTGTTTGCTGTCGTTGCTATACTTCTTTTCCTAGGCTCGTTCTTCACAAGACGTCGCTTTGGGCTACTTGGACTAGCGCTAACCGCAGGTGCAACCTTGACTACTATATGGGACTATGAGGCCGGGCTGATTGTCGCCGGTCTTGGTATTGTGCCAGAAGGCCCAGTAACTAGTGCGGTGACACTTTCTATTATTGTTCTTCTTCCGGCGATACTGCTACTATTTCACGGATATTCTTATAAGCGCCCCATCGGAAGAGTTGTTGGGTCGCTATTATTTACGGTTCTTGCGCTAGCATTCTTGGTTGAGCCAATTGGCTACGCTTTACCGCTTGAAGGTCTCGGTGCCGACATATATCGTTGGTTGATTGAATATCGTGAGCTTATTATTAGCGCCGGCGTTGTCGCCGCTGTTATTGACCTCTTTTTTACAAAGCCAGCATCTCTTGCAGAGTCAAATAAAAAGAAACGATAGATTGACATAACTACCCCCGTTGTTGTATAGTGCGTAGAGTTACGGGACCATAGCTCAGTTGGTAGAGCATCTGGCTTTTAACCAGAGTGTCGTGGGTTCGAGCCCCACTGGTCCCTCCAAATGTGAACAATATGAAGGACACCCCTCTGATTCTTTACCGAATCTGCCACTACCGGGGGTGTTTTTTATTTTAGTCAAAAACAATTTAAGATTAAATCTCTACAATAGAATGTGTGGCATGGTGGATAAAACAACTCGTGCATCCTTCGTGGCACATTGCGTGTGTCAGTGTTGGGTTTGTGTTTGGCGTGTGGCTCGCCTCAGTTATTCTGGCGCCAGAATTCCTAGGCTTGTTGGGTGCTTTATGCATAGCTTCAGCGCTTCTTTTTCGATTCCGTTTTTTGCTCCTCATTGGGTGTGTTGGCGGTGCACTTATAGGGTTGAGCTACGGGGCCGCCACATTAGGAGATCGTTCCGTCTACGGTCTCCTAGTGGGAAAAGAAATAACATTTTCGGGGACAGTTCGCGAAGACCCATCGCAAACCGCATCTGGTGATACATCGCTACAATTAAAAGATATCAATATCTCAGGACATTCTTTCTCTGGTTCGGTTTTTGTTACGACACGCGCTACTGACGCACTGCGTGGCGATATTGTTACCATTTCGGGCAAGTTTTCTGACGGATTCGGTAGCTTTAACGCTTCGGTTAGGCGGGCGACAGTTATAAAGGTTATACGGCCAGAGCCGGGTGATATTGGTAGAAGAGTAAGGGATTGGTTTGCTAGTAATGTCCGCGAACAAATTAAAGACCCTCAGGCTAGCCTAGGGGTAGGCTTTCTGACGGGCCAAAAAAGTGCGCTACCGACCGACCTTGCGGAAGCATTAAAAATTGCCGGACTGACGCATATTGTTGTTGCGAGTGGCTACAACTTAACTATTCTTGTTCGACTTTCAAGAAGATTATTCGTTAAAGTATCGAAGTATCTTTCAGCAGTATCATCTAGTTTTATGATTATTGCTTTTGTTTCTGTAACTGGTATGAGTCCAAGCATGACAAGAGCCGGCTTGGTTTCGGGACTAAGCCTATTAACTTGGTACTATGGTCACAATTTTCATGCGCTTGTTTTATTGCCTTTTGCTGCCGCAATAACTGTTTTGATAGAGCCGAGTTATGCGTGGGGTGATCTTGGTTGGCAACTAAGTTTTGCCGCTTTTGCGGGCGTCATGGTTTTTGCACCACTGCTTCAGCGGTACTTTTTTGGCGAACAAGAGCCAGGTGTTTTGCGGCAAATACTTGGCGAGACTATTGCGGCTCATGCAGTGACGATTCCGGTCATTGCTATGAGCTTTGGAATAACTTCTAATGTTGCTATATTGGCAAATTTGTTGGTTGTGCCACTAGTGCCACTTGCTATGCTATTGACGTTCGCCGTAGGTATTTTGCAAATATTTCATATACCGTTCATTTTTGTTATTGCAATGCCTACCGAGTGGCTATTAACCTATATGACGTCTTCGGCTACATTTCTTTCAGAGCTACCATGGGCGCAAAGTGAAATTCAGCTTGAATGGTGGGGCTGGGCTATATATATTGCGATAATAATAGTAGCGTGTATTTGGATGGCGAGCGCAGTTAGGGGAGGGCCTATCGAGGACGCCTCTCTGCGACCACCCGTGCCAGGTTTGCGAAGGAGTCGTCAATAGCGTTGGGCGCGCCAAGTTTTATGCCTTTTCGTTCACACGCAGTTTCTATAAGAAAGTCAGCAATACTGGGGTTCTTTGGAAGTAAAGAACCATGAAGATAGGTGCCGATTATATTTTCGTAGCGAGCGCCTTCATGTGCATCACGGCTGTTGTTACCAGCGCCTTTTATGACACTAGCAAGAGGCTGGGCGTTTTTGCCAAGGAACGTTTGGCCACTATGGTTCTCGTAGCCGAGTATCATGCTGAAAGTGTCGTTATGGGTAATTATATTACCTATAAGCCGTTCATTTGTGGCATAAGTTTGTATATCAAGTAATCCAATACCATCAATACGCTGGCCATTTAAGGTTTCGAAGAAATGTCCGAATAGTTGGTATAGGCCACAGATAACGAGCATCGGCGTGCCACCGTCGGCCCACTGCCTTAGCGTCGGCCCAATTGCAAGCAGATCTTCGTGTACTTTTTCTTGACCACTGTCTTGTCCGCCACCGCCAACAACAATGTCGACAGATTCAGGGAGGGTATCGCCAATGTTGTATGGAATAACGACTGCTTCAACACCGCGCCACTTTAATCGCTGCTTCAAAACAAGAATATTGCCGTTATCACCGTATATATTCATATCTTTTGGGTACAGTTGCAGAATAGTTATCTGTTCTTTTGTGTTGCTCATGCAATTGTCTCCACTGTAGTAATTTTTGCGAGCTCTTTTCGGATGTAGAGCATAGCTGTGTAGGTGCAGTAAATGCGTTTTGGCTCGTTTGGGTGAGTTTCAATAAATAGCCGAAGAGCTTTAGCAAGGTCTAACTCTATTTGCTTGACGGCCACTTCATCGTACTGCAGTCGTAAGGCCATATCGTATGCACGGGAACCACTCAAAACAGACACCTCTTTCAGCGAAGTGAAGTCTACGTCCCAAAGCCACGACATATCGCGACCATCAGCGTAATTATCGTTAATAGCGATCATTATCTTATGGTCGCCAGACGATGCAAGGCTAAGTCGGAACCCGGCAGGATTTTTCACTAGTAAAAGTTCAAGGGTTTGGCCCCCAACGGTTATAGATTCTCCGCGGCCAAAAGCTGGTTCTACTTTGGCTATGGTTTGAATTAGTTCCTGCATAGGTGCATTAGGAATAATGTTACGTACAAGTGCGATCGCTCCGGCCGCGTTGAACATATTGTGTGATCCGCGAACACGAAGACTAGTTGCGAATTCTGTCTGATCTACGGTAAATGTTGCACTGTTGTCGCCTATAGCTGTCAATGTAACGTCAGCATCCGGTTTTGGCGCTGAATTAGCTTCTTCCGATTCGGTATGGAGTTCGTCGTCATTTGGAAAAACAGCCTTAAGACTTTGGTGGATGCCGTAGTAAGATACCTGTACGTTTTTGACAGATTCGCCAATCGCAAGGAGCCGATTATCTTCACGGTTGATAGTTAGGCTATCGGTAGTGGCAACAGCCACTTTACTTAGTAGCTCTGCCGTTGTGTCAATTTCGCCAAAACGGTCAAGTTGGTCTCGCATAACATTAAGCAAAAGGGTGTGGCGAGGCTTTATAGATTCGACGAAGTGTACGGCGTGGGCCTCATCAAGTTCAAGTACGGCAATATCGGCCTTTAGTTTTCCGCTGACAGACAATTCGCCTAGCAGTGCAGCCGCCACGCCTCGTACGAAGTTGCTACCAGTCCTGTTGGTAAAAACGTTTAGCCCTTGGCTTTCAAGAAGTGCTACAACCATTTTTGTTGTGGTTGTTTTGCCGTTTGTTCCACTAATAACAACAACTCCTTTTGGTAGTTGGCCTAGTGTTTTTCTGACAAAGCTAGGGTCAATTTTCTCAACAAATAAACCCGGTAAAGCGGACCCACCACCACGCATACGAGCGATTGCACGAACTGATTTTCCAAATATAATTACAAAGGGATGAGGCATATGCACTATTATATCGTATAATGAAGATATGTTTCTGGTGGGACTAATTTCATGGTGGTATGGGGCTGGCGTTTTAGGGCAGTTCAGACGAATGTCGGAGCGTTTTTCACGTACGGCCTCTTTCTTCTCAATCGGGCAACTTATTTCTACGCTACTGTCGCCTTATCGTCAAATTTCTGCTTCGGTAGGTGGCGATTCTTTTGCTCAGGTTATTAAGGGTCTTTTCGACCAACTTGTTTCACGGATTATTGGCGGTATTGTACGCATGACGACTATCCTAATCGGATGTATCGCAATTATAGTCCATGGTGTTTTCGAGATTATTCTAGTAGTCGGTTGGGTACTGCTACCACTCACTCCTATTGTAGGCTCTGTATTGTTCGCGTTAGGCTGGGTGCCGTCATGGTAGGTTTGTTTGATTGGCACAGCTCTAGGGCTAGACGGGCGCGTTACGGGCACGCTCTTAGTATCTGGGTTTTTGTTCTAGTTGCTTTGTCAGTTTTACTACTGATAGGTGGTGTGGCGCTTCTTTTTGCTGGCATGCCAATTGGCTGGCTGGCGCTTAGTGCAGTCGCGCCATTGGTTATGGTTGTGGTCTGGTATCGTTACGATCTTCGCAATCCAAAACGGGTTACAAACGGTAGTCGGATTGACGATATTCTTGACGCCGATATTCTTTCTTTGCTTCACGAGCAACCTTCGCCCAAGGAGATTGCCGAAGCGGTGGGTCTTACATCGGGGGGCTTCTTCTTTGGCGCACGTTTTGGCCTGTCTTCTAATTTCTTGCGTGATCTCGTATCTGAACATAAGGACGATTCGAATATTGTTTTCGAGGAGGCTATATCTATTTCTCGAGATGTTGGGGGTAGGGTCAGTGCCGGTGTTTTGGCGGTTGCCCTTCTAAGGCAGTTGCCCGTACAGGCTAGGCAGACGTTCCTTGGGCATCTTCGTCTTGACGAGGACGACATTATCCGCGGTATTCATTGGTACCATTCGGTCGAGAAGTATCAAGAGGACGACAACCTAAGGCTTATGAGGAGTGGTGGCGTAGGCCGAGATTGGTCGTTTGGCTGGATTCCCTATCTGTCGCGTTTTGGTACAAACATATCGCGGAGTGGGGCTAGGGTTCGTGGCGATGTTCGCCTAGAACCGCTTCGTCAAATTACTGAAGCATTAAGCGTCGATGGCGGTGCTATTGCGTTGGTTGGTAAGTCTGGAACGGGTAAAACCGAGCTAGTTTACCAATTGGCTGATTCTTTAATGTACCCAACTGACTCGATACCGGCAACACTGCGGTATAGACAGGTATTTTTATTGAGTGCATCAAGGCTATTGTCCGTATCTCAGCAGGGCGAAGAACTTGGGACGCTTGTATCTTCGCTTCTTTCGGAAGCGTACCGCGCGAAGAATATTATAGTTTGCCTCGATAATGCGGAACTATTTTTCCAGCAGGGACCTGATTCAGTGAACTTGTTGCAGACTCTATTGCCAATTTTTCAAGCAAAACGACTGCCGATTTTATTAACGTTTGATGAGCAGCAGTATCTCCAAGTGATAAATCGGTCTCCAGAATTGGGTGCTGCAATTCGTCGTATTAATGTTCAGCCAACAAGCGAGTCTGATACGCTAAAGATTCTTGAGGACCAAGTTCCATCAATCGAGTACAAGTATAAGGTCACCGTTATGTACCAAGCGCTAAAAGAGGCATATGTGTTGGGTAAGCGGTATGTTTACGATGTTGTTATGCCTGGTCAGGCCATGAGCTTACTGGAATCGGCGGCCGCTTATGCTGAAGATGGTCTTGTGACATCTCGTTCGGTCAATCGAGCTATTGAGGAAACTACTGGTGTTAAAACTGCTGTAGCCGACGATGAAGGCGAGAGAGAGCTACTGCTTAGTCTTGAGGACCGACTACACGAGCGAATGGTCGGTCAAAATAAGGCTGTCAGTGTTGTTTCTGATGCTCTGCGTCGGGCGCGGGCGGGGATTCGTAATCAGAATCGACCTGTCGGCACATTCCTGTTCCTTGGTCCAACTGGTGTTGGTAAAACAGAGCTTGCAAAATCGCTTGCAGAAGTATATTTTCACGGCGAGCAGAACCTTGTTCGGCTTGATATGAACGAATTTGTTACGGCTGACGATGTTGTCCGCTTAATTGCCGATGGTGCAAATAATCCAACAAGCTTGACGGCACAAATTATGAAACAGCCGTTTAGCGTAATACTGCTTGATGAGATAGAGAAGGCGCATTCGAGCGTTTTAACGACATTGCTACAGCTCCTTGATGAGGGTATTTTACGCGACGAGAGTAACAGAGAGGTAAGTTTTCGTGATGCTATTGTGATTGCGACCAGCAATGCTGGAGCTGACCGTATTCAAGAGTATATACAGCGGGGCTATCGCCTTGAGCAGTTTGAAGAAGCGTTTATTAACGAGCTTATAGGTGGTAGGGTCTTTCATCCCGAGTTTTTGAATCGCTTTGATGAAATGGTCGTGTTTGCGCCACTAGAGAAGCAGGAGCTTTTCCTCGTTATCGATAGAATCATGGCCGGAGTTAACAAGAATCTTGAAGCACAAAATATTACTGTTACATTAACAGATGGGGCGAGGCAAGTTCTTGTTGATGAAGGTTATGATCCTAGGCTCGGCGCGCGACCATTGCGCCGTGTTGTCCAGCGAGCGGTTGAAAGTACGGTCGCCAACCTGCTATTAACCGGCGAGGCGACGCCGGGTACGAATATCGAGTTGAGCGGTGAACAGGTCGGTGCAATTATTCAGACAAAGCGCCAAGCCGACAACATAATAGACGCTTCAAAATGACAAGCAATCAGGCGCCAATTAAACCGTAAATTAAAAACTCCCGCTTATGGGAGTTTTATTTGTATCGACTTGGGGCGAATAAGCGGAATTGAACCGCCGACCTCCTGGACCACAATCAGGCGCTCTAACCAACTGAGCTATATTCGCCACGGTGAAGTCGAAGACTATTATAACAGATTGAGTCTTGTAATAGAATATGTTACAATTATTCAGTCTGCGGGCGTCGTATAATGGCTAATATACCTGCCTTCCAAGCAAGTGATGAGAGTTCGATTCTCTCCGCCCGCACCAAAGAAAATAACCTATCCATGCGATAGGTTATTTTCTTAGCTTCTGTGGCAACAAAATTATTGACGGTGCTCTGCTTTGTCGGCAATGTCTTTGGTTTCGTGAACAGTGCCGTGGACATGCTCGGGTGCGGCGTAAATTGAATAAAGTTTGAGCGCATCGCTACCGGTGTTAATAATGTTGTGCCACGAGCCTGCTGGTACAAAAATGGCAAAATCGTCGGCGGCGTCCCAGGTTTGGAGGTTGGTTTCGGTTGGGCCCATTTCGACTCGCGCCGTACCTTGTTCGATGCGTAGGAACTGGTCGTGATCTTCGTGGACTTCAAGCCCAATTTCGCTACCAGGCTGAATTGTCATTAGAGTCATTTGTAGGTATTTACCTGTCCAAGCGGTAGTGCGGAAGTTCTCATTTTCAAGAGTTGCTTCTTCAATATTTAAAACAAAAGGGTTTGGGCCGTTGTCTTGCATAACATCTCTCCGTTCAATAGTTTACTGCTTTTATTATAGCACTGGCATTGCATATTAATTTAACTATGAACGCTGTGCTATAGAACATCGTGCTATAATAACAGGGGTAGTTATACGATTACCCTTTAGCCCCGGTAGCTCAGTTGGATAGAGCAGAGGACTTCTAAGCCTAAGGTCGCTGGTTCAAGCCCAGCCCGGGGTACCATTAACTACTTAATAACCTAACCTCGTCTGCAATGACCGGTGTTTCGCTTACTCGGCAATCTCGCGAATAGTCGTTACTTTCGCGCCAAGCGAGCTTAGCCGTTCGGCAATATCTTCGTAGCCGCGGTTAATTGAGTAGACGTTGCGAAGAATTGATGTTCCAGGTGCTGCAAGCATTGCAAGAAGAATAACCACTGCTGGACGTAGGGCTGGAGGGGCAATAACCTCGGCAGCCTTCCATTTCGTTTTTCCTGTAATATACAGGCGGTGTGGGTCGACAAGCTGCACCGAAGCATTTAGCTTAGTGAGGTCGGTAAGGTAAATTGCTCGGTTTTCGTATACCCAGTCGTGAATAAGTGTGCGACCATGCGCGCTTGCGGCAATTAGTGCAAAGAACGGCAGATTATCGATGTTAAGGCCGGGGAATGGTAGAGGGTGGATTTTATCTGCTGGTGCAGTTAACTCACTTTGCTTTGTCGTAATATCGACAAGTCGTGTCTTTCCGTTATTTGCAAGGTATTCAGCAGATAGTTCGTACCTAAAGCCCATATCCTCAAGGGTCTGAAGCTCAATTTCAAGGAATTCAATCGGTGCTCGTTTAACGGTTATTTCAGAATTAGTTACAATAGCAGCCGCAAGGAAGCTCATTGCTTCAATCGGGTCTTCAGACGGTGCATACTCGACATTTTTATTAACGTCTTTTACACCGTGAACAATTAGTGTTGTTGTGCCGACACCTTCAATTACGACACCCAACTTTTCAAGAAAGAAACAAAGGTCCTGTACCATATAATTTGGGCTGGCATTACGAATTATCGTTGTTCCGTCGGTTAGTGCCGCTGCCATAAGGATATTTTCGGTAACAGTATCGCCCCTCTCTGACAGAACAATCGCGCGTTTCGGACTAACCGGCTTTGAGGTTGCTTCGTAGTGGCCAGTGACAGTATTGACAGTAAGACCGAACGGCCTGAGCCCATTAAGGTGCGGTTCGACGGTTCGTTCGCCAAGGGTGCAACCACCTGCGTATGGAAGCTCGAATGTGCCATAGCGATGCATAAGTGGGCCAAGGAACATAATAATACTTCGTGTTTTTTTAGCCGCCGCAATATCCATATTTGCAAGGTTCAGTTTTGCTGGCGGGGTGATTTCAAGGTCGTTATTTTCCATCCAGCGAGTTTTAACGCCAATACTGTTCAGTACCTCAATAAGACGGTTTACCTCTTCAATGCGCGCAACTTGTCGGAGTGTAGTAGTTCCACGGTTTAGTAGGGCCGCGCAGAGGAGTGAAACCGCCGCGTTCTTACTTGTTTTGGTAACAATGACACCAGAAAGCTTGTGGCCACCTTCAACGCGGAAGTTGACAGTACCTTGTTGATTTAAGGTAACGATTTGCCGAGAAAGGACATCACTAATGCGACCGAGCATATCAAGGCTGATATTTTGACCGCCTTTTTCAATACGGTTAATAGCACTTTGGCTTGTGCCAAGCGCTTTGGCTAGTTCGGCTTGAGTCATTCCTCGTGCTTGACGAGTTTCTTGTATGAGCGTTCCAATTTTGCTTGCGTAAGAAAGTGTATCCATAACAATTATAATATATCAACGATGATATAAGCACAAGTAAGGTATAATAAAAAGTAAGAAAGAGGCGATAATGACAAAAAAAGAATACCGTCAGGTTAATAACGACCGTATAATCAACGAGCTTATTGAGGCTGAGGCCATGCGACAGTCTCGGGTTATAGAGCTTATTCCTAGTGAAAATTATGTTAGCGACGATATTTTAGCTGCTATGGGTAGCATTTTTACCAATAAGTACGCCGAGGGCTATCCAGGGAAACGATATTATGGTGGTCAAGAAAATACCGATCGACTTGAACAATTAGCGATTGACCGTGCCAAAGAGCTGTTCCGTGCCGATCACGCTAATGTACAGCCACTTTCAGGTGCACCAGCTAATGAAGCTGTTTATAGTGCGTGGCTCGAGCCGGGCGATACCGTTCTTGCAATGGATTTGAGTCACGGCGGACATCTGACTCACGGAGCGCCGGTGACTAGAAGCGCAAAGCTATACAACTTTATTCGTTATAAAATGAAAAATGTCGATACTGGTGAAATTGACTACGACGAGTTGCGTCAATTGGCGCTCGAGCATCGGCCCAAGCTTATTATTGCTGGGTTTAGCTCTTACCCGCGTGAACTTGATTACGAGAAGTTTGTTGCTATTGGCCACGAAGTAGGCGCGCTTCTTATGGCTGATATGTCACATGTTGCAGGGCTGATTGCTGGTGGCGTTGCGGAGAACCCACTCGATTATGGTTTTCACGTTATGACTACAACAACACACAAGACGCTTCGCGGCCCGCGTGGTGGTCTAATTCTTTCAATGGGCATAGTTAGTAACCCGATTAAAGCGCCAGAGAAAACAATAGAGAATATACCGACACTTATAGACAGGGCTGTTTTTCCTGGTATGCAAGGCGGTCCACATATGCATACTATCGTGGCAAAGGCAGTCGCCTTTCATGAGGCCATGCAGCCAGAGTTTCAGCAATATGCCAAGCAGGTTGTTGCAAATGCTCAAGCACTTGCAACTGCGTTAATGGCTGGCGGTTTGAAATTAATTACTGGAGGCACAAGCAACCACCTTATTCTCGCCGATGTTCATAGTAGCTTTGGTATTGATGGGCGTGAAGCCCAAGAGCGTCTGGAAGACGAGGGTATTATTGTAAACGCTAATGTTATTCCCGATGACCCACTGCCAGCATTTCGCCCTAGTGGTATACGCCTTGGTACACCAGCCGTAACAACACGTGGGCTGAAAGAGGCCGATATGGAAGAGATAGCCAGCCGAATTATTGCAACCTTGAAAGCTTAGTGTTGAACTCTGCGATAGGCACAAAAAAGAACCTCTTAGATAAGAGGTTCTTTTTTACGTTGCCAACAGCTTAACTATTGAGGTCGTCTGGGCAGGTGATTCCAGTTCCGGTTGTTGTTCCAAGTTGAGTTGGAGTTGCTGTCAAGGCGGCTCCGTAGAAGTCCCAGTAGTAGATTTTTACTCCACTAGGGGCTGTGATTGACGCTTGGCTCGCTGGGCTTCCAGACCCACACTTTATAACAATAACGGTGTTTTTCCTTTGTGCTTCTGGGATAGGGCCTTCAGCGTCGAAATCGCTACCTTCTGCTAGAATTCCAGTGGTGAGGTGATATGGTTCAGCTGAATTGTTTAGTGCGCCGAAGGTTGCTGGGTAATTACCGACTTTTGCCTGATATGATTCGATTTTTGTTGCAGCGGTTGACGCGGCTGATTTTGCGGCTGCATCGTTTGCCTGTGTTGTGATTCCGTTATACGAAACAATAGTAATAGCCGCCAAAATTGCAATGACGACAACAACGATGAGGAGTTCAACGATAGTGAAACCGCTCTGTCGTGTTTGGTTAGTTTTGAGACCCATAGATGGACTGCCCCCTATTTATGAATATGTTATAGACTAATCGTACCAACCCAAGGCTACAAACGCAAGCACTTTGCGTATTTTTTTGTTATTATAGGTGCATGCCACGACGAGGGTTTACAACGGTCGAGATAGTCATAACCATTACGATTATGGGCATTCTTCTTGTACTGGCATTTGCTAATTTAACAGCATCACAGGCACGGGCACGCGATGAAGAGCGTCGGGGTGATATCGATTCAATAGCACAGCACCTAGAGTCCTTTTACAAGAATGGTGCTGGTGTCTCTGGTGAGCTGCTGGGCCGGTATCCGTCAACGGGCATAATGTCTAGCGAGTCCACCATAAGAGAGGCCTTGGTTAATATTGATCCGCGCTCGCTACAGGCGCCTGGCGCAGCTTCTGTCACATCTTCGTTTGTGGCCGCTACTAATGCACTGCAAACTACCGATGGCATTTCGCCACAACCAACCGCCACAAAATATGTTTATCAGCCCCTATCGTGGACGGGTTCTAGCTGGGCACTTTGTACTGGTTCGCAAGAATGTCGCCGGTTTAATCTTTATTATCGCCTTGAAGCCGACGATACTATTTATAAAGTAACGAGCAAAAATCAATGAGCAAGAGCGGTGGGTTCACTGCCATTGAGCTTTTAATAACGCTGTTTGTGGCGGCAGCTTTCGTTATTGCTGGTTATCAGCTTTTTAATGTCATTATCGCCGATGGTGGAGATACCAGGGCCGAGTCACAGGCCAGTAATATTGCGTATGGTTATTTAAGGGAGTATAGTGCTAACCTTTCTAACCCCTGTGCGCCATCGACTCCTTTTGATTCGGCGATTACGGCCGATAGCCTATCTGATGTCTGGGCTACAGTAACGGTTTCATGCCCAAAGTCAAACACAACATCGTTGAGCCGGGTCGAGGTAGTGGTTAAATACAACAACCCGCAAAAATCAGTCCGTTATGCTACCTACGTTGATGTGTCGAGGGGGCAATAATGCTCCGTCCTTCAAATCGTGGCTTTACCCTTATCGAGATGATGATAATTGCTCCAATTGTCATTCTGGCCATCGGTGCATTTATTGCCATTATCGTTAATATGACCGGCGAAGTTCTTTCGTCGCGTGGCGCAAATGTACTTGCTTACGACATACAAGATGCATTAAATCGAATCGAGCAAGACGTTAAGTTAAGTACGACTTTTTTGCCCGAAAACTCCATTGCGTTTTCAGAGAGTAACCCGCAGGGCTTTGGTAGCCATGGCAGTACGACGAACTTTACTAATGTTGGTGGTGCAAGTGGCTCGAGCTTAATTCTTGCAACAATTGCATCGAACGGCAATCCACTTGTTGAAGGCACTGGCAATATTTACCTAAAAAATACTCCTAACGATTGTAGCTCACCTTATCTCTATAAGAATAACCGTCCATTAATAATTAATATTATTTATTTTATTGATGATAAGGGCGATGGCGACCCTACGAACGATACATTGTGGCGCCGAACGGTTATGCCAACCAGCTATACATCTACTAGCGATTTATGTGGCGGAACGCCATGGCAACTCCCAAGTTGTCAGCCTGGCTATGAAAGTTCTTTTTGTAAGACCAATGATCAAAAGATACTAGAAGGGGTCTCGGTAAATGACTTTGAAATTCTTTACTTTTCTTCAATGGACGCAGTATCGCCAAATGTAACAGCTTCTGACCAGGGGGCGACAACCGAACAACGACGCGTTGCGCTTCAGGCTACTCAAAACGTCTCAATATCCTTAAGGTCTAGTAAAAAAATCGCTGGACGAGATATAACACGCACTGGGTCGGTTCGGGTGGCTCGTTTAGACGCAAACGCGACGTCAATCGCCGATATTATTGTCCCGTCTGTCGCAGGTAAAACACCATCGGTCTCGGCGAACGTTGTTGACGGTAGCGATATTATTGCAGAATGGGGTAGGGTCGAGGGCGCTAGCTCGTACAGGATTGAGTATCAGGTAAACGGCGGTGCATGGGTAATTGGCGCGGCCTCGCTTGGGGCAAGCGAGCGCTCCTTTAAGATAGAAACAGCAAACCACGGAGACGCCGTTAATATAAGGGTACAGGCACGGAACGATAGCTCGCAGACGTCTAACTGGGGTACTGGATCATTGACAATACCGGTATGGGCGCCAATACCACTACGAGATAACTGGACGGAATATGGCGGCCTATATTCTCCTCCGTCGTACACGCGTACAAGTAGTGGTATGGTAATGCTGCGCGGGCTTGTAAAGCGACCAGCCGGAACGGGGCTAATAATAGGAACCTTACCAGAGAAATACAGGCCAAGCGGTCGCCTTGTTTTTGGTACAATACGATCAGTAAATGTTTCGGGCCGGGTAGACATATTGCCAGACGGTAGGATAGAAGCCACAGACGGAAGCCCCGATTGGACAAGTATTGACTCGGTGCGCTATATGCCAGATGGCATGTATACGCGTTCATTGCCAACGTTATTATCTGGCTATAGTAATTATGCTGCGCCCTATTCACCTATGAGTTATCTACAAGATAATGTTGGTCGTGTGCATATTCAAGGACTAATGAATATTGGCACGAACACTTCTGGGGCTACATTATTTACTATGCCTGCAGGGCTATACCCTCCACAGTTCACCCATATTACCGCAAGGTCTTCAGTATTTAATACTGCGGGTATCTACAACAGTAATGGCAACGTAGTAACATACGGCAACGGTTATAGCGGATATTTATCAATAAATACTGACTATCTGCCAGCTAGCTATAGTGGTTGGAATACGCTGACGCTAAGTGCTGGCTGGTCGCAGTACCCACCAGATAGTGTGACCTACTCTTCTCATCAGTACACAAAGACTGCCGATGGGGTAGTCCACCTGAAGGGTCTAATTAAGGGTGGGTCAGTTGCAACTGGTACTATAATCACAACGCTACCACCTAATTGTCGTCCAGAATATCGAGGAATATTTTTTGGAACAAGTCTATACAATCTTTACCGAATCGATATTGAAAATAACGGCAACGTAATAATTAACGGAGGTAGTCCAAGTTCTACTTGGCTATCACTCGACAATATTCGCTTCCTCGCAAGCAATAAAAGCGGTGCCTGCTAGGCTAGCTCAAGTGGCTCTTGCTCGATAATAACCTGGAATGTATCTCGAACTTTGTCGATAATTGTATTCCGGGCGGCAACAAGGTCTGAGTAGCTAGTAGCCGATTCGTTAATAAGAACTAGCGCATTACCGGCATAAACACGCATTCCATAGAAGATTTGGTCTTTAAGACCGGCTTGTTCAATAAGCCACCCGGTTGGTATTTTGTAGTTACCGTCTGCCATGTGGTAGCCGGGCATTTCTGGGAACTGAGCTTTTAATTCGGTATACTTCCATTCTTCAACCAGCGCGTTTTTGAAAAATGACCCTGCGCTAGCATACTTTTTGACGTCCGGAAGCTTGTTGGCCCGTACGGCAAGAACTGCGTCGCGAATTGTGGCGTGGGTGTAAAGCGTAATGTTGTTTTTATCAAGGTACGCTTGTAGTGATTCGTAAAATGGTGGGCTTGGTTGGGATTTGTACAGCTTAAGCGTAATACTGGTAATAATGTATCGACCACTTTCGCGTCCACGGAATATACTATGGCGATACGAGAATTCACACTGCTCGTTAAGAAGCTCGACGAACTTTTCGGTTTTAGTATCGTACGCTTCAAGTGAAATGAGCGTGTCGGCAATTTCTTGACCGTAAGCGCCAACATTTTGTATAGGTGTAGCGCCAGCCGTACCAGGAATGCCAGACATCGCTTCGATTCCAGAAAGATTCATTTCGACCGTTCTTTTGACGGCATCGTCCCAAATTTCACCAGCGCCAATTTTTATGGTGGTTGTCGATGCGTCATCGGCAAGTATAGTGAAGCCGGGGATTTGTATA
>Ga0222423_1000200_pt1 | contig 52408 bp, 51 predicted proteins | sample 3A0metagenome_FD_182472 | JGI IMG/M metagenome (GOLD analysis project Ga0222423, IMG submission 182472) | Enriched microbial communities from leaf-cutter ant dump, University of Wisconsin, Madison, United States - 3A0 (version 2) | ecosystem: Environmental > Terrestrial > Nest > Insects nest >...
TATTAAGCCTGCCGCTAGCGTTCATCCTGAGCCAGGATCAAACTCTCCATTGTAAATATCTCTACATCGTATGAAGTTTGCCTTTCTCTTTTTTCTTACCTGTTTTTTATTTCACAGCTCGGCTCTCACCTCCCTGTGGTAAAGACAAAATCGCTTCTGTCTCTACTGTGCTTCCATCTTTATCCCCAACAAGTTAATGAACTTTATCCCACTTATCGTGAGCTCGTTTGCCCTACTCCTCTTTCCCTCTCTCCGGCCTTCCTCTTCCCCTCTCTCGTCGTTTGGGAGTGCAAAGGTAGAAACATTTTTTTACATGGCAATACTTCCTTCAAAAAAAATCTACTTTTTTTCGAATATTTTTTCAGGTTTTCCCGTATCTGTTTATTCCTCAGGCAGATGCATTAAAAACTTTTTTTTTACGTTCCGGTATCTGCCTCAGGAGGCCCCTCCGGTATGCAGTAAACCGGCCGGCGGTTTTGTTTTCTTTACTACCCGAACAGCCGCCACTGCCACTTATATGTATATGTATAGTATTCCCCCACCCGTTATTTCCCGACCGGATAAAAATACAGCAATCTGCCTGTTCCGGGAAGACCTCGCACAATGGCGGCCTTCCATCCACTCTCCCCTAACGAACCCCTGCCTTCCTTAAAACCGCGCCCGCACCCCGGCGTATCCCTGCCAACAGGCACCCGGATCTCCCGGTGCCGCCTGCCCGGCACAGCCCTGTATAATTAAGGCTTATATAATTATATACTATAGAGCCTCGTGCGGCCCCGGTAAAACGGCCGTCTGCCGTGACCGGATACCCGCATGCCGGGTGCAGCCGTTCACACCGGAAAAACGATCCTTCCCCGGGGCAACGAATCGTATAGGATAAATGCTATTTCAGGTGCCGCTCATAAATGGAACTTTTGAAAGATAAGACACTTAGTTTATTGATTATAAGTTTATTAAATTCTATTTAAAATAGTTCTAAATTTTCGCGTACCCCGAAAATTCACAATGCATATTTTGTTCCCAACTATTCCTCCATTAGTTTTGCAGTCTGGATGAAATAGCAATATTCTGTTAAATATGTTACATATCATTACGAGGAAATTCTTACTTCTAATCACCTTTGTATTTTTGTCAGGTCAGGGTGTTTTCGCACAGGAAGCCGCAGCTCCCGCTGCTGAAGCCGCCTCAGCCGGAGGAACAGGTGACCCGGCAGCAGGAGAAACCCTTTTCAAAAACAACTGTAAGCAGTGTCACTCCCCGGAAGACAAGATAGTGGTGGGGCCCGGTCTGAAAGGCGTTGAAGAAAGAAGGGATTTTGCCTGGATCAAATCATGGATCCAAAACCCTGATAAAGTCATTAAAAGCGGTGACAAGTACGCCAATGATCTTTTCAATAAGTTCAACAAGCTGCAAATGACCGCCTTCCCGGCCTACGGTGACAAAGAGATACACGATATCCTGGCCTATATCAAGAAAGCCAACGAAGCTCCGGTAGCCGCTGCAGGAGCAGCAGCCGGTGCTGCCGCAGGCGGACAGGAAGCAGGCGGGGGTAAATTCTTTAATATTATCCTGGTTTCGCTCCTTGGTATCATGGTATTGGTGCTGGTAGCTCTCCTGGCGGTGATCCGCCTGCTGAACACCCTCTCCAAATCAGACGAAAGCCTTACGCAGGAGCTGGCTCAGCCGAAACCTTCCCTGGGAGATAACCTGAAGGCTCTCTTCAGCAATTCTACCGTGAGGAGCGCTATTATCTGGCTCTTTATCATACTGGGCACCAAAGCCACCCTCGACGGGCTGTACAGCATTGGTGTTCACCAGGGATATGCCCCGGCTCAGCCCATCAACTTCTCGCATAAGCTTCATGCAGGCGATATGGAGATTGATTGCGGTTACTGCCATACCGGCGTATACAAAGGCAAGCAGGCCGGTATCCCTTCGTCAAGCATCTGTATGAACTGTCACAATACCATCAAACGTGAATCTCCTGAGATCCAGAAGATTTACCGGGCTATTGAAACAGACACACCGGTAGAATGGGTACGGGTACATAACCTTCCTGATCTGGCTTACTTTAACCACTCGCAGCATACCGTGGTAGGCGGACTGGATTGTGAAAACTGTCACGGCGACATCAGAAATATGGAAGTGGTTCAGCAAAGACACTCGCTGACCATGGGCTGGTGTATTGACTGTCACCGGCAAACAGATGTTAACTCAAAAGGTAATGCGTATTACGACAAGTTGCTGTCAGCGCATGAGCAGGTGTCTTCGAAACCAATGAAAGTAGAAGATATCGGCGGATTGGAATGTGCTAAATGTCACTATTAATTACCTTTAATTAAAACTGGAATTTTACTTACATTATACTCATGGAGGATACTAACAAAAGGTATTGGAAAGGTATTGAAGAGTTAAAAAATGATATCAACGTCGTAAAAAACGCCGATAAAGAATTTAACTTTGATGAAATAGAAGGGGGAACCTACCGCAGGGATTTCCTTAAAGTTCTCGGCTTTGGAATGGCAGCCGTTTCCCTGGCAGCCTGCGACGCCCCCGTAAGACATACTATTCCTTATCTGAATAAACCGGTGGATGTCGAGCCGGGCATTCCCAACTACTATGCTTCATCGTATGTACAGGGCGGCGATTACGCCAGCATCCTGGTGAAGACGGTAGAAGGCCGGCCCATCAAAATAGAAGGAAATGATCTTTCTTCTGTTTCCAAAGGATGCCTGAGCGCTTCTGTTCACGGCTCCCTGCTGTCACTGTACGATAACGATCGCCTGAGAACACCTGTTAAAAACGGGAAAGAGATCGGTTGGGACAAGCTGGACAAAGAGGTGATGGCCGGGCTGGCTGCCGCTGCCAATATCCGCATCGTATCCAACACCATCCTGTCGCCCACCTTTAAAAAGGTGATTGGCGATTTTACGGTTAAATATCCTTCTGCAAAGCTGGTTCAGTACGATGCCAATTCGGCTTACCCGCTGGTGCAGGCTAACGAGAAGAGCTTTGGCAAGGCGGTTATTCCTGACTATAAATTTGAAAATGCAGATGTGATTGTCGGCATCAACGCCGATTTCCTCGGCGCCTGGATCAGCCCGATTGAATACAATGCCGGCTGGGTGGCCAACCGGAAAGTAAGCAGTGCCAAAGACGGTAAGAAAACCATGTCCCGGCACTACCACTACGAGCCTACCATGTCCCTTACCGGTGCCAATGCCGACTACCGCGGCCGCTATAAGCCGTCTCAGGAAGGTCTGCTGGTAGCCAACCTCTATAACCGGGTTTCGGAGAAGCTGGGACAAGGCTCTCCGCTGGCTGTTCAGAAAGCCGACTTCGAATTCCTTGATAAATGTGCGGCTGACCTGGTTAAATCAGGCGCCAGAAGCCTGATCGTCAGCGGATCGGGTGATATTTCCACCCTTGTTCTTGTGAATGCCCTGAATGCCCTGCTGGGTACCGTGGGTACTACCATCGACTTCGGAAACACCGTAAATTACCGCCAGGGGAACGATGCCGAAATGAGCCAGTTCATTGCCGACCTGAACAGCGGTGCCGTAGATGCCGTTATCTTTGTAGATGCCAACCCGGTATACGACCACCTGAAAGGGGCTGAAATTGAGAAAGGACTTAAGAAAGCGAAACTGACCGTGGCCATCAACGACCGGGCCGACGAAACCGCTTCAAACTGTACATACATTGCTTTAAATACGCATTTCCTGGAAAACTGGGGTGACGCCTGTCCGAAAACCGGCTATTACTCGCTTATCCAGCCTACGATCTCCAATATTTTCAAGTCGCGTCAGCCGGAAGCCAGCTTCCTGAAATGGTCAGGTTCTGCTTCTTCTTACCACAAATACCTGAAAGACAACTGGGAATCGAACATCCTGAACGGGAAGTCATGGACACAGACTCTCCACGACGGGGTATATGAATTAGGGGCTTCCCCCGTAGCGGGCGCCACTTTCATCGGGAACATCCAGGAAGCAGCCGCTCAGGCCACCGCTCCGAAAGGAAACGGCCTGGAGCTTTATGTATTTGAAAATACCACCATCGGTACCGGTAAAAACGCCAATAACCCCTGGTTACAGGAAACACCGGATCCGATTTCCAAAGTAACCTGGGAAAACACAGCGGCTTTCTCCCTGAGAACCGCTACCGAGCTGGGTATTGCCCAGGGCGACTGGGTGAAGGTAACAGCCGGGAACACCTCCATAGAGCTGCCTGTGCTTATCCAGCCGGGACAGCCCGACGGAACCGTGGCGGTTGCCCGGGGATACGGCCGCACCAAAGCCGGGAAAGCCGGGAATGTGGGAGCAGACGTTCTGCCGCTCCTAAGAAGCTCTAAAGGTGCCGGAAACTTCTGGACAGACGGCATACAGATCGAAAAAACCAAATCAGGCTATACCCTGGCCCAGACCCAGACCCATGAAACCTACATGGGCCGTAAAGCGGTGGTACAGGAGACCATCCTGGGCGAATACATTAAAAATGTAAAAGCCGGAAGGTTTGAACCGATGATCGCTACATCGGAAGGCCCTAAGCGCCCCAACACCATTTCCATGTGGAACGGGCACGAGAAGAAGAATCACAGCTGGGGAATGGTCATTGACCTGAATACCTGTACCGGGTGCGCCGCCTGTGTGGTAAGCTGCCAGGCCGAAAACAACATCCCGGTGGTAGGTAAAGCCGAAGTGGCCCGCGCCAGGGAAATGCACTGGGTGCGTATTGACCGCTATTACAGCTCGGATGCCCCCCGTGAAACCGGTTATAATCCGAACGGCTACAAAGCCATGGAAGTGGCTTCTGATAACCCCGAAGTGGTATTCCAGCCTATGATGTGCCAGCACTGCTCTAACGCACCGTGTGAAACCGTATGTCCGGTACTGGCCACTACCCACTCTTCGGAAGGACTTAACCAGATGACCTACAACCGTTGTGTGGGAACCCGTTACTGTGCGAACAACTGTCCGTACAAAGTAAGACGTTTCAACTGGTTCAAATACTTCGAAAACGATGATTTTGATTATGCCTTCAACAATGAGCTGGGCCGGATGGTGATCAACCCGGAAGTAACCGTACGCTCAAGAGGGGTAATTGAGAAATGTTCGATGTGTGTTCAGCGGATCCAGGCCGGGAAACTGGTAGCGAAAAAAGAGAAGAGACCTTTAAAAGACGGCGACATCAAGCTGGCCTGCGGTTCTTCCTGCCCTACCGGCTGTATCACGTTTGGCGATATGAACGATCCGGAATCTGAAATCTCGAAACTGCTGGCCAACGAAAGAGAAGGACGTGCCTTCCACATGCTGGAAGAAATAAACGTACAGCCTCAATTAAGCTACCTGGTTAAGGTTCGGAACAAAGACAAAGAAGATTCGAAAGTATTGTCATAAGAGAAATTAGTAATCAATTAATAAAGAAAGCCTAACTTATTTAGGGAACAATTATGTCATCAGTAGTTTCACCCATAAGAGAGCACTTGGTAACGAATGGTAAAACCCACCACGATGTTACGGAGGATATTTGCAGACACGTAGAAGCCAAACCTACCAAAGAATGGAAAATAGCATTCACCATATCCCTGATTGTACTGGTATACGGTAGTTTCTGGGTAATGAGAACCTGGTGGGAAGGATTGGGCGTCTGGGGTCTGAACAAGACCGTAGGCTGGGCCTGGGATATCACCAACTTCGTATGGTGGGTGGGTATCGGTCACGCCGGAACCCTGATCTCCGCCATCCTTCTGCTCTTCCGTCAGAAATGGAGAACCTCGGTTAACCGTGCGGCAGAAGCCATGACCATCTTTGCCGTAATATGTGCCGCCTCTTTCATTGTCATGCACATGGGACGCCCCTGGCTGGCTTACTGGGCGCTTCCGTTTCCTAACACGTTCGGCTCCCTGTGGGTAAACTTCAACTCACCGCTGGTATGGGACGTTTTCGCGATCTCTACCTACTTCTCGGTGTCCTGCCTGTTCTGGTACATCGGTATGGTACCTGACCTGGCTACCATCCGTGACCGTGCTACCGGTATCCGGAAAACCATTTACGGCATCCTGTCACTGGGATGGACCGGCGGAGCCAAAACCTGGGCAAGATACGAGGACGTTTCCCTGATTCTTTCCGGTCTTTCCACTCCCCTGGTACTTTCGGTACACACCATCGTATCCTTTGACTTTGCCACTTCGGTGATTCCGGGATGGCACACCACCATCTTCCCGCCTTACTTCGTTGCGGGAGCCATCTTCTCGGGTTTTGCCATGGTGCAAAACCTGATGCTGATCACCCGGGTGGTATACAAGCTTGAAGATTACATCACCCTGGAGCACATCTCCCTGATGAACAAGATCATTACCCTTACGGGTTCTATTGTGGGTATCGCCTACATCACCGAGTTCTTCATTGCTGCATACTCAGGGGTGGAATACGAAAAATATGCCTTCCTGAACCGGGCTACCGGTCCGCTGTGGTGGTCTTATGCCGCCATGATGACCTGTAACGTGCTTTCACCACAGGTATTCTGGAGCGAAAAGCTCAGAAAAAACATCGTTCTGTCTTTTGTAATTGCCGTTATTGTAAACATAGGAATGTGGTTCGAGCGTTTCGTGATCATCGTTACCTCTCTCCACAGAGATTACCTGCCTTCCAGCTGGACCTATTTTACACCGCGTATGGGGGATATCGGTGACTATATATTCTCTTTCGGATTATTCGGAACGCTGTTCCTCCTGTTCTCTAAATTCCTGCCGGTTATTAACATGGCGGAAGTAAAGGCAGTGTTGAAATCGTCTTCCGAAAGAAAACCCGGTGACAAGCATTAATTTTTAAGACATATAGAATTTATCAGAATATAAAAATGGCTGGAAAAAGATATTTAGTAGGAATCTTCGGAGATGAGGATATAGTACTGGAAGCCGCGTCAACCGTTAGACAAAAAGAGGTTAAGATACAGGAGGTTTACTGTCCTTACCCGGTGCACGGCCTTGATCAGGCGCTGGGATACGACAGGCCCCGCATGGGTGTTCCCGCTTTCTTCTTCGGGTTAACCGGAACCACCCTGGCTTTTCTTCTTACATTCTGGACATTGGGCTGGGACTGGCCGATGAACATCGGGGGAAAGAACTTTATTCCCTTCCCTACCAATATTCCTATCGTGTTTGAGCTGACCGTGCTTTTGGCCTCCTTCGGTATGGCATTCACGTTTTTTATCACCGAAGGTCTCGGACCTACCGCTAAACCGGTAATTTTTGACGAACGTTCTACCGATGATAAGTTCGCCATGGCCATAGATTTAAGTAAAAACAAGATCTCTGACGAGGAGATTACGCAAATCCTGAAAGATGCAGGTGCGGAACAAGTGAATGTTAAAGAGGTATAAAATTATGAAAATGAACAATAGATTAGCAGGATTAGTACTGTTTACCGCACTTGCTGCCGGTCTCACTTCATGTGATCGTACCCAGAGAACAGGATGGGAATTTGCGCCGAACATGTACAACTCCGTTGGATACGAAGCGCAGACCCAGATCGACAAGAATGCCATTAACCCGTACGGTATGAACATGCGTCTCCCGGTAGAAGGAACAGTAGCCCGGAGAAACTACCATACCACCTTTAAAACGGGCGACAGCACAGAGGTGCATGACCTGATGATATACAATCTTACCCGCGATGACGTGGAAGCCTCCGAAACGCTGGTTAACCCTGTACCCCTCAACGAAAAAACACTGGCAGAGGGTGAAGTGCTCTTTAAAAGAAACTGTTCTCACTGCCACGGTGCTACCGGCGGTGCTGACGGTAAAGTAGCGGATATCTATAACGGGGTGCCTTCTTATACCTCAGATGCCGTTAAGAATCTGCCTGCCGGCAGGATTTTCTTCGCCATCACCTACGGTAAGGGAAGAATGTGGCCGCATGCAGCACAGGTTAACCCTGAAGAAAGATGGAAAATCGTCCACTTTGTACAAAAATTACAAAAAGGAAGCTGATATATACTGAAAAAAGAAATTTATTATTGGAATATAAGTTAACATTATAATGGCTCACAAGCACGATATACCCTCTCTTGACGAATCATTTGAATTCAGTCCGGCCCTCAGAAAAAAGCTGATTCTGACAGCATTGTTGGGGGTGGTTCTGGTTGCCCTTGGTGCTTTTCTCATTCACAAAGGGTGGGCTCCGGGACATGGGGATCATCACGAAGTTGTTCATCACGAAGCACATGCGGCAGACGCTCATGCAGAAGAGCATGGCGGAGGTCATCATGAAGCCCCTACCCTGGCTAACCGCCTGGTAGCCAACCTCTGGATGAACAGCGTATACTTTATAGGAATAGCCCTGGTAGGATTGTTCTTCATTGCCTACAACTATGTGGCTAAAGCCGGCTGGCAGGCGTCTATGAAGCGGGTAGCTGAAGCATTTCCGGCATTTGCCCTTGTGCCCTCAGTGATCATGCTTGTGCTCTTCCTGGTGCCTTCTACCCGTCACATGATCTTCCACTGGACGCACGAAGGGATCACCGATCCGGCCTCACCGTCTTATGACGCCATCATTGCCACCAAAAGCTGGTTCCTGAACTACCCGTTCTTCCTGCTGCGTATGGTGATTTACTTCGTAATCTGGTATTTCCTCTGGATCCAGATCCGGAAATTCTCTCTCCAGGAGGATCAGTACGGCGGGCTCGACTACTATTACAAAAGCAGAAAATATTCCAAAATATTCCTGTTGTTCTTTGCGGTAACATCTTCTACTGCCGCCTGGGACCTCACCATGTCAATTGATACGCACTGGTTCTCTACCATGTTCGGCTGGTATCACCTGTCTTCATGGCACGTGGCCGGTCTTTCTGCCATGATGCTGACCATCATATTCCTGAAAGAGAACGGTTACCTGAAAGCGGTGAACATGAGTACGATCCAGGACCTGGGCAAGCTGATCTTCGGCTTCTCTATTTTCTGGACCTACACCTGGTTCAGCCAGTACCTGCTGATCTATTATGCGAACCTTCCGGAAGAAACCATTTATTTCCAGGAGCGTACCGGCGGATACGGCGGCCGTTACCTGGCTCCGTTCCTGCTCAGCCTGGTACTTAACTTTGTATTTCCGTTCCTGATTCTTATGGCCAGGAACTCAAAACGTAATTTTACCTTACTTAAGCTGGCTTGTGTGGCTGTACTGGTGGGTCACTGGTTTGATTTCTACCAGATGATCATGCCGGGTGTGGCGAAAGACCAGGGAGGTATCGGCCTGATTGAAGTGGGCACTACCCTGGCATTTGCATCAGTATTCATTTATTTCGTGGCTAACCAGTTAACCAAAGCTAATCTCTATCCGAAGAACCATCCGTTCCTGGGCGAGAGTACCCACCACGATATATAATTTTTTAAATAAGCGTTATTTATTACAAGATGACATACATAATTGCAATACTGACCATTCTGTTTGTAGTTCTAACCTTTAAAGTTATAGCGCAAACCAGAAAGATTATTAAAACCAACAGAGGGGAGACCGGAGAGGGCGGTCCTTCGTACCAGGGAGCCCCTGATTACGCCAATAATATGAATGCAGCAGCCCTGCTGATATTCTGGATTCTGGCGGTGGTCGCTATTACCTGGTCTTATATTCACTACTCCCAGTTCTTCCTGCCGGAAGCTTCTTCCGTACACGGTAGAAAAACCGACTTCTGGTTCTGGGTATCTATGGGTATTATTACCGTTGCTTTCTTCCTGGTAAATACCTTCCTTTTCCTTTTCTCGTATATTTATCGTCATTCTCCAAAAAGAAAATCGTCATTCTATACCCATAACAATACCCTGGAGGTTATCTGGACCACCGTTCCTGCTGTAGTAATGACCGGGCTGGTACTTTCCGGGCTGGTGGTATGGAATGAGATTACTTCAGAAGCCCCTGAAGACGCGGAGATCATCGAGATCACCGGCCGGCAGTTTGCCTGGATGGTAAGATACTCCGGAGAAGACGGGGAATTCGGCAAATCAAATTACAAGCTGATGGACGACGGTATGGGCAACCCGCTCGGGGTTGATTTTACCGATCCGAACGCTTTTGACGACTTCTCCAGCGCCAGCGAGCTGCATATCCCGAAAGGCAAGCCCGTTCTGCTCAGAATCAGGGCCCGTGATGTGCTTCACAGCGTTTACATTCCGCACATGCGGGTGAAAATGGACGCCGTTCCCGGTATGCCTACCAAGTTCTGGTTTATTGCTGACAAGTCTACCGACGAGATGAAAGCCCAGCTGAACAACTCTGATTTCGACTACGAAATAGCCTGTGCCGAGATTTGTGGTAAATCACACTTCGGTATGCGCCTGGTGCTGAAGGTAGATGAGCCTGAAAATTACGAAAAATGGAAACGGGAACAGAAGACCATCCTGACCCTGAATCCTGACCTGCTGGTGAAAGTCCCTGAGAAGCTGAAAGCAAAGGCACTGAAATATATTGAAACAGAAGCCCCTGCGGCAGCGGCCACAGATTCAACGGCTACCCCCGTAGCAGCAGCAGTAGAAACTAAATAAGAATTAAAAAAAATACGAATATAGATATGGCAGCTCATTCAATAGCAGAAGGACACGGTCATGCGGAACACGAACATGAGGAGCACCACGAACAAGGCTTCTTTGGTAAATATATATTCTCGCTGGACCATAAGACGATTGCCAAACAGTACCTTATTTCAGGGATCATCTGGGCGGTTATCGGAGGATTAATGTCTGTAATTTTCCGTTTACAGCTGGCTTTCCCGGATATGGATATGACTTTTCTGAAGCCAATCCTGGGCCATTGGATCAATGAATCGGGTAAGCTGGATAACAATTTTTACCTGGCACTTGTGACCATGCACGGTACCATCATGGTATTCTTTGTACTTACGGCAGGTTTGAGCGGTACCTTCTCTAACCTCCTTATTCCGTTACAGGTAGGTGCCCGTGATATGGCCTCCGGCTTTATGAACATGATCTCCTACTGGTTATTCTTCATAGCAGGCCTCCTGATGCTGATCTCGCTGTTCCTGCCGCACGGCCCTGCCGGTGGCGGATGGGTGATCTACCCGCCGTTAAGCGCCCTTGAAGAGGCTAACCCCGGTTCAGGTGCAGGTATGACGCTCTGGCTGGTGGCGATGGCCATATTTATTGCGTCAAGCCTGCTGGGTAGCATAAACTATGTAACCACCATTCTTAACCTGCGGACCAAAGGGATGTCAATGGACAAACTGCCGTTGACCATCTGGTCGTTCCTGTTTACCGCCATCCTGGGGATCCTCTCTTTCCCTGTGCTGTTTTCAGCGGCGCTTCTGCTGATCTTCGACAGGAGCTTCGGAACCAGCTTCTATCTTTCTGACATCTATATTCAGGGTCAGGCACTTCCTAACCAGGGAGGTAGCCCTATCCTGTTCCAGCACCTTTTCTGGTTCCTGGGCCACCCTGAAGTATATATTGTGATCCTGCCGGCCTTCGGTATTTCATCGGAAATTATTTCCACGAACTCCAGGAAGCCGATCTTCGGGTACAAAGCGATGATCCTTTCCATGCTGGGTATCATGTTCCTGGCTTTCATTGTGTGGGCTCACCACATGTTCGTGACCGGTATGAACCCGTTCCTGGGCTCGATCTTCATGCTCCTGACGCTGATCATTGCGGTTCCATCGGCGGTGAAAGGCTTTAACTACATTACCACGCTATGGCGGGGTAACCTGATCTTCACGCCGGCTATGCTGTTTGCTATCGGTATGGTGTCGTTCTTTGTTTCGGGTGGTCTGACCGGTATCATTCTCGGAAACGCCGCTCTTGACATTCAGCTGCACGATACATACTTTGTGGTAGCGCACTTCCACCTGGTGATGGGTTCGGCGGCCTTCTTCTCGATGATTGCCGGGGTATACCACTGGTTCCCTAAAATGTACGGCCGGATGATGAACAAAACCCTGGGGTATATCCACTTCTGGATCTCGTTCATCGGGGTATATATGGTGTTTATTCCTATGCACTACATCGGTATTGCGGGCTTCCCGAGAAGATATTACCAATGGTCAGGGTTCAAAACATTTGATACCTTTGCCGATCTCAATATCGTGATCAGTGTTGCTGCAATTATTACCGTATTTGCGCAGTTCATTTTTATCTATAACTTCTTCTACTCCATGTTCAAAGGGCAGAGGGCTTCGGCCAACCCGTGGAAATCAAACGCGCTGGAGTGGACCACCCCGGTAAATGTGGGTCACGGCAACTGGCCGGGAGAAATCCCTACCGTATACCGGTGGCCGTATGATTACTCCAAGCCGGGTGCGCCGGATGACTTCATCCCGCAGAACGTACCGTTCTCAGCAACACCTGAGTCAAATACTCCGGAAGAAAACGAGCTGATCGAAAAAGAGAAGGAGATAGAGAATATTAAATACGATTATTCTATTCCGGACTGATAGGTCCAGCAGATAGTGGGAAGGTCATTCAGGAAATTTGCTATCAGTACAGTCATCGCCGTTATCTTTCTGATATTTGTCGGCGGGTTTGTGCGGGCAACCGGGTCAGGCATGGGGTGCCCCGACTGGCCCAGGTGCTTTGGGATGTGGGTCCCCCCTACCTCTGTTGATCAGCTTCCTGTCAATTACCAGGAGGTATTCGGCGCCAAGCTGAAAGGTGAAGTAGAATTCAACGCCGTCAAGACCTGGACCGAATACGTTAACCGCCTGGTAGGCGTTTCGGTAGGTATCTTTATTTTCATCACGGTGATCCTGGCTTTCCGGGCTTACTTTAAAACGGAAAAAAAGATTTTCTACATCTGCCTGCTCGCTTTTGTGCTGGTAGCGTATGAAGGCTGGCTGGGGGCCAAAGTAGTAGCTTCAGAACTGGCACCGGGCCTGATCACCCTTCACATGGTAGTGGCGGTATGCATACTGGCCCTCCTGATCTGGGCCGTCTTAAAATCTTACCGGGGGCATCCGTTGACCCGGGGCACCGAGAAGACGGCCGATATCCAGTTCCTGCTGATGATGGCCCTCTTTGTAACCATCGGTCAGATTGTGTTCGGAACGCAGATCCGCGAAGGAATTGACCATGCCCAGCGGCTTCTCGGGGATCATAACCGGGACATGTGGGTGAACGAGGTAAAAGGTAAAGTTATTTTTCATGCCGTGCTGTCAGTGATTATTCTGGTATTGCAGGGCTTAATTTATAAAAAAATAAAAGGCAGGTTTGAAAGCCGGGTTCTTAAAAGCTTCGCAGCATGGGCACTTGTCCTGGTTATCACCGAAGTAGTTTCCGGAGCCGTGCTTGGCCTGGCGGGTTTCCCGGCCATGCTCCAGCCTTTGCATCTTACATTTTCAGTGGTTATAGTCTCAATACAATTTATCCTGTATTTTGTGCTTAGCCCGGGAATTCATGACCAATGAACAGTACAATAAACATATCAGCAGTTGAAAAACTAAAAGCCTACTTTGAGCTGACCAAGTTCAGGCTTTCGATGACTGTGGTTTTCAGCAGTTGTTTCGGGTATGCCCTGGCTGCCCAGGACCTGAATATAGCGTATCTCTTGGTTTTCGGACTGGCTTCTTTCCTGGTCACGGCATCGGCCAATGTGATCAACCAGATCAAAGAAAAAGACCTTGACCGGCTGATGTCCAGAACCCATTCCAGGCCGCTGCCGTCCGGGCGCCTTTCGGTGCAGGAAGCCGCGGCATTCAGCCTGCTGTGCGGTCTTGCCGGCCTGGCCATGATCCTGATCTTATTCAATCTGTATGCGGCCCTGCTGGCTTTGCTTTCGCTGCTGCTGTACGGTTTTGTTTATACCCCGTTAAAGCGGGTAGGCCCCATAGCCGTGGCCGTAGGCGCATTGCCGGGTGCATTCCCGCCCATGATCGGCTGGGTAGCCAGCTCAGGGCATTTCGGACTGGAGCCGGGCATTCTTTTTGCCATCCAGTTTTTCTGGCAGTTTCCGCATTTCTGGGCCATTGCCTGGGTGCTTGACGACGATTACAGCAAGGCCGGGTTCAAGCTGCTTCCTTCCAAAGGCGGCCGCGATCTCTCTTCTGCCTTCCAGATCATGTCGTATACTTTATTTTTGCTGCCGCTCTGCTGGGTTCCTTATTACCTGGGAATGACCGGTATCAACTCAGCGGTTATTGCGCTTCTGTCAGGGGTGCTGTTCCTGGCACAAACCCTGCACCTGATGAAAGAAAGAACCAATAAAGCTGCGCTGAAGCTCATGTTCGGTTCTTTCCTGTATTTACCTGTTGTACAAATCGCCTATCTGCTTGACAAAGTATAAATGATGGCAAAAGTTCAAAATATCAAACCCATCTATACGGTAAACCCCTGGAAGTTTATCATCTGGTTGTTTATCATCTCCATCACCATGCTTTTTGCGGCCTTCACCAGCGCATACCTGGTGCGGAGAGCAGAAGGCAACTGGGTAGAATTTGAGATCCCGTCTATTTTTTATGTGAGCACGGCGGTATTGCTGCTGAGCAGCATTACCATGCACCTGTCGGTCAAAGCCGCGCGGAAAGACGATATCGTCAGGCTGCGCAGGCTCATCACCCTGACCGTTGTCGGCGGCATTGCCTTCCTGGTGCTGCAGGTACTGGGCTGGCAGGAGCTTCAGAAAGCCGGAATTTATGTAAAGGGAAACCCGGCAGAATCGTTTTACTATATCCTGACGGGTACGCACCTGTTTCACATTATTACGGGTCTGGGTGTTTTACTGTATGCTTTTTACAGTACCTTCAGAGGAAAGATCCATGCCGGTAACACTACCCAGATAGAAGTTTGTGCCACTTACTGGCACTTCCTGGATATTCTCTGGGTATACCTGTTCCTGTTCCTGATTTATTTCAGATAGGAGTTTTTGAATTAAAGTAATAGATTTATAAATTTGTTTGAATTTTTAACGTACACTTATGGCAGTTGAGAAAACATCTGTAAATCCTCCTCACCTTTTGTGGCAGGGCGGTACCCAACCACTAAAGGCAGGTTACGGTAAATTAATGATGTGGATATTTCTACTTTCCGATGTATTCACATTTTCCGGCTTTCTGGTGACCTACGGGCTGATCCGTTTTGGTTACCCTACTTTCAGTGAAGTAGTAGCCGGAATGACCCACAAGACCTTTGAGTTTTCTCAACAGTACTGGCCCATTCCGGAAAAGGTATTCAAAGCCGTGCCGTTTCTTCACGGCGTGGAGCTTCCCCTTGTGTTTGTAGGGATCATGACCTTCATCCTGATCTTCAGCTCGGTAACCATGGTGCTGGCGGTTGAAGCCGGTCACAGGAGAGACAAAGCCGATGTGGAAAAATGGATGCTATGGACTATCCTCGGAGGGTTTATCTTCCTTTCTTCACAGGCCTGGGAGTGGACCCACTTTATTCACGGAACCGACCACGGGCTTACCCTGGCAGACGGAACCACCATTTTCGGCGCTAAGCTGGGGATCAACGAGTACGGTCCGCCAAACTTTGCCAACCTCTTCTTCTTTATCACCGGTTTCCACGGATTCCACGTATTTATCGGGGTACTGCTGAATATCATGGTATTTTACAATACCACCAACGGTATATATCAAAAAAGAGGACATTACGAAATGGTAGAGAAAGTAGGTCTTTACTGGCACTTTGTTGACCTCGTGTGGGTATTTGTATTTACCTTCTTCTATCTGGTTTAAAACATTAAAATAATAGTGAAATGGCAGAGCATTCTTCAATAGAAAGACAAGCACCGAACACCAAGCACCTTTGGAAAGTATTCTGGATCCTTCTGGCCCTGACTGCCCTGGAATTCGTTGTGGCGTTTAAGATAGACGCCGATCATTACAAGTGGACCAAGATCGGTATCTTTGTGTTCATGACGATCGTCAAGGCCTATTATATTGTAGGTATATTTATGCACCTGGGCAGCGAGACCAAGTCTTTTATATGGACCATCGTTCTACCCATTATTTTTGTACTCTGGCTAATTGTGGCTCTTTTGGTTGAAGGGCATTACTTTGGTCTGGAAAAGTTCTTCATATAAATGAATAAAACGCTGAAGGCCGGAATACTCTTTGCGATATTGGGTATTCCGGTCTTAACATTTATATTCCTGAAGCTGTTTGGAAAAAACAACTTCGATCTCCCTTACTTTTTCCCGGAGACCGGTGATAACGGTGAGGTAAAGATGATGGCCGGAGACACGGTTTTCGCTACCATGCCCCCGTTTACCCTTGTCAATACCGAGGGCGACAGCACCACCGTACAGCCCGGTAAAATTACCGTGGTCAACTTCTTTTTCTCGCGCTGCGGAACCATCTGCCCCATCACCAATACCAACCTGACAGAAGTGGCCGAAAGCTTTAAGGATAATCCTGACGTGCACTTTTACGGCATTTCGGTAGATCCGAAATACGATACCCCGGCCGTGCTCAAATCATATGCACGGGCCCTGGGCATGGATCGCCTGCACTACGATCTTCTTACAGGAGACAAGAAATATATCTACGACCTGTCTATTGAAAAATTCCGGCTGCCCGTAGCTGATGCCTCCGAATACGACCCTGCGGTCACCCGGGTAGATGACATGTTCATTCACTCCGATAAGATCATGCTGATAGACCCCGAAGGCCATTTCAGGGGCATCTACAGCGGTACGCAGAGGAGCGAGACAGAACGTCTTAAGCTGGAAATAAAGGTATTGTTAAGTCATGATAAATATGAAAGATAAAATCGGCATCCGTACCATCAATATCCTCTCCGTGGTGATTGTAGTGGTGGTGATGATCATGCTGGGGCTCCGGCAAAAGCCGTATATCGGCGAATGGACAAAGCAGCTCACCTTTGTCAATGCCATCATCAACTCGCTCACGGCTTTTTTCCTGCTGCTTGGCCTGTATTTTATCCGGCAGCGGAATATCCGGGCCCACAAAATGTGCATGTCGACCGGTTTTCTTCTCGGGGGCCTGTTCCTGGTTTTTTATGTTTTGTATCACATCAGTAACGAGGAAACCCGTTTCGGTGGCGAAGGAGCCCTGCGGTATTTTTATTTCTTCATACTGATTACGCACGTTCTTGCTTCTTTTGTTGTTTTACCTTTAGTACTGCGTGCGTATTACTACGGCTGGAACCGTATGGATGACAAACACCGGAAAATAGTGAGGTACGCCTATCCTATCTGGCTGTATGTTTCTATTACCGGTGTAATTGCTTACCTGATGATCCGTCCTTACTACACCTTCTGAAACGTATGAAAAAGAGACTCATTTTAACCGCATTGTTCTTCTTATTTGCCCTGGGTGATATCATGGCTCAATGTGCCATGTGCAGGGCCACGGTAGGCTCTAATTTAAGCGAAGGCAGAAACACGATCGGAACAGGTCTTAATTTCGGGATTCTCTACCTCCTGGTGATCCCCTACCTGATTGTGGGCCTGGGCGTTTTCTTTTATATCCGGGCCGCCAAACAGCGCCTGAAAGAACATGCCGTCATCTGACGGATTTTCTATATATTTACATCCTGTAAAATTACCTTTTAAAAACGCTGACCAATGAAAAACCCCTCTAAACCCGGCCTCAGCGCCGAAAAGAAAAAATGGGTAAAGCCTGAAATTGCCGGTCTTGCTGTAAACACCGGCTTATCCGTTAAAAATATTCCTGATTTTTTCGCTTACGTACAAGCCAGCTGACCCCCATTTCAGGTACTGTATCCGAGCCATACTTTCCGGCCTAACGGGAAAGTATGGCTTATTTTGTATTGCCGGGGTGGAAGCACCGCTCAGTCACGGCTCAGGAAATAGCCGAACATAAGTGTTTTTAAAAACATCTGCATCCGCATCACCGGCGCGGCTCCGGTCTGCCTGATTTCCGCCCATTCTGCCTGTAAACGGGGAAGATCTAACACCTCACTCACACCCGGGTGAGTGCCAATACGGTTCAATACGTCTTCTACTCCGTGGGCATCGTCTAAGGTCCTGTACAAAAGATCAGAGGCCTGCAGGCCTTTCCGGTTGCTGTAGAGCACATCGTCGGGCAGGTACCCGTGCATCATATTTTTCAGCACCTGCTTTCCTTTTAATGAGTCGTCAAAAAAGACTTCATTAGGAATAGACAGGCAATACTCAATTACGTTGATGTCGCCGGTCGGATCCCGGAATTCCACACCCGATTCATCCCCGATGAGTTGTCCGAACTGGCACCGCATATTACCGCCCACATCCAGGAGGTGCAGCATGCCGGCGGCCACATCCGGGTAGTACCGGTTGAAACCCCGCTTGTTTTTCCGGATATCGGCAACCGCTTTTTCCCGGATATGAGGGTGCACAAAGCTTCTCTCCAGGTAACTTAAAAGCCCGTCGGGCTTCCGGTCGTAATACCCCTGGAAATAGCGCAGCATCAGGGGTTTTGCCAGGTGTTTGACCAGCCCTTTGAAAGAAGAGCGTATAGCCGGGTGATGCCAGGGCAAAAGATAGGTTATCCCCGGGTAAGAAATGGTGGCGTTACCCATCTCTCCCGTAAGCAGAGCTCCGTATCCCCGCCGGGCTACCTCACCCGGCAGGTCCATTATCCAGAACGCATTACCGGCACCATGAAAACATATCTCCAGCTTTTCAACAGCCTCAATAAAGCCTGCTACCGGGCTGATATGGGCCGAATCCAGCAATACCGGCACTATATTGCCCGCATGCCGTACGGTAGACATAATCTGGGGCGTTTCGTCTAAAAGCCTTCTTCCCGGCTGCTCCTTCAGCTCTTCCCGGAACCGGGGCACATGGCTGAAGGTGTTCAGCTCTTTTCCTTCCTGCTTCAGCAGGCGTGCCGCCATAACCGACACCGATCCGGAGTCAAGCCCGCCGCTCAGCATGGAAGCCACCGGCTTATGGCTTCTCAACCTGGTTCTTACCGCCTCTATAAAGATCTCCCGCAATTCTTCGGCGTAATCGCGCGGGTCTTTGTATTTCCTGAGAGCGATATTTTCCGGGAACCAGTACCTGGAAAGCTTTACATTTCCGTTTTTAAAGCACAGGGTATGTGCAGGAGGCACTATGCCCAGCTCTTCATACGCCTGCGAATCCCTGTCCGGCCACAGCAGGAGCATTCCCAGGAAATGCCGCATGTTTACCCGTTTCCGGTAGCCCTCTACGGCAAAAATGGCCTTGGGAGAGGAAGAAAACATCAGGCTTTCTCCGTCCTGGTAATAATATACGGCGGTATATCCGTGCGGATCTCTCGCCACGAAAAGCTCGCGCTCCCGTTCGTCATACACGGCAAACGACCAGTCGCCCTGCAAATGATGTACACATTCCCTGCCCCATTTCTTCCAGGCCCTGCTGATCAGCTCGCCATCTGTCAGTTCGGGATGCACCCTGACCCCGCACTGCCGTGCAATAGCAACCCGGTTATCCAGCCGCGCCTCAGAAGTCATCAGCACCTGTTCTTCTTCCAGGTAAACCGGCTGCTTTTCAAACAGGGCTTCCGGTGTATTGTAGGTTAATAAATGGCCAAAGCCTGCTCTTTCACGGCTCAGGGTCTGAAAATTTTCATGAGGAATATGGCGTAAGCCCCCGTACATCCGGTTCAGAACCCGGGGGATCTCTTCGTGCTTCGGACCGATGGCTCCAAAAATAAGGCTCATAGCTTTCAGGCTTTTACTTCACACCGGATAATTTCTTCTTCAATGGCTTTGCTGAAGGTTTCATAGCTCTTCACACCCGCGGGCCTCAGGGCCTTCCAGCCCGGCAGGAGACCCGCCAGGGCAGTCGTATAATGAAAGAGCAGCTTACTCTTGTTCATTCCCCGGATAAACCGGAGAACATACGTGTTATCGTTCAGGTATCTCCAGGTCTCCGTAGCGTTTAGTGCCGCAATATTGACTTCCTCTCCTTCCGTATTCAGGAAAACAATCCCTTTCACCTCCACCCCGTCTGTTGTGAAAGAGTGATCAAAGGTATAGGCGTATTTCTCCAGGTGGGGCCGCACCCTTCTTTTTTCTTCCGGAGATAGCTTCATTTCTGCCGCTTCTGCCCATAAACGGGTCTCGGGATAAGAAGCCCGGGCGTAGCATTTCCCGCTTTCCATGCTCAACAGGGCGGTGTCGTCGGTAAAGAGCGGGTACCCCAGCTGTTCCAGCATCAGGGCGGTAGAAGATTTACCGGCTCCGGAAGGTCCCGCTATCAAAAGCACTTCTCCGGGGCGAATAAAAACCCCGGAAACGTGTAACAGCACCTGGTTACGCTGCAATAGCGCAAGAGGAATACAATGGCTGTAAATAAAAAGGGCTATTTCACATTTGTCCGGTGTCTCCGGCTCTACCAGCACCCGGTTTCCCCCGGTAGTGTAATACCGGGCCACCCCCGGTACAGTGGTCAGGCATTCGTGCTCATTAAATACGCTGAAATGAGACTGACCCGTAATAGGTTCATTCAATTCTGCCGGCACACGGCCTTTTTGAATACACAGGGAGGGTTCTGAATTTTCTGCCGGCAGCAAGGCCGGTAATTCCAGCTCTGAAATCACGACCTGCCCGTAGATCTGGTACGTATAATGCATTTATGGCTATATTTTCAGGGTGTTCCTTCTTACCGGAACACCCGTAGCAAAAATACAGGATGCCGCGAGATATTCAAGTCGGTACGATCATAATTTTCCCGGTAGAATTTCATCATTAAAAAAAAATTTCCCGACAGTTGTTACTCCTGTTGAAAGCGCCTATATTTATAAGCAAATTTTAATACCCCAATGAAAACTAAAGCAAATTCAGCCCGCGAAATGGCGGCAAAGAAAAAGTGGGCCCGGCCTGCAATGAGAGAACTGACCGTTCGGAACACCGGAGGTACAGGTCTTGATTTTGGTTCATTTAGTGCCGGTTCGGTGTAGCTGGCCTCTCTTAAGGCGTCATTAATACCTGGTCGGTCGCCGATCAGATGTTTTTTCCCCGGTTCTGTGCAATACTGTTTTGTACATTAACCCTGGAATTTTTATATTCAGTATTTAACGCATACCCTATATGAAAACTAAAGCAAATTCAGCCCGCGAAGCGGCTGCAAAGAAAAAATGGGCAACGCCTCAAATAACTGAACTGACCGTTCGGAACGGAGGAGCAGATACGGTCGATTTCGGAAGTCTGGGAGATTCGGCTCCTGGATGACAGGACGCCCTTATGAGGCTATTCTCTCGTCCGTGAACACCTGGTCAGGTTGCCTGTCCAGGTTTTTTTTATCCGGTTCTGTACAATACTATTTTGTACATTAACCCTGAAATTCTTATTTTTAAGTGTTCAAACGTATACCCTCTATGAAAACCAAAGCAAATTCAGCCCGTCAGTCGACAGCAAGGAAAAAATGGACAACGCCTCAAATGACTGAACTGACTGTTCGGAACGCAGGGGCAGGTTCCAGCGATTTCCTTAGTCTGGGGGATTTTTCGGGCCCTGCATGATGAAATGCCCTTATGAGGTTATTCCTTTTATCTGCGAACACCTGGTCAGGTTGCCTGTCCAGGTTTTTTTATAGGAAACCGGCCGTAGTATCATGAATATACGGCTTGCACGGTGTATTCTTCGGGCTCACAAAAACCGGTTACAAACTCCCCGTTAACACGCGTCCAGGCATGGCCTTCAATTTGCCCGGTATCTCTATTCTTTTTGAACCCCACAAAAACCTGGCAGGGAATTTTATAATAGCGGCAGAGGCACATGGCCTGGTAGGCCTGATGCCGGCATACGTTTTCCCAGGGGATATACCGGCCCGCTGTAAAGATCGCCCAGCGAATATCGCTTATCAGCTCAGCATCTGCCTCCCTGACCGGTTGTGTTTTCCTTCCGTCAAAACGGGCCTTTTCCCTGAAGTACCGCATTAAAACCCAGGCATAAAACGACAGGGCTACCGAGGCAAAAAACAGCAGCTTTCTCCTGGCACTTAAATGCATGAACCGGCGTATCTTCTTCACTTCTTCAAACCGCTATAGTATTCCCAGATCATCCCGGCACACTCCTGCGCATCGTTCACCGAAGTGTCGATACGGAGTTCGGGAGCGTCAGGAGCTTCGTACGGAGCCGATATCCCGGTAAATTCCGGAATCTCGTTACTGAGAGCCTTCCGGTACAGCCCTTTGGGGTCACGCCGGATGCATACCTCCAACGGGGTATCCGTGAACACTTCCACGTAGCAGCGGCACATTTCCCTGACGGCCTGCCGGGTACCCGCATAGGGAGCTATCATAGATACAATCACCAGGTGTCCCTGCTGCTCGAACAGGGCCGCCAGCTGGCCTACCCGCAAATTATGAGCCTTGCGTGACTCTTCGTCAAAACCACCCTGGCCGGTTACCTTTCGTATCTCGTCGCCGTCCAGGAGTACAGGACAAATCCCCTTCTCCCGGCACAATTCTGCGAGCTTACGGGCCACCGTAGTCTTCCCCGCACCGCTCAGGCCGGTCAGCCAGATCACGGCGGGCTTACGCATGAAACAGGATAAATTTCCGCTCCACCAGCTTCTCAACCGCTTCTTCCACCTCTTTCCGGCATTCTTCCTCATCTACCTCATATTCTTCGCACAGGCGGCTGATAACCGCCTGGATTTCCAGGCCTTCTTCCAGGTATTTCAGGATACTGAAAAACGTCTCGTTCAACGAAACGTATTCGTTTTTCTCCATATCATAAATTACTCCCTCCTCGCCCAGCCGGGTAAAGAGTATCTTTTCTTCATTCAGTGTATAGGCCATATAGTATCATTTGTTTATTTTACCAGTATCCGAACCTGCGCATCATCGGCTCGTTGATTTTCCGTATTTTTTCAATCTGTTCCCCGGTCAGCTCTTCCTTCCACCTGCCGCTTTGCCCTTTAAAGAAAAAACGGGACGAGGGGATCTGCTTTTCGCGGAAGCCGGCCTCTTCTTCCTTTTTCTGAAGCTTTTCAAACCGGGTGTTTTCAATGGCACACCTGATCTGCTCCGGGCCTGCTTCCAGTCCAAGGGCTTCTACCGCCTTACTAAAGGTTTCAAAGGGCTTCTCTTTCATGTCTTCGTACCGCATAATATGTACCGGGAAAGAGGGGTACTTCAGCCAGCTCTCCACATGCATTGACCAGGTGCCCAGCGGTTGATGAAACTGGCTGTTCGGCGTAATTTTTTGGGGAAGAAAAGTGGCCTCCTTATTGGTGATCAGCTTTTCAATTACCCGGTCTACCGGTTTCCCCAGGTGGTTAACCAGTGACAGGGTCACATCCAGGGGGTTTCTTACAAAATAAATACCCTGCCGGCTGCAGTTTTCCGGGATCAGCGGCTGACCGTCGGTCTCCGAAAAGGTAAAGGCGTCATGAATCTTGATAAAGAGTGGCCGCTTACTGGTTTCTGCCAGGTGCGTAAAAGCGATCCGCTGAAAACGCTCGATCTGTCTGAAGTCCAGGTAGTCGGCATTCATATCCAGCACTGCTTCCAGGTGGTTTTTCCCCGAAAAAATACCATCGGTATCCATGCTGTTGATATCTGGCTCTCCCCCGCTGGTCAACGCCGTTAAAAAGGCCCGAAACCAGGTATTTCCTGATTTGGGATAAGACGCCAGCCATACTATCCCGTCCCGGTCTTCTTTATTCATGCGCATTTCCGGAGAATTCAGAATGAAGCATCCCGGTGATTATCCCGCTTTCTATGGCATCGGCAAAGGGCCTGAAAGTCGCCACTCCCTTAGGCCGTGAGGCTTTCCAGGCCGGCAGGGTATTGACAATACCGCTCAGTGTTTTGAATTGCAGCACCTGCTTTTTCATGCCCAAAAGCCATTGGGGCCGGTAGATATTGTTTCCGAAGAACTGCATAAAAAGCGTGGGCCTGATCCGGTCAATCACTACTTCAGTACCCTGCTCTTCCAGGAATACGATCCCGGCTACCTCCACCCGTTCAACCGTAAAACGGTTATGAAAATGAAACCCGTATTTATTCAGCTCAATATCGCTCCGCAGCCGGTGCTTCTCCTGCTCATTCCAAACCGTTTGCTGCTCAATGGTGTTCTCCCATAAGCGTATCATGGGATATGACGCACAGGCATAGCACTTCCCGTTTTCCAGGGTCAAAACGGCGGTATCGTCTGTAAAAACCGGGTAACCCTTCTGTTCCAGCATTACGGCTGTGGTAGATTTCCCGGTGCGTGAAGGGGCTGCAAACAGCAATACCCTGCCCGGCTCAATAAATACCCCTGAAACATGAAAAGGAATGATATCCCGCTGGAACAAGACGGCGGCCATGGCATTGGAGTAGAAAAACAGCAGGATGGTATTCCAGTCCCGGCTAACCGGCTGAATGATAACGGTATCGCCGTCACGTACGTAGTAACGGCCCACTTCAGGTACGGAATAGAGGAATTCACGCTCATTAAATACCGTAAACGGCTTTACTTCCAAAGGCGGATTTTCAAGCTCCCCGGGAACTTCACCTACATGAACCCTTACAGGCCGCAGGGTTTCATCCCAGTGCGTAACAGGCATTAATGCAACCAGTTCAAGGTCAGAGAGCACCGGCAATCCGAATGCCATATACGAGTAGTTCATAGGTTTTCAGGCTTGAGATCCGGAGTGGGTTTTATCTGCCGGATTTCTGCAAAAATAGTTTCCTGCACGAAATAATCCAAACAAAAAAGGGAGCAACCTGTGCTCCCTTTTCTTATTGTTCGTTACTTCTTATTTCAGAATAAATTCGGTTCTTGAACCTGACTTGATACCTGCCGCGTTTACGTAGGCATTGTTAGGATCTTCATCGGCGGCTCCTTCATAAGAAAGTCTTGACTTGTCAATACATTTTTTGCTCAGGAAGTAGTTGTATACCGCTGCTGATCTTGAAGTAGCCAGCTTCAGGTTTTTAGCATCTGCAGGACCGTCGTTGTAAGTACGGATGGTCAGCTTCGCATCTTTACATCTTTTGATCACGTCACAGATTTTCTGAAGCTGCGCGTTGGAAGCGGCTTTGATCCGGCTGGTTCCGGGATGGAACTCGATGCTTTGTGCAGCATAGCTGAGGATATCCAGCTCATCTTTGGTAATTGAGCAACCGCTGGCTGATTTGAATCCTTTCAGCAGAGGCACACCGTCTCTGTAATCTTCAGGACATCCGCCGTTTGATGCCAGACCTGCCAGGTTAGGACATTTGTCTGCTACATCAGGCACTCCGTCACCGTCTGCGTCAGGGCAACCTGCTGCTGCTGCAGAACCTACTTTGTTCAGGCAGTTATCAGCATTGTCAGCCACACCGTCACCATCAGCATCAGGACAACCGTTCAGTTCGGCTGTTCCGGCAGAGTAAGGACAGGCATCGTCTTTATCGGCAATACCGTCACCGTCAGAGTCAGGACAACCGTTGGCTGTTCCGGCCTGATCAGGACATGCATCATCTTTATCGGCTACACCGTCACCGTCTCTGTCAGGACATCCCTGCAAAGAAGCCAGACCGGCCACGTCAGGGCAAAGGTCATCTTTGTCGGCAATACCGTCACCGTCAGTGTCAGGACATCCCTGAAGACCGTGTGAGCCGGCTACATCAGGACAAAGGTCAAATTTATCTATAATACCGTCGCCGTCTCTGTCAGGACATCCCTGGAACTTGGGAAGACCGATCTCATCGGGACACATATCGCATTTATCTACTACACCGTCACCGTCACTGTCTTTATCTCCGAACCGGTAAGATGCCAGCACGTTCCCCAGGAAATAACCGTCTTTACGGTCCGGGTTAGCAGCCAGCGAAAGGCCGTCAAGATAATCGGAAGTAGAGAACCGGTAACCGGCTTCCAGTCCCAGGGTCCAGCGGTTAGACATATTGTATTTTACACCCACACCCACCGGGAAAACCACACCCAGGCGATTCCCGAATTTATCCATGTGCTCGCGATCCTGTGCCAGCAGGGAAGCATTTACAGGGAAAGCGGCGCCCGCTTCCTGTGTGATGGTGGGGTTTGAATAAGTTACACCCACTCCGGCAAACAGGTACGGTGACAGGCCGTTTTTAAGGAATCCGTCACAGGTAAACCGCCGCTCTCTGAAAGGATAATATTCTCCTAACAAGGCTGCCTCTACAAAAGGGGATGATTTGAAACGTAATCTTCTGTAATCCCACTGGTCGATCGGGCTGTCTAAATCTCTACCCGCTAAACGGCCAACCAGGATCTGAGGTCTCAAAGAAAAGAAGTCATTCAGGTGTCTTCTGACAAATACTCCTCCCATGAAACTGTTTTGCGAAGCGTATGGCCTGCTGCAGTGCATATCACCGAAGTACTGGTTGATGCCTGCTGTAAGACCAATTTCCCAGGGATATGGCTTACATACCTGACAAGAGTCCTGTGCATTTACGGCGAATGTACCGAAAGCAAAGAAAGCTAGAATTAAAACTCTTAACTTGTTCATTTTGTTAGTAAGTGATATAAATATTGTGAATTAAAATTAATTTAAAATATCGACTTTTCTGCTTTATCCTCTCCTAAGCTCTGCACAAAAGTAGAACAAAAATAGTTTTTATTAAAATTATTTACGCAATTATTGTTCAAATTTATATTTTATTATTTCGCTAAATCGAGTAAAAAGGCATATTCCAGCGCTGTTATTTTCAAAGCGGCAAACCTTCCCGAGGCTCCGCCGTGGCCCGAGGTCATGTCGGTATGAAGCAGCAAAAGATGATCATCTTTCTTCAGCTCCCGCAGCCTGGCCACCCATTTGGCCGGCTCCCAATATTGCACCTGGCTGTCGTGCAGGCCGGTGGTCACCAGAGTATTCGGGTAGGCTTTGGCCTCCACGTTATCGTAGGGAGAATACGACAGCATGTATTCATACGACGCCCGGTCTTTCGGGTTGCCCCACTCTTCAAACTCTCCGGTGGTCAGCGGGATAGACTCGTCCAGCATGGTAGTAACCACATCTACAAACGGTACAGCCGCTACCACACCCCGGTACAGTTCGGGTGAATCGTTCATGATTGCCCCCATCAGCAGCCCGCCGGCACTTCCGCCCATTGCAAAAAGCTTGTCTTTTGCTGCATATTGTAATGCTATAAGGGCTTTGGAACAGTCAATAAAGTCATTAAAGGTATTCTTTTTCCGGAACATCCGGCCCTCTTCGTACCAGTATCTTCCCATTTCCAGTCCGCCGCGGATATGCGCAATAGCGTACACAAAGCCGCGGTCCAGCAGGCTTAAGCGCCCCGAACTGAAGGCCGCATCCATGGTAGCTCCGTACGATCCGTAGGCGTATTGCAGCAGGGGGGCCGTTCCGTTAAGCGGGGTATCTTTGCGGTACACCAGCGAAACAGGTATACGCGCGCCGTCGCGGGCGGTAACAAACAGCCGCTCTGACCGGTAGTTGCTCTTGTCAAAACCGCCCAGCACCTCCTGTTCTTTGAGCAGGATTTTTTCGCGGGTCTGCATATTGTAATCAAAAACAGACCGCGGAGTGGTCAGCGAGGTATACCCGAAACGAAGCAGGTGAGTATCAAACTCAGGGTTTACACTGATAAAAGCCGTATAGGCCGCTTCACCGAAATCCAGGTAATGCTCATCGCCCGTTTCCTGGTGGATGATGCGGAGATGAATCAGGCCTTCTTTCCGTTCCTGTACCACCAGGAAATCTTTAAAGATCTCCAGCCCTTCCAGGAAGACCTCCTCCCGGTGCGGTATAACTACTTTCCATTGGGAAGGGTCGTGCGCATCTTCTTCCCTGACTTCCATCAGCTGGAAGTTTTCGGCGCCATCGCGGTTGGTACGGATGTAAAAGCGGTCTTCATAATGCTCTATTGCATATTCATGCCGGTCTCCTCTTTTCAGAAAAGTAACGGGCCGGGCCCGGTTATCGGCGGCATCGATCAGCTGAAATTCACTGGCCACTCCGATGTGCTCAGAGGCTATGGCAACGTATTTCTTCGACTTCATCCGGAAAATGCCCATATAATACTGGTTATCGGTCTCTTCATAGACCAATTCATCTTCCGTGGCAGCCGTACCCAGGCTATGCCGGTATACCTTATTGCCCAGCAGGGTCTGCTGATCACGCAAAACGTAGTAAAACGTGCGGTTATCCGCTGCCCAGGCGTAATTTCCGCCTTCTGTATGCCGGATCTCCTCTCCCAGGATCTCCCCGGTGGCCAGGTTTTTGACCCGGAGCGTATAATTTCGCCGGCCTACGGTATCTGTAGCAAAGATCAGCAGCTGGTCGTTATCAGACACCTCCAGTCCGCCTACATGAAAATAATCGGAACCCACGGCCATTTCGTTGCCGTCCAGCAGAATTTCTTCCGTTTCACTTCCTGTTTTTTTCCGGCAATACACCGGGTATTCTCCGCCGGTAATGAACCGGGTATAGTACAGGTAATTGCCTTCTTTATAAGGAACTGACTCGTCATCTTCCCTGATCCGGCCTTTCATTTCCGAGAATAGCTCCTCGCGCAGGCCTTTTAAGGGGGCCATGACCTCTTCAAGATATGCATTTTCAGCGTTCAGGTAATCGATCACCTCGGGATTGTCGCGGTCTTTCAGCCAGTAATATTTATCGGTACGGGTATGGCCGTGTGTAGTGATCTCGTGTGGTCGCTGCGCAGCCTTCGGGGCCTGCAGCCCTTTGCCTGAAATGATTTCCGTCATATAGGTTTGTTTAGTTTTTCCGCCAAAGAAATACTTGTACAAAAAACAAAATACTTATCTTTAGGCATAATTTTTATACAAAGATACAAATTCTAAACCATCGGTATAACATGAAGTTTCCTGTTATCATTCTACTGGCTGCGATCTGCGCATTTACTGTAAAAAATGACGACCTCCGTCTTGTCTTTGAACGTATCAACAGCGATGTTATGCAAAACGGACGCGCCTATGCGTCGCTCGGGGAGGCCACTGAAAGCATCGGGCACCGCCTGACGGGCAGCCCCGGCGGTAAAAAAGCCGAAGAATATGCACTGAACCTGCTTAAAAGCTACGGTTATACCGATGCCCGCTTCCAGGAGTTTAACGTAGAGGCCTGGGCAAGAGATACCGTAAGCCTCTCCCTGGTACCCGAAAACAGCGATAATTTCGTGGACTATGAGGTTGTGGCGCTGGCCCACTCGCCCGTTTCGTCGCACGTTACCGCTAAAATAGTAGATGTGGGCGACGGGCTGGAAAGCGACTTTGAAGCGGTGAAAGCCGAGGTGAAAGACAAAATAGCCCTTTTCAATATTAACATCCAGGACGAAAAAAACAAGGGGAAAAAGAATCTCCACCGTTCTGAAAAAACAGCGCTTGCCATTCGTTACGGTGCTAAAGGCGTGATCATTGCCAATGCCGTACAGGGCGGTGTTTTACTGACCGGTACCGCCTCTGTTACCGGCGAGCTGATCCCGATCCCTGCCGTTTGCGTATCCGTAGAATCGGGTAAAAGCATGCGCAAATGGATAAAAGACGAGAAAAACATCCTGGCTGTTATTGATATGATGAACTTCAGCCGGCCTATCCGGGCCCGTAACGTGATCGCCTCGCTGCCCGGTACTTCCAAAAAATACAGGAATGAAAAAATAATCATCGGCGGGCACCTCGATTCGTGGGACCTGGCTACCGGTGCTATGGATAACGGAGTGGGTTCTTTTTCTATTATGGATATTGCCCGGGTGTTCAAAAGCCTGGATCTGAAAACCAAGCGCCCCATAGAATTTGTCCTTTTTATGGGTGAGGAACAGGGGCTCCTGGGTTCAAAATATATGGTGAAAGAGCTGGAGAGAACCAAAGAGATCCAGAAAGTAGGGCTGATGATGAACCTCGATATGGTGAATAACGTAAGAGGCTTCAGTGCCGGGGGAAATGACCTTCTTAAAAAGCGTATGGAAGAGATCGGGCGGATTATTCAACAGGTAGACAGCAGCTATGCCAATGCAGTCAGCAACGGTGCCGGCCTGCACAGCGACCACCAGCCGTTTATGCTGAACGGTGTTCCTATCTGCTCACCGTCGGGCTCCTTCCCGGTGAAAGCCTACGGCTGCTACCATGCCAACTGCGACCGCTTTGACCTTATCGACAAAGACCAGATCAATAACAACGTGCGTTTTACCGCTATGATGCTGTACGCGCTGGCCAACGGCGATGACCTCCCTGCGAAAAGACGTAACAGCACGGAGACGCGTGATTTCCTGATCAAACATAACCTGAAAAACGAGCTCATTATCGGTAAAGAATGGAAATGGGAGCAATAGTCTTCTGAAAGGGCATCCCTGCGGGGCAATTGATGAAGAGGCTATCCAAAAGTACCCCTGCAGAGAAGGGGCAGATGAATATGGATGGACTTGAAGCTGCTTAAAAAGCAAGCAAAATGCGAAGTGTTGGAACGGAAGAGCATACGGTACAGGTGACCGGAGGCGGCTTCCGGAAACCATGCAGCAATTTGTATACTTTTTAAGCAGCTTTTTTTAATTTATGATCCCAACTCTTTTATCCGGAATGTAGACCGGTAATCAAAGCTTTACATAATTTGTCAACATTTTTTTATGATTAAAATCATAACTTATTTATTTTAAATAAAGTAAAAAAATATTTTGACAACTTTTTGAATCTCTATGCTTTTCCTATCGTTATATTTCTGTAACTTCACAAACCTTAAATCACTTACCAATGGATACACCGATACAGGAAACGTATACACAGAAATATACTTCCGAAGAGGCATTTGCTGAAGCATTGAGCTACTTTAAAGGAGATGACCTGGCTGCACGCGTCTGGCTGACCAAGTATGCGCTCAAAGACTCGGAAGGCAATATCTATGAGAAATCTCCGGCCGACATGCACCACCGGATCGCCGGTGAAATAGCCCGGATAGAGGCCCGCTACCCCAACCCGATGCCCTACGAGGAAATATACGACCTGATCAAAGATTTCCGGTACATCATTCCCCAGGGCAGTCCCATGACCGGTATCGGTAATCCCTTCCAGATCGCCTCGCTTTCCAATTGTTTTGTGATTGGAAACGACGGTGACGGCGGTGATTCGTACGGCGGTATCATGAAGATAGACCAGGAGCAGGTGCAGCTCATGAAAAGGCGCGGCGGCGTGGGGCACGACCTCTCGCATATCCGGCCGAAGGGCTCCCCGGTAAAAAATTCGGCGCTCACCTCTACAGGACTCGTTCCTTTTATGGAACGGTACTCCAATTCTACCCGCGAGGTGGCCCAGGACGGTCGCCGCGGAGCGCTTATGCTATCGGTTTCGATCAACCACCCCGACGCGGAAGATTTTATAGACGCCAAGCTGGAAGCCGGGAAAATCACCGGTGCCAATGTTTCGGTACGCATCGACGACGAGTTTATGCGTGCCGTTAAAAATAACGGCAGGTATATCCAGAAATATCCTACATTCAGTGCCAAACCCCTCAGCTGGAAAGAAATTGAGGCCGGCAGGCTCTGGCGAAAAATTATTCATAACGCCTGGAAATCGGCCGAGCCCGGCATTCTTTTCTGGGATACCATCATCCGGGAATCGCTGCCCGACTGCTATGCCGACTCGGGGTACAGAACGGTTTCTACCAATCCGTGCGGGGAAATCCCCCTGTGCCCTTACGACTCCTGCCGTTTGCTGGCCATCAACCTCTACGCTTACGTAACCGACCCGTTCACCCCTGAGGCCCGGTTCGATTTCGACCTGTTTAAAAAGCACGTGAACGCGGCCCAGCGGATGATGGACGATATCATTGACCTGGAGCTGGAGAAGATTGATGCTATCCTCGACAAAATAGACCAGGATCCGGAAGACAAGGAAATCAAAAGAATAGAAAAAAACCTGTGGCTGAAAATCCGCGACAAAGCCCGGGAGGGCAGAAGAACCGGGGTAGGCATCACCGCTGAAGGCGACATGCTGGCTGCTCTGGGCATCCGCTACGGAAGTGAAGAAGGTATCGCGTTTTCTGTCCGGGTGCAGCAGACGCTGGCGCTTTCAGCCTACCGGGCATCTGTGGAAATGGCTAAAGAACGGGGGGCTTTCCTGATCTTTCGTGCAGACAAAGAAAAGAACAACCCCTTCCTTCTACGGATAAAAGAGGCTGACCCTGCCCTGTACAATGACCTGCAGGAGTATGGCCGCCGGAATATCGCCCTGCTGACCATTGCCCCCACCGGCAGTACGTCAATCATGACCCAGACCACCTCAGGCATTGAGCCGGTCTTTATGCCGGTATACAAAAGACGGAGGAAAGTAAACCCCAACGATAAGAATGTGCGGGTAGATTTTGTAGATGAAGTGGGCGACTCCTGGGAAGAATACGTGGTGTTTCACCATAAGTTCAAAACCTGGATGGAGGTAAACGGCATAGATACTGCAAAAAACTTTTCTGACCGGGAGATCAACGAGCTGATCGAGCAGTCGCCGTACTATAAGGCCACTTCTAACGATGTGGACTGGGTAAACAAGGTAAAAATGCAGGGACAGATCCAGAAATGGGTGGATCACTCTATCTCGGTGACCATTAACATTCCCAATGAAGCCAGCGAAGACCTGGTCAATGAGCTGTATATTACGGCCTGGGAGGCCGGCTGCAAAGGGGTTACGGTGTACCGCGACGGCTCCCGTTCGGGTGTGCTGGTCAGTGCTACTGAAACCAAAAAAGACGGCAATATGCCCTTCCCTCTCAAGCGCCCGCAGGTGCTGGAGGCCGATGTGGTACGGTTCCAGAACAAAAAAGAAAAGTGGATCGCCTTTATTGGTAAGATCGACGACCGGCCCTATGAAATTTTCACCGGGCTCGCCGATGACGAAGACGGTATCCTGCTTCCCCGCTGGGTCAATGAGGGCTCGATCATTAAAAACCGCGACGAAGAAGGAAATTCCCGTTACGACTTCCGGTTCACCAATCAACGGGGGTACAAAACCACCATTGAGGGGTTATCCCATAAATTTGACCCGGTATTCTGGAATTACGCCAAGCTGATCTCGGGAGTTCTGCGCCACGGAATGCCTACTGAAAAGGTAGTAGAGCTGATCAACTCCCTCCAGCTGGACAGCGAGTCGATCAACACCTGGAAAAACGGGGTGGTACGGGCCCTTAAGAAGTTTATTCCCGACGAGACAGAGGTGAAAGGACAGAAATGCCTGAACTGCAACTCGACCAACCTGATGTACCAGGAAGGCTGCCTGACCTGCAAGGACTGCGGCAGCTCAAAATGCGGGTGAGATCAGCTATTGAACATGAAGAAAAACCCAATGCTTACATGAACTTTGCAGAGCTTGTTTTTGTTTTATTGTAACACTACAATACCTATAAAATTATGTTATCCACAACTAACGGGGCCGCTGTGTATGGTGTCAGCGCCACACTCATAACGGTTGAAATCAGTGTACTGAAGGGCGGATTCGGGCTGAGCGTAGTAGGCCTGCCTGACAATGCCGTACGTGAAAGCCTTCAGCGTATAGATGCCGCCCTTAAAAACGGCGGTTATGATCAGTCGAGGTACAAAACCATCATCAACCTCGCCCCTGCCGATATCCGTAAAGAAGGCTCTGCTTATGATCTTCCTATTGCCATCTGCCTCCTGTCTTCGGGTGGGAATATGGTTTATGAAAAAGACCTGAAAGAGTATATTATCCTGGGTGAGCTGTCGCTCGACGGAAAACTCCGGCCTATCCGTGGCGTTTTGCCTATAGCTATAGAAGCACGGGCCAAAAAGCTGAAAGGTTTTATCCTGCCCAAAGAAAACGCCCTGGAGGCCTCTATTGTTAATAACCTGGACGTTATTGGCGTGGAAACCCTGAGGGAAGCGGTAGAATTTCTTACCGGCGAAAAAGATATTCCTCCAACCGTCACCGATACCCGCGACCTCTTCTTTCATACGGTAAACGACTACGAAGCAGATTTCTCGCATGTACAGGGGCAGGAAAATATCAAACGCGCACTGGAGATAGCAGCCGCCGGAGGGCACAATGCTATTATGATCGGTCCGCCGGGGGCAGGAAAAACCATGCTTGCCAAACGTTTGCCGGGCATTTTACCCCCGCTTACCCTCACCGAAGCTCTCGAGACCACTAAAATTCACTCGGTAGCCGGCAAGCTCGACAAAGTTTCTTCTTTAATTTCAAGGCGCCCTTTCCGGAACCCCCACCATACCATTTCAGATGCAGCGCTGGTAGGCGGCGGGAGCTTCCCCCAGCCCGGAGAAATCTCACTGGCCCATAACGGGGTATTGTTTCTGGATGAGCTGCCGGAATTTAAACGGACCGTCCTGGAGGTCATGCGCCAACCGCTGGAAGAAAGAAAAGTGGTTATTTCGCGAACCCGCCTGGCGGTAGAATACCCGGCCAGCTTCATGTTGATCGCCAGCATGAATCCCTGCCCCTGCGGTTATTATAACCACCCGGACAAGCAATGCACCTGTCCGCCGGGAGCTGTTGAAAAATACCTCAATAAAGTATCAGGCCCCCTGCTCGACCGGATCGACCTGCACGTGGAGGTAACGCCCGTCAACTTTGAACAGATCTCCAGCACCCGGAAAAATGAAACCTCTGCCGTGATCCGCGAACGGGTAGTGAACGCCCGGCAAATCCAGGTTGAACGCTACAAAGACCTCCCCGGCGTCCATTGCAACGCCATGATGCCGGCCGAGATGGTCAAAAATATCTGTGAGATAGGTGATGCAGGAAGGCTGCTGCTGAAAAGGGCCATGGAAAAGGTAGGGCTATCGGCCCGTGCCTATGACCGTATCCTGAAGGTCTCCCGCACCATTGCCGACCTGGCCGCATCAGAGGAAATCAGGATTGAGCACCTGGCAGAAGCCATTCAGTACAGGAGCCTGGACCGAGAGAACTGGGCGGGATGATTTAACCACATAGATCATGGTAACTAAAAAATACCTGGACAGCCTTACCTACGAAATAATCGGTGGAGCTAGGGACAAAAAACTTTTGTCAATGAATATTTCAGGACTCTACCCGGTCAATAAAACTATGTATCTATGTGGTTAAAACAAGTCTACATGGTACCGGTAAAACATTTGAATGCAATAATTTAACCACATAGATACATAGGTTATGATTACTAAAAAATACCTGGACGACCTCACATATCAAATAATCGGTGGTGCTAGGGACAAAAAACCTTTGTCAATGAATATTTCAGGACTCTTCCCGGTCAATAAAACTATGTATCTATGTGGTAAAAACACTTCTACATGGTACCGGTAAAACATTTAAATGCAATAATTTAACCACATAGATACATAGGTTATGATTACTAAAAAATACCTGGACAGCCTTACCTATGAAATAATCGGTGGAGCTAGGGACAAAAAACCTTTGTCAATGAATATTTCAGGACTCTACCCGGTCAATAAAACTATGTATCTATGTGGTTAAAACAAGTCTACATGGTACCGGTAAAACATTTGAATGCAATAATTTAACCACATAGATACATAGATTATGATCACTAAAAAATACCTTGACGACCTCACATATCAAATAATCGGTGGTGCTATTGAAGTTCACAAATTTATGGGAAGAGGTTTGCTGGAGAGCATTTATCATCAATGTTTAAAAGAAGAACTTATGCATAGAAAAATAAATTTTCTCACAGAAATGAACGTCCCGGTGGTGTATAAAGAGAAAACACTTGATATGAATTTCAGGTGCGATTTATTGGTAGAACACAGTATCGTAGTGGAATTGAAATCTGTACACGAAATAGTACCGGCACATGAAGCTCAGCTACTCAGCTATATGAAACTACTGCGATGTCCAAAGGGCATACTTATCAACTTCAACTGCTTTAACCTATTTAAAGAAGGACAGAGAACCTTCGTCAATGAGTATTTCAGAACTCTGCCCGGTCAATAATACTATGTATCTATGTGGTTAAAGAAATTATAACTTTCAGAGATTGACTAAACCCCGAAGGAGGCGATTCGGTAACAATGCCCGGATGGGGAGAACTGGGCGGGATGATTTAACCACATAGATACATAGACCATGGTAACTAAAAAATACCTGGACGACCTCACATATCAAATAATCGGTGGTGCTAGGGACAAAAAACCTTTGTCAATGAATATTTCAGGATTCTACCTGGTCAATAAAACTATGTATCTATGTGGTAAAAACAATTCTACATGGTACCGGTAAAACATTTAAATGCAATAATTTAACCACATAGATACATAGATCATGATAACTAAAAAATACCTGGACGACCTCACATATCAAATAATCGGTGGAGCTATTGAAGTTCACAAATTTATGGGAAGAGGTTTGCTGGAGAGCATTTATCATCAATGTTTAAAAGAAGAACTTATGCATAGAAAAATAAATTTTCTCACAGAAATGAACGTCCCGGTGGTGTATAAAGAGAAAACACTTGATATGAATTTCAGGTGCGATTTATTGGTAGAACACAGTATCGTAGTGGAATTGAAATCTGTACACGAAATAGTACCGGCACATGAAGCTCAGCTACTCAGCTATATGAAACTACTGCGATGTCCAAAGGGCATACTTATCAACTTCAACTGCTTTAACCTATTTAAAGAAGGACAGAGAACCTTCGTCAATGAATATCTCAGGATTCTACCTAGTCAATAAGACTATGTATCTATGTGGTTAAAACAAATATAACTTTCCGAAATTAACTGACCTCAAAAGGGGATAAGTCGGTTACAAATTGTAACCAACTAAAAATGCAGTCGGCCGACGGTAAATTTTACAATACCGATGTGGTCGATACCGAGCAACTTTTTCGTTTACTGCAGTCTATACCCTCCAAAAAAGCAGGAACGTTTAACTTGTGGCCGGTAAAAATGGACAAAGAAAGCAATACAAAAACCACAAAGGGCTAAAAATTTCTGCGACAGTATGAGAAATCTTGATTTGGTGCTTAAGATGACACCAGAAGGGATACCCTCCGAACCAGGGCTACTTTTCACCCAATAGCTTTTCTATAATCTTTTGGAGGCGTTCTATCTCAGCATTTTTGGATGCTAACATTTCCGTATAGAGTTCTTTGTTAGTAGCAGTATAAGTATCTATATGACCGATTGCCTGTTGTGTTCCTTGATTAGATTGAAAATTTATAATTGCTGGTTGCTGACTCATAATATCAAGTGGGCTAACATTGAGTATACCTGCAATCTTTTCAAGCATTTCCGCTGAAATATTAACTTTATTACTCTCGTAGAGAGAGTATGTACTTTGAGAAATATTAAGACTATCTGCGACATTCTCTTGAGAAAGTCCCCTCATTTCACGTATCATTCTAATCTTTGCTCCGTACATAGTATCAAAGGTATAAAGAAAAATTGTATCATTAATATTTTATTAAAATGGTTAATATGGTTTTTTTCTATCCCCTTACATCTTTAAGTCGAAATTAATTTTTCATAGACAACATCATAGCAATATGATGAATAATGAATACTATACCCAAAAGCTTTTTGTTTTTGGGTATTTTTATTTTCATACAATAACGTAAAATCAGATACACTCATACAAAAGTAAATGCATATAAAAATATGAAACAGTTTGTATAATTCCCTGTTTCTTTTATTCTTGTATTAACAACACTGATTTGAATTAATTTAAGATATGGATTAGTAGAAACGATGTATTTCATAGATATATATGCATACCAGCCCAACACCACTATGGTTTTGGGCTTTTTTGTTTCCTTATTCTTTATTTTGACCATTATTGCCTAACTATTTTCACTCATATTAATGTGCTTAATAAAGTATTAATTCTGCTCATAACACTTTCTCTCTCTTCCCTGGATATTTGTTTTCCTAACCATTATCCCTTTATGAAAACAACTATTCTTCTATTTTTCATTATCACCTGTAGCAATTTTGTGTATGCCCAACAATGTAAAACTAAAGTAGAAATTGATGATTTTTCCGGAGAAACTAAACTATACTCTCAGCCAACTGAGGTAATTGCGCGAAATAAAGTTGCAGTTATTAGTCGAGCGGTATTTGCTGATAACTACCTAGACCCTACATATGAAAAAGAAGTAAAGGATAGCCAAGCAACTCTAGTACAGAAAGAGGCTAAGTGCTTTTTGGAAACTATGGTAAACCAAGAATAATACTATCTGTACAAACAATTCAAATAACTGATATATATCCCTATTCCCATGAAAAAAATACTAGCTCTTTTTATATTCCTATGCTTTGTTATTCCCTCTATCAACGCTCAAACTATTCGAGCAAAAGGAGGACTAAATGTGAATACCATATCTCTTCGTTCCCCATACGGGAATGAAAGCATAAATAACCATATCGGCTTCCACTTAGGAGGAACTATAGACATTCCCATATTCGAAAAACTTTCCATTGAAAGCGGACTACTCGTATCACAAAAAGGGTTTAGAGAAGTTTATTCTGAAGAAGAATTCCGCTATAGTCCAGTCTATTTAGATATTCCGACAGTCGGCAAATACAAATATGAGTTGAATAATACCTTTTCTGTCTATGGTACATTGGGTATTTATTTAGGATTTGGTATTGGAGGCTTTACTCGAAAAATTGATACTTTTCAGGGTATAAATTCATATAAAAAGCCTATTATTTGGGGAAGAAGTCATTACAACGCTGATTTCAAAGCAGCGGACGCAGGTATTATACTAGGAGGTGGAATTGAATTTAATGTATTTCAAGTTGGTATTTCTCATACTATTGGCGTAGCAAATATCTCTCCGTACGGTATGGCTGGATATAAGTTAGCTAACAGAGTTTTTTCACTTTCGCTTGGCTATAAACTATCTGAATCTAATTAACCAACCTTCACTTATATGAAAAAATCATTCCTCCTCCTCTGCTATCTGTTCTTATCCATCAATATAGTAGCGCAATCCGTAAAGGCTGACGTGATTATTAAAAAAGACAACATGAAAATCGAAGCTATTATTCAGGAAATAAACAGCACTACTATTAAATACAAGCGTTTCTCTAATCAAACAGGACCTATTTTTACGATAGAGAAATCCAAAGTAGCCTCAGTTCTCTATGCAAATGGTGAGGTAGAAAGTTTTGAAAACACTTCACCAAATAGAGATATTCAAGTTGCCGAATCCGTTGTACCTGGAAATTCTTTTGAGAAGAGGATACGTCGGGAGAATGATATAGAATTGAAAAAAATGTATGTTCTTGAAAAAGATTACGTTAAAAACAGAAGAGTTCAGGGAAGTATTTGCCTGGGATTAAGTGGAATCGGACTCATTACGGCTGTGATAGCCAATCAAAGCGGTCCTAGTACTAACCCATACTCAGCTATTACTTCTGAAGACGTTTTTCAGCTAGGGGTAATAGGAGCAATTGGCTTTGGAGTAAGTGGTGCATTAACATTTATAAATATGGGGAAACATAAATCCAAAGCGAAGGCAATCGAGCAGGAATTTTTGAGACGAAATATAAATTCCGACTCCTTCACGTTTAAGATCCAGCCAAGCTATAGCCCTTTATTACATGCTCCAACCATAACATTGCATGCAAGTTTTTAACATAACAGTTTGTTAGAAAATGAGGCTCCTTTTCAGGTAGCCTCATTGTGTAAAATCGTATTCACTTTTTCCGGCATTATTTTATTAGGAACAGTTATCCCATTCTCCCATGAACAAATAGTTGAGCCGTCAACAGAAAGCAATTTTCTCATTTTCTTTTGACTTAACCCATGTGTTAGCCAATATGCTTTGATTCTTGCCCCGATAGTCTCCTTTGAAGTCTCGAAGGGGTTATACCCGAGGAAATCTATTATTCTCGGATAAAAATGAATTTGCGGCTCACTCCTACCGTTTTCCCAACCGGTAATTGAGTCTGTACAAAATATTGAGTATTCCAGCCAAATGGATTCTCCATCACTTATTAAGGAAAACCGCAAATGCAGGAGTCACCAAAGCCCCATAAATTTTTTCATTGCCTCACTCATTCCACCCCTCACCTTGCCTCCATCCATTTTTTAACTATCTTTGAGAACCCGCTCAAAAAACCGTAACGGTGCAGGAGCGACGGGAAAACAGCTGAGTACAAATTGCGTGCAGCATTGGCACGTTAGGATATAAAAAGCAACAGAAAATGGGTACAAGCACAGGTTTACGGTCTCCCGGCCTACGGTTCCGGCAGGCTATGCAGGAAGAAAATCCTCTCCAGATTGTCGGAGCCATCAATGCCAACCACGCCTTGCTGGCGCAACAGGCCGGCTTTAACGCCATTTATTTGTCGGGAGGCGGTGTGGCGGCCGGCTCACTGGGAATTCCTGACCTGGGGATCACTACCCTGGAAGATGTGCTGATCGATATTCAACGCATTACCAACGTATGCGAGCTGCCTTTGCTGGTGGATGTAGACACCGGCTTCGGCCCTTCTGCATTCAACGTGGCTCGTACCGTAAAGTCACTGATCAAGGCAGGTGCTGCGGCCCTGCACATCGAAGACCAGGTAGGTGCAAAACGGTGCGGACACCGCCCGGGAAAGGAAGTGGTGAGCCTGGAAGAAATGACCGACCGGCTGAAGGCCGCTACCGATGCCCGCACGGATGAAAATTTTGTTATCGGGGCCAGAACCGATGCCTTTGCCGGTGAAGGCCTTGAAAAAACGCTGGAAAGGGCCGTTGCCTATAAAGAAGCCGGGGCCGACTTCATTTTTGCCGAGGCCGTGAATGACCTGAGCCTTTACCCGAAATTTGTGGAGGCAACGGGCATCCCCGTACTGGCCAATATTACCGAATTCGGTATGATTAAAATGTATACGGTAGACGAGCTGAAAGCGGCCGGCGTAGGACTGGTCCTGTACCCGCTCTCGGCATTCCGGGCAGCCAACAAAGCGGCGTATACCGTTTACGAGCATATCCGGAAAGACGGTACACAGGCCCATGTAGTAGATATCATGCAAACACGTGAGGAGCTCTACAAAAGCATCGGCTACCACGACTACGAACAAAAACTGGATAACCTCTTTAAAAAGAATAAAGATGTCGGATAACGAAGTAACATTCAAACCCAAGAAAAGTGTAGCGCTTTCAGGGGTGACCGCAGGCAATACGGCGCTTTGCAGTGTCGGCAAAAGCGGCAATGACCTCCATTACCGGGGGTATAACATCCTGGACCTGGCCGAAAAAGCCCGGTTTGAAGAAACGGCTTATCTACTGATCCACGGCGCTCTGCCCACAGCGGCTCAGCTGAGAAGCTATACCGCCAGGCTGAAAGGATTGAGAGGTTTACCGCTGGCCTTAAAAAATGTTTTGAAAAACCTGCCGGCCGCCGCTCACCCCATGGACGTGCTGCGAACGGCCGCTTCGGTGCTGGGCACTTTACTGCCGGAAAAAGACGATCATAGCGCCGCAGGAGCCCGGGATATAGCCGACAAGCTGCTGGCCTCATTCAGCTCGGCCCTGCTGTATTGGTATCATTATTCGCATAACGGGAAAGAAATAGAGGTGGAAACCGACGATGATACCATAGGCGGGCATTTTCTGCACCTCTTGCACGGCCAAAAACCTTCTGACGAGTGGGTAAAAGCCATGCAGATCTCCCTGAACCTGTATGCGGAGCACGAATTCAATGCTTCTACGTTTACAAGCCGGGTCATTGCGGGCACGGGTTCTGATATATATTCATCTGTCACCGGGGCTATTGGTGCCTTGAGAGGCCCCAAGCACGGCGGCGCCAATGAGGTGGCTTTCGATATCCAGAGCCGTTATCATTCGCCCGATGAGGCAGAGCAGGATATCCGCAGACGCCTGGAAAACAAAGAGGTGATCATCGGTTTCGGGCATCCTGTTTATACCATTTCCGACCCGCGGAACGTGGTCATTAAAAAAGTGGCCCGGGAGCTGTCGGAAGAGGCCGGTGATATGCTTCTGTACGATATTGCTGAAAGACTGGAAACCGTTATGTGGGCAGAAAAGAAAATGTTCCCGAACCTCGACTGGTTCTCGGCCGTATCCTATCATCTGATGGGTGTACCTACCCTGATGTTCACGCCGTTATTTGTTGTTTCCAGGGTTACAGGCTGGAGTGCGCATATCATTGAGCAAAGACAGGATGGTAAGATCATCCGTCCCAGCGCTAATTATACCGGGCCGGAAAACAGGGAATTTGTACCTGTAGAAAAGCGATGAGTAAATTGACAATTAAACTTTCAACTATAGAATGAATCACATTTCAAATGAGCGGCCGCAGCCGGACCAGGTATTAACGGATATTGCCGATTATGTATTAGCGTATGAAATTACGAACGATTTAGCCTGGAAAACGGCTCACTACTGTCTCCTGGATACAATCGGCTGCGGACTGGAAGCATTGACCTATCCTGCCTGCACCAAGCTGCTGGGGCCTGTGGTAAAAGGTACGATTGTTCCCAACGGCGCCAAAGTGCCGGGCACACCCTACCAGCTCGACCCCATACAGGCCGCCTTCAATATCGGGGCAATCATTCGCTGGCTGGATTTTAATGATACCTGGCTGGCCGCCGAATGGGGCCACCCCTCGGATAACCTGGGCGGTATCCTGGCCACGGCCGACTGGCTTTCGAGAACACACATTGCCGAAGGGAAAGCCCCTTTAAAAATGAAGCAGGTGCTGGAGGCCATGATCATGGCGCACGAGATTCAGGGAGTTATTGCCCTCGAAAATTCGTTTAACAAAGTCGGTCTTGACCACGTATTGCTGGTAAAGCTGGCGTCTACCGCCGTGGTGGGCAAGCTGATCGGCCTGAGCCGCGACGAGCTGGTGAATGCCATTTCATTGGCCTTTGTAGACGGGCAATCGTTACGAACGTATCGTCACGCTCCGAATACCGGCAGCCGTAAGTCGTGGGCAGCCGGTGATGCCACCTCGCGGGCCGTTCGCCTGGCATTGATCGCCCAAACCGGCGAGATGGGTTACCCTTCCGTGCTGACCGCCAGAACCTGGGGCTTTTACGATGTCTCTTTCAAGGGAAATGAATTCCGGTTCCAGCGGGATTACGGCTCTTATGTCATGGAAAACGTGCTGTTCAAGATTTCTTTCCCTGCGGAGTTCCACTCCCAGACCGCCGTAGAAGCCGCCATGACCTTACACCACCAGTTGAAAGAATCGGGAAAAACCGCAGAAGATATCCGGAAAATCACCATCCGCACCCATGAAGCGGCTATCCGTATCATTGACAAGAAAGGCCCGCTGAATAACCCGGCCGATCGCGATCACTGCATCCAGTATATGGTGGCCGTACCGTTGATTTACGGAAGACTGACCGCAGCCGATTACGAAGACAGGATAGCAGCCGATCCCCGGATCGATATCCTTCGCGATATAATGGAATGCGTGGAAGATCCCCGGTTTACAAAAGATTATCATGATCCGGAAAAACGCTCCATTGCCAATGCGCTCACTGTAACGTTAAATGACGGAACGGTTTTAGATGAGGTGATCGTGGAATACCCTATCGGCCATAAGCGGAGAAGAGAAGAGGGCATCCCGGAATTGATAAAGAAATACAAAATCAACCTGGCCCGTATTTTCTCTGAAAAGCAACAGAGAACCGTGCTGGAAAATACCCTGGAATACGACCGGCTGATCCAGCTGGATGTCAACCGGTTTGTAGATATGCTGGCACTTTGAGCCTTTGCCCTGCAGGAACCGTCTCAAGGCGTGTTCCCGCAGGGCCAGTCCTTATAAGCCCATGGCCATTTCGGGCTCATCGGTGGTCAGGTAATCGATTCCCTGCTTTAACAGGCTTTCCATCACCTCCTGCTTGTTCACCGTCCAGGCATTGGTGCTTAATCCCAGTGATTTCGCTTTTTTCAGCCAGTCGGGGTTTTTCTCAAAAACAGAAAAGTGGTAATCCAGGCCGGGTATGCCGGCAGCTTTCAGCACATCCGGTGATTTGTCGCCGGTCAGGTATTGTACCCTGGCTTTTTTATCCAGTGCCACCAGCTTCAGGGTTGCTTCGTAGCTGAAGCTGATGAAAACCGTACGTTTCAGCAATTTATATTTCTTCACCATTTTCCAGGTCTCCTCTGCTGCTTTCTCTGAGGCTGCAGCGCCTGAAGGGGCCACTTTTATTTCCGCAAAAAGCAACGTGTTGGGGTATTTCTTCGCCAGCTTTAGAAAACTCTCCAGCAGGGGCAGGTCTTCGCCGTTTTTCAGCTTGGTCTTGTTCAGGTCGGCATAGGTATGCTCTTCAATACGCAAGCCGGCGTAATCTGCATCGTGATTGATGACCAGCTTGCCGTCGAGCGTCCTGTTGATATCAAATTCTGATCCGCCACACTTCATTTCAAAAGCATGCTTCAGCGATTCCAGCGAATTCTGAGGGGCGCCCGTGTTTTTCCAGGCTCCGCGGTGGGCCACTACTTTACTCTGAGCCATAGATAAATGGGCAATCATTGCCAGTAAAACTACAGAAATAATACGCATATATTCTTTTTTTAGAGCCTAAAGATAGATTATTGAAACCGGATTATTACCCGTTTTCGTGTAAAATCTATATCAAAAATGCCTGTCTTTCCTACCGGCGCTGCTCCTTTCTGACAGGAGAAGCCGGGAGCAATTCATCACCGGCCCGTACAGAGGGGAGAATTCTCCATCCCGCAATAATTATGAATACCAAGACATACAAAATCAAAGGATTTTACTATTTTTGCTGATTCTCTTTCAAGATCACATTATCATCTAAGAAAATGAAGTTTATTGTTTCAAGTACAGAACTCTTAAGAAACCTTTCCTATATAAGCGGGGTAATTGCGCCCAATCCTATCGTTCCTATTTTAGAGAATTTCCTTTTTGAACTTGACAAAAGTAAGCTCACGGTAACGGCTTCTGATATGCAGACGGTGATGGTAGCTGAACTGGAAGTGACCTCTACCGATTCCGCATCCATTGCCATACCGGCCCGGCTTTTTATGGATACGCTCAAAAGCCTGCCCGAGCAACCCATTACGGTCAATATTAACACCGATACGTTCGGCCTTGAGATCGTTACTTCCACAGGCCGTTTCAAAATTGCCGGAGAAAACCCGCTGGATTTTCCGAAACCTCCCCAGGTTAACCGGAACTTCAATATTGAGCTGAACTCAGATGTGCTGGCGGCAGCCATTAACAATACCATTTTTGCCACCAGCACCGACGACCTGCGCCCGGCCATGACCGGCGTATTTATCGATATTCAGACCGACGGTGCCACATTTGTCGCTACTGACGGCCATCGCCTGATCCGGTACAAAAGATCGGATATCCAGTCGACCACCGAAAACCGCCTGATCCTTCCCCGGAAGGCGCTTAACCTGATCAAGAGCTCATTACCCTCTGAGGTGGTGCCGGTTGTAACGGAGTTCAGCAGCTCCAATGCGTTTTTCAGCTTCGGGAATATCCGGCTGATCTGCCGCCTGATCGACGAGCGTTACCCCGATTACGACAATGTAATACCGAAAGCCAACCCGTATAAACTGATCGTGGAGCGGGCTACTTTCCTGGCTACCCTGAAAAGGATCTCTATTTTCTCCAACAAGACCACTCACCAGATTCGTCTGAAAATAGAGCCTGCCGAGCTGACCATTTCAGCAGAAGACCTGGACTACTCCAACGAAGCGGTGGAGAAGATCGCCTGTGAATTTGATGGAGAATTGCTGGAAATCGGGTTTAATGCCAAATTCCTTTCCGAAATGCTCAGCAACCTGTCGTCATCTACTGTAATGATGGAGCTTTCACAACCTAACCGCGCCGGACTGATCGTTCCCACCTCCAAGCAGGAGCACGAAGACATCCTGATGCTGGTAATGCCGGTGATGCTGAATTCGTATTCGTAAGCATCTTCTTACAATAAAGATACTCCAATGCTACGGTTCTCCGTAGCATTTTTTTTGCGATCAATTGCTAATTCATCTACAATTATCTTTGTTTCATCATATTCTTTATATAAAAAACACTATTTATAAGCTAAAACATTTAACTTTGTTCATATCAATGAAATGTTTATGGCAAATTATTTGAAACCCACAGGGGACGATAAGTGCATGCCCGCAGGTTTTTTCCTGCTGCTGATTTTCTCCCTGCTCTGCCTTTTTCTACCTGCTCAGGCCCAGTATAGCCGGCTGGTGGCCGGGGAAGGAAACGTTTATTTTGAAAACGGGCAACCGGCCCGGCTCCGGGGCATCAGCTTTTCTTGGAGCATCTGGGGCGGGGCAAAGTACTATAACCCGGCCATCGTAGACGAGCTGGCAGATGCCTTTAAATGCAATGTTATCCGGGTGTCTATGGCCGTTGAACCTGCAGACGGGTACCTCCGCGATCCGGAGCTTCAGTGGAACCGGATCACGCCCGTTATCGACCGGGCCCTGGAACGGGGCATTTACGTGATCATGGACTGGCACGATCATCATGCCGACAAAAACGTAAAAGAGGCAATGGCTTTTTTTGACCGTTTTTCAGCCAGGTATGCTTCTTCTCCGCTCATCATTTATGAAATATGGAACGAACCCGAACGCATAGACTGGAAAATCGTCAAAGCCTATGCGGAGCGTCTCATCCCGGTAATCCGGAAAAATGATCCGGAGAACCTCATTGTGGTGGGATCATCTTCCTGGGATCAGGATATTGATATCGTAGCCAAAGACCAGCTGACCGGCTTTGATAACATAGCCTACTCTTTCCATTTCTATGCCAGTGAACCGCATCACCAGGAAAACCTCAGGAACCGGGCCACCACAGCCATTGAAGCAGGCCTGCCCGTATTTGTCACCGAATGGGGTGTAGGTGAAGCCAACGGTGACGGTGCATTTGACCCGGAGAAAAACAAAACATGGATGACCTGGATGGAAAAGCACCAGCTGAGCTGGGTTAACTGGAACCTGACGGATAAAAAGGAAACCACGGCCCTGCTTAAGCCGGGTGCCCCGGTAAACGGGAGCTGGAAGAAAAGTAATCTCAGCCCCTCAGGCCTCTATATCAGGCAACACCTCCGGCGGCTTAACCGGTAAGTTACACCCAAAGAGGAAAACATACCCTGGTTTATGGCCGGCATATATTTGTTATTCAGCAAAAAAGTTCTTACTTTACTGTATAAAATCAATACTATGAAACGTTTACTGACAACTGTACTGGCTTTGGGTATGTCTGTAGCCCAGGCCCAAACGCTCTCTAAGCTATGGCAAACGGATAGCACACTGGCTACCCCGGAAAGTGTACTCTTCGCCGGTAAGCAACTTTACGTCAGCCTGATAGATGGCGGTCCCTGGGAGGCAGACGGAAAAGGCGGCGTAGCCTTGCTCAATACCGATGGCAAGATTACCAATGCCCGGTGGGTAACAGGGTTGAATGCCCCCAAAGGCATGGCCCTGGTGGGGAGTACCCTGTATGTGGCCGATATTAACGAATTGGTATCGGTGGATGCCCGAAGCGGCAAGGTGCTGAAAAAAGACAGGCTGGACGGTGCCGAAGGCCTGAATGATGTAACGGCAGACCCCCTGGGCACCGTTTATGTGTCAGACTCCCGTACCGGGAAAGTGCTGAAGTATAAAAACGGGAAGTCGGAAGTATACCTGGAAAACCTGGCCGGGGTAAACGGGGTGAAATGGCATAACAACAAGCTGTATGTTACCGGGAATAATGCATTTATCGAATACTCGCCCGAAACCGGAGCCCAAAGGATAATCTGCCAGCTGGAAAACGGGGGCGACGGGGTAGAACCGTACAAAGACGGTTTTTTTGTGACTGCCTGGTCAGGATATGTCTACCATATCGATGCCCGGAATAACCGGAATACCCTGCGCGAAACGCACCAGACCAATAAATTCAGAACGGCGGATATCGGTATTGATCCTGTTAAAGGCATTCTGTACATTCCTACTTTCTTCGGAAATACGGTGGAAGCGTGGAAGATAGGACAATAAAAAAGGGGCTTTCGCCCCTTTTTTATGGATCATTTTATGTCTTACTGAAATCTTGCCCAGGTACCTTGTGCTACCCAGTTATTCCCGGTTTCCACAGCACCTTTGAAGTTTCCGCCGGTGAAGAATGCACCCAGGGTAGACGGGTTAACCGCGCCGGTGGCATTGGTACCAATATACCCGTTCATATACGAAGGCTTATCATCTGCGCTTACAGTAACTGCCGTTTTGAAGAACGCGCTCTGAACCAGTGTAGCCAGGGAAGACTTAAACGGAGTCGGCCCGTACAGATCTGAGTTGGCAAAGATCAGCTTACCGTCCAGCGCATTGCTTATGGTTATATCGTGCTCTACGTTTACCCCGTTATTAAAACCGTAAACCACAAAATTATACAGCTTACCACCGGTACCGGCACGAAGCTTCAGCCCGAGGGTCTTTCCTTTATCTGCATCTGTGGCGGCATCCGGGTTATCATTGGTTTTGGCTTCTCTTGAACCTACCAGGGTAACGTTAGAGATAGTAGGTGATGAAAGCGGCGATAAGCTGTTATTGTCACCGTTGTTATCGGCTTCCATACCCCTGTCGGCTACGTCATTTCCCTGGACACCTACCAGGTACTGGGCATTGCCTGACCATCCGTAGGTCCAGTCGAACAGGTCATCCTGCGCACCGTTCACAAAAGCATATTTCAGGTTAACAGTACCTCCGAAAAACTCGATTCCGTCATCTGCACCCTTGTATACCGCCAGGTATTCAAGCGTGGTGCCGCTGCCTACTCCTTCAAATGTAAAGCCGTTATGCTCTTTGGAATCGCTTTGCTTTTTACCGGTATACTCCACCCGTATATACTTTAACGTTCCGGAGTTATCATTGGCCACGGTGCCGCCATACACCACACCGGTACCCATTTCTGAAGGGGCTGTACCTCCCTGGGGGTTAATAGGTGCCTTACCGCAAAGGATGATCCCGCCCCAGTCTTGCGGAGCCGGGCTGGCCGCATTGGATGTAAACACGATAGGTGCAGTAGCCGTACCTACAGCCTGTATTTTCGAACCCGGTTCTACCAGCAGGTAGGCCGTGTTGGTGTAGTCGGTTTTGGTGTTGGTCACTGCTTTTACGGTAACTCCTTCTTCAATGGTTAATGTGGCGCCGTTGCTCACGTGAACCCCGCCGCGAAGCGTATACGTGTTGCCTTTGGCAAGGATGGTGTTTTTCGTAATATCGCCCACTATTTCTGTACCGTTGGGTAACTCACCTTCTCTGCCCACTGTGTTTTCACCGTTATCATCTTTCTCACAGGCCATGAATGAGATCATTGCCAAAACAGATAATGTCAGTCCTCTCAGATTCTTACGTTTCATAAAATTTAGTTTTAATTAATTCCCGATTAAAATGAATAAGTTAATGTTGCATTCACTGAAACACCCTTCCGGATATTCATGTACTCCAGGTCATTGGTGTCAAATTCCTGGTTGTACACCATTGCGGGGTTCAGCAGGTTATTGAAGCCCAGCTTAAACTCCACACTCCGCGAAAGGGTATGATTGATATTGAAATTCAGGGTATTTACCGGCATTTCGTAGATATCGCCGGTACCCTGAGCCCCGGCAATAAACAGGCGCTTCCCGAAAACGTTATAGGTTAAGCTGAAGCTGGTAGCGCTTTTTTCTGACCAGGCGGCCCGGTACATAAGATCAGCATTAACCAGGTAGGGCGAAGCACCGAAGAGCGGTCTCTTGAAGTGAGTAGGGTAAAAAGGTACACCTTTTTTATCCAGCTTGTCGGGGTCAAAGGTTACCTGCGAATAGAGGTACGAGCCGTTCAGACCCACCGAGAAGTCCCGCAACGCCGTTGTACCCAGCAGGCTGCCGAGGTTCTTGTTCACTTCGGCCTCGATACCGGCTACTACAGCCCGGTCTGAGTTCACATACGAGAACATGGGCTCAGAGCCGTTCAGGCGAACCAGTTCAATAGGGTCTTTCAGCCGTTTACCGAACAGTGAGAAGGAAATGATCTCGCCCGGGTTCGGGAAGAGGTCATATCGCAGGTCAACGTTATAGTTCGAGCCGTTTTTCAGGTATTGGTTACCCTGGCGCTGGGCCGTACCGGCCGACTCGTTGTACCGGAAAGGCGCCGCTTCGGTAAACAACGGGCGGGAAATGGTCTTACTTCCGGCCAGGATCAGGTTGGAATTGGGGGTAACGGCATATTTTAAGGTTACGCTGGGCAGCAGGTCGTTCCCCGTAATGGTGTTATTCCGGTAAGGTGCCGTCACCACGTCGCGGTCCAGCTTGTAGTCTGTGCTCTGGACAGATTTTTCAAAGCGAAGACCGGCAGTCAGGTTCCATTTTTCACTCCACACCAGGTTAGCGCTGACATACGGAGCATAGATCTGCATTTCCGAACGGTAACGGTTCTGCTCATTCGGCACTTCCTTGTACCTCCAGGTAGAGGCATTGCCCTGACCCAGCTTTGACGGAGACAGCACCTCATCAAGCTCGTCAAGGGTGAAGACCGTACGGATGCTTTTCACGTCGGCATCAATCTGGCGGGCATCAAATTTCCGCTTTTTGTACCGCGCGTCAAACCCGAAATGAATCTCGTTAAAGAGGCCGCCCGGCTTTACAAGGGAGTTGAGATGGGTGGCCATATCGTGATCGTTAAGATCAGCAAAAAAACGGTTGATATCGGTAATGCCGTTAGGTGAGAACTGGTAATGGGGCACTTCTCCACCGGCTGATTCCACCATGATCTGGGCCCTGTCCGGGATGCTCCCGTCTGTTTTGGTATACCCGGCTGAACCCGAAAAGGTCCAGATGTCACTCAGCCGGTGATTAACACTCACCTGACCGGTAGCAAGCGTATTCTGGATCAGCGTGTTTCTGCGGCCGTAAATGGGTCCCAGGTCCCAGTTTTCACCGTAGTTATCCTGCACGCCGTCGCGCGAGTCGTTTACATAAAGCCCGGTAACCGACATGTTGGTCCTGGGGCTCGCCTTCAGGTACAGGCTCAAAAGGGCCGAAGTATTGGTCTTGTAGAAGTAATCTTCCGTGGTAAAATCATAAATGGCATCCTGCTGGGCGTTGAACCAGGCCGATTTCCCCGGTTGATAGGTGTATTCGTTGCTGTTGTTCACCGTAAGCAGGTAACCGAAAGTACGGTTATTGTTCAGCAGGTAGCGGTTTCCCGACGAGAACGAAATCCCCGTATTCACCGGGGCCGTATAAGCATGGGGTGCAAACGGTGTTTTAAAGCCCGGATCCTGGTTTTCGTTGTAGTACGAATCATAGGCCCCGCTATTGGCCACCAGCTCAGGCATGCTGCGCCCGTTCCTGGAGAAGCCCAGCAGGTCTGAAAACCCTCTTTTCCGGCCCAGGAATTCTTTGCCGGTGGAAAGGGAGTTGTAGCCCGCCGACAGGGAAAGCCGGTTAAAGCCTTTTTCAGGGTAATCGCGGGTGACAATGTCAATGGTTCCGCCTGAAAAATCGCCGTAATATACCGGGTTATACGATTTGAGCACTTCTATGTTCTTGACTATAGAAGTAGGGAATATATCCAGCGGGATTAGTTTCACATCCGGGTTGGTAGACGGAATGGGCAGGCCGTTTAATGTAGCATTGTTGTAACGGTCACCCAGCCCCCGTACAAAAAGCGATTTATCGCCCACCATGGCCACACCTACCACTTTTTTCAGACCTTCACCCACGTTGCCGATCCCTTTCAGGTTCAGCTCTTCCGCACCTACTTTCTGAAGCACCAGCGAGGTGAGCTTGCGGTCGTTGATCAGGGCCAGGCTGCTACCTTTGTCCACACGGGCCGTTACCACCACCTCTTCCAGCAGGCCGAAGTTGGCCTGCAGCGCAATGCTCAGCTCGGTGGTTTTCCCGGTCTCTATCTTTACATCTTCAACTTTCAGTGATTTGTACCCTACGTAAGAAACGGTTAAGGTATGGGTACCGGCGGCCAGCTCGCTCAGCCTGAATTTCCCCTCCACGTCCGTGGCGGCTCCTTTACCGGCGCCTTCTACCCGTATGGTTACGCCGATGAGGGTTTCCTGCGACTGCGCATCAGTAATAATACCCGTGACCGAGCCCGTCTGGGCCTGTGCACAAAGTGCTGTAAGTAAAATAAATAAACAGCATGAAATGTTCTTATACATATTTGATATTCTGAAATTCTCCGCAAAACTAGTCCCGGTGTGTTAACTGAATTTTAAGCGGATCGTTCTGAATATTTTGTTTATGTTAAGAATGAAAGGAATAATTTAACATTGGCTTAATGCATGGAATCTCAGATGCCATTTATTCTCCGGGAGTGGTTTCCATATGAGCTGCTTTCAGCTGTTTTCGAGCCTGTTTTTTTTCAAAAGCCGGCGGACAAAGCTTTGGGATAGCTCCACCGGGAGGATTCGTGCCGTCTACATAACAGGCATATTCATTTTCGGAGGGAAAATACCGCCCGGACGGTATTTCGAGGGTCATCGGATGACCTTAAGTTTGCAGAAAATAAACCCTTAGCCCCTGAAATAAACTATGACATCCCTGATTCTACCCCGAATACGGCACCCGGCCCGCATGAAAAATTTGCGTAAAGACAGCCTGGCCTTCCCCTGAAAGATTATAC
>Ga0222423_1000201_pt1 | contig 52080 bp, 47 predicted proteins | sample 3A0metagenome_FD_182472 | JGI IMG/M metagenome (GOLD analysis project Ga0222423, IMG submission 182472) | Enriched microbial communities from leaf-cutter ant dump, University of Wisconsin, Madison, United States - 3A0 (version 2) | ecosystem: Environmental > Terrestrial > Nest > Insects nest >...
GCGGGCCGTGAGAACGGCCATGAGGAAGTACTCGGGGTGCGTGCCAGGGGGAGGCGGGGGCGCCACGTAGCGGCCCACTTGCGCGGCGATCTGGTTGCCGATGCGCTCGCGGGCGTCCGGGCGCATCTGGGTGGCGCGGCCCAGGAAGAGGCGGCCCGTCAGCGCTAGCGAGTCTGGCAAGCGGGCGATGTCCGCGGAGGTGACCCATGGCCGCAAGTGGGCGGGCATCGACAGCGGCACCAGCTTGTGGCCGCCCCCGCGAGTGCGCATGGCGTAGGTGCCCGCAAGGTAGTCGCCGATGCGCTTGCCGCGCGCGGACAGCATGGACACGGTGACGGCGAGGGCGCCGGCGGTGAGATAGATCTCGAGTACCCCCACAAGGGCGCGAATGAACGCATGCCGCAGCGTTACCGGCCCGCCGTCTTCGCGCACCACCCGCAGCCCCGCGGCGAGACGGCCAAGCGACTTCCCGCGCGTGAGCGTCTCCACGGTCATCGGTATCACCACGATCACCGTCACCAGCACGGTGATCGTTGCCGCGGCGTCCCAGGCGCCGCTGAGCGAGGGACCCACGGCGTCGAGCATGGAGAAGGAGAAGATCAACAGCGCGATCGCCATGGCGACGTCGATCAGCCCAGACAGCATGCGAAGCGTCACGGGGGCGGCACCGGACTCCAGCGCCACTCCTTCACCGATGAGAATCTCGTCTGAGTCGCTCACGCACCCCTCCTTTTGGCGGTCGTTATGGCATCGTAGCGGCGTGGACATCGATTCGTTCTCTGCCGTGCGCGAGGCGCGCTGGCGTCACCTCAAGGAGCTGTCAGGGCGTCGCCGGCTCACGGGCGCCGAGGCGGACGAGCTGACGCGCCTGTACCAGGCAACGGCCGGGGACCTCTCTGCGGTGCGCTCCGCCGCGCCCGAGCCAAGCCTCATCTCGCGGCTTTCGGTGCTGTTGGCGCAGGCGCGCGTGTGGCTGACCGGAGCACACGGCTCTGCAACCGGAGACTTTGCGCGGTTCTTTGTGCGCACCCTGCCCGCGGCGCTGTACCGCGTGCGGTGGTGGGCGGTGGTGGTGTCGGCGGCGGTGGTCGTCACCGGGATCATCTGCGCCGTATGGATGCTGTCCCACCCCGACGCCATGGAACTCGCCGGGGACGCCGAGTCCCGCGCGCAGTACGCCAACGAGCAGTTCGCGAGCTACTACACCGAGTATTCGAACTCGTCGTTTGCGGCTCAGGTGTGGACCAACAACGCGTGGCTCGCTCTGCAGTGCATCGCGTTCGGCATCACGGGCATCTTCCCGCTGCTCCTCATGTACAACACCGCGCTCCAGTTGGGTGTTGCGGCCGCGGTGATGGCCGAGGCCAACGGGCTGGACGTGTTCTTCTCGCTCATCATCCCCCACGGGCTGCTGGAGCTCAGCGCGGTCTTTGTGGCCGCCGGCGCGGGACTGCGGCTGTTCTGGGTGATGCTCGTGCCGGGAGCGCGCACGCGTGGCGCCGCGCTCGCTGAGGAGGGGCGCATCACGTTTGCCGTGGGCGTTGGGCTGGTCCTTGCCCTATTCGTCTCCGGTCTCATCGAGGGATTCGTCACGCCGTCGAGCATGCCGTGGTGGCTCAAGATTGCCATCGGCGCGCTCGCGTGCACGGCGTTTTGGGCCTACATCTTTGTGGCCGGGCGCGCGGCCACCGGCGAGGGCGCCACGGGAGACGTGGAGGGTGACTTCGCCACGGACGCCGCACCGGTGGTGGGCTAGCTGCCCGACGCTATGGCCGGCTACAGCTTGCCTGCCGCCTTGAGCGCCAGGTAGCGGTCGGCGAGCACGGGTGCGAGGTCGTCGGGAAGTGCCGTGAGCACGTCGGCGCCGAGGGAGCGCAGCCGCGAGCCCACGGCGTCCACTTCGATTCCCGTGCGCGCGGCCGCGGCGGCGCCGTAGAGGGCGTCGGCGGAGCCGCGAGCCTTGAGCAGATCTCCCACCTCGGGATCGGAGACCGACGCCACCACCACTTGGTGCCGGTGCGCCAGCGCGGCGGTGGCCTCCAAGAGTCCCGAGTCGATCGCCGAGACCTCCACGGTTGTCAGCAGCACCACGAGCGCGCGCTGCGAGAGGCGCTCGCGCGTGAGCCTGGCCACCGCGGGCCAGTCCGGCTCCACGAGCCGTGACTCCACGGGAGCCAGCGCGGTGGCGAGCCTCGTCATGAGGCCGGCACCCGTGGTTGCGGCGGCGCGCGCCTGCTCGTCGCGATCGAAGGCAGTGACCTGCACGCGGTCGCCTGCTCGCGAGGCGAGCGCCGACAACAGCAGGGTGGCCTCGATGGAGGCGTCGAGCCGCGGGGTGTCGCCCACGCGGCCCGCGGACAGTCGGGAGGTGTCGAGCACGATGAACACGCGCCGGTCGCGTTCGGGCCGGAAGGTGCGGACCACAACGTCGGCGCGGCGGGCCGTGCCTCGCCAGTCGATGGTGCGCACGTCGTCGCCGATCACGTATTCGCGCAGCGAATCAAATTCCGAGCCCGCGCCCTTGAGCTGCACGGCGGTGCGGCCGTCGATCTCCCGCAGCCGCGCCAGCCGCGAGGGAAGGTGCCGCCGGGAGGCGAACTCCGGCAGCACCCGCAGCGTGTCCACGAGCGGCATGGTGCGCTGCCTGCCGGCAAGCCGCAGCGGCCCGGCCGTGCGGATGGTCACGCCAACAGACTTGCGGTCGCCGCGCCTCGTGGGCGTGAGGCGCGTGCGAAACGGCACGGCCTCACCGGGAGCCAGCGAGAAGGCGTGGCGCGTGTCTGCGGCCCCCGCAGAGGGCTGCCATGCGTCGCGCACCGCCCCACGCACGTGCCGGCGCCCCACGTTGACGATGTCGAGGTGAGCGGTGGTGGATTCGGTCAGGCGTACGGACGCGGGGACGCGCCGCTTGGCACCGATCTTCTGGGGAGACGGCGCCATCCACACGTCGAGCGCGACGAGCACAAGGACGCCGCCCACCCACGCCCATGCCACGTTGCGCTCTTGGGTGAGCGCCGCGGGGATGGCTCCCAGGGCCGCGAGGAGCACCGTCCAACCGGAAATGAACATGTCAGCGCGGAACCGGCACCGAGGTGAGCACGTTGGTGAGGACCGCGGTGGCGGTGACGCCCTCGAGTTCGGCCTCCGCACGCACGGAGATGCGGTGCGCGAGCGTCCAGGCCGCGAGCGCCTTGACGTCATCGGGAGACACGAAGGTGCGGCCCCGCATCCACGCCCACGCGCGTGAGGTGGTCATGAGCGCTGCGGCGGCACGCGGCGACGCGCCGAGCGCCACGGAGGGCGCGTCGCGCGTTGCCCGGCAGATGTCGACGATGTAGGTGACCACGTCGTCGGAGATCTCCACCTGGGCAATCTCGGCGCGTGCGGCCTCGATGTCCGCTGCCGTGGCAACGGTGGCGAGCCCTGCAGACCCGAGGTCCCGCGGGTTGAAGCCGCTCGCGTGGCGACGCACCACCTGCGACTCCGCCTCGCGCGAGGGCAGGCCCACCACCACCTTGAGCAGGAAGCGATCCAGCTGCGCCTCGGGCAGCGGGTACGTGCCCTCGTACTCCACGGGGTTCTGGGTGGCGATGACCACAAACGGGTCGGGCAGCGCACGGGTCTCGCCGTCCACCGTGACCGTGCGGTCTTCCATCGCCTCGAGCAGCGCCGACTGCGTCTTGGGGGGCGTGCGGTTGATCTCGTCGGCGAGCAGCAGGTTGGTGAAGACCGGTCCCTCGCGGAAGGAGAACGCCGCCGTGCGGGCGTCGTATACGAGCGAACCCGTGACGTCTCCCGGCATGAGGTCGGGGGTGAACTGCAATCGGGTGAACTCGAGGTCCATGGTGTGGGCGAGTGAGCGCACCATGAGCGTCTTCGCCACACCCGGCACACCCTCGAGCAGCACGTGGCCCTTGCACAGCAGTGCAATCACCAGGCCCGTGACCACTTGGTCCTGACCCACCACGGCCTTGCCCAGTTCGGCGCGCAGCGCGCCGAGGGCCGCGCGCGGTCCCGACTCGGGCTCGGGAGTCGTGGGCTCTGCGGGGGCTTCGTTGTTCTCCGTCACTGTCCGTGCACCTTTCTTTCGAGGGAGTCGAGCTCATCAACGACCCTGATCATGTCAGCGTCGTTTGTGGGTGGGGGTCCATACAAGATCCTGGCAATCTCGGCCGCTGGGATGCCCGTGGCGCGCTGCACCGCCGCCACCATCTCGTCGCGTTCCGTGGTGCGCGGCATGCCAAGCCGGGCGCCGATGCGCTTGGCCGACGCCGCACGCAGCGCCGCCGTTGCGCGCCCGGTGGCGCGGGCGCGCCGGTACAGCCGCGCGCGGCCGCGGGTCGCCTCTGAGGCGCGCACCACAACGGGCAACGGCTCCACGGCGAGGGGGCCAAAGCGTCGGCCTCTCCAGACCGCGGCCACGAGCGCGGCGAGCGCCAGCGCATAGAGCGCGGTCCCGAATCCCGGGGGCAAGAGGTCGGAGGTGGACTCGAGTTCTGTCGGCTCCCCGGGGGCGCCGATGACCGAGGTGTCGTAGCCGTTGGGCAGGTACCACACGAGCTGCTCGTGGTGGCCGGTGGTGCGCAGCGCGAGCGCGGCGTTGCCATCGTTGAGCAGGTAGCCGTTCATGACGATCACGGGGTTGGTGAGGATGGTGCGGGTGCCGTGCTCGGTGGGGATCACCGCCATGCCATACACGCCGGCGCGGTTGGCGAAGCACAGGTGGGCTCCGCCCGCTGTGCCTTGCAATCCCACGTACTCCACCCGCATGCGTTCGGCCGCGGTGGCGTCGGGGTCGTCGCAGGCGGAATCGACGGTCTCGGGAAGGAAGTCATAGGTGACCGTGAGACTGGGGGCGATCGCGTCAAGGATGTCGCTCGTGGCACCAAGGAAGACCACGTCTCCTGGGTAGGCGAGCACCGACTCGACCTGCGCCTGGGTGAGCAGGTCCGGGTTTGCTACCACGAGCGTCGTGGTGGCGGCATTGGCCGTCGAGACGCGACCCAACTGCGCCACCTGCCGCACCGTGACACCTTGCGCGCGCAGGATTTGCGCCACGGCACGAGCACCGGATTCGGTGTAGTTGTTGATGGACGCCGCCTGATAGTCGCTGGGCCGCTGCGTCACCGCCACGGAGACGGCGAGCACCAGCACCAGCACCACCGCAGCGATCCACACGGTGTTGCGGCGCGCACGGGTGCGGATCTTCTCGGGTGCGGCGGGTGCCGTGTAGAAGGTCGTGGGAGTGCTCATGCGGGCACCGTCGCCTTCGCCGCGGCGGCCGCGTTGCGGGTGGCGAGCACATGCTCATAGTGCTCACGGGTGGCGTGCAGATGCCCGTAGCGCACGGCATCGAAGACGTCGGCGTCCGCAGAGATGTCCGACGTCATGGCCGGCACGGCCTGCGCGGTCACCAGGGCGGCCTCGAGGGCCGTCATGCCGGGGCGGGCATCGATGACCTCGCGCTCGGCGAGGGCGCGGATGACGGCCCGGTACCCCTCGATGACGGCGGTGTTCCAGTCCTCGGCGTCCGCCGCCGCGCGGGCGCGGCCGATGAGGTCTGCGGCGGACAGGGTGGGATCGCCGAGGTCCTCCTCCGCTGCCCCCCGGCCGCGCGAGCGGCGCAGCGGCCCCACCACGAGCCACAGCACGAGCGCCACGATGGCCAGCCCGATGACCACCACTCCAACGGTTCCCCAGCCGCCCCATGCGCCGCCGACTCCGCCACCGATGTGAGAGATGAAGTCTTCGATCCACTTCATGAAGCGCTCAAGCCAGTTGGAACCGCCGCCGCCTTGTTGGTACTCGCTCTTGGAGAGTTCCTCGCGCGCCCACTCGCGGGCGGTGTCGGCGTCCGGGTCTACCGGGATGTCGAAGCGCATGTCACGCACGCCGTGCTTCCGCGGCGCGCGCCAGGTCAAGGTCAAAGCCCTCGTGCCGGATGCGGGCGTCGATGTAGATCAACGCATAGACCGATCCCATGTACGAGTAGGTCACCACGTAGGCGATGATGGAGCCCACCACGAGCGCGGCGATGAACGCCCCCGTGGCCCACCATCCGCCATTGAACCCAATGGCCAACACGATGGCGCCGGCAAAGGACATCATCTGCTGGAAGATCGCGGTAACGAAGTAGATGATCAGGCCCGTCACAAACACGATGAGAAGGGACCACCAGAAGCGTCCCTTGATGACGCGGAAGGTGCGCCGCAGCGCGGCGAATGGGCCCCGCTTCTCCAGCACGATCACGCAGCGCGCCACCGCGGAGATCACGTAGATCGGCAGCGCAGCGAGCACGGCAAACCCCAAGAGCGTCAAGACGCCGAACATCACGGCGGCGTCATCGCCAGCGTTGGCGCCGAGCACGATGAGCACGATTCCCGGCACCATCGCCGCGCCAACGGCGAGCGTGGACACGAGCCACAGCATCGCCAGGCTCCAGATGCGTGGGCCAATGGTGCGCATGGCGGTGCCGATCGTGATGCGTTCGCCGAGCACCGCTCGCGCCACCCCAGGGGCCACGATGGCGCTTGCGATCGCGTCGGCGAGGATCAGCGCCAGGAACGCGACGATCGCCACCACCACGGTGGAGGTCTGGATTCCCGACACCTGACCGGTGGGCGACAACAACGCAAGCGAGGGGTCCGTGAACGCGAGCCAAAATGCGGCACCGAGCAGCACCATCGACAGCGTGACACACAGGGTGGGGCCGCCCACCACTACAGAGCGGTTGAAGCGCATGGCGCGGAACGGCACCGAGAGGAACTCGCCAAAACTCACCGGGCGCAGCGGGATGATGCCGGGCTGCCAGGAACGATAGGTGGGCGCTTGCGCCACCGCGGGGGCCGCGGCAACCACGGGCGGCTGGTACTGGGCCGGCGGTGGTGGTGGCGGCACGGCGGTGCTTGGGGCAGCGTCGGGCACCTGCCCGACGCTGGGCTCGCCTGCTCCTCCCGGCATCGCCCAGTCGTGGACGCCGTGGGTATCGGTCACGCTTCTACCTCCCTGAAGCGGGGGCCCCCCGCTGTGCGCAGCCGGTTCGCCGCGCCTTGCTGGGCATAATATCTGCATGACGGCACGAATCTTGGTGGTCGACGACGACCCAGCGGTGGCGGAGATGATCGGCATCGTGTTGCGTGCCGACGGTTTCGACACGGAGTTCTGTGATCACGGGGATCGTGCGCTGGACGTGTTCCGCGACACCCATCCCGACGTGGTGCTGCTCGACCTCATGCTCCCGGGGCGCAGCGGCATCGACATCTGCAGGGACATTCGCGCGGAGTCGGGGGTTCCTATCATCATGCTGACCGCGAAGTCCGACACCGTTGACGTGGTGCTTGGCCTGGAGTCTGGCGCCGACGACTACATCCCCAAGCCGTTCAAGCCCCGCGAACTCATCGCGCGCGTGCGCGCCCGCTTGCGGCGCAACGACTCGGTGACCCCGTCCGTGGTGCGCATCGGGGACCTCGAGATTGACGTCACCGGCCACCGTGTCACGCGCGAGGGCGAGGTCATCCAGCTCACGCCGCTCGAGTTCGACGTGCTCGTGACGCTTGCGCGCTCGCCGGGACAGGTCTTCACCAGGGAGGTGCTCCTCGAGGACGTGTGGGGGTATCGCCACGCGGCGGACACTCGCCTCGTCAACGTCCACATTCAGCGGCTGCGGGCCAAGATCGAGCGCGATCCGGAGAACCCAGAGATCGTGGTCACGGTGCGCGGCGTTGGCTATAAGGCCGGTGGCGTGAACTCGTGAGGCGGCGCAGGCGCTCTGTTGGCGACGCCGTGGCGGCGCCCAAGCGCCTCGCATGGCGGTGGCGCCGATCACTCATGTTCCGAGTGGTCGTCACGACCCTCGTCATCGGGTTTGGCACGGTGGCGCTGTTGGGCGCCTATGTGACCTCGCAGATTCGCGACGGGCTCGTCAACACCCGGGTGGATCGCATCCTGCAGCAGTCGGCTCAAGACACCGCAACCGTCCAGGAGGACATCGACGCCTCGCCCGCCGAAAGCCCGGGCCAGCTCGCCAAGCTGGTGTCGGACATCGTCGACAAGCTCAACGTGCTCGGCGGCGAGGATCGGGCAACGGTGCTGTTGCAAAGCCCAGACAACTCGTCCAACCTGCCCATCGCCAACCTCGCCCCCAACCAGGCGCTCGTCAAGGTCATCACCCCGGACATGCGGGACTCCGTGGAGGAGGGCGTGGTCCAGTCGTGGCAATTCGTGGAACTGCCCGACGGCACCCCCGGCGCCACCGTTGGCAGCAAGCTGGAGATCCGCGCGGCAGGCTCATGGGAGCTGTACCTCGTGTACTCGCTTGCCGACGAAGAGCAGACCCTCACCCTCATCCAGCGCATCCTGGGGCTTGGTGCGGGCATGCTCGTGGCGCTCGTGGTCTTCATGACGTGGTGGGTTTCCAACCAGGCGGTGAGGCCCGTGCGCGACGCAGCGCGCGTCGCATCGCGATTGGCGGAGGGCCGGCTCAGCGAGCGCATGAAGGTGCGCGGCAACGACGAGATGGCCACGCTGGCACGCACGTTCAACGAGATGGCGGAGTCGCTCCAGCGCCAGATCACCCGCATGGAGGACCTCTCGCGGCTCCAGCGCCGATTCGTCTCCGATGTCTCCCATGAATTGCGCACGCCCTTGACCACGGTGCGCATGGCGTCGGACGTGCTGTTCGACGCTCGCGACGACTTCCCGCCGCAGGTGGCCCGGAGCGCGGAGCTGCTCAGCGGCCAGCTTGACCGCTTCGAGACGCTTCTGGCCGACCTTCTCGAGATCAGCCGCATCGACGCCGGCGCCGCTCGGCTCGAATTCGACGAGATCGAACTCACGGATGTGGTGCGCGACGAGGTGGAGGCCATGGGTCACCCGGCCACCAAGGTGGGCGTCGAGTTGCGGCTGTGGGTTGCGCCCGGTGAGCACGTGGCCTCGGTGGACCGTCCCCGCGTTGGGCGCATCGTGCGCAACCTGCTGTCCAATGCCATCGAGCACGCACAGGAGCACCCGGTAGACATCGGCATCGCGTCCAACTCCCGGGCCGTGGCGATCGTGGTGCGCGACTACGGCATCGGCCTGACTCCCCAACAGGTGGAGCGCGTCTTCGACCGCTTTTGGCGAGCCGACGCCGCGCGTGCCCGCACCATGGGTGGCACCGGTCTTGGCCTATCGATCGCCCGCGAGGATGCGCGACTTCACGGCGGCAAGCTCGAGGCATGGGGGCGCGCGGACAAGGGCGCGAGCTTCCGGCTGTTGCTTCCACGCACCTCGCGCGGGCTCGGCCAGGATGCGCCGCTGCCGCTTGCGATGCGTGAGAGCGAGTTTGAGGCCCTGGGGCCCAAGGCGGAGATGGACGTGCATCCCGACCTCGACTACACGGAGACGCCGTCATGATCTCCATCCGCCGGGCACGCGCCCTCGCCCTTGCGCTTGCCGCAGCGCTCGCGCTCGCCGCATGCACCACCATCCCGTCATCCGGCCCGGTGAACGAGGGCAACGGCGCCGTCTCGTCATCCGAGCCGATCTTCCCCATCGCCGAAGGTCCACGCCCCGGCGATGGCCCTGCGGCAATCGTCAACGGGTTTGTGCGCGCCTCGAGCGCCGGATTCGCGAGCGACTTTGCCGTGGCGCGCGAGTACCTTATGCCCAACGCCGCCGCCTCGTGGGACCCCACGGCCAAGGTCACCGTGTTTGACTCCACGGTATTCACCACGGACTTCGATGAGGCCACCTCGGTTGTCACGTATGACATCCCCGTGCAGGCAATGCTCGACGACTCCGGCAGGCTCACTGAGGCCGCCGATGGCACTCGCGAGACGCTCACCTTCACGATGGACAAGGACGCGAACGGCCAGTGGCGCATCGCCGAGCTTGACGACGGCACCATCCTCGCGGGAGCCACCTTCGAACGACTCTTCACACAGGTCAACCTCATCTTCGCCACGGTCGACGAGACGGTGCAGGTGCCGGAGCTGCGGTGGGTGCCGCAGAACACGGCCGTGACGAGCGCCGCCCGTGAGCTTCTTGAGGGGCCCTCGGAGGCGCTCGCGCCGGCCGTGCACACGGGATTCCCCGCCACCGCGGGGCTCGAGGTGGACTCGGTGGTCGTCACCGATGGCGTGGCAGCCGTGGAGCTGACCGCAAGCTCGGGGGGCGACCCTAACGAGCGCAGCCTGGCCCAAGAACAGATGCGCCTCACCCTTGCCTCGATCCCGGGCGTTCGCGCGGTGAGTGTGACCATCGGCGGTGTGCCGCTCGGCGACGATTCCGTGAAGCTCAAGCCCGCGCCGTTGCCGGGCGCGCAGGCCGCGGCCTTCGTCAACGGCAGGCTGGGGCTGTGGGACGGCGTGTCCGTGTGGCGCGTGCCCAACCGTGTTGGTGGGCTGCCGGAGGGTTCGGTGGGGGTCACCCAAGGATTCACGGATCAGCGCACCGCGTGGATCGTGGATCACTCCGCCCTCGTGACGTCCGATGCCATGGCGGGCGGAACGGAGTCACTCATCAAGATCACGGACGACGATCCCGCGCCCACGGCGCCCATGGTGGTGACCGAGCTGCATACGGGATTCGACCTTGTGGCCCCATCCGCCGACCTCGACGACTGGTTCTGGACCACCGAGCGCGCTGGCGGTGACTCGTTTGTGGCGGCGAAGCCGGACGGAACGGTAGCGACGCTCGAGGTGCCGTGGCTGCGCGGAACCACGGTGCAGGCGCTCGCGGTGTCTCGCGACGGTGCGCGACTCGCGGTCCTCACACGCACCAGCGGCGAGCAGGCGATAGAGGTGGCGTCGATCGTGCGGGCAGACGATGGCACGCCGTTGACGGTTGGCGATCCCCTTGCCGTTGGTGTGGACCTCGGCCCGGCAATCGACCTGACATGGATCGACAGCCTCACCGTGGCCGTGCTCGGCGAGGCAGGGGACGCCCCAAGCGACCTGTGGATCGTAGAGGTGGGCGGACTCACCGATGCGCAAAAGGCCGTGACCGGCGCCCTGGACATCACCGCTCGCGAGCAGGAGCGCTCCATCGTCATCGTCGACTCGCAAGGGGTCGCCTACGCGCGCTCCGGGACGGTGTGGTCCAAACTCACCACGGGACCCAGCGAGCTCGCCTACTCCGGCTGAGTTTTCCACAGCCGTCACCTCGGCGCCCCAGCATGCCCGACGCTGGGGCCATGCTCCTGTTCGACCTCGCCTCAGACGCCGCACGGCTCCTGGTTCCCGTGGCCTGTGCCGGGTGTGGCCTCGACGACGTGCCGTTGTGCGAATCCTGCGCCGCGCCGTGGTGGGAAGAGCCCTTCCGGGCGGAGGAGGGCGCGGGCAGGCTCGATGTGGTGGGCCGTGAGCGGCTGCCCGTGTGGGCCCTTGCGGAACTCGACGGCTCGCCACACCGCGCCATCGGCGTGTGGAAGGACGGCAGGCGCAGAGACCTCGATCCGTTCTTTGGCGCGGCGGCCGCACGCGCGGCCGCCAGCATCGCACTCCACGTGCCGCCCGGCGTGGTGGTGGTTCCGGTCCCCAGCCGGCCGCGCTCGGTGCGCCGCCGCGGAGTGGACCTTAGCGCCCTCCTTGGCGCGAGCGTCGGGCGGGCACTTGGAGCTCCGGTGCACGGTGCGCTCGCGGCCTCCGGCAGGGCATCAAAGGGGCGTTCCAGCGTGGGCAGGTGGGAGGCGGCGGGAGTGCTCGCGGTGCGTCGCGTGGGGCCGCGGCCCGTCCTCATCGTGGACGATGTGATGACCACGGGGGCCACGATGGCGCGCGCCGCGCAGGCCCTGGAGGCGGCCGGAACGCCCGTTGTTGGCGGCCTGGTGCTCGCGGCCACGCCTCGGCGTGACGTTCCCGCAAGACCAGGCTAAGGTTAGGGAAAGGACGTCCAACGTCACTCACTCTTCGATGCCGGGGAGGTGATGCTTCAGGCGCGGCAGGCGCCTCGCTCACCAAGCCCGGGCCAACGCGGCCTACATCCCCTTTCAGCGTTGAAGGAGCATCGCCATGGACATCGCCATCGTCGGACGGCACACCAAGGTCAACGAACCGCTGCGCATCCGCATCATGGAGCGCATGGAGAAGATCGCCGAGCTTGCACCGCGCGCCACGCGCGCCGAGGTGCATGTGTGCCACGAGCGCAGCCCTCGAGTAGCGAGCGAGAAGGAGCGGGTGGAGATCACGCTCCACGGCCGCTCCGTGGTGAGGTCTGAGGCCTCCGCGATGGACCGGGAGGCCGCGTTCGACGCCGCATACGCCAAGCTCACGGCACAGCTTCGCAAGATGCATGAGCGCAAGGTGCACCGTCACCAGGGCAAGTTGGGCCTGCGCTCGGTGCCCACGCCGTCGGGCGGCGTGCCGGTAGTGGAGCCGGGCGGCCCCGCGAGCGACGTGGTCGAAAGCGTGGAGGCATGGGAGGGTGCCCCCGTTGGCACCACGCGTGAGGTGCCCATCGACGGCACGCCCATCGTCATTCGCTCCAAGACGCACGAGGCCGCACCCATGACGGTCGCGGACGCGATCGACCAGATGGAGCTCGTTGGGCACGACTTCTTCCTGTTCCACGACGTCGAGAGCGACCTGCCGTCGGCCGTGTACCGGCGACGCGGCTGGACCTACGGCGTCATTCACCTGGCACAGGTCGAGTCTGACGTCACCAGGGAGAGCGCATAAGTCCCCACAGCGCATCCCACGGGATGCGCACGAGGGATTTCCTCTTCGCGGTCGCCGCCGCCTGCCTGTGGGGAGGCGGCGGCGTCGTCGGAGTGCTCCTGGGCAACCATGAGGATTACGCGCCCGTTGGCGTTGCCGCGTGGCGCATGGGCCTTGCCGGCATCGCCTTGCTCGCGGTGCTCGCGATGCTTGGCCGCTTGCATCCCGGCCGATGGACCGGCGCCATGTGGTGGCGGATGCTCGTCACCGGTGCGCTCACGGCGGCGTTCGAGTATGCGTTCTTCACCTCCGTGTCCTTCTCCTCGGTGGGCCTCGCGACCCTCGTCGGCATCGGCTCTGCCCCCGTGGTGGTCGCCGGGTACGACGCCGTGGTCACCAAAACCCGACCACCGGCACGGTCGGTGGCCGCCTTGGTGTTGTCGCTTGGTGGGCTTGGACTGCTGGTTGGCGGAAGCGTGGGGCAGGGATCGCGGATGCTGCTCGGTGTGCTCGTGGCCCTCGGTGCTGGGATGGCGTTTGCCGCGCTGACGATTGCGAACCGCACGCCGGTCCCCGGCCTCAACGCCATGGCCCTCACGGGCGGTGCGTTCACCGCGGGCGGGCTGCTGCTGACTCCCTTCGCCCTTGCCGCAGGGACAGACCTTCCGCATGACGCCGAGGGATGGTGGCTCGCGATAGCGCTCGGGGTAGGCATCACGGCATTGGCGTATGTGCTGTTCCTTGCGGCACTGGAGACGGTGCCGCCGTTTGTTGCAACGATCGTCACGCTCTTGGAGCCGCTGTTGGGTGCGATTCTTGGCGCGATCGTCTTTGGGGAGCGCCTGGGCTGGCTCGGCATTGTGGGCGGTGCGCTCATGGGATGTGCCGTGGTGCTGTTGCGCCCTCAGCGTGACGAACCGGAGACCATCCACTGACCGCCTACGATGGTTCCCGACCCAAGGAGGAGTACCAGTGGCTGTCATCGACCGCATCATCCGCATCGGCGAGGGACGTGAGCGTCGCCGTCTTGAGAAGGTCGTCGCCCTGACCAATTCGCTCGAGGACGTCTACAAGGAGCTCAGCGACGACGAATTGCGGGCCCTGACCGACGAGTTCAAGCAGCGCATCGCCGATGGCGAAACCCTCGAGGCGCTCATGCCGGAGGCGTTCGCCGCCGTCCGCGAAGCGTCGTCCCGCACCCTGGGCCTGCGCCACTTTGACGTCCAGATCCAGGGCGGCGCCGCCCTGCACTTTGGCAACATCGCCGAGATGAAGACCGGTGAGGGTAAGACGCTTGTGGCGACGCTGCCCGCGTATCTCAATGCGCTCACCGGCAAGGGCGTGCATGTGGTCACCGTCAACGACTACCTGGCGTCGTACCAGTCGGAGCTCATGGGCCGCGTGTACCGCTTCCTTGGCCTGGAGACGGGGTGCATCCTCGTGGGCCAGACCCCCGCACAACGCAAGGTGCAATACAACGCGGACATCACCTACGGCACCAACAACGAGTTTGGCTTTGACCACTTGCGCGACAACATGGCGATGGAGCCGGAGCAGTTGGTGCACCGCGGCTACAACTACGCCATCGTCGACGAGGTCGACTCGATCCTCATCGACGAGGCCCGCACGCCGCTGATCATTTCCGGTCCCGCCTCCGGTGACAACAACCGGTGGTACGTGGAGTTTGCGCGGCTCGTGCTCGACATGAAGATCGACGAAGACTACGAGGTTGAGGAGAAGAAGCGCGTCGTTGGCGTGCTCGAGCCCGGCATCGAAAAGGTGGAGAAGGCTCTTGGCATCTCCAACCTGTATGACCCCGCCAACACCCCGCTCATCGGCTTCCTCAATAACGCCATCAAGGCCAAGGAGTTGTTCAAGCGCGACCGCGACTACGTGGTGCAGGAGGGCGAGGTCGACATCGTCGACGAGCACACCGGCCGTCTTCTCAAGGGACGCCGCTACTCGGAGGGCCTGCACCAGGCCATCGAGGCGAAGGAAGGCGTGGCCATCAAGGCCGAGAACCAGACCTACGCCTCGATCACCTTGCAGAACTACTTCCGGCTCTACGACAAGCTCGCGGGCATGACGGGAACCGCGCAGACGGAGGCGGCGGAGCTCAACGGCACCTACGGGCTGGGCGTCATCCCCATTCCCACCAATAAGCCCATGATTCGCGTGGATCAGCCCGACCTCCTGTACAAGTCCGAGGCCGCCAAGTACGACGCCGTGATCGAGGACATCCTCGAGCGCAACCGCAAGGGCCAGCCGGTGCTCGTGGGCACCGTGTCCGTGGAGAAGTCCGAGCGGCTCAGCAAGGAGTTGCGCAAGCGCGGCATCCGTCACAACGTCCTCAACGCCAAGCAGCACGCGCAAGAGGCGGGAGTGGTCGCAGAGGCGGGCCGCAAGGGTGCGGTCACGGTAGCCACCAACATGGCCGGCCGTGGCACCGACATCATGCTCGGCGGCAACCCCGAGTTCCGTGCCGTTGCCGAGATGCAGGCGCGCGGGCTCGACGCCCACGAGAACCCCGAGGAGTACGAGCGCGTCTGGGACGAGGTCTTTGCCAAGGCCCAGGCCGACGTTCAGGTTGAGCACGACGAGGTCCTTGCCGCAGGCGGTCTGTACGTGCTCGGAACCGAGCGCCACGAGTCGCGGCGCATCGACAACCAGCTGCGCGGCCGTTCCGGCCGTCAAGGCGATCCGGGAGAGTCGCGGTTCTACCTGTCGCTCGAGGACGACCTCATGCGAATGTTCCAGTCGGGACTCGCCGCGTCCATGCTCAACAGTTCCGCGTTGCCCGACGATCTGCCCATCGAATCCAAGGTGCTCACGCGTGGCGTGCGCAGCGCACAGGCGCAAATCGAGGGTCGCAACCACGAGATCCGCAAGAACATCCTCAAGTACGACGACGTCATGTCCGATCAACGCCAGGTCATCTTCGCCGAGCGGCGCCGCATCCTTGATGGCTCCGACATGCGCGAGCAGGTGGTGGGCTTTGTCGACGATGTCGTCACCTCGTACATCAAGTCGGCCACCCAGGCCGGATCCCCAGACGATTGGGACCTCGACACCCTCATCCGGGACCTGCGCACGATCTACCCGGCCACGCTCACGGCCGACGAGCTTGTGGAGGAGGCCGGCGGACTGTCCGGCGTGACGCAGAACTTCCTGGTGCGCGAGCTCACCTCTGATGCGCGCGTGCAGTACGACGCCGTGGAGGCGCGCATCGAGCCCGAGCTCATGCGTCAGGTGGAGCGTCAGGTGCTTCTGCAGGTGCTTGACTCCAAGTGGCGCGAGCACTTGTACGAGATGGACTACCTCAAGGAAGGCATCGGCCTGCGCGCCATGGGTCAGCGCGACCCGCTCACCGAGTACCAGCGCGAGGGATACCAGCTCTTCGAGGCGCTGTCTGATTCCATCAAGGAGCAGTCGGTGCAGGTGCTCTTCCGCGTGGAGAAGCGCCTGGTGCCGGCGGAGGACGAGGCCGCGCAGGGTGGTCAGGCACAGCAGGGTGGTCAGGCACAGCAGGGCGGTCAGGCAACCCAGCAGTCCGCGCCGCAGCGCGTGCCCGCGATGACCGGCGGCACGTCGACCGGCGGTGCCGGGGGCATGACGATGAACATGGGTGCGCTGACCTATTCGGGCCCGTCACAGGACGGCTCCGCCGCGAAGAAGACTCCCGCCAAGAAGGCGGCCCCTGAGGCCGACGGCGGCACCTTCCCCGGCACGCCAAAGAACGCCCCCTGTCCATGTGGCTCCGGCAAGAAGTACAAGATGTGCCACGGTAAGAACGAGGCCGCATAGCCCCGTCTTCCGCGTGGCGACTCGTCACACCATCTCGATGACGGTGGCGAGCCAGCGGCCGTGCACGTCTTCTAGCCGCATGGCGATCGCGATGGTGTGCCCGCGCACGGTGGCGATGATGCTCGCCTCCGCCACCCGATGCGAGACGCGGCATATGCGGGCGCGGTCGATCGATGCCACGGCGCCACGCATGCCCGCCTTGCGCGCCCCCGAGTGGCGGGCGGCGAGGGTGTCGCGCACGTCGCTCGCCACCCAGCGCACCAGACGGTCAAGGCCCTCCGCGCCCAGTGTGATCTCTAGCGCGGCCTTGGCAACGGTGCAGGCGAGCGGCGTGGGGTCTCCCAGCGCCTCGCGCCGCACGCCGTAGCGAGGGATCGCCGCGCCGCCCTGCACCACCCGCAAGGGGCCCGACGCCAGGGCCGCCTCGGCGCTCATCCCGCCACCTCCTGGGGCACGGTGAGGACCTGTCCGGGCAGGATCAGGCCGGGATCGCCGCCTATCGTGTGGCGATTGGCCTCGTAGAGCATCGGCCAGGCGGCGGCAATGTCGGCGTTGCTTGCGTCCGGCCCCAGCTCGGCCGCCGTGATGCGCCACAGCGACTCGCCCGCCACCACCACGTGCACGTGCGGTGATTCGGGCGGTGCCGCCGCCGACTCGGCATGCAGCTCCTTGGGGGCCGGCGCGACGTCCTGAACCACAGCGTCGTCCTGAACCACAGCGTCGTTCTGAACCACAGCGTCGTCCTGACCCACAGCGTCGTTCTGAACCGCAGCGTCGTTCTGAACCGCAGCGTCGTCCAAGGCAACGGGCACGGTGGGTGCCCAGCCGGGGTAGGCCTCGTCTGCGGTTGCGGGCCCGGCGAGCGAGGTGGCGATGGCGGTGGCGGCCGCACCCACGAGGAACCGGCGCAGGGGACCGGGCAGCGCGAGCGTGGCGCGTGGCCGCCACCCCAACACCGACTCGCCTAGCGAGCCCAGGGTCAGCAGCGCGATGCCAAGGCATACCGCCGCGCCACCCAGCTGGAGGGCAACAGTCACCATCGCCTCGAGGGCGGTGGGGGGATCCGGTGACACCCCAGCGGCGGTGAGTGCGGCTTGGGAAGCGAGCCACCAGGTGGCTCCGGCGCAAGCGGCGGCGAGCACCGCGGCCCTCAGCGGACGAACTCTGATCATCATTGTCGTACCCCGTTAATAGCGTTTGACATCATTTGATGAGAGTAGGTGTACATGGATCGGCTTTGTTTGTCCAGTGGAATGGCGCAGTTCTGTGGAAGAGCGACGCCCGCTAGGTTGAGCGCATGCGATGGCACGACCTCTTCGACGACCTCGAGGCGCAGCTGGTGAGCGCAGAGCGAGAGGCCTTTGATGACGAGGTCAGGGAACGCGCGCAGGCGGAGCGGGCGGCTGTCACGCTTGGCGCGATCCTTGCCGCGAGTGACGGCGCGCGGCTGCGTGTGACGCTCGTGGACGGCACTCGCGTGGAGGGAGTGGTGAGCGACTGTGCGGCTCAGTGGGTGCATCTAGTCGATGGACCCCGGGCGTGGCTGGTGCCCGCCACGGCCATTGCCGCGGTGGAGGGCGCGGCCCCAGGCGCGCCAAGCCCGGGGATGGTCGCGAGCCGCCTCACGCTAGGTCATGCGCTGCGCGCGCTAGCCGACGACGCTCACGAGGTGCTCGTCACGGCTCACGGCGTGCAGGCGCGCGGCGCCATCACGGCAGTGGGGAGTGACTTTGTGGTGGTGGGCGCAACGCGCACAGTGCGCATGGCGGCGATCCTGACGGTGTCGCCCGCCTACTGAGGCGTGCCGTCAGGATGAGGCGTGCTCGTCGTCGGGCATCGCGATGCGCTCGCGAGTGGCGGCGTACTGGCGCTGAATGTATGCCTCGAGCTCGCTGGCCTCAACGCGCCACTGGTTACGCCCGCCCACCTGAATCGCGGGCAAGTCTCCGGACCGTACCAGGGAATATGCCTGCACCTGGGAGATGCTGAGCAGCTCCTGGACGTCCGCGAGGGTGAGGAAGCGCTTGACCACGCGCCTATTGTGGCACGCGCCCCCTGGCGTGCGGAGTTTTCCACAGGGGTAGCGCGCCGCGGCAGGTTTGGGCAAGATAGGCGCAACCGAGCCAGGGGGGAAGACCTTGACCAAGACAGCCGACGCCGTTGTGGGCCGCGTACGCAGGCCCTCGTGGCGTGATCCACGCCTGCTGGTGGGCCTTGCACTTATCGCCATCGCGGTGACCGCGGTGGTTGCCATCGTCAAGCGCGCGGACACCACGCAGCCGTTCTATGCGGCCGCGCGCGACCTAGCGCCCGGCACCGTGCTTGAGTCCAGTGATCTCGTGGTGGTGCACGTGCGGGTGGGCTCTGGGCACTACGTGCCTCAGTCCGACGCCGTGGCCGGCCGGGTGCTCGAGCGCACTGTCGGTAAGGGCGAGCTGCTGCCGGCGTCCGCCATCACGGACACCGCCGCCTACGGCGCGCGGGCCATCGCGGTGACAAGCTCTATGCCGCTTGCGGAAGGGGTGGGCGTTGGTTCTATCGTCGACGTCTGGGTCACCGTCGAGGACGATGCCGGAGCGCACTCGACGCTCGTGGGGGCAGATCTTCCCGTCACCGAGGTGCGCGAGCCCGAGTCCGGCCTTGGTGCTCGCGGGGGTCAAACCGTCTATGTGGCGGTGCCACTGAACGAGGTCGCAAAGGTGCTCACGGCGGTGTCCACGTCCGGAGATGTGGCGATCGTGGCCGCGGGGAGCTGACGCATGACGGGCGTGGTACTCGCGGTCTCGTCTCATGCGGAGGATGCCATTGCTGCGGCCGTGGCCGCACACCCAGACCTCACGCTGGTGCGTCGCTGTGCGGACCTTGCGGAGGCCCTCGCCACGGCCACGGCCGGCGTGGCACAGGTGGCCGTGGTCTCACCGCAACGTCACCTCGACAAGGTCACGCTGGGCGAACTGGCGCAGCTGCGCGTGCGCGTGGTGGGGGTCGCCACCGACGAGCGCGAACGGCGAGCCCTTGCCGCTCTTGGCGTGCCGGTTGTGCCCGCTGCCGATGCGCAGGCGGTTGCCGACGCCGCGGCAACAGCCCCGGCGCAGGCACCGCCCGTGGAGCCCGTACCCGCACCCGAGGCACCCAGTGGGCGTGTGGTGGCGGTGTGGGGACCCACGGGAGCTCCTGGACGCACCTCCATAGCCGTGAACCTTGCGGCGTGGCTTGCTCACCGTGGACCCACGTTGCTCGTGGACCTCGATACGTACGGTGCGGCGGTGGCGCAGACCCTCGCGATCGTCGATGAAACCCCCGGCATTGCCGCCGTTGCGCGCGCCGCCGCGCAAGGCGAGGCAGACGTTGCGACGGTACGTAGGCATGCGCGCACGGCGGGCGAGAACCTCATGGTGTTGACGGGGCTTCCGCGCCCCGGGCGCTGGGCGGAGGTGCCCCAAGCGGCACTCGAGGCGGCATGGCCGGCGATGCGAGCGTCGGCCAGTGTCACCGTGGTTGACTGTGGGTTCGGCTTTGCCGAGGGAGCCTCGCGGCGAGACGGGGCCACCCTCGCGGCGCTCACCGAGGCAGACCTGGTGGTGGCGGTGGGCACCGCGGAGCCCGTGGGCATGCAACGACTCGTCGACACCCTCTCGGACCTTGCGGAGGCAGTGCCGGGAGTGCGGGATCGCCTTGTGGTGGCGGTCAATCGCGTTCGCCGTTCCGTGGCGGGGGCCCATCCGGAACGCCAGGTTGCCGACGCCCTCGCGAGATACGCGGGCGTGGGGCAGGCGTGGATGATCCCGTGGGATCCGCGCACCGCGGATCTTGCCGCGCTGCGCGGCGCCACGTGGCGGGAGGTGGCGGCGAGGGGAGCGGCCACCCAGGCCGTGGGGCGGCTTGCACATGCGGTGGCGGAAAGGCTCGTCGAGGACGACCTTGGCGACACTCCGGCGCGGTCTAGCGAGGCCGCGCCCGCGCTGACAGACTGAAGCCATGCGCGTGTTTGTGCCGGGGTCGGTGGGGGAGATCAAGCATTACTCGTCGGGCCATTGGGAGCCCGAAAGGGGCTACGCGGTCACCGAGCGCCTCATGGACATCAGCGCCTACGACGATCCCGACGAACTCGCCGAGCAGGCACGGGACGCCGCGGCCGAGGATTCCATCGTGGTGATGGGCTCTGCCTTGCGCCTGGTGGTGGCGATCGACGTGTCGCGAGCCGACTGTGCCCCGGTGCCCGACGCCCACCCGGCCGCCGTCACGCTGTCCGGCCGCGTCATGCCCGATTCCATCGCGTGCTACTTTCTCGACGAGGCGGATGCCGCGGCCGACGCGCGGGCGGCCGCCGCGGGCGACGAGGATGCACTCGAGCGCCTCGAGGCGCGGGATCTGCTGTGGTACGACGTCAGCGAGCTCGATCGGCTGCCGGTCTAGACGTCTGCGGTTCCCACGATCTCCAGCGCCGCCTCGTGCACGAGGCTGTTGGTGGCAATGGCGTCGACACCCCATGGCCCTGCTTGGCCGGTCAACGAGGTGAAGCGCCCGCCCGCCTCCTCGACGATCGGCACCAGGGCGGCCATGTCGTACAGCGCCAACTCGGGCTCTGCGGCGACCTCCACGATCCCCTCGGCCACCATCATGTAGCTCAGAAAGTCACCGAATGCCCTGGTGCGCCACACGCGGCGGGTGAGCTCAAGGAAGTCGGGCAGCAAGCCGCGCTCCTCCCAGCCGCTCAAAGATGAGTAGCTCAGCATGGCGTCGTCCAGGCGCGCGCGGTTCGAGACGTGGATGGCCTGGGCGCGCCGCAGCGAGCGCCCCTTCCACGCGCCGTCGCCCTTGGCGGCGAACCACCGCATGCCCAGCGCGGGGGCGCTCACCACGCCAACGGCGGGCTTGCGGTCGTCATACAGCGCAATGAGCGTTGCCCACACCGAGATGTCGCGAATGTAGTTCTTGGTGCCGTCAACGGGGTCGACGATCCACTGCCGTGCGGAGCCGCCCTTGGAGCCGTATTCCTCGCCGTACACGGCGTCACCGCGGCGCTCATCATCGAGGAAGGCGCGCACCATGCGCTCTGCCTCACGGTCAACGGCGGTCACGGGAGTCTCGTCGTCCTTCAGCTCTACCGTGAGGTCTTCGCCTTGGAAACTCTTGAGCGTGAACCGATCCACGGCGTCGGCGATGCGCATGGCGAGTCTGAGGTCGTCCGCGTAGGGGCCGGTGGGCTGCATGGCACCAGGCTACCTGCGGCCCGGGTCAGTAGGCTTCGGCCGCCGCTCGCGAGGCAAGCAGCCGGCGAATCGAGTCAATGCGAGCATGACGGTCGGCGTCGTCGCCGGCCCACGCGTCGAGTTCGCAGCCGAGTTCCGCCGATTCGTGGGTGCAGCCGCGGGGGCACAACTCGTCGGCGGCGGCCGCGACGTCGGGGAACGCGAGGATGAAGTGTGCGGGATCCACGTGGGCCAGGCCAAAGGACCGCACGCCCGGCGTGTCGATGATCCAGCCGCCGCTGGGCAGCTCGAGCATCGCCGACGACGTGGACGTGTGGCGGCCGCGACCCGTGACGTCGTTGACGCGACCCACCGCGCGATCAGCGTCGGGCACCAGCGCGTTGACGAGCGTCGATTTACCCACCCCAGACGGCCCCACAAAGACGGTGCGCTCACCGAACAGCTCCTGGCGCAGGCGCACAAAGCCCGGATCCGCGTCGGGACCGCCCTCGCGCCGCACCGACACCTCAAGCACCGTGACTCCCAGTGGTTCATACATGGCCCGCAGGGCATCGGCAGAGGCGAGATCGGCCTTGGTCAGCACCAGCAGCGCGAGCATCCCCGCATCGAACCCGGCAACGAGGCAGCGGTCGATGACGCGAGGGTTGGGTTCGGGATCGGCGAGAGCCGCAAAGATCGCGAGCTGACGGGCGTTGGCGACCACCACGCGCTCGGCCGCGTCCGTGTCATCCGCCGTGCGCCGTAGCGCCGTGACGCGCTCGTCACGACGCACCACGCGCGCCAAGGTGTCCGGCGCGCCAGAGACATCCCCCACGACTCCCACCCAATCGCCCACCACCAGGCCGCGTCGGCCCAGCTCGCGGGCCTTCACCGCCGTGACAACAGTGCCGGCGAGGTCAACCGTGTAGCGGCCGCGGTCCACGGCAATGACCGTGCCGTCTACTGCGGCTTCGTGGGTGGGACGAATCTTGGTGCGCGGCCGGGACCCGCGGCCGGGACGCACCTTAGCGTCGGACTCGTCGTAGTGACTCCAGTCGGTCACGCGGCGGGTGCCCCCAGCATGTCCGTCCACATGTGCGGGAAGTCGGGCATGGTCTTGGCGGTCGTTGCCACGTCTCGAACCTGCAGCCCGTCAATGGCGAGGCCGAGGATCGCCGCAAAGGTCGCCATGCGGTGGTCGTGATACGTCTCCATGACCGCAGGCGTGAGGCCGCCAACCGGCATTCCGGCAAACGTCAGCGAGTCATCGCCCGCCACACAGTGGCCGCCCACGCGCTCCACCTCCGCGGCAATCGCCGCGAGCCGGTCCGTCTCGTGACCGCGCAGGTGCCCGATTCCCGTCAACTGCGATGGGCCGTCGGCGAGCGCACACAGGGCGGCGATGGTGGGCGTGATCTCACCCGCCGCGCCCAGGTCCGCCTCGATTCCCCTGATGACGCCCGTGCCCGTGACCGCCAGCACTCCGTCGTGCAGCGACACCTGGGCCCCCATCCGCTCCAAGAGGTCCGGGAACAGCGCACCCGGCTGCGTGGTGGTGGACGGCCAGCCCGGTACGCGCACCGTGCCCCCGGCAACGAGCGCAGCGGCGAGGAACGGGCCCGCGTTGGAAAGGTCGGGTTCCACCCGGACCTCGCTCATGTGGATGGTGCCGGGATGCACCACCCAGGTGCGCTCGTCCGGCTGGTCAACCCGCACCCCGGCATCGCGCAACGCGGCAACCGTCATGTCGATGTGCGGAAGGCTCGGAAGCGTCTCGCCAGTGTGGCGCACGGTCAGGCCCGCGGTGAGTCGCGGCGCCACCATGAGCAGCCCCGTCACGAATTGTGAGGAGCCCGACGCGTCGAGCGATACCTCGCGGGGCGTGGGCGGCGCCACTGCCGGCAGGGCAGCAAAGATTTCGCCCGACGCTGTGCTCGCCTCCGGCGTTGGCGTCACGGTGAACGGCAGGGTCCCCGTTCCCTGGTCGTCAACGTCGGCACCGAGGTCGCGCAGGGCGCCAAGGAGGGGACCCATGGGCCGCACGCGCGCGCCCTCGTCGCCGTCAAAGCTCACGGGGCCATCGGCCAGCAGCACGAGTGGCGGCACAAAGCGCATCACCGTGCCGGCAAGCCCACAGTCGATACGGCCGCCCCCCTCGAAGGGGGCAGGGGAGACAACCCACGCCCCGGCATCGGACGTGTCCACCTCGATGCCCAAGGCGTCAAGCGCCGCAATCATCAGCGCAGAGTCGCGCGAGGCGAGGCCGCCGCGAATGGTGACGGGAGCGTCGGCCAGGGCGGCGAGCACCAGAAAGCGATTGGTGAGCGACTTGGAGCCGGGAACGGAAACGGTCGCGTCAAGGGGGCCGGGCGCTGCCGGGGCGTTCCACACCTCGCCCGGGCCCGTGCCGGGCGCGGGCGTCACCTGAAGTACTTCCGCAACTGTGCGGACGCTGTCTGTTGCGCCTTGTGGACCTTCGCCTCGTGCGCCTTGTGCTTCTTGGCCTTTGCCTTGGCCTTGTGGCGCGGGGAGTGCCCCGCCGTTGCCGCGATGAGCACGCCGCCCACGAGCGCGGCACCGCGCAAGAAGCCCTCCATGCCCTCGCGGCGCTTGACCGGGTCCGATTCCTTCCAGAACTGGTGGTCAACGGACAGCGTGCCCGCGCTGAGCAGCGCAAGCAGGAGCGCCGATGTGCGAGGGGTGCGGCTCAGCGCGAGCGACGCCGCGGCGCCGGTTTGCACAATGGCTTGCGCCTTCACCACATCGTGTGCGGACAGGTCAGAGACCCCAAGATCAGCGAGCGCCGGCTCAAGCTCGGCGGCGACCTTTGCGGCACGGGGCTCAGGGTTGAGGTACGTGGTGATGCCCTCGTAGACGAACCAAGAGGCCAACAAGGGCCGTGCAATGTGCCGCAGAACCATAGCCCTACGCTACCAAGCGCCGACGACGGGTGGGAGGGAGTGTGCGCCGCCGCGAGCATTGGCGCGGAATGCGGCGCGCGCTCCTGGCGTTGTTCCACCCATGACCACGACCCTGGCGCGCCGCCCTGCCACCCGGCATAACGTGGCCCGCGCACGTGTGGGCGGGGTACCCTCGGCGGTGATGAGTACCGAACAGTTGACCTTTGAGACCGAGGCGTTGTCCTACATGGACCAGCTTTACGCCGCGGCGCTGCGCATGACGCGCAACCCCGCCGACGCTGAAGACCTGGTCCAAGAGACATACGCCAAGGCGTTCGCGGCCCAAGACAAGTTCACCATGGGCACCAATCTCAAGGCGTGGCTGTATCGCATTCAAACCAACGCGTTCATCAATACGTATCGCAAGAAGCAGCGCGAGCCCAAGCGCTCGGACGCCGAGGCCGTCGAGGACTGGCAGTTGGCGGCTGCCGCCGAGCACACCTCAACGGGGCTCGCGAGCGCTGAGGATGCCGCGCTCGACTCGTTGGGCGACGAAGACATCAAGCGCGCCTTGAGTGAACTGAGTGACGACTTCCGGATGGCCGTCTACCTCAGCGACGTCGAGGGGTTTGCCTACAAGGAGATCGCGCAGATCATGGACACGCCGGTTGGCACCGTGATGTCGCGGCTTCACCGTGGGCGCAAGCTGCTGAGGGAGAAGTTGAAGGACTACGCGGCGGAGCGTGGTTTGTATGACAAGCACGCCGGCGAGTGTGCGACTGGGGAGTCCTGCAATGGCAAAGCATGAGTGCGAAGAGGCGCTCGACCGTTTGTTCGAGTTCATCGATGGCGAACTGACTCCGGCAGAGCTGGAGCAGGTCACGTCCCACCTCAAGGATTGCCCTCCGTGTGAGGCGGAGCGCAAGCTCAACGAGAAGATCAAGACCCGGGTGGCTGCCACCGGCGGCGAGTGCGCACCCGAGACCCTGCGGGTCAAGGTGCTCGAGTCGCTGCGCGTGGCGCGCGAAGGCTGACGCGGGTCGGCTGCGACCCCTCGCACGCACCTTCCGATCCCCTGAAATGTCGGCTGAGTCCGGCGAAATCGACATTTCGCCGGACTCAGCCGACATTTCGCGTGGGCCGGCCGCCGGGGCGCGCCTCACACACAAAAAGGCCGCACCGGTTGTCACCGATGCGGCCTTGGAGTGTGGCTTACGCGTTGGGGCGCTTGCCGTGGTTGGCGCCGGACTTGGCGCGCGACTTGCGCTTGCGGCCCTTCTTGCTCACGGGGATCCCCTTTCTGTGCAAAGCAGTGACGTCTGAAGACCCCCCATCATCCCATACGCGGCGGATTCGTCACACCCGCTTTGAGCCGGTTCACACCGCACGTACCCTTCCTCAAGAGACATAGCGGACATGCCGAAGGAGGAAGCGTGAGCGATCAGCCGGCTTCAGTGATTCCGTTCCTGCACGCCCTGGCATCTACGGGCGGCTCGGACCTGCACTGCAAGGTGGGCTCACCTCCGCGCGTGCGCGTGAACGGCCGCCTGCGCAAGCTGCAGGTGCCGCCACTGCGCCCGGAGGACACCCGCAACATGGTGGCCCAGGTTCTCCCCGAAGACCTCGTCGCCACCTTCCAGGACACCCACGAGGCGGACTTTGCCTTCTCGCTCAGCGGTGTTGGCCGCTTCCGTGTCAACGCCTACGTGGCGCGCGGCACGGACTGCCTGGTGTTCCGTCGCGTTGCCGTGGGCGCGCAGCGCTTCGAGGACCTTGGTGTGCCGCCGGTGGTCGCGGATCTGTCGCTCGAGCCGCGCGGGCTTGTGCTCGTCACGGGCCCCACCGGCTCGGGAAAGACCACCACGCTCGCGGCGATGATCGACCTCATCAACACGTACCGCGAAGTCAACATCATCACCATCGAGGACCCCATCGAGGTGCTGCACGCTGACAAGAAGGCGATCATCTCGCAGCGTGAGATTCGCTCCGACACCCTCGACTTCACGAGCGCCCTGCGTGCCGCGATGCGCCAAGACCCCGACGTCATCATGGTGGGCGAAATGCGCGACATCGAGACGGTGCGCGCGGCGCTGTCTGCCGCAGAGACCGGCCACCTGGTGCTCGCGACCCTCCACACGGTGGACGCGCAAGACACCATCAACCGCATCGTCGACTTCTTCACCCCGCACGAGCAGGGCCAGGTGCGCGCCACGCTCGCTCAGACCCTGCGCGGCATCGTCTCCCAGCGTCTTGTCCGCAAGGCCGACGGCGGTGGCCGCACCCTTGTCGCCGAGGTCATGGTCAACACGGGGCGTACGCAAGAGGCGATCGTGGACCCTACGAGCCAGCCGCCCATCACGGACCTCATCGCCGACGGCGAGTACTACAAGATGCAGACGTTTGACCAGCACCTGTTCCAACTGGTTCGGGATGAAGAGGTCACACTCGACGAGGCGCTTGCCATCGCGTCACGGCCGCACGACCTCGGCGTGGCGCTGCGCGCCGCAGGAGTGGTCTAGACCGCCGGAGCCGCGATCCCCAGCCAGTCGTGCCACACGGAGTTCAGCACGAGCCACGCCATCAGCCCATAACCGGCCTGCAACGGCAGGGCACCGTCACCGAGCGTCATGTCGTGATGCCACTGTTCGTGCCGCGCCAGTGGACCATACATGTCCACGTAGGGTGCACCGCGGCGTGCCGCCGCATCGTCGCAGAGCGCCGCAAGCTCTGCCACGCGCTGGTTGTCCTCGCCTAGCGGCGGTGGGCCAACGACGAGCGCCTGGAACCCCAGCGCCTGTGCGCGGTCGAGCGCATTGGCGAGATTGAGCCTCGTCATGGTGGGGCTTACGCCGCGGTGAATATCGGCTCGCCCCACGGCGAACACGACGTATCGTTCCCCATCTTCCGCGTGGGCAAGCCGACGCAGCGCCTCCTCGTCCCAGCGGCTCGTCATCTCGCCGGTGGTCTCGCCGGGCACGGCAAGCTGGTGGAAGCGAGCGTCGGGCGCCACGGCGATGGTGCGTGCCGCCACGCGTCCCGCCCAGCCAAGCGCCTTGGGATCCCCGTGCCCGGCCACCAGCTCATCGCCCACCAAGAAGATGTCCTTCATCGCCGGAAGGCCCTCTCCACGAGGTCCGTCTGCTCGGCGGCATGGCGCGATGACATGCCCGACGCTGTGGAGGCCGAGCGCGGGCGTGCCACCACGGATACGGGCCGGGAGATCTCCTCAGGAAGGGTGGTGGTGATCTGGCTCCAGGCGCCCTGGTTGAGTGGCTCCTCTTGCACCCACACCACCTCGACGCCGTCGCCATAGGGGGCGAGCGCGGCCCGCAGCGCCTCGCCGTCGAGCGGATACAGCTGCTCGAGGCGCACCACGGCGGTGGCGGTGTCTTGCAGCTTCTCCCTGGCGGCCACGAGGTCGTAGTACACCTTGCCCGAGCACAGCAGCACGCGGGTAACGCCGGCGGGTTCGATCGGATCGGGGATCACTGGCAGGAAGGTGCCCGTGGTGAAGTCCTCGATCGCACTTTGCGCGGCGCGCAGGCGCAACATCGACTTGGGGGTGAAGACGACGAGCGGGCGGCGCGGGCGGTCATAGGCCTGGCGGCGCAGCAGGTGGAAGTACGAGGCCGGGGTGGTGGGTGCCGCCGCGATCATGTTGTCTTCTGCACACAGCTGCAAGAAGCGCTCGATGCGTGCCGAGGAGTGGTCGGGCCCCTGCCCCTCGTAGCCGTGGGGCAACAGCAGCACCACGGACGATGACTGTCCCCACTTTTGCTCCGCGGAGGAGATGAACTCGTCGATGATGGTCTGCGCGCCGTTGACAAAGTCACCGAACTGCGCCTCCCACAGCACCAAAGCGTCGGGCCGTTCTACCGAGTAGCCGTATTCGAAGCCCAGGCACGAATACTCGCTGAGCGGCGAATCAAAAATGTGGAGTCGCGCTTGGTCGGAGGACAGGTACAGCAGGGGAGTCCACTCCGAGCCCGTGTTGCGGTCGTGGAACACCGCGTGGCGCTGCACAAAGGTGCCGCGGCGCGCGTCTTGGCCGGCGATACGCACGGGAACGCCCTCTTGCAGGAGCGTGCCGAACGCAAGAATCTCGCCGTAGCCCCAATCGATGCCGCCGTCACGGCTCATCTCTTCACGCCGCTCGAGGAGCTTCTCGAGCTTGGGGTGCACGGCGAAGCCCTCCGGCTGGCGCACGTGCGCGCGGCCGATGCGCTCAATCTGCGCCGCGCTCACGGCGGTCTTCCAGCCCACCATGACGCCGGCGTCGGACGATTGCGAGGCGGGCACCTCGAGGCCGCTGATGGCCTCCGTGTCCGCGCCGGGCTTGAAGCCTTCGCGCGTCTCCACAAACACGCGCTCCAACTGGGCGAGGTAGTCGCGAGACACGGCCTCGGCCTCGTCCGTGGTGATGTCTCCGCGGCGGATGAGTGCCTCGGTGTACAGGTGGCGAACGGAGCGCTTTGCCTCGATGAGGTCATACATGCGCGGCTGGGTCATCGAGGGGTCGTCGCCCTCGTTGTGGCCGCGGCGGCGGTAGCAGACCATGTCGATGATGACGTCGCGACCAAAGGCCTCGCGGTACTCGAAGGCGAGCCGGGCTGCGCGCACGCAGGCCTCGGGGTCGTCGCCATTCACGTGGAAGATGGGGATCTGGTAGCCCTTGGCGACGTCCGTGCAATACCGGGTGGAGCGAGACGATTCCGGTCCCGTGGTGAATCCCACCTGGTTGTTGATGATGACGTGGACCGTGCCGCCCACCTTGTAGCCCTTGAGCAGGGCCATGTTGAGGGTCTCCATGACGATGCCCTGGCCCGCGAAGGCTGCGTCGCCGTGGATGAGGATGGGCAGGATGGGGAAGCCGTCGGTGGCGGGGTCCGCGCCCAAGACGTCGAGCTTGGCGCGCACGATGCCCTCAAGCACGGGATTGACGGCCTCGAGGTGGGAGGGGTTGGCGGCGAGATACACGGCGGTCTGCGCGCCGGACTCCGCGGTGAAGGTGCCCTCCGTTCCCAGGTGGTACTTGACGTCTCCCGAGCCCTGCACGGAGCCGGGAACGGCGGTGCCGTCAAACTCCGAGAAGATCTGCGAGTACTTCTTGCCCGCAAGGTTTGCCAGCACGTTGAGCCGGCCGCGGTGGGCCATGCCGATGCACACCTCTTGGATGCCGGCCTCGGCGGCGGAAGACATCACGGCGTCGAGAAGCGGGATGAGGGACTCGCCGCCCTCGAGCGAGAAGCGCTTCTGGCCCACGTACTTGGTCTGTAGGAAGGCCTCGAAGGCCTCGGCGGCATTGAGCCGATGCAGGATGCGCAAGTGCTCTTCGCGGGCGATCTTGGTGTACCCGTACTCGAGCCGCTCTTGGAACCACGAACGCTGCGCGCGGTCCGAGATGTGCATGTACTCGAGGCCGATGGTGCGGCAGTACGCATCGCGCAGGCGAGAGAGCACCTCCCGCATCTTCATGGATTCCTTGCCGCCGAACCCCGGGGTGGCGTAGACGCGATCGAGGTCCCACAGTGTGAGGCCGTGGGTCTGCACGTCAAGGTCCGGATGCTTGCGGGGCCGCGAGCTCAGCGGATCAACATCGGCCATGAGGTGGCCGCGCGAGCGGTAGGCGTGAATGAGCTCCGCGATGAGTGCGGGCTTGAGGCTCTCGGCCTGTGCAGAGGTGGCAGAGTCTTGCACCCAGCGCACGGGCTCGTAGGGCACGCGCAAGGCCACGCAGACGCGGTCATAGAAGCCGTCGAGGCCAAGGAGCTTGCGGTGCACAAGGCCAAGGAATTCGCCGGACTGCGCCCCCTGGATGACGCGGTGATCATAGGTGGACGTCAGCGACATCACCTTGGAGATGCCAAGGCGAGCGATGGTCTCTTCCGATGATCCCTGGTATTCGGCCGGGTAGTCCATGGCGCCGACGCCGATGATGGCACCTTGCCCCGCCATCAATCGCGGCACCGAATGCACCGTTCCGAGCGTGCCCGGGTTGGTCAGGGTGATGGTCGTGCCCTGGAAATCGGCGGCCTGCAACGTGCCGCTGCGCGCCTTCTTGATGAGGTCGTCGTAGGCGTGCCAGAACTGCGCAAAGTCCATCTGGTCGGCGGCCTTGATGTTGGGCACCAGCAGCTGCCGCGAGCCGTCGTCCTTGGCGAGGTCAATGGCGAGGCCAAAGTTCACATGCTCGGGAGTGAACATGGCGGGCTTGCCGTCTTCCAGCGCGTACGCGACGTTCATCGCCGGGAACTCCGCGATCGCCTCCACGATCGCGTACCCGATGAGGTGCGTGAAGCTGACCTTGCCGCCGCGCGTACGCGCGAGGTGGTTGTTGATGACCACCCGGTTGTCCATGATGAGCTTGGCCGGCACCGTGCGCACCGAGGTCGCCGTTGGCACCTCGAGGCTTGCCTCCATGTTCTGCACCACGCGAGCGGCGGGCCCGCGCAGTCGCGTGACACCCTCCTCGACATCCTTTGCGGACAGCGCCTGGAAGTCGTCGCGCTGCAAGTAGGCGGCGGTTGGTGCCTGCGCGGTGGCGATGGGCTGGGTGTTGGGCAGCTCAAGGTCCGACGCTGGGGCCGGCGGGGTGGGCGCCGCGGCATCGGCTGCAGGAGCGTCGGCTACGCCAGCGTCGGGTTGTGCGGCCACGGCCGCAGGCGCGGATCCGAGCACGAGCGAGGCGACCGAAGGCGCGTCGGGCGTGCGAGAGATGCCGGTGCGGTCAAGATGGGGCGCGGTGGTGTCTGGGGACACGATCTATCCGGTCACTTTCTACGCGCAAATCGCGGGTGCTGGTTTCTCTATCATCCAGCCTAAACGGCTCGCCGGGCCCCAACGTCACCGGTGTGGTGAAATCGTTACCCGGTGGTGGGGCCAACCGCGCGGGTATAGTGGCCACACCCATGGACGACCATAGACGGGGCCCCTCGTGACCCAGTGGCTGCTCATCGGTGCGGGTGTGCTCCTCACACTCGGCACCGCGCTGTTTGTCGCGGCCGAATTCTCGCTCGTGGCGCTCGACCCCTCGCACGTGGGCGGCAAGCGGTCCGGTCCCGTGCGGCGCGCTCTCGCTTCGCTGTCGACCCAGTTGTCCTCCGCCCAAGTGGGCATCACGCTGACGACGATCCTCTTGGGCTACACGGCGCAGCCGGCCATCACCGAGCTGCTCCGCATTCCGTTGAGCGACTCGAGCCTGAGCAGGGCCGCAGTGGGGGCCATCGCGGGTGCGTTGTCGCTCATCATCATCAACGCGTTCTCGATGATCGTGGGGGAGCTGGTCCCCAAGAACGTTGCGCTCGCGGACCCTCTGCGCGTGGCACGCTGGGTGGCGCCGCTCGTGTTGGGTTTCACTGCGGCACTCGGCCCGCTCATCAGGGGTCTTAATGCCGCGGCCAATGCCATCCTTCGCCTCATGGGCATCGAGCCCAAGGAAGAGCTGAGCGCGGGCCGCTCCCCTCAAGAGCTCGCGACGCTGGTGCGCCGCAGCGCGGAGGCCGGCACGCTCGATGCTGACACCGCGCGGCTGCTCACCAACACCATCGAACTGGACGATCTGAGCGCGGTTGACGTCATGACGGACCGCACGCGCGTGGCAATGCTGGCGGCCGGTGCCAAGGCCACGGACGTGCTCGCCGCGGCCAGAGCGTCGGGCCATTCGCGATTCCCGGTGACGGGAAACGGGCCTGACGACGTGCTGGGAGTGGTGACGCTCGCTGCCGCCATCGCGGTTCCCGTGGCGGATCGTGACACCGCTCCGGTCACCGAGCTCATGGCCCCCGCCGCGCGTGTGCCAGAGACGATGCGGTTGCGGCCGCTGCTCGTGGAGTTGCGCGCGCTCGCGTTGCAGTGCGCGCTCGTGGTGGACGAATACGGCGGTACCGCGGGGCTCGTGACGCTCGAAGATCTGGTGGAAGAGATCGTTGGCGACGTGGCGGATGAACACGACCGGCGTCGGCCTCCCATGCACAGGGCGCCGGGCGGTGCGTGGATAGCGCAAGGTGACCTGCGTCCCGACGAGGTGCTCGAGTTGTGCGGCATCGCCATTCCGGAGTCGCCCGCCTACGAGACGATTGGTGGCTTTGTCATGGCTCGCCTTGGGCGAGTGGCCGGCCCGGGCGACGTGGTGGAGGCCGACGGCGTGAGCGTCACCGTGGAACGCATGGAAGGCAGGCGCATCGACAGGGTGCGCATCGACAGGCTCGACGAGGACGCGTCGTGAGCATTGGGCTGCTGTTTGGCGTCATTGGGCTGCTCGCGGTCAACGCGTTCTTTGTGGGAGCCGAGTTCGCCATCATCTCTGCACGGCGATCGTCCATTGAGCCGCGCGCTCACGCGGGCTCTCGCGCCGCCAAGACGGTGCTGTGGGCCATGGAGCATGTGTCGCTCATGCTCGCCTGTGCGCAACTGGGCATCACGGTGGCGTCGGTATCGCTCGGTGTGGTGGCAGAGCCCGCGATTGCCCACGCACTCGAGCCGGTGTTTCACGCGCTTGGGCTGCCCCAAGGCGCCGCACACGTGGTGGCGCTGGTGGTGGCGCTGTGCGTCATCGTTGGCTTGCACGTGATCGTTGGCGAGATGGTGCCCAAGAACGCCGCAGTGTCCAACCCCGATCGCGCCGCGCTCGTGTTTGGGCCGCCGCTTGTGTTCATTGCGCGTGTTCTCAAGCCGATCATCGTGGCACTCAACTGGATGGCGAACTGCCTGGTCAGGGCGCTCGGCGTGGAGCCGCGGGACGAGGTCACGAGCGCCTTCACTGCGGACGAGGTGCAATCCATCGTCGAGCTGTCGAGCGCCGAAGGCACCATCGACGACACCTCTGGACTGCTCACGGGGGCGATCGAATTCTCCGAGCACACCGCGCGAGACGTCATGGTGCCGCTGGCGCGCGTGGTGAGCGCCCCGGCAGGGGTCACGGTAGAGGGGCTCGAGGCACTCGCCGTCCAGACCGGTTTTTCGCGATTCCCCATCGCCTCCGATGGTGCCCTCGTTGGCTACCTGCACGTCAAGGACACGCTGTTCGCCCGCCCCACCGAACGCGAGGAACCCATTCATGCGTGGCGTGTTCGCGACCTGCCGCACGTGGACGCGGCCGCAGAGGTGGAGGACGTGCTGGGGCTCATGCGCAGGTCCGGCGCACACATCGCGCTTGTGATGGGTGAGGAGGGCGCGGAAGGGCTCGTGTTCCTCGAAGACATCATCGAGGAGCTCGTTGGCGAAATCAGCGGAACACTGTAGAGCTCTGTGAGATGTGCGACATCGTGCCTCGCCTCCCCTGGCGGGAATCGTAACCATTCGGTTACCATTGGGAAGCCTTGCGGCCAGATCTAGGCGGGGCCGCACACTGACGAAGCACTGAGCGCACTGCACTGGGCACACTGAACTGAGGATCGAGACGAGCCGGAACGGAGGTGGCATGAGTTCGCTTGTTGAGGCGCCGGTCACCTCCGGCGAGATTGCTGTGGGCACCCGTAAGGAGCGCCGCATCGTCGAGACTCAAGAGATCCGCATTCGCTCCACCCACCGCCGACGCAAGGTCCTCACCCGCGTCGGCGTTCTTGTTGGCTTTGGGCTTGCGATGGTCGTCTACCCGGTGTTTGGGACCATCTCGCCGTACGCCGACGCGGCGCAGTCCCTTCCGGGGCTTGTGAAGGGTGAATCGCCGTCCACGGCGATGGCCCTCTTGGGTGGTGGACCCCAACTCAAGTCGTCGGACCTTCCGCTTCCCGAGATCGATGGCGCCACCGCCACGCTCGCCTCCCACGCTGAAGCCGTTGCCTCGCCGTTGCCCGACTGCAACCCCAACACCAAGGCCAAGGGCACCAACGGTCGCCTACAGACGTCCGCGCTGTGCTCGCTGTGGCAATCGGGAGAGTTGCTGCAACCGGAACCCGCCATCGCGCTCAGCGCCATGAACGACACGTTCCACACCGTGTTCGGCCGCGACATGTGCCTCGCGTCCAGCTACCGGACGCTCGCCGAGCAGTACCGCACCAAGGCCACACGGGGCTACCTCGCCGCCACTCCCGGAACCTCGCTGCATGGCTGGGGCATCGCCATCGACATCTGCACGGAAGAGCTCAAGGGCGCAACGGGAGACTGGATTCGCGCCAACTCCACCACGTACGGCTGGGGTAACCCGCAGTGGGCCAAGGGTTCCCAGTACGAGCCCTGGCACTACGAGTACATCCCCCTAGCGTCGGCCTACTACGACCGCGGCTGGGGAATTCTCTACTAGAACGCGCTCGCGGAGCCGCGGCCCTTGCCGTACTTGGCGAGGTCGACGGCGTGACGCCAACTGACGCGGGCGGCGCTTACCCGACGCGCGAGCGACCTATCCGCGCGATACCGCAAGGTGTGTACGGCCCTTCCGGTGGTGCCCACCGGCCCTTTGCCAAAGAGCCACAGCGCCACGCGGGGCATGTTCAGCCACAGGAGCCGCTCCCGGCCAACCTGTTCGGTGACGACGTCGCCACGAACAAAGTCCTCGACCATGCATCGGGCAAGATTCACGCCCGCTGCGGTGGCGTAGTAGCTCGCCGCACCCACGCGCAGGTTGACCTCGAGCAGCTTTCCCTGGCCTGTACGGGCATCGACGATCACGTCGAGGTTGGCGGGGCCCACGTAGCCGATGGAGTCCAGGAGGTGACGAATGCTCTGCTCGAGCTCGCCGTCGCGCACGGTGGCCAACGCGTTGTAGTTGCCCAGGGTTCGTGGGTTGCGATCCGCCACCACTACCCGCGCCGTGGCGATGGCCCGCACCGTGCCGGTGTGGTCCGAATAGGTGTTGACCACTCGTGCCTGCACGTCCCCGCCGGCGAGGTATTCCTGGAGGATCAGCTCGCCGTCATACCCGGCCGACGCTATGGTCGCCGCGGTCCGCGCCAAGGCCTGGGCGTCGGTCGCCAGATAGACCTTGTTTTTGCCAGGGAAGTGCATGCGGCCCCACACCTCGGTGTCGGACGGTTTGACCACCACGGGGAAGTCGAAGGGGAGGTTTCCCGCGGCGCCGGCCGCAACGTCGGCCGCTGTGCTGACGTGGGTGCGCGGATGGGGCACCCCCAACTCCTCGCATGTGCGATAGAAGTCCGCCTTGTCGAGCACCCGCCGCGCCACATCGAAAGAGGGCAGGGGAATCACAAAGTGCTTCTCCAGCTCTGCGCGATGCTCGAGCACCACCTTGATGTAGTACTCGACGTTCGCGATCAGGAGCAGCGTTCTGCCCGCAAACTCCGCCGCGACCTCGTGAAGCTGATGGAGCAGGCGCTCGGGGTCGTCGAGGTCCGGATACGTGCGGACGTCGATGATCTGCGAATCCGCTGTCTCGCGCAGCGGAAAGCGCCCCAAGGCAAGCGATCGCACCCCAAAGGCCTCGTGCAGGGACCGTGCCACGGCGTATGAGTTGAGCCCCGTGCCCAGCAGAATCGGCACAAAGTCGCTGTCACCAAGAGTCACGGGCTTCCTTCCGTCATGCCGGTTTGGTCGCCATCGTACGTGGTGCGGTCCCGGCCGCGGTTCGCGATTCATCGACTAACGTTGAGCGCGTGAATGACCGTCCGATGCCGGAAGTCGGGGTCGTTGGTGGGCTGGGACCGGCGGCAACCGCGCAGTTTATGCAGCGCGTCATCGCGGCCACCGATGCCACTCGCGACCAAGACCACGTCAACCTCGTGGTGCTTCAGCATTCTGCGGTCCCCGACAGGACCGCTTTCATCACGGGAGCATCGAGCGACGACCCCACTCCTGTGCTCGTGGCCGATACGCAACGGCTCGAGTCGCTCGGCGTCGCGGCGGTTGTGATGCCGTGCAACACGGCAACGGCCTTTGTCGAGGCCATGCGCCAGGCGGTCTCCATCCCCGTGCTCGACATCGTGGACATTGCCATGGACGACGCCGCCGAACGTGGGTGGGCACGCGTAGGGGTGCTCGCTACAGAGGGCACCCGGATTGCCGGCACCTATGACCGCGCGGCGCAGGGCAGGGGAGTGACCGTCACCTACCCCTCCGCGGCGGAGCAAGAGGCGATCAATACCCTCATCTTCGACCACGTCAAGGCGGGCGTACCGGCTCCCGAGGAGCTCCTTCCCGGCATCATCGCCGCGATGATGAGTTCCGGCGTTGACGGCGTGATTCTTGGGTGCACGGAGTTGTCGGTGGCCGCCGAAGGAATCCACGAGATGCACGTCGTGGATGCGCTGGACTCGCTTGCCCGGCGCACGGTTCTCGCGGGTGGGGGTCGCGTCCGCTAGACGCACGCACCCCCACGCGTTACGCCACAGCGTCCACGCGGATCAGCACCACTTCTTCCGGGTAGAGCCCTGGCGCCTGTACGCCGTGAACCGACAGCACGCGGCCGGTGACCTCAACGGGATTCCCGGCCTCAGCGTCGGCCCACCAGCCGGGCATGGCCCGCGTGAACGATGCGGCAAGCTTCACGGGGCCAACGGGTGACACGCGATACGTGCGGTGGGGGTCGAGGCCCTCGAGGCGAAGCAGCCCCGTTGGCTGTTCCACGACAGTGTCGACGGAGGCGAACGAGTACACGGCGCGCGAGCGGTCCCTGGCGACCACGCCGTGCAAAATGCGGCCATCGACGGGCAGGTCACTGCGGACCACGTCGCCCGTGTGGAGCAGCTCCCGGAACTCCTTATGCAGACTCACCCAGTCGCGGATGGCGTCACGTGTTGTGGGATCGGATGCCTCGGGTCCCGCAACGTTCCATTCGATGCCAAGGTGGCCCCAGAACGCCGTGCCTGCGCGGAAGTCAAGGCTCGCGGTGCGGTGCGTGGTGTGGGCAACGGGAGGGCCGATGTGGGCGCCCATGTACTCGGGCGGCACGATGAGCGACGTCCACAACTGCATGCGCTGACGCTCCAGGGGGTCGTTGCAGTCGGATGTCCATACGCGTTGCGTGTGCTCGAGAACGCCAAGGTCGATGCGGGCGCCGCCGCCGGAGCATGACTCGATCTCGAGGCCGGGGAACGCCGCGCGCAGCCCCGCGAGCAGCCGGTACAGCGCGAGCGTCTGCTCGTGCACGATGGGCGTTCCCATTGCCGAGTTTCCGGCCTCCAGGAGATCACGATTGTGATCCCACTTGAGGTAGGTGGGGCGCAGCTCGCCCACGAGCGCGTGCAACCGTTCCTCGATGTACGCGTACGCCTCCGGGTGAGTGAGGTCGAGCACCTGCTGGGTGCGCGCAGGCAACGGAAGCCGCCCGCCCCCACGCGCCGCGGCGCTCGCCGCGTGCGGTTGGGCGATCCATTCGGGATGTGCGCGTGCGAGGTCGGAATCCTCGTTGATCATCTCTGGCTCAAACCACAGCCCAAACTCGAGGCCCTTCGAGCGCACATAGTCAGCGAGCCAGCCAAGGCCCTCCGGATAGATCTCCTCGTCCACGAACCAATCGCCGAGTCCCGCATTGTCTGCCCTACGGTGGCGGAACCACCCGTCGTCGAGCACAAATCGCTCGGCTCCCACGTCGGCGGCGGCGTCGGCAAGCGCGCGCAGCGCCGCATGGTCGTGGTCAAAGTACGCCGCCTCCCAGGTGTTGACCAGGACCGGCCGCGGGCCCGACGGGTGGGCCGGCTGGGTGCGCAGCCACCGGTGGATACGGGTAGACGCGGCGTCGAGACCGGCGGGGGAGTAGGAGGCGTAGACCCACGGGCCCTGGTAGGTGTCGCCAGGAGCCAGGCGTACCTCGCCGGGCAAGAGCAGTTCTCCGCCGCCGATCACCCCCGTGCCGTCGTTCGCTCGCTCCGCGAGGTGACGCGAATTTCCCGACCAACCCACATGTGTGAGCCACACCTCGCCGGCACGGAAGCCGAATCCGCGTGTTCCCGCGGCAACAAGGAAGGCGGAGTCGTGCCCGGGCTTGCCGCGGCGCGACTCGCGCAAGTGCACGCCCGTCACAAACTCATGGCGCTGTGGCGTGCGCTCGCGAATCCACCGACCGGTGAAGTCCAGCACCTCGGTGGCCTCGCGCGGCACGGGCAGTAGCAGCGTGAGCTGCTCCACCTGGAACGGCTCACCGTCTCCCGAACCGTGCCCGGTGCTGGTGACGGCTCCGCGCATGCGCACCAGCCCCGTGCCGAGCATCTCAAGGGTGACCGTGAGGCCCAACTGGGCCACAGCGTCGGCCGCCGTGACGGTGACGCGCTGCACGCGAGCGTCGCCCTCGCCCTCCTCTGCGCGTGCCACGTCGGTGACCGTGAAACGGGTGAACGCGTCACGGCCTCCGCGGCTGCCAGAGAGCCCCGGAGTGTGCATCCAACCCCAGGAGTGTTCAGGCACAACGGACAGCGCGTGGCGCACGTCGAGTTCGCCGCCCACACGGGGCTCCGCGCTGGTCCGGGCAACGGCCGCGAGGTCCGCATCGCCCAGCGCCGCTCCCCAATGCAGGATGCGCGGAAGCCGCTCCTGGCTGACGTCAAGCACGAGGGAGACGTCGGCCGCGGTGAGGTGAATGGCGTCGGGCATGCGCCAAGCCTATGGCGCGCTCGGCGAGACGCGGACGGTACTCGGGGTGAACACTGGGTTCATGCTCATCACGGTTCCCGCAGAGACAAAAAATGCAGAGACGCGCGTTGCGCTCACGCCGCACGGCGCGCGCACCCTCATCGCCGACGGCCACGAGGTGTGGGTGCAAAAGGGCGCGGGCGTGGGTTCCGCGCTTCCCGACGCCCTGTACGAGGCGGCAGGCGCCCGGCTCGTGGATCGCGATGCCGCGTGGACGGGCGATCTGGTGCTCAAGGTGAAGGAGCCCGTCGCGGAGGAGTACCGCCTGCTCACAGACCGCGCGCTGTTCACATTCCTCCACCTCGCCGCCAACGAGGAGCTGGCGCGGGCGCTCATCGACGCGGGGACTACGGCGCTGTCGTATGACACCGTGCAACTCGCGGATGGTTCGCTTCCGCTCCTTGCCCCCATGAGCGCCGTCGCGGGCCGAATGGCGCCCATCGTTGGCGCGTATCACCTGTTCAGTTCCCTTGGTGGGCGTGGCGTGCTGCTCGCCGGAGCGCCCGGCGCCCCGGCGGGGGAGGTGGTGGTGATCGGTGCTGGCGTGGCGGGATCACACGCCGTGGGCGCCTCCGTGGAACTCGGCGCGCATGTGACGGTGCTTGACCTTGCTCAGGTTCGCCTTGACGCGCTGGTGGCCCAGCATGGTGATGCCATCACGGCCGTGGCGTCCACTCCCCAGGCCGTGGCCGACGCCGTGGCCGCCGCCGACCTCGTCATTGGGGCCGTGCTGTTGCCGGGCCGCCCGGCGCCCAAGGTCGTGACGCATGCGATGGTGGAGGCGATGAGGCCGGGTTCTGTGCTCGTCGACATCGCCATTGACCAGGGGGGTTGCTTCGAGGACTCGCGCCCCACCACCCACGCGGCGCCCACCTTCACCGTCGCCGGCTCCACGCTGTATTGCGTCACGAACATGCCGGGCGTGGTGGGCTCCACCGCCACCGCGGCCCTGACCAGCGCAACCCTTCCCTATGTTCGCGAGCTTGCGCACGGCGTGGGGACTGCTATTGAGGGGAATTCTGCGTTGGCTCTGGGGCTGAACGTCGCTGAAAGAACGCTGCGACACCCCGCGGTCGCTCAGGCCCTGGGGAGCCTTCCGGCTCACGTGTGACGGCGTCGTCGCTTGCGGGTTGCTGCGGACGCGGGGAGATGACCGGGTAGTCGGCAAGCGCGAGTTCGGCGGCCTCGCGGCCCAACTGCACGAGCCCCGGAAGGTCCCGCACCACCCACTGGGAATGCTGGCTAAGGCGCGGGGTGATCATCGTGACGTCGTCACGAATCTCATACTCGTGCACCTGCAGCGCGGTGCGCATCCCCGGCAAGAAGTCCCACTCTGGAGCCAGACGCACGCCGATGACGTGGCTGGCTCCCATGGCGAAGGCGGCCTCGAGCGGCAGGTTCTGCAGCACGCCGCCGTCCACAAACATGCGCCCATTGAGCTGCTTGGGACGGAACAGTCCGGGCACCGCGATGGACGCGCCGATGGCCTCCACCAGGGAGCCTCGGTTGATCACCACCGTCTCTTCGGTGGTGATGTCCGTGGCGACGGCCGCAAACCGGATGGGAAGGTCTTCGATGAGGGCGTCGTGGGCCACGCGCTCCACGGTGTCCCGCAGGCCTTCGGTGTCGAGGAGTCCAAGGCCCGGGGTCATCGTGAACGTGCCAAAGTCACCCCACCGTGCGTGCAGCACCAGTTCGGTGAACTCGTAGGGGTCCGTGCCCATGGCGTAGGCGCCGCCCGCAATGGAGCCTGCGGAGGTGCCCACCACGATGGCCGGGCGAATACCCCGCTCTGCCAGCACCTCAAGAACGCCGGCATGGGCGGCGCCCAGCGCGCCGCCGCCACCCAAGGCAAGCGCAAGGTTGGGCTCATAGCGCAGATCCACCCCGGTCATGTGGCCATGCTACGGACGTGCGCTCGCCCGTGCCAGGGCACCGTACGCTTGACGGGTGACTCAGCCCTCGCCCCCAGAGACGCCGCGAACCTGGCTCCCGCTCATCATCGCCGGTTCGGTTGCCTTGCTGGTCATCGCCGGAGCGATCATCACACACATGGTCCGCGCGGATCTTTCGCCGCAGAAGCGTGCGGCCGTTGACGCGTGCGAGGCGCAGTACACCCAGCAGTTCCCCAAGGGGCCCGGCATCACGGGCGGTGATGTGTACTCGGCCACCGAGTGGTCGGCTCTTGACGCGCGGCTTGTGGCGCTCGGCCTGCAGCCGCAACAGCATCTGACCGGCGAGCAGATCGATGCGCGCAACGACGAGGCGGCGGCGCTCGTCGCCTCCGGCGCGGACCGCATGACTATCGTGTGGCAGCTCAACGACGAGACCCACGCCCAATGCATCGCCGAGCTCAAGGGCACCACGGTGACCACGGCGTCGGTCAGCAGCCTTGTGGAGCCCGTGGGCCCCACGCCATCCCCCACCCCAGCGCCTTAGGAGGCATCCATGCAACAGCGTGTCATTGGCGGCGTGGCCGTCAGCGCCATCGGACTCGGTGGCATGCCCATGTCGATCGAAGGCCGCCCGGATCGCGAGCGGTCCATCGCCGCTATCCATGCTGCACTCGACTCGGGGGTCACCCTCATCGATACCGCGGACGCGTACAACATGCTCGCGAACGAGACGGGGCACAACGAGGAACTCATCGCCGAGGCGCTGCGTACGTATGGCGCGCCCACCGACCACGTGTTGGTGGCCACCAAGGGCGGGCTCATCCGCCCAGGCGATGGGTCGTGGCTGCGCAACGGGGACCCGGCGTACCTCAAGGAGGCCGCCAAGGCCTCGGCTCGCAGGCTGGGTGTGGAGGCCATTGGGCTGTACCAATTCCACCGCGCGGACCCCACCGTGGCGTACACCGATTCGGTGGGCGCGCTCGTGGACCTGCTGGACGAAGGCGTGATCCGCATGGCGGGTGTGTCAAATGCGGAGATTGCGATGATCGCGGCGGCCAACGAGGTCCTTGGTGGCCGACTTGTCTCCGTGCAGAACCAGTTCTCGCCGCGATTTGCCACCACCTACCAGGAGCTTCGCTACACCGTGGACAACGGCATGGCGTTTCTGCCGTGGTCGCCGCTCGGCGGAATTTCGTCCGCCGGGGCGTTGGGCGCGCGGCATGCGGCCTTTGGCGAGGTCGCCACGGCGCACGGGGTCTCGCCACAACAGGTGGCGCTCGCGTGGGAGTTGTCGCTGTCCGACGCTGTTGTCCCCATTCCCGGCGCGTCCCGCCCGGAGTCCATCACGGACTCCGCGAAGGCCGCGGATCTGTCGCTGAGCGCGGATGAGCTGGCGGCACTCGATGCGTCGGTGGGTGTGAGCCGCTGAGTTCGGCAGGCTGAGGCGCGTGCGGGCCGCGCTCGGATCGCGGCCCTACCGCGCGCAGGGCGCCGAGGATTGCGATGAGGTCCACGACCTCCTGCAACCACGCTCCGAGTAGCGCGGGGAGGAAGCCGCACGCGGCAACGATCATCAGCGCCACGCTGATGATGATGCCGAGCCAGATGCTCTGTAGGGCGATGCGCACGGTGTCCTTGCCGATCCGCACCGAACGCGGCAGTAGGGCAAGGGTGTCGAAGCGGTTCACGATGTCGGCCGATTCGCTCGCCGCGGTTGCACCTCTCGCGCCCATCGCAAAGCCGATGTCTGCGGCGGCGAGCACGGGGGCGTCGTTCAGGCCGTCGCCCACCATGACCACCGGGCGTGGAGTCATGCTTGCCACGATTCGCACCTTGTCGGCAGGTCGGCACTGGGCATGGACTTCGCCGATGCCGAGCTGTGCGGCGATGGGCGCCGCCGTTGCGCTTACGTCTCCCGTGATCATCACGGTGCGTTCGATGCCGAGGTGCTCCAGTTCACGCAGGGCTTCCGGCGCCTCCTCGCGCACCTGATCGCGCATGATGATGGTGCCGGCGAACTGCTCACCCCGCGCCACGTACACCGCTAGTTCGCCGGGCGCGAGATCTGCGAGGCGCAGATCGCCCGCGAACTGGCTCACCCATGCGGGCTTGCCCACGCGCACGTGGACGTCCGCCGACGCGTGGATACGCAGCACCGCGGAGACTCCCTCCGTGGCGATCTCTTCGGCGCTTGTGGCCTCGGCAAGGGACAGGCCGCGCTGCTTTGCGGACTCGACCACGGCGCCCGCCAGCACGTGCGACGAATACACCTCGGCAGAGGCCGCGAGCCGCAACACGTCGTCCTCCGTAAATCCGCGTTGCGGCAGGATACGCTCCAGACGGGGACGGCCGGTGGTGATGGTGCCGGTCTTGTCGAATGCCGCCGAGCGCACGCGGGAGAGCTGCTCAAGCGTGCCGCCGCCCTTCACGATGAGCCCAAAGCGTGCAGCGCGGCTCATGCCGCCAAGAAAGGCGACCGGTGCCGCGATGAGCAGCGGGCACGGAGTTGCCACCACCAGCACCTCGGCGAACCTGACCGGGTCGCCGCTGAGCGCCCACGCCGCACCCGCGATCAGCAGTGCGAGCAGCGTGAAGGGCACCGCGTAGCGATCGGCAAGGCGCACCACCTTCGCCTTGCTGCTGGCCGCCCGCTCCACGAGCCTCACGATCTGCTGATATTCGCTTTCGGATGCGAGCGCCACTGCACGCATCGTGACCGCGGTGGGACCGTTGACGGCGCCGCTCGCCACCCGCTCGCCGGCCGCGCGTTCCACGGGCAGGCTCTCGCCGGTGAGCGAGGACTCGTCAAAGACCGCGTGGTCAGATTCGAGCACCGCGTTGACCGGTACAACCTCACCAGGGCGCACGAGCAGCAGATCTCCTACCGCCACCTCCTCGACGGGCACGTCCTCGACGTCCTCATCGCTGCGAATGCGGGTGGCCCGTTGCGGCGCCTTTTGGAGCAATGCGGTGAGTTCGCGCTTTGAGCGATTCTCTGCGTAGTCCTCGAGCGCGGCGCCCCCGGTGAGCATCAGCACCACCACGAGCGCCGCCCAGGGCTCGCCCACCAGCACCGCAGCGATGATCGCGGTCACGGCGAGGATGTCGAGGCCGGCATGGCCCCGCGTGAGCTGCCTCACCATGTCGATGGCTTGCCACACGGCGATTGCGAGCGCGTATCCGCCCACGACCCACGGCGCGCTGTCGTGTGCCGGCGTCGCAAGCATGACCAGGCCAATCACGGCGACCAACACGGTGGCGAACACCAGCGGGTATGACGCGACTGCACCGCGTAGGCGACTCATGGCCCAATACTCGCATTGCACTGGTGCTTGGGTGTGTGGCAGGTGTGACGCTAGCGCCCGCCGGTGCGGGCACCCATGATCCGCTGAAATGTCAGCTGGGTCCGGCGAAATCGCGATTTCGCCGGACCCAGCTGACATTTCGCGGGAGGGCGCTCCGGTCCCTACCGCGTCACCATCGTCAGGAACCCGCGCTAAATTCGGCGCCGGCCCAGCATCATGCCTGGTACTGATTTAGCGCTCGGGAATGTTGCGCGGGTTACTGACGCGCGGTCCGCTCCAGAACGAGCAAAGGGCCTCTCCACACGGAGGGGCCCTGGCCGAGCGATGTCCTGAGACACCGCTAACGTGCCCCCGACAGGAATCGAACCTGCGACCTTCGGTACCGGAAACCGGCGCTCTATCCGCTGAGCTACGGGGGCATGCCGCGCGCACGGCACGGCTCACCGAGGATACCAGTCGGCCGCACCCTGCCATCATGGCGTCATGACGATCACGGCAACCCTCATCGGCGGACCCACGCTCGTTTTCACCTACGCGGGCCTCACAGTCATCACGGACCCCACCTTCAGCCCGCCCGGCGAATACGGCGGGCTGACCAAGCTGCGCGGCCCCGCGGTGCAGGTGCCGCGGCTCGGTGCGATAGACCTTGCGCTCGTGTCTCACGACCATCATCCGGACAACCTCGACGACGAAGGCAAGGCCGTGCTCAGCCAAGTGCCCGTGGCACTCACCACTACTGTGGGCGCCGCGCGCGTACCGGGCACGGTGGGGCTCGAGCCGTGGACCTCCATCACCGTAGGTGCGGTAACGGTAACGGCCGTGCCCGCCATGCACGGCCCCGAGGGCGTGGCGGAGCACACGGGCCCCGTCATTGGCTTTGTGCTCGAAGCTCCCGGCGAGCCCACCGTCTACTTCTCTGGCGACAACTCCGAGGTGGCCGTGGCACGGGAGATCGCGGCCGCATTTCCCCTGGTAAAGCTCGCGATCCTGTGCGCGGGAGCGGCGCGCGTGGCCAACCGCGGCCCCGATCCGCTCACCCTCGACGCCGAGCGCCTCGCCCACGTGGCGGCATTGTGGCCCGGCGCCACCGTGGTGCCCGTACACATCGACGACTGGGCCCACTTCTCCGAGCCTAGGGAAGCGCTTGAGGCCAACTGGGGCGGAGCGTCGGGCCGGCTGACGCTGCTGGAACCCGGCGTGCGTACGGCACTCCAGTGAGCGTCGGGCCCGCGACTAGACTTGACGGGTGACCCCAGAGGAACTGACCGCAACCATCCTTGCCGCCATCGAGGCGGGCGTGCATGACGGCACGTTCGCCATCGAGGGAGATATCGGTGAAGTGCGGGTAGAGCGACCCCGCCAGCGCGACCACGGCGACTGGGCCACCAACGTGGCGATGCAGCTGGGCAAGCGCGCGGGGCTTGCGCCGCGGGAATTCGCCGAGGCTCTCGCCGAGCGTCTGGGCAGCGAGCCCGGCATCGCGGCGCTTGAGGTGGCCGGCCCCGGGTTCATCAATATCCGCCTACGGGCCGACGCTGCCGGCGAGCTTGCGCGCGGAATCGTCGAGTTTGGCGACGAGTATGGCTCTGGTGAGTCGCTGTACGGCAAGCGCGTGAACATCGAGTTCGTGTCCGCCAACCCCACGGGGCCCATCCACTTGGGCGGCACGCGGTGGGCGGCCGTTGGCGACTCGCTGGCGCGGCTCTTGGAGTTTCACGGCGCCGAGGTGACGCGCGAGTACTACTTCAACGACCACGGTGCGCAGATTGACCGCTTCGCTGCGTCGCTGCTCGCGGCGATCAAGGGCGAGGAGGCTCCCGAAGACGGATACGCGGGCGAGTACATCCAAGACATCGCCAACGAGGTCATGGTGGAGGCCATGGCCGCGGGGGACGTTGACCCGCTGGAATTGCCCACCGACGAGGCCTTGGAGTTCTTCCGCGAGCGGGGCGTGACCTTGATGTTCGCGCAGATCAAGGAGTCGCTGCACGCGTTTGGCGTGGACTTTGACGTCTACTTCCACGAGGACTCGCTGCACAAGTCCGGGGCCGTGGACCGCGCCATCGAGCACTTGAAGTCCACGGGCGCACTGTACGAGTCAGAGGGGGCATGGTGGCTGCGCTCCACCGACTACGGTGACGACCGCGACCGCGTGGTGATCCGTTCCGACGGCCGCCCTGCGTATATCGCCGGCGACCTCGCGTACTTCCAGGACAAGCGCCACCGTGGCGCCGACCTGTGCATCTACCTGCTGGGCGCGGACCACCACGGCTATATCGCGCGCCTCAAGGCCGCGGCGGCGGCGTTCGGCGATGACCCCCAGACGGTTGAAGTGAAGATCGGCCAGATGGTCAACCTGGTTCGCGATGGCGAGCCCGTGCGGATGTCGAAGCGCGCCGGCACGGTGGTGGCACTCGAGGACCTCGTGGAGGCGGTGGGCGTGGACGCTGCCCGGTACGCGCTGGCACGGTACTCGTCGGATTCCAACATCGATATTGACCTTGACCTGCTCGCATCGCAGTCCAACTCCAACCCGGTGTTCTACGTCCAATACGCGCACGCACGCACGGCCGGAGTGGCGCGCAATGCCGCGGAGTATGGTATTCGCCGCGAGGACGGCTTTGCGCCGGAGCTGCTGACCCATGAGGCGGAGGCCGCGCTGCTGGGAGTGCTCGGCGACTTCCCGCGCGTGGTGACGCAAGCGGTGGAGTTCCGCGAACAGCACCGTGTGGCGCGCTACCTGGAGACCGTTGCGGCGGCCTATCACGGCTGGTACGACCGCACTCGCGTGACCCCGCTTGGCGACGAGGAGGTCAGCGATCTGCACCGCACTCGGCTGTGGCTCAACGACGCCGCCGGCCAGGTGCTGCGCAACGGTCTGCACCTGCTTGGCGTGTCCGCACCGGAGCGAATGTGAGCGTCACATGCTGATGGAGTCCCCGTGGTCGCAGACCGCAATCCGTGGTGAGGACGGCGCGGTCAGCGTGGGGGGCTGTGACCTGCGGGAGCTGGCGGGCGAGTTCGGCACGCCGCTGTACGTGCTGGACGAGCAGGACATGCGCGCCCGCGCCGCCGCCTTCCGCGATCACTTCACAGCGGCGTTTGGCCGCCACCACGCCAAGGTGGACATCTATTACGCGTCCAAGGCGTTCCTGTCCTCGCGAGTGTCGCGCTGGATGTATGACGACGACCTGTGCATCGACGTGGCATCCGGTGGCGAACTTGAACTCGCGTTGCGCGGTGGGATGCCGGCGGCCCGTATTGGCCTGCACGGCAACAACAAGTCCGACGCCGAACTTCGCCGCGCGCTCGAGGTGGGCGTTGGCCGCATCATCGTGGATTCCTTCACGGAGATCGAGGTGCTCGACGCGATTGCGCGCGAGATGGGCGTTCTTGCGCCTGTGCTGGTACGCGTCACCACGGGAGTGCACGCCGGCGGGCACGAGTACATCGCGACGAGTCACGAGGACCAGAAGTTTGGGCTGTCCCTCACGGGTGGCGCGGCGTTTGAGGCACTCCTTGCCTGCAACGACGCGCCCGGCCTGAAGCTGCTGGGCATTCACACGCACATCGGCAGCCAGATCCTCTCGCTGGACGCCTTCCGCGAGTCTGCGCAGCGCATGCTGCGCCTGCGCGCCGTGTTCACCACCGAGACCGGCGTGGACCTGCCAGAGGTGGACCTGGGCGGCGGCTATGCCATCCGCTACACCCCGCACGGTGAGGAACTGACCGCGCGTGACGCGGCCTTTGGCATCGCCGACGCTGTGGCCGACGCCGTGGCAGCCAACGGGGGATCCTGGCCGCACCTGTCCATCGAACCCGGCCGCGCCATTGCCGGGCCCGCGGGCCTGACTGTGTACCGCGTCGGCGTGGTGAAGCATGTGGCGCTCGAGGACGGCGGCACTCGCCAATACGTGGCGGTGGACGGTGGCATGAGCGACAACATGCGCACCATCACGTACGGCGCCGAATACACGGCGGCGATCGCCTCGCGGCTGTCTGAGGCGGAGCCGACGCTGTCGCGCGTGGTGGGCAAGCATTGCGAGTCCGGCGACATCGTGGTGCGCGACGTGCAGTTGCCGGTCGATGTTGAACGCGGCGACCTCCTCGCCGTGCCGTCCACGGGTGCCTATGGACGGGTCATGGCCAGCAACTACAACGCCGTGATGCGCCCTGCCGTCGTGTCCGTGCGTGATGGCGAAGCGACCCTCCACATCCGCCGCGACACCCTCGAGGATCTCTTCAGTTGGGACGTCTGGTAAAGCCTTCGCTAAGCCAGCGCCAAGCACCGCTTGCTACCCGCGGTCAGAGGGGCCATACTGTCGGCACGGACCAATGAGGGGAGCCGCGATGGATGCCAACGACGACAACCGTCCCGTGACAACGGACCGCGAGTCCGCAGACACATCGGAAGACACACCGACGCCGCTCCAGCCTTGGTTGCGGCGTTTTGCGTCGGTGGTGGGGTTTGCCTCTGCCGAGGTGAGTGCGGAAGGGAACCGAGCGTTCTCCTGACGCCGCGGGCGACGGCCCGGCCGCACTGTGGCCACCCGCTAGAGTTGTGCCCGTGTCTGAGCCTGATAAGCGGCCCATTGCCGTAGCCGTCCTCGGCCCAGGAACCGTCGGTTCGCAAGTGGTGCGGCTCCTTGGGGAGCATGCCGCGGACCTCGCGGCCCGCGTCGGCGCCCCGCTGGAGGTTGTGGGCGTGTACGTGCGTGATACGTCAGTTCCGCGGCCGGGCATCGATCCTGAGCTCTTGACCGCTGACGCGGATTCCCTCGTGGCGCGAGCCGACGTCGTGGTGGAACTCATGGGAGGCATTTCGCCTGCTCGGGAGCTCATCCGTGCGGCGCTCGACGCAGGCAAGTCCGTGGTGACGGCCAACAAGGCGCTGCTGGCCGCGCACGGTCCCGAGCTTTTTGAGGCCGCCGACGCCGCCGGTGCCGACCTCTACTTCGAGGCCGCCGTCGCGGGCGCCATTCCCATCATTCGCCCCGTGCGCGAGTCCCTCGCCGGTGACCAGGTGGAGCGCATCCTCGGCATCCTCAACGGCACCACCAACTATGTGCTCGATGAGATGACCCAGAACGGGCTGTCTTACGACGTGGCGCTCAAGCAGGCCCAAGACCTCGGCTACGCGGAGGCGGACCCCACCGCGGATGTCGAGGGATACGACGCCGCCGCCAAGGCAGCGATCCTCGCCTCGCTCGCCTTCCACCAGCGCGTTTCGCTCGCGGACGTTCACCGCGAAGGCATCAGCGCCATCACCGCCGCAGATGTTGTCGCCGCTCGCGACAACGGCCAAGTCATCAAGCTGCTCGCCATCGCAGAACGGGCCGACGGCGCGGTCGCCGTGCGCGTCCACCCCGCCTTGGTCTCCGCCTCCCACCCGCTTGCCGGAGTGCACGGCGCGTACAACGCCGTGTTCGTCGAGGCCGCCGCCGCCGGCGAGCTCATGTTCTACGGGCAGGGAGCGGGAGGGGTGCCCACGGCGTCGGCCGTCTTGGGTGACATCGTGAGCGTTGCCCGGCACCGAGCGTCGGGCGGCAAGGGGCCACGCGAATCCAACTATGCCGACAACGCGGTGCTGCCCATCGGTGCCGTGAAGACGCGCTATGCGGTGCGCATGAGGGTTCCGGATCAACCCGGCGTGCTCGCGAGCGTCGCCACGGTGTTTGCCGCACACGACGTCTCGATCGAGACGGTGCGCCAAATCGCCACGAAGGGCGTGGCGCAGCTCGTCATCTCGACCCACTGCGCGCCCGAGCGGGACCTCGCGGCGACCGTCGAGGAATTGCGGCACGCCGACGCTGTGGTTGACGTGCTGTCCGTGCTGAGAATCGAAGGGGACTGATGGCTCACCAATGGGGCGGCGTAGTCCGCGAGTACCTGGAGTTCATGCCGTTCGACGAGGGCGACCGTGTGGTGACGCTAGGGGAGGGTGGTACGCCGCTGGTGCATGCGGCGTCCATTTCCAGCGAGGTTGGCGCCGAGGTCTTTGTCAAGGTCGAGGGGATGAATCCCACTGGGTCCTTCAAGGACCGCGGCATGACGGCCGCCCTGACGCAGGTGGTGAAGGATGGCGACCACACGGTCGTGTGTGCGTCTACGGGCAACACGTCCGCCTCCGCCGCCGCGTATGCCGCGCATGCTGGGCTGCGGTGCGTGGTGATGATCCCACAGGGCAAGATCGCGGCCGGAAAGATGGCGCAGGCGATCATGCATGGCGCAGACCTGGTGCAAGTGGACGGCAACTTCGACGAATGCCTCGACATTGTGCGCGATCTTTCTGCGCGGTACCCCATTGCGCTGGTGAACTCCGTGAACCCGTACCGCCTGCATGGCCAGAAGTCTGCGGCGTTTGAGATCGTGGACACCCTGGGCGATGCTCCCGACATTCACATGCTTCCCGTGGGCAACGCGGGCAACATCTCCGCCTATTGGATGGGATTCCGCGAATACGTGGCGGCCGGGCACGCCACACGATTGCCAAAGATTTGGGGCGTGCAGGCCGCTGGTGCCGCACCGTTCGTCGCGGGCCACCCCATCAAGGATCCGGAAACCGTGGCCACCGCCATCCGCATCGGCAACCCCGCATCGTGGGACCTCGCCGTTGCCGCGAGGGACGAGTCTGGCGGCTGGATTCGCGCCGTCTCCGACGACGAGATCCTCGCTGCCCAGGCCCGGCTCGCCGCCGATGTTGGTGTGTTCGTGGAGCCGGCCTCCGCCGCGGGTGTTGCCGGGCTGCTTGCCGCGGGTGCTGCGGGAGAGGTGCCGCGCGGCGCCACCATCTCCATCACCGTCACCGGCAATGGGCTCAAGGACACCGCCACCGCTCTCGCGGGACGCTCGGTAGAGCCCGTTGTGATTCCCGTGGACGTGGAAGCGGCGGCCGCCGCGCTGGGACTTTAGCGATGCGACTCGTCGCCGACCATGTGCTGGTGTCCGTTCCCGCCACCGCGGGAAACTTGGGGCCCGGATTCGATGCGCTGGGGCTGGCGCTGGGGCTGCGTGACGAGGTCGAGGTGCGCGCCGTCGCGTCGGGTGAGACGAGCATCACGATCGAGGGCGAGGGTGCAGAGTCGCTCGCGCGCGACGAATCGCACCTGGTAGTCCGCGCACTGCGCGAGGCTCTCGATAGCGTTGGTGCCTCACAGGTTGGTCTCGACATCCGTGCGGTGAACCGCATTCCGCATGGCAAGGGGCTTGGCTCGTCTGCCGCGGCCGTGGTGGCGGGCATCACCGCCGCGCGAGCGCTCATCGCGGACCCCGAGGCGCTCGATGCCGCGGCCGCACTGCGACTCGCCACCGCGTTCGAGGGCCATCCCGACAATGCCGCGCCCGCAATCTACGGGGGCGCCACCGTGGCCTGGGTTGACGCCGAGGGAGCGCACGCCGCGGAACTCGCTCTCGACCCTGCTATCGAATCCGCCGTACTCGTTCCCGAGTCCACGCTGCCCACGAGCCAGGCGCGCGCGGTGTTGCCGCCCACCGTGCCGCACACTCATGCGGCCTTCAACGTGGGCCGCGCGGCTCTGCTGGTCGCCGCCCTCGGTGGGCACCCCGAGCTCTTGTTGCCCGCCACGGAGGACAAGCTCCACCAGGGCTACCGCGCGGACGTCATGGCCCCGGCTGTGGCGATGATCCAGTACCTGCGCGGCGAAGGGCTTGCCGCCGTTGTCTCGGGCGCCGGGCCATCGGTGCTCGTCATGGGCACGGATCTGGGGGGCCTCACCTGGCCAGAAGGCATTGGCGAGCAGACGTGGACACTGGTGCACACCGTCGGGCCGGTGCGGGGCGCCACGGCGCGGCGCCTCTAACGCCCCCGCCCA
>Ga0222423_1000205_pt1 | contig 51934 bp, 41 predicted proteins | sample 3A0metagenome_FD_182472 | JGI IMG/M metagenome (GOLD analysis project Ga0222423, IMG submission 182472) | Enriched microbial communities from leaf-cutter ant dump, University of Wisconsin, Madison, United States - 3A0 (version 2) | ecosystem: Environmental > Terrestrial > Nest > Insects nest >...
CGGATGGCTATTTTCGCCCTGAACATCATGCCCTATATTTCGGCCTCGATTATCGTGCAGCTCATGGGGTCGGTCTATGCGCCCTGGGAAAAGCTGCGCAAAGAAGGCGGGGAAGCCGGTCGCAAGCAGCTTAACCAGTACACGCGCTATCTGACGCTTCTGCTGGCGCTGGTGCAGTCGTTCTCGATCGCCGCCGGTATGCAGGCCGCCAGCCCCTCTCTGGCGCTCAATCCGGGGCCGATGTTCCTGATTTCGACCGTCGTAACCCTAACGGGTGGTACCCTGTTCCTGATGTGGCTGGGGGAGCAGGTGACGGCACGCGGCATCGGTAACGGTATTTCGCTGATTATCTTTGCCGGCATCGTTGCGGTTCTGCCGCGTTCGGCGGGTAATCTTCTGGCCTTGTCGAAAGAAGGTCAGGTCAGCGCCTTTTCGCTGTTCATCGTGGTTGTGGTCGTGATTGCGGCTATTGTCTTCATCGTATTCATGGAACGGGCGCAGCGCCGCCTTCTGGTGCAGTACCCCAAGCGTCAGGTGGGTAACCGCATGACCGGCGGTGAATCGTCTTTCATGCCGCTGAAGGTCAATACGGCCGGGGTCATTCCGCCGATCTTTGCTTCGTCGCTTCTGCTGATGCCGACGACGGCGGCGGCCTTCCTTGGGCAGAACCCCGAAAATATCCCGAGCTGGCTGAGCTGGCTGCCGACGGTGACGGCGCAGCTGCATCAGGGCCAGCCCCTGTTTGTCGTCCTCTATGGTCTGCTGATCGTTTTCTTCTGTTTCCTTTACACCTCTCTGGTGTTCAATCCTGAGGAAACGGCGGAAAACCTGCGCAAATATGGCGGCTTCCTGCCGGGGATTCGTCCGGGCAAGCGAACCGCTGAATATATTGATTTCGTGCTGACGCGCATTACGGTTGTCGGGGCGGCCTATATTACACTGGTCTGTATGCTGCCGGAATTTCTGGTGATGGGCCTTGGTAACACCAGCTTCTATTTTGGCGGTACCTCGATCCTGATCGTGGTGACCGTGACCATGGACACGGTGGCGCAGATTCAGTCACATCTGCTGGCACACCAGTATGACGGGTTGATCAGGAAATCTAAGCTCAGGGGAGGGCGCGGAAGATGAATCTGGTTCTTTTTGGACCGCCGGCTGCCGGCAAGGGCACTCAGGCCAAACGTCTGGTCGTGGCGCACAATATGGTGCAGCTTTCGACCGGCGACATGCTGCGGGCAGCCATTGCGGCAGGGTCCGATCTGGGGCAGCGTGTGAAGACCATTCTCGATACCGGCGGGCTGGTGTCCGATGATATTGTCATCGACCTGATCCGTGAGCGTCTGCCTGAGGCCGAGGCCGCAGGCGGGGCCATCTTCGACGGCTTTCCGCGCACTGTGGCCCAGGCTGAGGCGCTGGATGCCATGCTGGCCGAACGCGGCTCAAAGATTGATCGCGTGGTGCGTCTGAAGGTCGATGAGACGGTGCTTCTGGAGCGTATCGAAAAGCGTTTTGCCGAAGAAGGCCGTTCGGACGACAACCCCGAATCCTACAAGGTGCGTCTGGCGGCCTATAATGCCCAGACGGCGCCCCTGCTTCCCTATTATGCGGCTCAGGACAAGTTGTCCGAAGTCGATGGTCTGGGCTCCGTTGAGGAAGTCTCCGGCCGCGTCGAACAGTGCCTGTCGGTACTGGTCGGCTAAATCTCTAAGCTGCTGCCTCAAAAGGTAACTTTCGGGGTGGCGGTGTCCTTCCGCCGGGAGATGTTAAGATTTCGCTTTGAAACTTGACATTATCTCACTTCTACCCATTGACGGGAGCAAAAGCCTCTGTATAAGGGGCAGCTTCCGCGAAACGTACACGCGCATATCTTTATCGCTCATCCGGTCAGGATAGAGGGAGGTATGCGTGTCGGTTTTCGTATTTTAAACGTGCTTTCAGACACGTTCAGGAGAACAAGACGTGGCCCGTATTGCAGGCGTCAATATACCGACCAACAAGCGCGTAATCATCGCGCTTCAATATATTCATGGCATCGGCGCGAAAAAGGCCGAGGAAATCGTGACCAAGGTGGGCATCGAAGACAGCCGCCGCGTCAACCAGCTCTCGGATGCCGAAGTGTTGCAGATTCGTGAAACCATCGACCGCGATTATCTGGTCGAGGGCGATCTGCGCCGCGAAGTGTCGATGAACATCAAGCGCCTGATGGATCTGGCCTGCTACCGCGGCCTGCGCCATCGTAAGGGGCTGCCTGTGCGCGGTCAGCGTACCCACACCAACGCGCGTACGCGCAAAGGCCCGGCGAAGCCTATCGCTGGCAAGAAGAAGTAATCGGGACTGACTTATGGCCAAAGAACCTTCACGCGTTAAAAAGCGCGAGCGCAAGAATATCACGTCGGGTGTTGCTCACGTGAATGCGTCCTTCAACAACACGATGATCACCATCACCGATGCGCAAGGGAATGCAATTTCCTGGTCGTCGGCAGGCCACATGGGCTTCAAGGGTTCGCGTAAATCGACCCCTTACGCCGCTCAGGTTGCTGCCGAAGATGCGGGCCGCAAGGCCATTGAGCATGGTGTGAAGACCCTCGAAGTCAGCGTTGCCGGCCCGGGTTCGGGTCGTGAATCGGCTCTGCGCGCCCTGCAAGCGGTAGGGTTCACCATCACCACCATCCGTGATGTGACCCCGATCCCGCACAACGGCTGCCGTCCGCCGAAGCGTCGTCGCGTTTAATTCTTTTTTCTACCCTTTTTACGTTGCCCTCTGAGTTAACCGGAGGGCAACCTTTATCGTCTGAGGGACGCAATGATCGAAAAAAACTGGCAACAGCTGATTCGTCCCGAGAAGCCACTGGTTGAAGCTGGTTCCGATGCCAGCCGCAAGATGCGTCTTGTGGCTGAGCCTCTGGAACGCGGCTTTGGTGTGACGCTCGGCAATGCTTTGAGACGCGTTCTGCTCTCCTCCCTGCAAGGGGCCGCCGTGACGGCGGTACAGATCGACGGCGTGGTTCACGAATTCTCCTCTATCGAGGGTGTGCGTGAAGACGTTGTGGATATCATTCTGAACATCAAGCAACTGGCGCTGCGTCTTCATTCCGAAGGCCCAAAGCGCATGGTGCTGCGCGCCTCAAGCGCCGGGCCGGTGACCGCCGGTCAGATCGACGTGCCTTCGGACATTGAAATTCTCAATCCCGATCATGTCATCTGCACGCTGGACGAGGGCGCCAATGTGCGTATCGAGTTCACCGTCCAGAGCGGCAAGGGCTATGTGCCGGCCGACCGTCTGCGTCCGGAAGATGCGCCCATCGGCCTGATCGCCGTGGATGCGCTCTATTCGCCGGTCAAGAAGGTCGCTTACCGCGTCGAGCCGACCCGTCAGGGCCAGTCGCTCGATTATGACAAGCTGATCCTCGATGTCGAAACCAATGCGGCGGTGACGCCTGTGGATGCCGTGGCCTATGCGGCGCGTATCCTTCAGGATCAGCTGCAAATCTTCATCACCTTTGAAGAGCCGAAGCCTGCCGTCGTCGAAGAAGGCAAGCCGGAACTGCCGTTCAATCCGGCGCTTCTCAAGAAGGTCGATGAGCTTGAGCTGTCGGTGCGTTCGGCAAACTGCCTGAAGAACGACAACATCGTCTATATCGGCGACCTGATCCAGAAGACCGAATCCGAAATGCTGCGTACGCCGAACTTCGGTCGTAAGTCGCTGAACGAGATCAAGGAAGTTCTGGCGTCGATGTCCCTGTCTCTGGGGATGGATGTGCCGAACTGGCCGCCTGAGAATGTTGAGGATCTGGCCAAGAAGTTCGAAGACCAGATCTAGGACAATCAACAAAAAGTCCTTCGGCTGTCGCCTCAGTGTACTTTTTGTTGCAGGAAATAAGATGAAAGCCAGGCGCGGGGCGGCCCGTGCCTGGCTTTCGCTTTTTATAGAAGCGCAATTTTGTGAAAATTGTGGTTTGTTTGGTGGGAAAGACCAAAACCTTGTCCCGCCAATTTCGGTCAGTCAGACCGACGTTTATGACGGGCAGTGACCATTCGGGTCTTTGCTTTTGCTCATAGGCTTGTTTTTGGGGTCACGCTGCGCCTGAGGGCGGGCGGGACTTTGGAGATTTATCATGCGTCACGGTAATGGACACCGTAAGCTCGGCCGTACCTCGGCTCACCGCACATCCATGTTCGCCAACCAGGCGGCTTCGCTTATCAAGCACGAACAGATCGTCACGACCCTGCCCAAGGCGAAGGAACTGCGTCCGTTCGTTGAAAAGCTGGTGACCCTGGCCAAGTCCGGCACCCTGCATGACCGTCGTATCGCCATTTCGCGCGTGCGTGACGTCAAGCAGGTCGGCAAGCTGTTCGACGTGCTGGCAGCCCGTTATGCTGACCGTAACGGCGGCTATATCCGCATCCTGAAGGCCGGTTTCCGTCATGGCGATAATGCGCCGGTGGCGATCATCGAATTCGTCGATCGTGACGAAAGCGCCAAGGGTCAGGATTCGGGGCCGGTTGAGGCCTTCACCGAAGCCGAAGACTAAGTATTTAAAGTCCCTGTGACTTTGGCAAAAGGCTCCCTTGCGGGAGCCTTTTGTGTTTTAGAGCGCTTTCCGAAAAGTGTGACGCACTTTTCGGATTCAAAAGCGCGTAACAACAAAAAAATGAGAGTGTTGTTCCGATTCAATATGAACGGAACAGGCGCCAGTGTCCTGAATCTGAAATTCGCATGTCCCTGATATAGGCCTCAGGGCGAATTTCAGATTCAACAGGACACTGGCAATCCATTGTATCTGGTATCGTTTTTGAATTTGAAGTTCGCTCGGCGTTTGATATCAAAATGAGGCGAACTGCAAATTCACGATACTGGTATCAGATACGGCCCATAGTCGTCGGGCCGTCATAGGCCGAGGAATGGATCGGCTGATTGTCGGGATCAAGGCCGGTCATTTGCCATGTCTGCGCCTGCGGGCTGTAGCGCACGGGGCAGGCATTGGGGCTTGAGTACATTTCCCCAAGATAGAGCTTGGCAATGGCGCGGAAGGGGATGCCGTGCGAAACGAACAGGCAGATATCACCGCCCGCACGATGAGCCTCAAGCGCCCCGGAGATGCGGGCAATGACCTGCGGCAGGGTTTCGGCATCGGCCGGATAGTGCTTGCCATCAAGATCGGCCTCAGGGTTCATATGCGCGGCCATGTCCGCACGGTGGCGGGCCACCTCCTCAAGCGTCAGGCCCTCGAACACGCCGAAACTGCGTTCAATGAGGCGGGCATCAGTTTCCACCGGCAGGCCGAGGGTTTCGGCCACAATCGTCGCCGTTTCATGGGCGCGCGACAGGGGGCTTGAGAGGATGCGGGTGATCGACTGGCCTTCGAGAAAGCGGGCGGCGGTGCGGGCCTGAAGCCTGCCGGTTTCATTCAGCGGGATGTCGGTCGATCCCTGAAGGCGCAGTTGCACATTCCAGTCGGTCTGACCATGACGCAGGACATAGAACATGGCTTATAACGCGGCGCGGATGCGTTCAGCCAGCGCCGTAAGCGCACCGATGTCGGCCATCTGGCCCGAAGCGTGCGGGGTTTCGCCGCGGCCTTCGTAGGCAGGAATGATATGGAAGTGGATATGGAACACCGTCTGACCGGCGGGGCCGCCGTTGAACTGGGCCAGGCGGATACCATCGGGGGTCAGGGCCTTTTCAACCGCTCTGGCGAGGGTCTGGGTTTTGACGATCAGGTTTTGCAGGGTCTCAGGCGGTATATCCAGCAGGTTGCGCGCCTCATGTTTGGGGATGACGAGGGTGTGGCCTTCGGATTGCGGAAACACGTCCATAAAGCTCAGGACCGTGTCGTCCTCATAGACCTTCACCGCCGGAATTTCGCCGCGCAGGATTTTGGCGAAAATGTTTTGCGGGTCATAGGTTCCGGTGAGGCTCATTATCCTGTCTCCGTGTGGATTCTGTATCCCGCCTGTTTTAAAGGACTATGATTGCAGGGCCAAGAGGACTAAAGAAACGCGATGAATAATTATCTTCTTGTCATGATAGGCGGGGCCTTCGGGTCTGCGGCCCGCTATGGCCTGACGCGGGTGCTGCCGCAGGCGTCATGGCCCTGGCCGACCTATGTGGCCAATGTGGCGGGCGGGCTTCTGATGGGGCTTCTGATGGGCTGGCTGATGACGCGCGGCGGCGATGCTGAGAAACTGCGTCTGCTGCTTGGGGTCGGGGTTCTGGGGGGCTTTACGACCTTTTCGACCTTTTCGCTTGAGGTCGTGACCATGCTGACGCGGCGTGACTATCTGCTGGCGGGGGCCTATATGTTATTGTCTGTCGCTCTGGCCGTCGTGGCGGTCATGATCGGTCTTAATCTGTTCAGGAGGCTCGGTCTGTGAGCAAGGAAGTCAAAACCCTGTATATCGGCGAAGGCGAGGACGGCACGCGCGTCGATCGCTTCTTCAGGCGCCGCTGGCCGCATATCAACCATGTGCAACTGAACAAGCTGCTGCGTTCCGGTCAGGTGCGCGTGGACGGCAGCCGCGTCAAGGCCGATACGCGCCTTGCGGCCGGTCAGACCGTGCGCGTGCCGCCCTTGCCCGATGCGCCGTCCGAGGATCAGCAAAAGCGCGAACGGGCGACCCTCAGCCCGCAGGAAATCCGCTACGCCAAGTCGCTGGTGCTGTATGAGGACGAGGACGTCATCGCCATCAACAAGCCTTCGGGGCTGGCGGTGCAGGGCGGCACCAAGACGAAGAACCACATCGACCGGCTTTTGTCGGCCTGGGGCGAGGGGCTGGAACGCCCGCGTCTGGTACACCGGCTTGACCGCGATACGTCAGGCGTTCTGCTTCTGGGGAAGTCTCCGGCGGCGGCGGCGCGGCTGGCGGGGGCCTTTGCCAAGCGCAAGGCCTATAAGACCTACTGGGCGCTGGTGGCCGGTACGCCTGACCCCAAGGAGGGGCTGATTGATGTGCCCCTGATCAAAAAGGGCTTCAATGACCGCGAAATCGTCCAGCCTGCCGATCCGAAGGAACCGGGGGCGGAGGTGGCGGAAACCGAATATGTCACCATATCCCGCGCCGCGCACCGGCTGGCGTGGATGGCCCTGAGGCCGCACACGGGACGTACGCACCAGCTCAGGGCGCATATGCAGGCCATTGGCCATTGCATCCTTGGCGATCCGAAATATTCCGACGAACTGAGCCGTCCGCTGTCCGAAGGGCTGGGGCTGCAACTGCATCACCGGCGCATCGAGCTGCCGCACCCGTCGCACGGGACGCTGATTGTCGAGGCACCGCTCGATCCGGTGATTGCTGCCGGTTTTGAGCGCTATGGCTTCGATGAACATGAGGCCTCGCCCGAACCGTTCCGCAAGGTGCAAAAGCATACACGGCGATAAGGGAATATGATGCGTCTGGCGGTTTTTGATGTGGACGGCACCCTGATCGACAGTCGGGCCTCCATTTTTCGTGCAGCGGTCGAGGCGGCGCAGCGCATCGGTATCGCGCCCCCGACCTATGACGAGGTGCGCGGCATTGTCGGCCTGTCGCTGTTCGAGGCTTTGCAGGCCATGCGGCCCGATCTCGATCCTGAAACCATTGCCGCCTATACGCGTGCGTTTCAGAACGCCTTTATCGAATTTCATGCCGACCCCGATTTCCGCGAAGACCTCTATGCCGGTGCGCAGGAAACGCTGATCCGGCTGAAGAACGACAACTGGCTGATCGGCATGGCCACGGGCAATTCGCGGCGCGGAGTGACGCGGATTCTGGCCCATTATGGCTGGGGCGATATTTTCGATGTCACCTTCTGCGCCGATGACGGCCCGTCCAAGCCGCACCCGCATATGCTGGAATGTAACATGAAGGCGCTGGGGGCCGGTGCCTATCAGACCCTGATGATCGGGGATGCGACCCATGACATCCGCATGGCGCGGGCCGCCGGAGTCTATGCCATCGGTGTGTCATGGGGCTTTCATACGGTGGCCGAGCTTGAGGGGGCGGGGGCGCATGACATCGTGCATGACTATGGGGCGCTGAACGGGGCGCTCGATCAGTTTTCTTCTGAAGTTCTGAAAGCAAGTTTTTGATATGGCAGACTATAAGGCCGAAGCGCCCTCGAAACGTGTCGATCAGATGGGCAACCGCCCCAAACGCTTCTGGAAAGAGGTGGCCTTTGCTGCGGTGAGCGGTGGCTTTGCCGTGTCGCTCGATAAGCGCGCGGTGAAAACGCCGAAGGGGGCGGTGCTGGCCCTGCCCAATCCGGCGGCAGCGGCGCTTGTGGCGCGGGAATGGGAAGCGGTTGAGGACTATGTGGACTATGCCGCCATGCCCCTGACGCGGCTGGGGTTTGCGGCGATCGATCATTTGCAGGCAGCCTCAGGCGCGGTGTCCGAGGCGCATAAATATGCCGAAACCGATCTGCTGGCCTATCCGTCCGACTATCCGCAGGCGCTGGTCGAGCGGGAACAGGCCGTCTGGTTGCCGGTGATTGACTGGCTGAAGGCGGAACTGGGGCTTGAGGTGGTGCAGAACCGTTCCATCGTGCATCAGGCGCAGCCGCCTGCCACGGTGGCGGGCATCGGGGCCTTGGTTGAAGCCGCCAGCCCCTGTGAGCGGGCGGGCCTGATGGCGGCGACCCCGCTTCTGGGGTCTGTTGTGCTGGCCATTGCCCTGTGGAAAGGACATCTGAGCGGTGAGGCGGCTTTTGAGGCCTCGCGCATCGGTGAGGCGTTTCAGGCGGAAACCTGGGGCGATGATGCCGAGGCCGCCCAGCGGGCCGACAGCCTCAGGGCTGAAGCGGTCAGCCTTGAGGCGTGGTTTAAGGCGCTGGCTTAACGTCTCTCCCCATAGGAGGAGACAGAAAGCGTTAAACAGCTACCTCATAGGCGGCTTCGGTCTGGGCGGCGATGTCTTCCAAAGTCACGTCGGGGGCCAGTTCGATCAGCCTGAGGCCTGAGCGATCCGGCTTGACCTCGAACACCCCAAGGGTGGTGATGATCAGGCTGACCACGCCCGTACCGGTCAGGGGCAGGTCGCATTGTTTCAGCACCTTGGATTCGCCGTGCTTGCTGGTGTGTTCCATGACGACGACGACGCGTTTGACGCCTGCCACCAGATCCATCGCCCCGCCCATGCCCTTGACGAGCTTGCCGGGGATCATCCAGTTGGCGATGTCGCCGTTTTCCGCCACTTCCATCGCCCCCAGAATGGTCAGGTCGATATGACCGCCGCGGATCATGGCAAAGGAGTCGGATGAGGAAAAATAGCTGGTTTCCGGCAGTTCGGTAATGGTCTGCTTACCGGCATTGATCAGGTCGGGATCGACCTCATCGTCATAGGGGAACGGCCCCATGCCGAGCATTCCGTTTTCCGACTGAAAGGTAACGGTCATGCCTTCGGGGATGTAGTTGGCCACAAGCGTCGGAATGCCAATCCCCAGATTGACGTAAAAGCCGTCCTGTAATTCCTTCGCGGCGCGTTGCGCAAGCTGATCGCGTGTCCATGCCATCAGGCACTCTCCCTTTGGCGCACGGTGCGCTGTTCGATACGTTTCTCGAATGTCGCCTTGATGATGCGATCGACATAGATGCCCGGCGTATGGATATGGTCGGGATCAAGCGAACCGGCGGGGACGATCTCCTCGACCTCGACGACGGTTACCTTCCCGGCTGTGGCCATGACCGGATTGAAGTTGCGCGCCGTCTTGCGGAAGATCAGATTGCCGCGTTCGTCGGCCTTCCATGCCCTGATGATCGACAGATCGGCCACCAGACCGGTTTCGAGAATATAGTCCCGATCGCCGAAGGTTCTGACGTCCTTGCCTTCGGCCACCAGTGTCCCGACGCCCGTGGCCGTATAGAAGGCGGGGATACCCGCTCCACCGGCGCGGATACGCTCGGCCAGCGTGCCCTGAGGGTTGAATTCAAGCTCAAGCTCGCCCGCCAGATATTGCCGCTCGAACTCCTTGTTCTCGCCGACATAGGAGGAGATCATTTTCCTGATCTGGCGGCTGTTGAGCAACTGCCCCAGACCGAAGCCATCGACACCGGCATTGTTGGAGATGACCGTCAGGCCCTTTACGCCGGAATCGCGTAGGGCGGCGATCAGGTTTTCCGGTATGCCGCACAGGCCGAAGCCGCCCGCCATAATCGTCATGTCATCGCGCAGAAGCCCGTTCAGGGCCTCAGGCGCGGAGTGGAATATCTTATCGGATTTTCCCATCAGGGCTGTCCTTCCGCAGGTCGTCATTTACCTGTGGTCAAGCCTAATGCGGCAACCGGAGCCTGTCATCCCCAAACATGATGCGCTGCAAAAATTTAACGCGCCAGCAGGGGTTTCAGAGAGGCCTCGGTATCGCGCAGGACGTCGGCCTCAAGCGGCACCTGCCGGGCGATCAACTGCTTTCCGGCCATGAAGTCGGCGGGGCGGTTGACCGATTCGACACAGACCAGATGCCGGTCACGGTTCAGATGAAACACGCTGAAGGCCTCGCTGTCGGGATCACCGCGCACGACCTGTTCGGCGTCCGTCTGGGTCAGACCGGCGATTTGCAGCTTATAGTCATACTGATCCGACCAGAACCACGGCACTTCGGGCGTCGGGGCCTTGTGGCCGGTAATGGCGGCGGCGGCCTGTTTGGCCTGTTCCAAAGCATTGGGCACGCTCTCAAGGCGGTAACGGCCTGCATACCACGGCTTGATTTCGCGTGAGGTGACATCGCCAATGGCAAAGACATTAGCCACTGAGGTACGGGCTTCATGATCGACGACGATACCGTTGTCGCAGGCAATCCCCGCCGCCTGCGCCAGATCGTCGGCAGGCAGGGCACCGATGCCGACCAGCAGGTGATCGAAAAGGTGTTCGGCTCCATCTTCAAGGACGACCACTTCCTTTTGGCCGACCGAGGCCAGACCGGCGACGCGGGCTTCGGTCTTTATTTCAATACCGGCATCCCTGTGGATGCGGGTAAAGGCGTTAGACAGATATGATGAGGCCACACGCGCCAGAATACGCGGTTCACGCTCAAAAAGCGTTACCTCGCAACCGAGTTTACGCGCCGAAGCGGCGACCTCAAGGCCGACATAGCCCGCACCGATCAGGCCGACATGCCGACCGGAGTGCAGCAGGGATTTGAAATCCTCGGCATGGGCCAGGGTGCGCAACAGGTAATGAGGTACGCGGTCGCTGCCCGGCACATTAAAGGGCCGTGCCTTTGAACCGGTGGCGATGATCAAGTGATCATAGCTGAGACGGCCATCGGGCAGGATGATGTCCTGCGTTTCGCTATTTATGGCCTCAACGGTCGTGGACAGGCGGATGTCTATGTTATGGGAATCATAAAAGGCCTGCGGCCTGAGTTGCAGGTCGTCCTCACCGGCCTCGCCCTTGAGCCAGGCCTTGGACAGGGGCGGGCGCTGATAGGGCAGGCTCGGTTCGGCCCCGATCAGGGTGATCGGCCCGTCATAGCCATATTGCCGCAGAAAGGCCGCTGCCGAGCCGCCCGCATGGCCGGCCCCGATGATGAGAACGCCGGACATGGTTACAGGTCTTTGGGGGCGGGCAGGCCGTATTGCAGGCAGGTGGCGTGCAGGGTGTTGTTCAGCAAACAGGCAATGGTCATAGGGCCAACGCCGCGCGGCACCGGTGTAATGGCCGTGGCGCGGTCTTTGGCGGCTTCGAAATCGACATCGCCGACGATTTTGGATTTACCGTCCACCTCGATGCGGTTGATGCCGACATCGATGACATAGGCCCCGTCCTTCACCCAGTCGCCCTGAATGAATTTCGCACGACCGACCGCCGCCACCAGAATATCGGCGCTGCGGCAGACCTCAGCCAGATTTTGCGTGCGCGAATGGGCGACGGTGACGGTGCAGTTTTCATTGAGCAGAAGCTGGGCCATCGGCTTGCCGACAATGTTCGATCGCCCGACGATGACGGCATTCAGGCCCGACAGGCTGCCGTTGCCGTGGGTTTTGACCGCGTCCTTCAGCAGCATCAGCGACCCCAGAGGCGTGCAGGGGACAATGGCATCCAGACCGACCGACAGCTTGCCGACATTCTGCACATGGAAGCCGTCCACGTCCTTTAACGGGTCAATGGCGTCAATGACCTTCAGCGCCGACATATGTTCCGGCAGGGGCAGTTGCACCAGTATGCCATTGACGGCCTTATCGGCATTGAGATCGGCCACCAGCTTCAGCAAATCCGCCTCTGAGGTCGTGGCCGGAAGGGTGATGGTGCGGCTTTCCATGCCGACCGCCCGGGTGGTTTCGCCCTTGTTCTTCACATAGATCTGGCTGGCCGGATCGTCGCCGACAATGACCACCACAAGGCACGGGATGAGGTTATGATCGCTTTTCAGGGCCGCGACCTGTGCGGTGATGCGTTCGCGCAGGCCTTTGGCATAGCCGAAACCGTCGATAATATGGCCGCGTGCGGAGGGGGTGGTTTCGGTCATGGCGGAACTCCTGAAAAGGTCGGCGAAACGAGGGTTCTCAATTGGCGCGTTTTGCGTCCAAAAGCAAGCGTTTCACCCCTGATGTTCGCGTGAAGCGTATCCGGTTATCAACTTTTGGTTGTTTATTAATTTATTCCCCTTGGGGTTGATCCTGGTGATACGATTCGGAGGGATGCGATGCGCGTTGCGATGGAGAGGTTTTCCCTGTTTTCCGACCTGCCCCCTGAGGCGCATCAGGCGCTGAGGGCTGTGGCACAGGAACGGATGTTCACCAAATCCGAGCATCTGTTTCATCGCGGCGAGCCTGTGGGCCATGTGTTCCTTATCGTATCGGGCGCGGTGCGCACCTATCGGGAAACGCCTGAGGGCAAGGTGGCGGGTCTGCACATGGCCATGTCGGGGCAGATGCTGGCCGATGCCGAATTTCTCAACAGTCTGGAACACTATACCGCATCGGGGCAGGCGATGGAACCGGCGCATGTGCTGGTGTTTCCGCGCCGCGACCTGAGGGTGGTGATGGCGGCGCATCCGGTCATTATGCTCAGTCTGCTGCGGCTGGTGACCTGTCAGATGCAGCAGATGCGCCGCGACAAGGAGCAACTTCTGACGCTCAAGGCCTATCAGCGGCTCGGCTGTTTTCTGATGCATGTCTGCGACGCGCATGAGGCCGAGGTCGGAGCCTTTCCGCTGATCTATACCAAGTCCACCCTGGCTTCGGGTCTGGGGATGGAGCCGGAAACCTTTTCACGCGCCCTGGGGCAACTGAAGGGGCTGGGGGTGAGCCTCAGGGGACGGGAAGCCGGTTTTGCCGACATGACGGCGATGGACGCCCATATCTGTCAGGCCTGTTCGCTCAGTGACGGGTGCGAGGTGCGTCAGAGGCTTCAGGCACAGGAAGCCTTGGGGGCGGCGGCCCCGTTGGACTTTGTGCGCCGGACGGGCTAAGAGCGACAGCGGGCGCGGGCTTGGCGTCCGTTTGAGTAGAGATTATGGATTTTCGCCAGATTTTCAGTGACCGCAAGGTCGTGTTTGCCTGCGCCACCCTGTGCTGTTTTTTGTGGGGCAGCGCCTATCCCGCCATCAAGATCGGCTATGAGCTTTTGTCGATAGAACGCAGCGATATTGCGTCTCAGATCGTCTTTGCCGGCTGGCGGTTCGTGTTTGCGGGGATCGTCCTGTTGCTGTTTGCCCGTTTTACCGGCCTCAGGCTGTTTGATTTTACACGGCGTCAGGCGGGTGAGGTGGCAATCCTCGGCCTGTGGCAGACGGCGCTGCAATATGTCTTCTTCTATGTCGGGGTGGCCCATGCGACGGGGGTGAAGGCCTCGATCATGAACGCGACGGGGGTGTTTTTCAGCGTTCTTCTGGCGCATTTTCTGTACAGAAATGACCGGTTGACCCCGCTCAAGGCGCTGGGGTGTCTGATCGGCTTTGCCGGTGTCATGGTCGTCAATTTCCGCCCCGGTGCCTTTGATCTCGACTTCAGCCTGCTGGGGGAGGGGTTTGTCGTCATTGCCGCCTTTGTACTGTCGGCGGCGGTGATCTATGGCAAGCGCCTGTCGCAGGGCATGAACGCCATCGTCATGACCGGCTGGCAGCTGGGCATCGGCGGGACGGCGCTGGTTGCGGTCGGCTATGTCAGCGGCGGGCAGATGGGGCCGGTCGGGCCTGAGGCGGTGGCCTTGCTGGCCTATATGGTGCTGTTGTCGTCGGTGGCCTTTGCCCTGTGGGGGATATTGATGAAGTTCAATCCTGTGGGGCTGGTGGCGACGTTCCAGTTCCTCATTCCCGTAGCCGGTGTGCTGCTGTCGGGCCTGTTTCTGGGTGAGACGATCTTTGAGGCCAGGAATCTTGTGGCGCTGGTGCTTGTTTGTGCCGGTATTTGGATGGTGACGCGCATGGTGCGGGCGCGGGCCTGACCGGCTTTTGCGGTCTGGCGCGGCTGATCGTGCCTATGCCGTGGAATCAGGCAAGCGCCAATCGACAGGGCTAAGGCCCTTGCCGCTCAGGAAGTCATTGGTTTTCGAGAAGTGCCGACAGCCTATAAACCCGTTATGCGCCGACAGGGGCGACGGGTGCGCGGCCTTCAGCACCAGATGGCGGCTCTGATCGACAAAGGCCGCTTTTTTCTGGGCATAACTGCCCCACAGCAGAAAGACCACCGGCGTCTCGCGTTCATTGACCCGCGCAATCACAGCGTCGGTGAATTTTTCCCAGCCGCGGCCCTGATGGGAAGCCGCCTTGCCCGCCTCGACCGTCAGGACGCTGTTGAGCATCAGCACCCCCTGTCTGGCCCAGTGTTCCAGAAACCCGTGCCGCGCCGGTTCGATCCCCAGATCGGCCTTCAGTTCCTTATAGATGTTGACCAGAGACGGTGGAATCCGCACACCGGGGCGCACGCTGAAACACAGGCCATGCGCCTGCCCCGGCCCGTGATAGGGATCCTGTCCCAGTATCACCACCTTCACCTCGGGCAGGGGCGTCAGATTGAGCGCGTGGAAATATTCATTTCCCCTGGGATAGATGACCTTTCCCGCAGACTTTTCCGCCTGTATAAAGGCCTTGAGACTGGCCATATAGGGGGCGACAAATTCCGCCGCCAGCGCCGTTTTCCAACTGTCTTCAAGGGCGATTTTCGCGTCCGTCATCTTCCTGTTCCTGACACCAAAGGAAGACGCATAAGGAAATGACTCCGCCCCAAGGTCAAGGCCTTACGCCCCATAGGCTGCCTATTGAATCCTTACACACAACGGGTTTTGTTCCGACCTGCGTTTGACAGCACATTGATACCCGTTTGCAAACCTGCCATGTTCAGGCATTGATTTGCCTATTTCATAAGGAAACCGCTCATGCGTCATATTCTTCCGCTCATTGCGCTCACCGGTCTGGTCGCCGCTGTTCCGGCCCTGGCTCAGGATGCCGGCACCCTCAGGGGGAATGATGGCGCAACCCTCGGCACGGTCATGGCCAAAGCCGCCCCCAGGGGCGTTCTGCTGCGCGTAGAGGTAAAGGGCCTGACCCCCGGCTGGCACGGTATCCACTTCCATGCCAAGGGCGATTGCAGCGATGAAAAATTCCTCAATTCCGGCGCCCATGTTCATGCCCACGACATCGAACAGGCAACGCACGGCCTGCTGAACCCTGAGGCCAATGATTCCGGCGACCTGCCCAATATCTATGTCCATGCCGACGGTACGGCGCAGGCAGAGCTGTTCTCGCCGTTCGTCACCTATGAAGCGGTCGATGGCGATGCCCGTCCGGCCCTGAAAGACGCCGATGGCTCGGCCCTTGTCATCCACGCCAGCCCTGACGATTATACCACTCAGCCCATCGGCGGGGCGGGGGCGCGCGTGGCCTGTGCGATTATCCCGTAAAGCAGATTTCCTGCCCCCTTGTGTGGTGTAAAAATCACACCATATCGGTGTCAGAGGCGGTCGCTTAAAGTGAAAAGGGCCGCCTCATATTCCTTCCGCCGACATGGGGAGCCATCTTATGAATCCTGAAAAATATACTGAAAAGACACAAAAAACCATCCAGAGCGCTCAGGCGATTGCCCAAAGCCGCAATCACCAGTACCTGACGCCGCTGCATCTTCTGAAAGCCCTGACCGAAGACCGCGATTCCATTGCCCGCCACCTGATCGAACGGGCGGGCGGACGCGCCGACGCCTTCATCGGTGCCGTCGATACGGCGCTAGGCAAACTGCCGTCCGTGCAGGGCGAAGGCCAGCAGCTTTATATGCACAATGATACCGCCCGCCTGTTTACCGAGGCGGAAAACGAAGCCAATAAGCATGGCGACGCCTTTGTCACCGCTGACCGCCTGCTGGTGGCGGCGCTCAATAATACCGAAGGGGCCAATCTTCTGAAGGCTGCCGGTATCTCACTGGGCAAGCTGAAAGAGGCTCAAACCGAATTTCGCAAGGGCAAACCGGCCAATTCCTCCAATGCCGAAGCCGGTTTCGACGCCCTGAACAAATATGCCCGCGACCTGACGCAGGACGCGCTGGACGGCAAGATCGACCCTGTGATCGGCCGTGACGAGGAAATCCGCCGCACGATTCAGGTTCTGGCGCGCCGCACCAAGAATAACCCTGTCCTGATCGGTGAACCGGGCGTGGGTAAGACCGCCATTGTCGAAGGTCTGGCCCAGCGCATTATCAATGGCGACGTGCCGGAATCCCTCAAGGAAAAGAAGCTGTGGTCGCTCGATATGGGCGCGCTGATCGCCGGTGCCAAATATCGCGGCGAGTTCGAGGAGCGCCTGAAGGCTGTCCTGACCGAAGTGACCCAGGCCGAAGGCCAGATCGTCCTGTTCATCGACGAGATGCACACCCTTGTCGGTGCCGGTAAATCAGACGGGGCGATGGATGCCTCGAACCTTCTGAAACCGGCTCTGGCGCGCGGGGAACTGCACTGCGTCGGGGCGACGACGCTCGATGAATATCAGAAGCACGTCGAAAAAGATCCGGCCCTCGCCCGTCGTTTTCAGCCGGTTTTCGTGCAGGAACCGACGGTTGAGGACACCATCTCGATCTTGCGCGGCCTCAAGGAAAAGTACGAACTGCACCACGGCGTACGCATTTCCGACAGCGCCATCGTCTCGGCGGCCACCCTGTCCAACCGCTATATTGCCGACCGTTTTCTGCCCGATAAGGCCATCGATCTGATCGACGAAGCGGCGTCACGCGTGCGCATGGCGGTCGATTCCAAGCCCGAAGAACTGGACGAACTCGATCGCCGCATCGTCCAGCTCAAGATTGAGCGCGAAGCCCTGCAAAAGGAAGACGACGCCGGTTCAAAAACGCGCCTTGAAAAGCTGAATGCCGAACTGGCCGAGCTTGAGGAAAATTCTGCGGGCCTGACCCTGAAATGGAAGGCGGAAAAGGACAAGGTCGGGGCCGCCTCACGCGCCCGCGAAGCCCTTGACCGTGCGCGCAACGAACTGACGGTAGCACAACGCAACGGCGACCTGCAAAAGGCCTCGGAAATCCTCTACGGCCAGATTCCGCAACTGGAAAAGCAGCTCGAAGCCGCCGATCAGGCCTCGCATGAAGCCCCCCTGACACCCGAAGTGGTCGATGCCTCGCAAATCGCACAGGTCGTCTCACGCTGGACAGGGATTCCGGTCGATAAGATGCTTGAGGGCGAACGCGAGAAACTCCTGAAGATGGAGGATGAACTGCGCAAGCGCGTCGTCGGTCAGGAAGAAGCCCTTGTGGCCGTGTCCGATGCCGTGCGCCGTGCGCGTGCGGGCCTCAAGGACCCCAACCGCCCGATTGGCTCCTTCCTGTTTCTGGGGCCGACCGGTGTGGGTAAGACCGAACTGAACAAGGCACTGGCCGAGTTTCTGTTTGACGACGAAGCCGCCATTACCCGGCTGGATATGTCCGAATATATGGAAAAACACGCCGTATCCCGCATGATCGGCGCGCCACCGGGCTATGTCGGCTATGACGAGGGCGGTGCCCTGACCGAAGCCGTGCGCCGCCGTCCCTATCAGGTGGTGCTGTTCGACGAGGTGGAAAAGGCCCATCCCGATGTGTTCAACATCCTGCTTCAGGTTCTCGATGACGGACGGCTTACGGATGGACAGGGCCGCGTGGTCGATTTCCGCAACACATTGATCGTCATGACCTCGAACCTTGGGTCAGACATCCTTGTAAACATGGAAGACGGCACCGACATCGAGGTTGTCCGTCCGCTGGTCATGGAGGTCGTGCGCCGTCATTTCCGGCCGGAATTCCTTAACCGGATCGACGAAACCATCCTGTTCCACCGCCTTGGCCGTGACAACATGAATGACATCGTGCGCATTCAGCTCAAGGGTCTGGAAAAGCGTCTGGCCGATCGGGAAATGACCCTGTCGATCACTGACGCCGCCCTCAGCCATCTGGCCGACAAGGGCTATGATCCGGCCTATGGTGCCCGTCCGCTCAAGCGTGTCATTCAGAAGGAACTGGTCGATAATATCGCCAGACGCATCCTGAACGGCGATTTCAGCGACGGCGACGTCCTGAGCGTCGGTTTCGACGGCGAAGGCCTGACGATTAACAAGCCGACGGTAAACTAAGCAGGGCCTCAGGCCCTGCACCCCTTCGCCCCGAGGTATGTGACCCCGTCCATGCCGCCCTCTGGCCTGTCAGGCTCCGACTCTTTTGAAAAAGTCTCCAGACGTTTGGCGTCTTTCGGCTTGCGGCGGGCGGCGGGCGCTTATAGCCTTGAGGGATACAGGAAAGAGTAGCCGTCCCATGACTGACGACGATGATGATGACGATATCCCCCTGCCGCCTGAACCCTATAGCTGTATCTTCTGTTCCGAGCCGATCGAGAATGAACAGGCGGCGGTGGCGCTGACGGCGACGTGGATGCCGCACTGGCGGGCCGGACGGTTTTCGCCTCTGGCGCAGGATTTCTGGGCCCATTCGGTCTGTTTGCAGAAAAAATGGAAAGGGGTATGGCCGTGGGAGGAACAGGTGCTGTTCGGGGCCGAAAGGGGCGATGAACTGGATTATGTCGAGACGCTTTCCCTGAGCGTAGTCCGTCCCGAAGACCGCGAAAGCATCGAGGACATGCTGGCCCTGGCCTTTGAGGAAGGTCTGAGCCATGCCTATGGCTCGGATCTGATCGACCGCATCATGCCGTTTCTGTCGCAGATCGAGCCGTCGCTTCTGACGAGCGGCACCTATTATGTGCTGGCGGATATGGACGGCGAGATTGCGGCCTGTGGCGGCTATAGTTTTGCCGCCCCCGGCGCAGGCGCCGGTGAGCCGGTGGCGGGCGTGGCGCATATCCGCACCTTTGCCACCCATCCCGATTTTTCCGGCTACGGGCTGGGGCGGCGGCTGTTTGATCATTGCCTCAAGGAGGCGTGGGCCGCCGGTGTGCGGGAGTTTGTCTGCTATTCGGGACTTAATGCCGAAGGGTTTTATCAGTCTCTGGGCTTCCGGTGTGAAAGTCCGGTGGAAATCCATGTCGGTAAGCCGGTAAGCGGTGGCGGGGCGGCAGAGGTCTGTGTCATGCCGGCGGTGATGATGCGTTATCATCTGGCCGATCACGCCGGTTTCAGGCCGGTTTCCGAAAGCGGCGCGTAACGAAAGGATTGCCTCAGGGCATATTAGACGGTAGTTTCCTGAACGGAGCCGCGTAAGGCTTCGGCCCGGATTTTTCCTTCCATGTTACTTTTTGCCTGTGCTGTTGTGCTGCTGCTGGTGGTGCTGAACGGCATTTTTTCCATGTCCGAACTGGCGGTGGTATCGTCGCGGCGGCCCAAGTTGCAGAGCCGTGCCGAAAAAGGGGACAAGGGGGCGGCGCAGGCCCTGAAACTGGCCAATGAGCCGACGCGGTTTCTGTCGGCGGTGCAGGTGGGGATTACGCTGATCGGGATTCTGGCCGGTGCCTACGGGCAGGCGAGCATTGCCGGTGAGCTTGATCATATCATTGCAGCGCATGTGCCGATGCTGGCGGCCTATTCGCAGGGCATATCTACGGGCGTGGTCGTGGTGCTGATCACCTATCTGTCGCTGATTATCGGTGAACTGGTGCCCAAGCGTCTGGCGCTGATGTTTCCTGAAACCATTGCTGGTACGGTGTCACGGCCCTTGTCGTTCATGGCTCTGGCCATGGGGCCGTTTGTGACGCTGCTGACCTCATCGACGACCCTTGTGCTGAAACTTCTGGGGATTCGCGATGGCAAGGGCGAAAGCATCACCAAGGAAGAGGTCGAAAGCGCATTGGCCGAAGGGATGGGCGCAGGCCTGATCGAACCGGAAGAACAGGCGATGATGACCGAGGTGATGCGCCTTGGGGATCGTCCGGTGCGGGTGGCGATGACGCCGCGCCCCGAAGTGTACTGGATATCACTTGAGGACGAAAAAGAGGCACTGGCGCAGGATATCCGCAACTGTCCCTATTCGCGCATCGTCGTGGCGCGCGGGCAGGATATGGAAGACCCGATCGGCATTTTGCATAAACGCGATGTCGCCGATGTGCTTTTGAGTGGCGAGGCGCTCAATCTTGAGGCGCTGGTGGTTGAGCCAATCTATATTCCCGATACGACCTCGCTGCTCAAGGCGCTGGAAATGTTCAAGACGTCGAAGCTGCATATCGCCTTTGTCGTCAATGAGTTCGGCACCATTGAAGGCGTGCTGACCCCGACCGATCTGCTGGAAATGATCGCTGGTGACTTCAATGAAGAACATGATGATGCCGCGCCGATGATCCTGCAACGCGAGGATGGCTCCTATCTGGTGGACGGGCGGGCTGATCTGTTTGAGCTGGCGGAGACGCTCGATGAGGATTTTGCGCCGGGGTCAGGCTATCACACGGCGGCGGGCCTTGTGCTGCACCGGCTGGAGCGCTTCCCCAAGGAGGGCGAGCAGATGCGTATCGGCCGCTATCGCGTCGAGGTCATCGATATGGATGAGCGGCGCATCGACAAACTCCTGTTCCAGCTGGCCCCCAAGGGAAAGCCGCGCGATCCTGCCCGCGAAGCCTGAGGGATAGAGTCCACGGCGACCTTTACAGTTTCGGGTAATCGGCGTCGGTTTTGGCGGGTTTACTCTTGGTGCCCATACGTTCAAGCACCCCCAGCAGCAGGGCCGAAAAGACGAAGGCCATATGCATGATCACCACCCACATCAGGGTCGTGGCGGCATATTGCTCGATGTTGAGAAAGACCTGAAGCATGTGGATGGAGGAAATGGCGACAATGCTGGAGGCAACCTTGATCTTCAGCGAACCGGCATCCAGCTTGCCGATGAAGCTGACATCGCCCTTGCCTTGTTCTTCGTCAAAGCGGGACACAAAGTTCTCATAGCCTGAGATCATCACCATGACGATCAGTGAGGCCACCAGTGCCGCGTCGATCAGGCCGAGCATGGCCAGTATCATCTGGTTTTCACCATAGTCGAGGACATGCTGGGCGACCTTCCAGAATTTCAGGGCAAAGGATACGGCATAGACCGCCAGAGCCGCCGCCAGTCCCAGATAAAAGGCCACCAGTATCCAGCGGCTTGACAGGATGACACGTTCAACCAGACGTTCCAGTGCGGGCATGGGGGGAAGAGACTCCGTATAGGGTGAGAACTGTTCTTATGTAGAGGGCCCTGGCGACTCTGTGAAGCGGTTTCAGTTTAAAAAATACCTTCCCCGATGAACGGGGAAGGCTGTTGAGATCAGTCAAAGGGGAAGGGGCTTACCCGTGGCGCACCTGATCGACGAAGGCCTGCACCTGAGATTTCAGGACTTCGGACTGCCGCACCAGCTGATCTGCCGTGGTCAGGCTGCGTGAGGAGGCCTCACCCGTTTCCTGTGTCGCGCTGGCCAGTCCGTGGATGTGGCGCGCCACCTCATCCGTGCCTTGTGAGGCTTCATGCACATTGCGGGCAATGTCGTCGGTCGCCGCCCCCTGCTGGGTCATGGCTGCCGAAATGGCCAGGGAGAACTGGCTCATCTCATGGATGATGTCGCGGATCGAGGCAATGGCCTCGACCGTGCCGCCGGTTGCCGACTGAATGGCGGTGATCTGTTCGCCGATCTCCTCGGTCGCCTTGGCCGTCTGGTTGGCCAGAGACTTGACCTCGGTGGCGACGACGGCAAAGCCCTTACCCGCATCACCGGCACGCGCCGCTTCGATGGTGGCATTGAGCGCCAGAAGATTGGTCTGCTGGGCGATGGCCTGAATGAGGGTGACGACCTCGCCGACCTTGCTGGCGGCGGCCTCAAGCTCACGGATGCGGTCATCGGAACGGTTGGCTTCCTCGACCGCGCGGCGGGCGATGGTCGATGAGGCCTCGGCCTTCGAGGTGATCTCGTTGATCGAGCTGGTCAGTTCTTCGGACGCGGCGGCGACGGTACGCACATTATTGGCCGCCTGTTCGGTGGCCGAGGCGATGGTCGTGGTCTGACCGGAGGCATTGGCGGCGATCATGCTCAGGGCCTCGGCGGAGTTGCGCATCTCGATCGAGGCCGTGGCCACCTGTCCGACAATGCCGCTGACATTATGTTCAAACTCGTTGGCCAGTTGCTGCATGGTTGCCTTGCGGGCCTCGGCCTCCTGCACTTCGCGGGCATGGGCGGCTTCGGCATCAGCGGTGGCGCGTTCACGCAGGCTGTCACGGAAGCGCAGGACGGCCTTGCCGATCTGGCCGATTTCGTCGAGGCGGCGGGCTTCGGGCACCTCGGCATTGTGGTCGCCGGAGGCCATGCGCTCAAGTGTACGCCCAAGCCCCTTCAGCGGCGTCCCGACCATCTGGCGCAACATGAAAAACAGGATCAGCACGGCCGCACCGATACTGACCACAGACAGGATGAGCAGAATGGTATTGTTCTTGTTGACCTCGGCATTGAGGGTGGCCACCGGCACAGCCACGACGACGGCCCACATTTCCTTCGTCTTGCCAGCGGCCACCGGCAGGGCCAGATAGCGCCAGTTGCCGCCCGAAGCCTTCGCGTCGGTCGTCGCCATCTTGCCGGTGTTAATGGCCTGAGCCGCCACCTGAGCCGAGGCCGGATCCTTGTCTTTCAGCGGCTTGCCGATAACGCCTGCCTCAGGATAGCTGACGGCAATGCCCGACGTGCTGACGACCGTGACAAAGCCGGTGCCGAACGGCTTTTGCGCGGCAATTTCGGTATTGAGCGCATCAAGGGAGATATCAACCCCGCCGCTGCCGTAATATTTCCCGTCCACCTCGATCGGTGCGCCAAAGGTCATCATCAGCATGTCCTTGCCACCAACGTGATAGCTGTAAGGCTCAATGGCGATCATGCGCTTGTTCTGCTTCGGCAGGACATAGTAGGCCGCCTCATCATAGCCTTCGAGCGCATCGCGCGTGATATTGCCTGTGGCGCGGTTCCAGTAGGGAATGAAACGCCCCGATCCGTCATAGCCGGCGGCACCGGCATAGGCGGCATCCTGACCGTCCAGCGCCTCAGGTTCCCAGCCTGACCAGAGGCCCAGAACTTCGGGATTGGCGATAAGGCTGGCACGCAGGGTCTGGTCATACAGACTGCGGTCAGTGACCCCGTGTGCGCGCATGGCCGCCAGTGTGGTGACAGCCTCATGCGCCGTCTGCGCCGCCAGATCAAGGCGTTCGCGTACCCGCGCGGCCTGATTCTGGGCGGTCTGAAGCTGGATTTCCGTATTCTGTCGCCCGAAGGCTTCGGAAGTTTGTCGTGAAATCAGAAATGTACTCAGGCCAAAAGCCACAGCGACGGTAATGGCACCAACAGCGGCAATTTTAAGCGAAAGCGAACGCGATAACATGGATATACCCCCGGGATACACAGCCCTGCCCCGGAGTATGTCGGCGATTTGATTACCCGACTATTAAGATAACATATGTCATTAATCGTCTGGCGGGGTGCGGCACATATGCAGACGAACATTCTCAGGCCCCTGAGATTGTTGACAGAATGAGCGCGAAAGGTATCGTCCCTATAAACGAATCCGGTAATTTTTTTACCGTTATGTTTTCGTTTCCATGCACATATGGAGCGATATTCGTTTCTATTTTTGAAAAAATATAAAAATTATAGAGACGGAATCGGGGGAGCAGCTACGTGTATGCCTCTGGTCAGACCACATAACAGAACCGACGTCCGAAGTCTGTTGCGGCGCAGCCGCAAAGATTTCAGGAAGCGTCCAGAGGGAATATCTAATGCCATCGTTCAAATCCGGTCTTTTTCTCGGCTGTGCCCTGTTCGCGCTTGCGGCCCAACCGGCGCTTGCCCATCGTGCTTCTACGGTCGTCACCTCGGCCCGTCAGAGTTTCAGCTTCGATCAGGGCTGGAAAATGAAAGTGGGGGACGATCCCCGCGCCTCAGCCACACAGTTTGACGACGCCGACTGGAAAGCGGTCACTCTGCCCAATGCCTTCAACGAAGACGAAGCCTTTGCCCGCGACATCCATAAACATTCCGACGGCATTATCTGGTATCGCAAGCATTTCAAACTTCCGGCCAGACTTCCGACCGGCGCGAAGCCTGAGCATGTCTTTATCGAATTTGAAGGCGTGCGTCAGGCTGCCGAAGTCTGGGTCAATGGTCAGGCCATCGGTCTGAACGAAAACGGGGTCGCCGGTTTCGGATTTGACATTACCAAGGCCCTGATCGCAGGCGATAATGTCATTTCGGTGCGTGTGGACAGTGACTGGGGCTATCGCCAGCGCGCCACCGGCACGCGCTACCAATGGAGCGACAGTAATTTCCACGCCAATTATGGCGGCATTCAGAAACCGGCCCTGCTGCACCTGACTGGCGGCGTTTATCAGACCCTGCCCCTGTGGTCGTCGCTGAATACGACCGGCGTTTACATCTATGGCAAGGACTATGACATTGCTGGTAAACGCGTGACCGTACATGCGGAATCGGAGGTGCGTAACGATACGGCTGCCGCCCGTACCCTGACCTATGGCGTGCAGGTGCGCGACCTGAATGGCACGCTGGTGGCGCGCTTTACCGGCACACCGGCCACAATAGCCGCAGGCGATACCGCCACCCTGAGTGCCGAATCCCGACTTGGGGATATGAATTTCTGGTCGTGGGGCTATGGCTATCTCTATACGGTGACCACGACCTTGAGCGAAAACGGCAAGGTTATCGATGCCGTCGATACACGCACCGGCTTCCGCTCGACGGATTTCAGCAAGGGGCGAGTGACCCTGAACGGGCGGGTGATGCAGATGAAGGGTTTTGCCCAGCGCTCGACCAACGAATGGCCGGCGGTCGGTGTTTCGGTGCCGCCGTGGATGAGCGACCTGAGCAATGGCCTGATGGTCGAAAGCGGTGGCAATCTGGTGCGCTGGATGCACGTCACCCCGTCAAAACAGGATATTCGCTCGGCTGACCGTCTGGGGCTGATCCAGTCTATGCCTGCGGGTGATTCCGAAGGCGACCCTCAGGATGCACGCTTTGACCTGCGGGTCGAACTGATGCGTGATTCCATCATCTATAATCGCAATAATCCGTCGATCCTGTTCTATGAAGGCGGCAATCGCGGCATTACCGAAAACCATATGGCGCGCCTCAAGGCGGTGCGTGACCAATATGACCCGCACGGCGGTCGTGCCATTGGCGCCCGTGAAATGATGGGGTCGGACATTGCCGAATATGGCGGGGAAATGCTGTATATCAACAAGAGCGGTCACAGGCCGATGTGGGCGATGGAATATCAGCGCGATGAAGCCGCCCGTGCCTATCAGGATGAATTTACCCCGCCCTATCACAAGGACGGGGGCGGCTATAACCACACGGGCGAGGCCTTTGCTGTGGAATCGGTCAAACGTTGGTGGGACTATTACAAATTCCGTCCCGGCTCCGGTGATCGCGTCAGCATGGGTGGCGTCAAGATCATGCTGTCCGACGCCAATTCCTTTGTGCGCGGCGACAATAATTACCGCCGTTCCGGTGATACGGACGCGATGCGTCTGCCCAAGGACAGCCTGTGGGTACACAAGGTGATGTGGGACGGCTGGGTCAATGCCGAAGGTCGCCATACCTATGTCATCGGCCACTGGAACTACGCCCCCGGCACTACCAAGGACGTCTATGTCGTTTCCGATGGCGATCAGGTCGAACTGTTCCTCAATGGCCGCAGCCTCGGCCAGGGAGAGCGCTCGGACGGCTTCCTGTTTACCTTCAGAAATGTCGCCTGGCAGGCTGGTGACCTGCGGGCAGTGACGACCTATGCCGATGGCCGGACCTCGGAAGATGTGCGCAAAACCACCGGTGAACCGGTGGCTATCCGGCTGACGCCGATGATGGGGCCGCGCGGCTTTGTCGCGGATGGTATGGACGCCCTGCTGGTTGATGTCGAGGTGGTCGATAAGGACGGCCAGCGCGTGCCAACAGCCTTCAACAAGATCAGCTTCACACTGGACGGGGCCGCTGAATGGAAAGGCGGTATCGCTCAGGACGAAACCGCCCCGGACAAGAAGACATCGACCAACTACATTCTGTCGCATGACCTGCCAGTCGAGTTAGGGGTCAATCGTGTCCTGATGCGCGCTACGACCGAGGCCGGTCAGGTCAGACTGACCGCCAGCGCCGAGGGCCTGAAACCGGCGACCCTGACCACCCGGACGCGGCCGGTGAAGGTGAAGGACGGGCTGTCCGAGGTTTTTGCCGAGGACTATCAGCCGGTGAGCCTGTCACGCGGCCCGACACCGCTTACGCCGTCCTATACGGACTGGCAACGCAGCGTCACCGTGGCAGCCATTACCGCCGGTTCCAATCAGGCCGATGCCGCCCAAAGCCGTGACGACAACGAAGGCACGGCCTGGAATTCGGATGGCGCCGAAGGTCAGGCATGGATCGAATATGATCTGGGGACACCGCAGCCCCTGTCGCTGATTTCGATGCGCCTGACCGGCTGGCGCGTGCGCAGCTATCCGATCCGCATCACGGTCGATGGCCGGACGGTGTTTGAAGGCGAAGCACCCAAGACGCTGGGCTATGCCGATATCAGCTTCCCCGCAGTTACCGCACAAAAGGTGCGTATCGAGCTGACGGGGCCGACGGCGGACAAGGATGCTTTCGGCAATATCATCGAGGTGACGACCGACCGCGAAGGGGCCTCCACCGGCGCGGAAAAGGTCAGGACTGGTCACATCCTGAGCATTGTCGAAGCCGACCTGATCGGGCCGCTCATACCGTAAAGAAAAAAGCCAATGGCAAAAAGGGACGAAAAAATGAAACAGCTATTGATAGCGGTAACGGGTCTGGCGTGCCTGCTGCCCCTGCCCGCCGCCGCACAACCGGCCCCTGACAAGGCACCTGAGATGCCCGCCGGTATCTGGGTATCGGATCAGGGGGATGGCACCTATATCAATCCGGTACTCAACGGCGATTTTTCCGATCCCGATGCGGTGCGTGTGGGGGATGACTATTACCTGACGGCCTCCAGTTTCACCAATGTCCCCGGCCTGCCGATCCTGCATTCAAAGGATCTCGTCAACTGGCAACTGATCGGCTATGCTCTCGACCGCCTTGTGCCTGAGGCCCACTATAGCGCCCCGCGTCACGGCGGGGCGGTCATGGCGCCGTCGATCCGCTATCATCAGGGCCGTTTCTATATCTATTATCCCGACCCCGATTTCGGCATCTATATGGTCAGTGCCGAAAATCCGGCAGGGCCGTGGAGTGCGCCGGTTCTGGTTGACCGCTCGAAAGGGCCGATCGATCCGGCACCGTTCTGGGATGAGGACGGTAAGGCCTGGCTTGTCCATGCCGGTGCCGGTTCACGCGGTGGCAAGACCAATGCCGTCATCCTGAAACGCCTGAGCGATGACGGGACGCGCACCCTTGATGAAGGCACGGTGATCATCGACGGGCGCAAGCTGCCGCCGGTCAGGACATCGAACGGCACGATTCCGTGGACGACGATCGAAGGCCCGAAACTGTATAAACGCGATGGCTGGTACTATGTCTTTGCACCGGCAGGCGGCGTCAAGGAAGGCTGGCAAGGAGTGTTCCGTTCACGGCATATCGAAGGCCCCTATGAGGCGCGCAATGTGATGGATCAGGGTCAGACCCCCATCAGCGGCCCGCATCAGGGGGCCTGGGTCGATACTTCCGGTGGCGAAGACTGGTTCCTGCACTTTTCCGACAGCGATGCCTATGGTCGCCGCGTCTATCTGCAACCGATGGTCTGGGGCAAGGATGGCTGGCCGCTGATCGGTGAGCGTCAGAAGGGGGAAGCCTTCGGGCAGCCGGTCACGCAGTTCAAAAAACCGCATCTGCCGCCACAAGCCCCCGAAGCGCCCGTCACGAATGATGAATTTGACAAGGGATTCAATCTGGCCTGGCAATGGTCGGCCAATCCGGCCGAGGACTGGTATGATCCGGCCGTCACCGATCGCCTGCGCCTGAAGGCCATATCCTCCTCGGTCAATCTGTGGGAAGCGGGCCATCTGCTGACGCAGAAACTGCCGGGCATGACCTTTACGGCGACGACACAGATAGATTTTGCCCCTAAGGCCGTGGGTGAGCGCGCCGGTCTGATCATCCTTGGGATGGACTATGGCTGGATCGGTCTTGAACAGACGCCGGACGGGCCGCGTCTGGTGCAGGTGACGCGCCTCAATGCCGATCTGGGCGGCAAGCGGCGGGTCAATAGCTCCGAAACCGTGCTGACGGCACCGGTAAGCCTCAGCGGGCCGGTCTATCTGCGCGCCCATGTCACGCCGGTCACGGTCAATCATGCCGCGCCGAACAAGGCGGTTTACTGGTCGTCCATCCTCCGTTCGACACAGGCGCATGTCACCTTCAGCTATAGCCTCGACGGCCAGACCTTCACCCCGCTTGGAGACGGCTTTACCGCCGTTCAGGGGCGCTGGGTCGGTGCCCAGATCGGCCTGTTCGCCCAGTCCCCGACCGAAACGCCAGCCTTTACCGCCACCCGCGTCGGCCATGCCGATTTCGACTATTTCCGTATCACCCCCTAAGCCCCTTCCCTAAAGCCTTGCGCTCCTGTAGAGCCTGCGCGTTACCAACACACGCATCTCTTCCAGAGCGTGATCCGTTCATAATGAATCGGAACAACGCTCTCATTTTTGTTCATACGCGCTTTTTTATCCGAAAAGGGCGGCACACTTTTCGGAAAGCGCTCCAAGGCCCACATGATCCGTCTCGATAATATCAGCAAGCAGAACGGTCACCAGATTCTGTTCATTGACGCCTCTATGGGCCTGCAAAAAGGGGAAAAGGTCGGGCTGGTCGGGCCGAACGGTGCGGGTAAGACGACGCTGTTCCGTATGATCACCGCTCAGGAACAGCCCGACGACGGACAGGTCGCTATCGATCCGGGCATGACCATCGGCTATTTCAGTCAGGAGGTCGGTGAAATGTCCGGCCAGAGCGCGGTAGCCGCCGTGATGGACGGGGTCGGGCCGATCAGCGCGCTGGTCAGCGAAATGAGCGCCCTCGAAGCGGCAATGGTCGATCCTGATCAGGCCGATGAGATGGACGCAATCATCGAACGCTATGGCGAGGTGCAGGAAAAGTTCGAGGAGCTGGACGGCTATGCCCTTGAGGCCCGCGCGCGTGAGGTTCTGGCGGGCCTGAGCTTTACGCAGGAACGCATGGACGGCGATGTCGGCCTTCTGTCGGGCGGGTGGAAGATGCGTGTGGCTCTGGCGCGTATCCTGCTGATGCGGCCTGACGGGATGCTGCTCGATGAACCGAGCAACCACCTCGATCTCGAAAGTCTGATCTGGCTCGAAGGCTTCCTGAAAACCTATGACGGCGCGCTGTTGATGACCTCACACGACCGCGCCTTCATGAACCGCATCATCGGCAAGGTGGTGGAAATCGACGGCGGGTCGCTGATTACCTATGCCGGTGACCTCGATTTCTATGAGCAACAGCGCGCCCTGACCGAAAAGCAGCGTCAGGCGCAATATGAACGCCAGCAGGCCATGCTGGCCAAGGAAATCAAGTTCATCGAACGCTTCAAGGCCCGCGCCTCGCACGCCGCTCAGGTGCAGAGCCGTGTAAAAAAGCTCGACAAAATTGAACGGGTCGAGGCCCCGCGCCGCCGTCAGTCGGTGCAGTTTGAATTTCGCAGTCCCCCGCGTTCCGGCGATGAGGTGCTGAATCTGCGCCAGGTGCATAAAAGCTATGGGTCGCAAACCATCTATCAGGGCCTTGATTTTCAGGTGCGGCGCAAGGAACGCTGGTGCGTGCTGGGAGCCAATGGCGCGGGCAAGTCAACCCTTCTGAAACTGGCGGCCGGTACGACGGCGCCGGATCAGGGCACGGTCAGCATCGGGGCCAGCGTCAAAATGGGTTATTTTGCGCAACATTCGATGGATCTGCTCGATGGCGAGGAAACGATCTTCGAGTCCCTCGACAACGCCTTCCCTCAGGCTGGACAAGGGGCCTTGCGCACACTGGCGGGCTGTTTCGGCTTTTCCGGCGATGATGTCGAAAAGCCGTGCCGCGTCCTGTCCGGTGGCGAAAAGGCGCGGCTGGTAATGGCCAGGATGCTGTTCGATCCGCCGAACCTTCTGGTGCTGGACGAGCCGACCAACCACCTCGATATGGTGACCAAGGAAATGCTGGTGGCGGCTCTGGCCGATTTTGAAGGCACCATGCTGTTCGTTTCACACGACCGTCATTTTCTGGCGGCCCTGTCGAACCGCGTGCTGGAACTGACACCGGACGGTGTGCAGCGTTACGAAGGCGGCTATAGTGAATATGTCGCGCGCACGGGTCAGGAAGCCCCCGGCTTACACCCTTAGAGACGGTTTCAAAAGGATCGTTTTCTGGCCTGCAAAGACATCTCTTCTGCGCTTCCGATGCTCACCTATATTGAATAGGCTGCGCTTCGGTTCTCGCAGACACGCCTTTTCGTCACAGACTCCGACCCTTTAGAAGCCGCCTCTTAATTCAGGCGGCATCAGGCGTGCGGCGGAGGGGTCTGAGACCTGCCGGCCCCGGCTCTCCAAGCGCGGGCGGCAGGACATCCGGCGTTTCCGGTACCTCGGCCTGCGCCAGCAGATAGGCCCTGAGCGGTGTCTCCAGCGCCTTCAGCCCGTCAATGACACAGGCAGCATTAAAGGCTGCGCCGGCCCAGTTCGGATGCACCACCTCATTCGGCGGGAAAAAGGTTTCACTGACCCTTGCCTGTCCCAGTGCATCATACCGCTCGGCAATCAGGCCGTTCAGGGGGATGAACAGCGTTCCCGTCTGTTCGGCGGCCTGCTGCGCCCACAGGGCATAGTCACTGTCGTTGCGGTTGACCTTCGTGCCTGTCCAGCGGTTGCGCGGAATGAGCGACAGGACGATAGGCGTGGCCCCTTTTTCGCGCACCTGACGTATATATTCGCGCATATACCAGCCGAAGCTATGCACGTTTTCTATTGTCTTTCCACGTTTGTCCGTCAGGCTGCCCGTCTCCTCGCCATTGCCTTTCAAAGAGCCGCTGCTGTCATTATGGCCAAAAGCCATCATCACATAATCACCCGGCCGGATCATACGCAGGACATTGGGCCACAGATCGGGACTGACCTGAAAACTGCGTGACGAGGTGCCGCCCATGGCGTCATTGACCACATCCAGCCGCGCCGTATCAAAATAATATTTCATCATATGGCCCCAGCCGAATTGTCCGGCGGTGGCCCCGTTGTCGCCGCGTCCGTTGCGGATAGTCGAATCCCCGATCAGGAACAGCACCGGTTTTTCGGCGGCCCGCGCCGTGGAGGCGGTGGCCATCAAAGCCGCCGCACCGGCCAGAGCCAGCATCTGACGGCGATCAGGGGCGGCGGTCTTGTCTGACGTTTTCATGAGATGTCCCTGTGTGGTTTTATGTTCTGATACTGATACGGATCGGCACGCCCATTCCGGCGGTGGACAAAAAAATCAGTGTGCGGCCGGAGATTGGGCTTTCAGAGGGCCGCGATCCCGATATGATGGGCAGACAGAAATATCAAAAAAGGATCAGGGCGCATGAAGACGACGCGGTTTGCCATAGTCGGGGGCGGGTTCAGGACGAACTTCTATCTGCGCATCGCCAGAGCCTTGCCGCAGCTTTTTACCTGTATCGGCATGGTCATCCGCAATGCCGAACAGGCACGGCTGATGCACGAAAAATGGGGCGTGGCGGTCTATCCCGACCTTGAGGCCCTGACGGCAGCCGAGAGGCCGGATTTCGTCGTCCTGTCGGTGGCCAGAGAGGCCAATCCGGTGCTTTTGGCCGACATCACCAGAGCACGCCTGCCGGTTCTGTGTGAAACCCCGCCTGCCCCGACGCTTGAGGGGCTGCTTGAGGTGTGGCAACTGGTGAAACAGGGCGCGCCCATTCAGGTTGCCGAGCAATATCCGCTTCAGCCGCTCAATGCCGCGCGGATTGCTGTGGCGCGCTCAGGGCTGATCGGGACGGTCAGTCAGGCACAACTGGCCCTGACCCATGACTATCATGCCATTGGCTTGCTGCGGCAAATTCTGGGGGTAGGGTTTGAACCGGCGCGCATTACAGCGCGTGAATTCAGCGCCCCCGTGATGCGCGGGCCGGGACGCGCGGGGCCGCCTGCCGAAGCGGTCATCGATACCGAGCATCAGGTGTTTGCCTATCTCGATTTTGCCGACAAACTGGGGGTTTATGAATCCACTTCAGGACAGGTGCGGTCGTGGATCCGCGCCGGTCGTGTGCTTATCCGGGGGGAACGCGGGGAACTGAATATGTCCGACCTGCGTTATATGCGTGATTTCCGCACCTCGGTCAGGCTTGAGCTGCAACGCATCGATACCGGTCAGGACTGCAATCCCGAAACCTATTACCATCGCGGCATCATGGCCGGAGAGCGGTGGCTGTATGAAAATCCCTTTGCGGACATTGCGCTGGGGGATGATGAGATCGCCGGAGCCACCCTGATGCGGAAAATGGCCGAATATGCCGATGGCGGAGAGGCCCCCTACCCGTTCGCCGAGGGGGCGCAGGATCATTATCTGTCGCTGTGTATCAGCGAGGCCCTGACCAGCGGCCAGAGCGTCACCAGCACAGTACAGCCCTGGGCGGGGTAAGGCCCTGCCGGATGTTCGTCATAAGGGTCACGCCCTGACAATATTTTGCCTTAGCTATTGCGAAGCATTCGCTGTGGTGTTAGAGGGCACGCAAGAATGATACCCATTCGCAAATTGCGTGTTCCTACTACCCCTAAGGCAAATCATGACCTCCCCGACTTCGCATCCGCGATTCCTCGCCGCACTTCTGACCTCAACCGCGCTTTTGGCCCTGACCGCACCGGCATGGGCCGATGTGAGTGCCGATGCCGATGACGAGGTGCGCACCGTCGTGGTGACCGGCGAAAGAACGCCGTACAACCCGAAATTCAGCAGCGCGGCCATGAAAACGGACACCGCGCTCATTGATGTGCCGCAGTCGGTTTCGGTCATTGGCGAAAAGCAGATCAGCGACCAGTCGATCCAGAGCATGGCCGATGCCGTGCGCTATGTGCCCGGTTTCGGCACCAATCAGGGCGAAGGCAACCGCGACGGTCTGGTGTTCCGTGGCAACAGCTCGACGGCTGACCTGTTTGTCGATGGCCTGCGCGATGACGTGCAATATTACCGCGACACCTATAATATCGAGCGCATCGAAGCCTTCAAGGGGCCGAACGCCATGATCTTCGGGCGCGGCAGCCCCGGCGGTCTGCTGAACCGCGTCACCAAGGTGGCCGATGGTGCCGAACACCGTCATCTGGGGGTGCAGGCCGGTGCCTATGACAAGAAGCGCGCCACGGTCGATTATGGCACGGTGATCAATGACGAGGTGTCTTTCCGTGTGACGGCTGTGGCCGAGAATTCCGAAAGCTATCGTGACCGCTTTCATATGAAGCGTCGCGGGGTCAACCCGACCCTCACCTTCACCCCCGGTGATGACACCAAAATCACGGCAAGCTACGAATATTACAAGGACGAGCGGGTCGCTGACCGTGGTGTCCCCAGCTATCCGGTGGCTGTGGACGGGACGCGCCGCCCCTATGCCACCGATGCCTCGACCTTCTTCGGTGATCCCGACCAAAGCCCTACCTGGTCTGAGGTCAATGCCGCTCAGGTATTTGTCGAACATCGTTTCGCCAGCGGCCTGATCCTGCGTAACCGCTTCCGCGTTGCCGACTATGACAAGTTCTATCAGAATGTTTTCCCGTCAGCCATAAATACGGCCCTGACCACGGTAGGCCTCAGCGGCTATAACAACTTCACCCACCGCAAGAACGTCTTTAATTCCACCGACCTGATCTATCATTTCGAGACGGGCGGCCTGAAGCACACCCTGCTCGGCGGGATCGAATTCGGTCGTCAGAAAACCTTTAACCGCCGTCAGACCGCCACCTTCGGCCTGACCGACAGCCCCTGTCTGGCAGGCAGCACGGCCACAAGCTGTCAGGTCAGCCTGTCGCAACCGACCGTCTCGGTGCCGGTCGTCTGGGCGCAAAGCCCGTCGGATGCCCTGAATGACGGCACCAACAGCTTCGCCGCCGTCTATGTGCAGGATCAGATCGAATTCAACGCCCACTGGCAGGCCGTGGTCGGGGTGCGCTATGACCGCTTCAAGACCGACCTGACCAATCTGCGCGTCACCGGTGCCGGTCGTGACCTGTCGTCCGCCGACGATCTGCTTTCGCCGCGCCTTGGCCTTATTTATAAGCCCGTGCCGACGGCTTCGGTCTATGTCAGCTATGGCAAGACCTACCTGCCGCGTTCGGGTGAGCAACTGGCTTCACTTAACCTCTCGACCCAGAGCCTCGATCCCGAAGAATTTGAGAACTACGAACTGGGTGTCAAATGGGACATCACGCCGGACATTACGCTCAACAGCTCGGTCTATCGTCTGAACCGCAGCAATGCGGCCGTCACCGATCCGGCCGATTCGACGAAAATGATCCTGCTGTCCGGCGATTCCCAGCGTATCGAAGGCTTTGAGGCCCAACTGACCGGTCAGATCACTGCCCGCTGGCAGATGATTGCCGCCTACGCCTATCAGGATGCGCGCACCCTTCAGGCCGTCGGCACGACGCCTGAGGGCAAGCGACTGGCCCAGACGCCGAAGAACAGCCTGAGCCTGTGGAACCGGTATGACTTTACGCCGAAATGGGGCGCGGCCCTGGGGGTGATCTATCGTGACCCGCAATTTGCCGCCATCACCAATGACGTGACGCTGAAGTCCTATGTGCGCTTTGACGGGGCCGTCTATTATGCGGTCACGCCCAGGGTTCAGCTTCAGCTCAATGTCGAGAACCTGACGGATACGGCCTATTATGTGAACGCCCAGAGCGATAACAATATCACGCCGGGCGCCCCCAGAAGCGCCTATCTGACGCTGAACCTGCGTTTCTAAATCAGGGTCAGATGATGCCGCCATTGGCGCGCAGGGTCTGACCATTGATCCATGCCCCGTCCGGCCCGACAAGTGCGGCCACGGCGGCGGCAATGTCTTCCGGCTGGCCAAGACGTTCCAGAGGGGCGAGTTTGGCCAGACGGTCGATCACTTCCTGCGGCTTGCCGTCAAGGAATAGTCGGGTCGCCGTCGGCCCCGGCGCAATGGCATTGACAGTGATGTTGCGTCCGCGCAGTTCCTTCGCCAGTACCGAAGTCATGGCCTCGACCGCCGCCTTGGTGCCGGCATAGACGCCATAGGTCGGCTGAAGCAGGCCGACAACGCTGGAGGACAGGTTGACGATGCGCCCGCCGTCACGCAGACGCCGTGCCGCTTCGCGCAGGGTGTTGAACGTCCCCTTGAGGTTGATGGCAATCTGACGGTCGAACAGCTCATCATCGCTGTCGGCCAGGCTGGCCAGTTGCATCACACCGGCATTGTTGATCAGCACATTGACGCCGCCAAAAGCGGTTTCGGCACTATCGAACATGCGGCGCACAGCCGCCGCATCGGCAATATCGGCCTGTGCCGCGACGGCGCGACCGCCTGCGGCTTCGATGCGCGCCACCACGGCCTCGGCGGAGGTCGCATTACCGGCATAGTTGACAACGACGGTAAACCCGTCCTGCCCCAGACGTTCGGCAATGGCAGCACCGATACCGCCTGAAGCGCCGGTGACAATGGCGACTTTTTGTGTCGTGCGGGTCATATCTTCTCTCCTTGGTTATGATGGAGCCACCCTACGCCTTTCGCATATGCAGATAATCAGTTATTATCCGCCATCACTATCCGAAAGGTCGAATAATGGATCGGTTTGATGCCATGCGCGTCTTTACCCGTATCGTCGAACGCCGCAGCTTCACCAAAGCCGCCGAAGATCTGGGGATGCCGCGCTCATCGGTGACCGATGCCGTCAAGGATCTGGAGGCGCGGCTGGGGGTACGGCTGTTGCAGCGCACCACCCGTCAGGTCAGCCCGACCCTTGATGGCGAGGCCTATTATCGCCGCTGCCTGAGCCTGATCGCTGATCTTGAAGACGCCGAAAGCGCCTTTGCCGGTACACGTCCGTCCGGTCTGATCCGTGTCGATGTCCATGGCACGCAGGCACGGCATTTCCTGTTGCCCGCCCTGCCGCGCTTTCGGGAACTCTATCCCGATCTCCGCCTGCATTTCAGTGAATCGCACGGGCCGGTCGATCTGATCCGTGACGGGTTCGACTGTATTTTGCGGGCGGGAGAGCTGGCGGACAGCCCGCTGATCAAACGTAAGCTGGCCCTGCTTGATCGCGGCACCTTCGCCAGTCCCGACTATATCCGGCGCAAGGGCTTGCCGCGCACACCCGATGACCTGAAAGGGCATGAGATGGTCGGGCTTCTGTCGCCGGATACACCGGATATTGCGCCCTTCGTGTTTCAGAGCGACACAGGGCTGGTGCGCATCACCTTACCGGCCATGCTGACCGTGACGGGGCCGGAAACCAATGTCGCCGCCGCCTGTATCGGCATGGGGCTTATTCAGGTGCCGCGCTATCGTGTTGCGCCGGAACTGGCCAGCGGTGCCCTGACCGAGGTGCTGGCCGATTTTCCACCGACGCCCCTGCCCGTCCATGCCCTCTATTCGCACAAGCATCAGCTATCGCCACGGGTGCGCCTGTTCATCGACTGGGTGGCGCAGCAGTTCCGCGAACGCACCCAGCCGCCTTCAGACACCGGCCATCCCTGAACCGGCCTATTCTATAAGCAACAAAGTCACCCCCTGCCGCCTCAGGGTCAGGTCAAGTTTGGCCGCCCCGTCCGTGACTGTCAGCTCAGGCAGGCGTACCGGTTGCATGACCGAAGCCGCTTCCAGCACCGCATACTGATCCTGATCCGGCGATTGCGGCGCGCCCATCTTCTGCCAGGCCGTATAGGCATTGGCGGTTTGCGGATCGACCAGATACTGCGTCACCTGCCCCCGGTTTGTCTGCCCAAGCCCTGAGAGGCTGAGGCTGATGGCGGCGTCCGGCCCTTGCAGGTCATCGTCATTATAATACCACAACAAAACGGCGATGCGCTGACCGTCACGGGTGGCCATGACGCCGACATCGTTCTTGTGGGTGACACCGGCCATCATCTCATCGAGCGGTATCTGGCTGTCGCTGTGGGCGGCGATGGTTTCCGGCCCCATCTGCGCATAGAGGCGAAACAGGTTCAGCACCGGCAGGTCGATACCGTTGGACGCCAGTTGCCGGTAACCGGCAAACCACGGCTGATCCTCAAAGGTGAAGGCCCAGGTCACGACCCCTTCCAGATTGACCTTGTGCCGTTCCGACAGCTCCCAGATGCGGGCAAAGACGGCGGCGGTATAGCTTGAATACATGGTGCCGTTGCGATAGCCCATCTGCGGCCCCGGACAGGCGGCACAGCCTTCGGGATCGCTTTCGCCGATGACGATCGGGGTGTGGCTGAGTTCCGGCACGGCGGCAATCTTGCCGAAGCCGGTATTGACGGCTTTCAGATGGCTGGCCATGCCCATCTGCACATGACCGTCAACGAATTTCGGCTGGCCCTTGGCATGGAAGGCAAGAAAATCGGTCGGGGTACCGGTCTGGCCGGTGGCATAGTTGGTGCCGGAAACGACGTGTTTCAGGAAGCCGTCCATGAAGGCACCGCCCGATCCGGCAACATCGGGGCCACCGACGCGGGCCTCAGGCAGGGCGCGGCGGATACCGGCCACGGCATAGTCGTGCGTCTTGTAAAACTCTTCGGGCGTGCCTTTCCAGTAGGACGGGCCGTTAGGTTCGTTCCATATCTCGAAATACCAGTTCAGAACCTCGTCCCGACCGTATTTTTCGACATTATGCCGCGTCCACTGATAGACCAGCTCCTCCCACCTGGCATAGTCATTGGGCGGATAGTTCCAGCCGCCTTCGATCAGCTCATATTTGAAACCGGGCCGCCAGGCATGGCGGTAAGGCGTGCCTTCGGGGGCCGAGGACAGGGCTTCGGGCATGAAACCCACCTGCAAATAGGGCCTGACCCCGCGCGCCAGATAGGAGTCGATGATCATGTCGGTGATCATCCAGTTATAGACCGGCTTGCCGTTTTCATCCTCGGTATAGGCGTTGCTTGAGCCCCATTTGAAGGCCGCCGTACCATCGCCAGTATTGAGCAGATTATGGGCGCGGAAATAGACCTGCTGCGGCCTGAGTTCACCCAGATGCCCCAGAAGTTTCTGACCGTCCTTCATGGTCGCATAGTTCGGCTCATCGGCCCCGAAAAAGCGCCAGACCGGTTTCAGCGGGCCTGTGCTTTTGGCGGCATCGACCGTAACGGCCACCGGAAACGTCCCGGCCAGCGCGGCGCCGGCCCCAAGGCCCGTCAGCAAACCGGCAGTCAGCAGCAGTGTTTTCAGCATGTCTGTGTCCCTGTTTCTACGCGCTCTGGACGGCGCTTCGACCGGACTGTGGCATTTGTCGGACAAGCTGGCAAGCGGCTACAGCCTCCGGTTACAGCTTGGCCAGCCGCCCGCCATCGACCACCATGGAGGTGCCGGTGACAAAACGCGCTTCGTCACTGAGAAGAAAGGCGATGGCGGCGGCTATGTCTTCGGGTTGACCGATATCGGCAGGGTCGATGACCTCGGCCCCTGATTTGATATTCGGGCTTTCGCGCAGCAAAGGCGTGTCTATCGCCCCCGGCAGGACGGCATTGGCGCGTATCCCCAGCGCCTTGCCTTCGATCGAGGCCGTGCGCGCCAGAGACGACAGGGCCGCCTTGGCCGCCGCATAAGGCCCGACCAGAGGCGAGGTCTGATGCGTATGGATGCTGCCGACGAACACAAGGCTGCCACCCTTGTTCATGCTGGCAAAGGCGCGCTGGGTCAGGTGGGCGGCGGCATAGAAGTTGATGCTCATCAGCCGGTGCCAGTCCTCACCGGTCAGGTCAGCCAGCCCCTTATAGATCATGATGCCCGCCACATTCACCAGACCGGACACATAGCCATAGTGCGACAGGGCCTGATCATAGGCCGCTTTCAGTGCGGCCTCATCAGCCACATCGCACGGCAGGGCCAGCGCCCCCAGACGACGGGCCAGGGCCTCAAGCGCATCGGCATTGCGGTCGATCAGGGCCAGTTGCGCCCCTTTATCCGCCAGATATTCTGCCGTGGCCAGACCGATACCGCTGGCCGCACCGGTGATCAGAATCGTTTTGCCGTTAAAATCCATTACCATTCCCTCACGAAACCATCGGGGCCGCGCCAGACCGGATTGCGCCAGGGCGGACAGTCACGGCTCAGGCGGCGCACCTTGTCCTCATCGACCTCGACACCCAGACCGGCCCCGTCAAAGGCGGCCACCATGCCGTCCTTCACGTCGAAGATTTCAGGATTGGTCATGTAGGACAGCAGGTCATGGCCGCCGGTATTGTAGTGAATCCCCAGCGACATTTCCTGAATGACGAAGTTGGGCGTGGACAGCGCCACCTGCATACAGGCCGCCAGCGCAATCGGCCCCAGCGGACAGTGCGGGGCAATGGCGACATCATAGGCTTCGGCCATCGAGGCGATGCGGCGCACTTCGGAAATACCGCCCGCATGGCTGAGGTCGGGCTGAAGAATATCGACCGAGGCCGCCTGAAGGAAGGGCTTGATGTCCCAGCGGCTATAGAGGCGTTCGCCCAGCGCGATGGGAATGGTCGTCAGTTGACTGAGCTGGGCAATGGCTTCGGGGTGTTCACTGAGCAGCGGCTCCTCGATGAACAGGGGCCGCAGGGGTTCGAGGGCGCGCGCCAGTTGCTTGGCCATCGGCTTATGCACCCGCCCGTGGAAGTCCAGACCGGCATCCATGCCTTCGCCCTTGACCGCTTCAAGGCGGCTGACCGTGGCATCGAGCGCACGCGGACTGTCGAGCCAGCCCATTTCCTCGGTGCCGTTCATTTTCAGGCAGGTAAAGCCCTGGGCCTTACGCACGCGCGCCGCCTCGACGACATCCGCAGGCCGGTCGCCGCCGATCCACGCATAGACCGGAATGAAGTCACGCACACGCCCGCCGAGCAACTGATGCACCGGCACGCCCAGCGCCTTGCCCTTCAGGTCCCACAGGGCCTGATCGAGGCCGGACAGGGCCGACATCAGCACCGGCCCCCCGCGATAGAAACCGAGGCGATAGGCGGTCTGCCACACATCCTCGATCCGTTCGGGGTCTGCGCCGATAAAGCGGTCACGCAGTGAAGCAAAGGCCCCTTCGACGGCCTCGGTATGGCCCTCAAGCGAGGCCTCGCCCCAGCCGACACGCCCGTCTTCGGTTTCGACACGCACAAACAGCCAGCGCGGCGGGACGGGAAAGGTTTCAATCTTCACTATGGGACTCGGGACAGGCATGGTGGGACTCATTTCATCTGGCTCTGGATCAGTTCCAAAGCGCCACTCAAAAGATGGATCATGGCGCTGCGGGCAGTTTCGGGATCACCGGCCATGATGGCTTGGGCGACGGCATCGTGGTCTTTGGCGCTGGCACCACTGACGCCCTTGACGTCATTGGTATAGCGGATGCTGATGGTCAGGGCGGTGGCGATCATGACGCGGGTCTGTTTCAGGAAGCGGTTGCCGCTGGCGGCCAGCACCGACAGGTGAAAGGCAATATCCGCCGCCAGATCGTCGCTGTCGGTCTGTTCGGCGGCATACATCTGCGCCACGGCCTCATGGATGGCCGCTTTCTGGGGCAGGCTGGCGCGCGTTGCCGCAAGGGCGGCGGCGGCCGGTTCGACCGCCAGACGCATCTCCATGAACTCAAGCAGCAATTGCGGCGAAAAGCGGCGCTCCAGAAGCCAGCCCAGCACATCGGGATCAAGCAGGTTCCAGTCATCTTCGGAGCTGATGCGGATGCCCTGACGGCGGCGCGAGGTGATCAGCCCCTTGGCCGCCAGCATTTTTACCGCTTCGCGGACAATGGTGCGCGCCGCCGAAAATTGCGCCCCCAGCTCCTTTTCCGACGGGAAAGGCCGGTCGGCATATTGTCCGGTGACAATCGCCGCCCCCAGCGCCTGAGTGATCGCCTGCGTGGCATTGCCACCGGCGACCTCGGCCCGTTTTGCAGTCTCAGGCGTTTTCATTGCACACTTAGTCTGTATTCGGGCACCAGCTGTACCGCCGCGATGCGGGCCACCTGACCGTCGGTAAACTGCGGCCTGACCGACGGATCGAGATAGATGGTCGAATCTTCGCGCAGGGGCATGATCTGCACCGTCAGGGGCTTAGTCAGCCGGTTGGCATAGCGTTTCAGGCCGATACGCCACACCCGGCCGTCATAATAGGTGTCATCGAGCATGACGGGGCCGGAAAACAGGCGCGCGACATCGCCTTCATAGCGAATATCGAGAAATATATCCGCGACATCTTTAAGGGCTTCGGGCGGAACCTGAAGCGTCCACGCCGCTGCCGCGCCGAAACTTTCCGGTGCCGGAATGCCCGGCGTATTGCGCGGGCCGTGCATTTTGAGCGCCGGTGCCTTGCCTGCGGGGCGCAGAACCTCAGGCGTGACCGTCAGCCTGACCTCCGGTGCCGAAGCCCTGTAGGCGGCAAAGACGCTCGTATGCCTGAGCGGCGTCAGTTTGAGACTGGCCGTCAGCGGCTGTTCGGGTTGCGGATAGAGATACAGGTCGAATTGCGGCGCGGTCTGACGCAGCTCGATACCGCCGTCGGCCCCGCCAAAGGCCTCGGCCTCACTCAGTACCAGACGCGGGCGGCCCTGAACCTCAAGCACACTCAGATGTTCGGCCTGCGCCTTGCTAAGGGTCAGGAAGCGGGCGCTCTGACCATTGCGGCGGGTGACGGTCGTGATCTCACCCAGACGCGGCGTGACCATAACCCCGTCAGGCGTCATCCGGCGCGTCCCGCCCCTGACCGTAGCGGCCTGATCGGCGGCAAACATAAATTGCGGCGCAATCCTGCCGGTCGTGGCAAAGACATAGAGATCGCCCTGCCCGTCAGAAATTTTCGTCACCGGCTGGGCCGTGGCATAGGTCAGGGTCACGCCGGACAGGTCAAACTGTACCGGCCAGAGGAAATTGTCGCCCGGTTCGATGGTCACGGCAGGCAGGGTCAGGCGGCGGTCGGCCAGACGAATCTCAAAACGCACATCGCTGTGGCGCGGTGTGGCATACTGACGGATATGGTTGTTGACGAACAGGAAGCCGGACTGTCCGTCGCCGCGAAAGGCCCAGCGCAGGGTCTCAAGATCATCGGCGGCGCGCGGCTTTACCTCCGGCCCATAGACGGCCATCGGGGCCAGACGGTCGCCAAAGGCCTGAAGGAAGGCATGTAAGGGCTTGAGGCTGTTGAGTACGGGATGGGCCTGACCGTACTGCCCCAGAGGGGCCTGAAAATCATAGCCGAAGCGCGGCACATCGTTCGGGCTGCCGGTGGCGATGGTTTCGTTGCGTGACGGCTGACCGGCCGGATTCTGCCCGCCCTGAAACATATAGTAGCCGAGCAGATTGACACCCGAACCCACCTTGGTCAGGGCCATGGCGGAAATATCTTCAGGCGCGATCAGCGGGCGGCGGCGGTACATGGGCGGCACGCCCCCGCCATATTCGGCCCCGAAAAACGGCGTGATGTCGGCATCGCGCGCCCCGTCATCCTGTGTCGAGGTGCGCCCCTGCGCCCCCAGCCCCTGCTCGTTCCGCACACCGAACTGGAACAGATAGCTGGTCTTGGGCGGCAGGGTGGCGGTCGAGGCCGACCAGGGTTCATCGACGTAAGATCCAAACACAGGGATCACTTCCCCACGCGGAAAGACGGCATTGTCCCAGCCGGTGACCGAATAGAGCGGCACGTCAAAGCCTGCGGCCATGGCCATCTGTTTCAGGCGCGCAATATGGTCGCGGCCCTGCATCGGGCCATTGCGGTTATATTCGTTTTCCAGTTGCAGCCCGATGACCGGCCCGCCATCCTTCCACAACAGGCCGCGCACCTGCGCAAACACCTGCTGGTAATAGGCCTCGACATAGCTCAGATAGACCGGATCATTGCCGCGTGTCGGGGTGGAATCGACCACCCAGTCCGGCAGACCGCCAAAGCGCACCTCGGCATGGGCCCACGGGCCGGGCCTGAGATAGACATAGAGGCCATGCTTGTGCGCCAGTTCGATGAAATGGCGCAGGTCACGGTCACCGCTCCAGTCGAAGACGCCGGGCTTTTCCTCGTGATGCTGCCAGATGACATAGGTGGCCACCACATTGACACCGGCGGCCTTCATTTTCAGCAACTGCTCTTCCCAGTACTGATGCGGAAAGCGCGTATAGTGAAACTCACCCATGACCGGCAGAACCGGCTTGCCGTCAATCATCAGATAGCGGTCATTGACTGTCAGGCTCTGTCCTGACGGAGACAGGGCCGTGCCCATGTTCAGCAGGCCGTCACGCGGCGCAGGCGGGGCCTGATGCGCATCGAGCGACAGGGTTTCGGCCTGAGCCAGCGGGCCGCACAGGGCCAGAGCCGCCACTGCCACAGACAGGTACACAGAACGGGAAAACAGCATGTCTTTTTCTCCTCTTAGTGGACACCGAGCTGATGCTCGATTTCCTCAAGCGACTTGCCCTTGGTTTCAGGCACGAAGCGACGGATGACGAGAAAGCCCGCCAGACAGATGGCCCCGTAGCACCAGAAGGTGCCTGCCGCCCCCAGCGCATGGTTCATGATCGGGAAGGTGAAGGTGACGATGAAACAGGCGATCCACAGGGCCGATACCGACACCGACATGGCCAGACCGCGCAGGCGTGTGGGAAAGATTTCCGACAGCAGCACCCAGGTAATCGGTGCCAGAGAAATGGCATAGAGGGCAATGACCGCCAGAGTCAGCCCCAGCACCGCCACCCCCTGTATGCCCATGAAGAAGGCTGCCCCCAGACAGGCATGGATCACCGCCATGCCGCCTGCGCCCCACAGCATCAGGGCGCGTCTGCCGATGCGATCGACAAAGACGGTTGCCAGCACCGTAAACACCAGATTGATCGCACCGGTAATGACAATATTGAACATGATACCACTAAGGTCGTAACCGGCCCCCTGATAGATTTCCTCGGCATAGTTGAAGATGACATTGGTGCCGCTCCATTGCTGAAGCACGGCCAGCGCCATGCCGATCATCAGCACGCCGAACATGGCCGGTTGCAACAGGTCGCGCCAGCCACTGCGGGCCTGTGCGACGCTGTCCATGCTGTCGCGCGCTTCGCTAAGCTGGGCCTCGGCATAGGCCTCGCCGCCGATCCGCGCCAGAACCTTGCGTGCCTTGTCCATTCCGCCCGCCTTGATCAGCCAGCGCGGGCTTTCCGGCACCAGAAAGGCACAGACGAGAAACACCAGTGACGGTACGGCAACGGCGGTAAACATCCAGCGCCAGCCCGTCTGGCCCACCCATGAGGCCTTCAGGCTTTCGAGCGTCGAGGCATCGGCAGCGGCATCCGAACCGGCAATCAGCCAGTTGATGATCTGCGCCGCCAGTATACCGATGACCAGCATCAGCTGGTTGAGCGTCACCAGACGCCCGCGCCAGGCCGGCGGACTGACCTCGGCAATATAGGTCGGCGACACGTTCGAGGCCATGCCGATGGCGACCCCGCCAATGATGCGCCACAGGATGAACATATCGAATGAGGTCGTCCATCCGATCAGCAGTGACGAGGTGCCGAACAGAAAGGCCGACAGGATCAGCAGGGGCTTGCGCCCGAAACGATCAGACAGGAAACCGGCACATACCGACCCGACCAGACAGCCCAGCAGGGCGCAACTGTTGGCCCAGCCGATCAGGGTTTCCGAAGTCAGGTTGAAATAGGCCTCATAAAAGGGCTTGGCCCCGCCGACCACCACCCAGTCATAGCCGAACAGCAACCCGCCCAGCGCCGCCACGGCGGAAATCATCCAGATATAGGCAATATTGAAACGATAGGGCGATGGCCCTCTTGCCTGTTCCCTGTCCTGAGGTGAGCCTGTAAGCGCAACCATATCCCTGTCTCCTGTTAACCGGAGCGACATTTATCGAAGCCGCTCCGGCACAAGTCAAGCCATATGTATTACATATTAAGCAAAAGTCGGCCCTGTTTACGGCAGAGCCTGATAGATCAGGGCGCGCAGCTTGCCATGATCGTCTATATTGCCCGCCGGAAGCAACTGGGTCAGGTAAACGACCGTCAGCCCCTGTTCGGGATCGACCCAATAGGTGCTGTGATAGGCTCCGCCCCAGCCAAATTCACCGTCCGACCCCAGTTCCCCTGTCAGGGCGACATCGGTACGCAGTTCAAAGCCCAGACCAAAACCCTTGCCCGCCGGATAGGGAATATCCCCCAGATGGTTGCCGGTCATCAGCTCGACCGACTTGCGGCTCAGATAGCGATGCCCGTCCAGTTCCCCGCCGCGACGCAGCATTTCAAGAAAGCGGCTGTAGTCGGCGGCGGTGGACAACAGACCTGCCCCGCCGGAAAAGGCCACGCGCGGGCCATTGAGATAATGGCCCTGATTGACATAGCCCCCGCCCTGCCCGTCGGCAGGCTCAGGGGCGCGCTGGGCCAGTCCGTCCTTTGCCGAATAGACCACGCTCAGGCGATCGGTCTTTTCCGGCGGCAGATAGAAGGCGGTATCTTTCAGCCCCAGCGGCCTTATCAGGCGCTCATTGAGAAAGGCCTCAAGCGTCTGGCCACTGACCTTTTCGACTATGGCCCCCAGAATATCGGTATTATAGCCATAGACGAACTGTTCCCCCGGCTGCGCCGCCATAGGCAGGGCCGCCATGCGCGCCACGACCGCCGACACCGGTTCCGTGCGGTCGGCGAAATACCAGCCCGTAATCCCCGCCTCACGCCAGGCCTTTTCACCGGCACCGGTGCCGTAGGAGATACCGGCGGTGTGGGTCAGAAGGTCACGCAGCGTGATCGGGCGTTTGGCTGGCACGACCTCATAGCCGCCCTTGCCGTCCGATACCGCCACCGTGGTTTTCGACCATTCCGGCAGATATTTGCCGACCGGATCGTTAATCAGCAGACGCCCCTCCTCCATCAGCATCATCACCGCCACACTGGTCAGGGCCTTGGTCTGGGAGGCAATGCGGAAAATGGCATCCTTGCCCATCGGGGCCTTAGCCTCCTTGTCGCGCCAGCCGACCGCCGCCGAATAGACCTCATGGCCGTCCTGCTGCACGATCACCACGGCACCGGCAATACGGCCTTCATCGACATAGGTCTGAAGCAGCGGCGTAAGGCGCGCCAACCGTTCCGTCGAAATCGGGCCATGCGCCGGTGCGGCGGTGGCGGCGGACTGCGCAAAGGCGGCACCGGTGTAACCGCCCAGACTGAGGGCGATCAGGCCAGCGCCCAGCACTCCTTTCAGGCCGAAGGTTGGGTGAGGTCTGAATTTCATATCTGGCTTCCTTCTGTTTTTTCTTTCTATTGCGGGCGGCCCACCTGCCCCGGATCGGCAATATCCAGCGTGGCGGACGGGACGACGGAGCTGTTGGGCGCGTCATAGCGCTGACCGACCCAGGCTTCCAGAGCCTCGGGCGTCAGGACGGTTTGCGGCCTGAAATCAGCCGAGGCCATATAGTCCAGCACCGACCGCCTGAGCGACGGGCCAGCGACCTGTTTCCGGACGCCTTCGGGGGTCAGATCAAGCGAGGTGACCATCAGGCGGCCCTCACCGACCTGCGCCTCGAACAGCAGGGCCAGACGCAGGTTGCGGTTCCAGTCGTCGATCGGCTGCACGATCGGGCGCAGGCTGTCGGGCAGGGCTTGCAGGTTCATGGCCGTAGTGTGCGGCAGCAGATTCACCCATTGCCAGTCACAATGGTTTTCGGTGGGAAAGCCTTTCAGGGCCGTATGTTGCGCATCGCACAACAGACCAAGCATCCACGCGCGGCTGGGGTTCATCAGGCGATTCCAGAAGATCGGCACCGTGGTCAGGGCCAGATCCGGCGTTGGTTTTTCCGGTTGCCCCGACAGCCACAGAACCTTGCGCCCCGCCGCCAGACCGGCCCTGGCCTCTGCCCACGACGCGGTGACGATCAGATCCTGAGGCACCTCCGGCGATACCGTCGCCGGATAGACCCAGAACGGCCACTGGTTGCGGAACGGCGTCCCCTTCAGCTCCAGCACCAGCCGGTAGGCCGCCGGCTGTTTCAGCTTCGACAGGTCTGCCGTAATGGTGCCGAGTTTCAGGTTCTTGCCGCGCGGGGCGGCGCGTTTCGGCAGGGTGCCGGATTGCACCGTGCGGCCCTGTGCATCGACAATACGCCACACCGGTGTGACCGAAGCCAGCGCCTTCGGCCCAAAATGCGCCAGCTCGGCCTCGGCCACAAGGGTCTTGTCGGCGGTAAAGATGCGCTCTTTCAGACGCACCAGCGGCACGGTGGTGTTACAGAACTGACGGAATTCTTCGGCGGAAATATAGCCCTTTTCCTCCCAGAAGGCATCCAGAAGCCCCATCAACGCCCCGCCCTGCCCCAGATAGTCGTGCAGGTCGAGCAGGTGGAAACCCGAATAGGACGGCGTCCTGAGATTGGCCTCGATCTCTTCCTTGTAGCAGGCGACCTGAAACCGGCCTGACGCATGGGCCAGTTCGCGGTTCAGCGACAAAAGCCCCTGTGCCTGAGCTGAATCACGCATGATCTCGTAATTGCCGGGCACCATATAGGCCTGTTGCCCCCAGCCGATCCCCCTGGGGAAGGCGGCATAGGTTCCCTTGCCGGAAAATTTTTCGATCACGCTGAAATCGGGATAGGCACACCACTGACCGACCTCATGGGCGATACAGGGTATGTCGGCATTGCCGGTCGATTCCGTGAGCGCGGCTTCGTAATCTTCGCCGAACCAGCCGCGCGGGCCGCGCCCGCGAATGGTGCCGAGGAAGTCCGACGCATAGGGCGTCCCTTCTCCGCCCGGCGGCGGGGCGAAACGCCCGATCCCGTCGGCATAGAGACGGCGCGGATCGGCCTTGCGCCATTTAAGATCCCATTCCGGCAATTGCTGCGGATACTGCCCCGCCGGTTCGTTCGATGCCGCCAGCATGATGAAGGACGGATGGTTGCCATAGGCCTTCAGCAGTTTTTCTGTTTCCTCATTCAGTACCCTCAACATTCGCCGTTCGGGGTCAAAATTGTTCCACATGCCGCATTCGGGTTGCAGGTAAAAGCCCAGTTCATCGGCTGCGATAAAGGCGGCTTCGGGCGGGCACCACGAATGGAAGCGCATCCCGTTCAGGCCCCAGGCCTTACAGATACCGATAATGCGTTTCCATGTCTCGACATCGGTGGCCGGATAGCCGGTCAGGGGAAAGCCGCCGCCGTCATGGGTGGCGCGGAAATCAAGCAATTCGCCATTGAGCAGGATCTTGCGGCCTTCGGTTCGGATTTCACGCATCCCGAAGGTCAGATCGCGTGCGTCATCGGCGTCCGTACCGCTCAGGCTGACGGTCAGATGTTGCAGCACCGGCGTAAATTCCGACCATGTTTGCGCATCAGGCAGGGGCACATCGATGACCGCCGCCCCGCCGCTGGCTGACCATGACACCGGCATGGATACCTGTCCGGCCCTGAGGATGCCGGAACCGGCCTGTCCGGTCAGGTTGCCGATGGTCACACGCACCTGCGCCGATTTCTGTTTCAGGTCGGGATGCACCTGCGCGTCATCGATCCACACCGGTGAGGTGGCCGACAGCTCGATACGTCCGACCACGCCGTTCCAGGCGGCCCCTTCGCCGTCCGATACCCCATGCCCGTCGGGCCTATAGACCGGTGCCTGCATACTGTTGTCGATGCGCAGGGTCAGGCGGTGCTTGCCGGGTTTCAGTATCCCCAGATCGACCTCATGCGGCGCGACCAGTGACGAATCCGTCCCCGCCAGCCGGTTGTCGATATAGATGTCCGTGCGCCAGCGCGTGCGTTCCAGATGCAGGGCAATCCGCTTACCGGCCCAGTGTTCGGGAATGTCGATCTCACGCTGATACCAGGCGACGCCCAGATAGTGACGCACCGGTTGCGACAGGTAAGGCACCTTGACATTGCCCGGTTCGGTATAGGCCTTGTATTGCGGCAGCAGATACCAGCGCATGTCGCGCGGCAGGGCGGCGACGAACTGGGTGTCGGCGGTAACCTCGTTGCCGAAGCCCTGGGTTTGCAGAATCCCCGGCAGGCGGATTTTCAGATCCGAAGGCATGGTCTTGTTGTACCAGTAATCCGCCGCCCCGACATCGGCACGATCCAGCGCAAAGCGCCAGTCGCCCGCCAGAGACATTATCCCTTCCGGCATGGCCCCTGCCCTGACCGGTGTTTCGGCGGTCGAGGCGGCGTGCAGAACGGCAGGGGTGGCAGCAGCAGACCCCAGAAAGGCGATGAAGGTACGACGGTCAATGATCATGGCATAATTCTTTTTCGTTGCATGTGCCCCGCAGAGTAAGCGGCTCCGGGGCGGTCTGGCGAGTCCTAATTGTGCGATTATTCCCCGCTTATGGCCTTGCCAGCAGCCCGATCTGTTTTCTAAAGTCATCCCGAAGGAGATTTCATGGAATCCATATCGATCGTTCTGGTCATGCTGCTGGCCGTGGTACTCAGTGGTGTCCTGAGCCGGATATTGCCGGGGGCCTTTCCCCTGCCTCTGGTGCAGATCGCCTTTGGCGCGATTATCGCTCTGGCCACCAATGTCAGCATCACGCTCAATCCCGAAATCTTCTTTCTGCTGTTTTTGCCGCCGCTTCTGTTTCTGGACGGCTGGCGCATCCCCAAGGACGGCCTGTTCCGCGACATAGGTACGATTCTCGAACTGGCTCTGGGGCTGGTGATCTTTACGGTGATCGGTATGGGCCTGTTCATTCACTGGCTCATCCCCTCCATGCCTATGGCCGTGGCCTTTGCCCTTGGGGCCGTACTGGCCCCGACCGATCCGATTGCCGTGTCCGCCATTGCCGCGCGCGTGCCCATCCCCAAGCGCCTGATGCATATTCTTGAGGGCGAGGCCCTGCTGAATGACGCTTCGGGTCTGGTCTGTCTGCGCTTTGCCATTGCCGCGGCCGTCACCGGTGTCTTTTCCCCCAGCGAAGCGCTGTTTACCTTTCTGTGGCTGGCGATCGGGGGACTGGTGGTCGGTATTGCCGTGGCCTGGGCCATTACCTTTGCCAAGAACTGGGTATCGCAGCATTACGGCAGTGATCCGGGATCGTTCATTCTCGTCAGCCTGCTGATCCCGTTCGCGGCCTATCTGGCGGCGGAACATATCCATTGCTCAGGCATTCTGGCGGCGGTGGCGGCAGGCTTCACCATGAGCTTTGCCGAAAAACCGAGCCAGTCCGCTGCCATCAGCCGCATCCGCCGCGATGTCGTCTGGGATATGGTGCAGTTCGCTGCCAATGGTGCGATCTTCGTGCTTCTGGGTGAGCAGTTGCCCGGTATTTTTCAGGGCGCCGTCTCGACCGTCCGACTGACCGGTCACCATGAACCCTGGTGGCTGGCTATCTATGTCTTTGCCATCACCGCCATTCTGGCACTGGCGCGTTTCGTCTGGGTGTGGGTATCGCTGCGTTTTACCCTGTTCCGTGCCAAACAGCGTCAGCAACCGGTCGTTAAGCCGCAGTGGCGTGTCATTGCCGCCACTTCTCTGGCCGGTGCCAAGGGGGCGATCACTCTGGCCGGTATCCTGACCCTGCCGCTGGCCTTAAGCGACGGCACGGCCTTTCCGGCGCGCGATCTGGCTATTTTTCTGGCGGCAGGGGTGATCATTACCTCTTTGCTGGCGGCCAGTATCGGCCTGCCGCTGTTGCTGAAAGGGCTGAACCTGCCGTCCGAGCCGGATGATCACGTCTATGATGCCGCCCGCGTCAGCACCGCCGAAGCGGCGATCCGCGCCGTCGAACAGGCCCAGCACGCTCTGGCCGAAGGGCGGACCGATGCCGACCTCTATGCACAGGCCGGTTTGCGGGTCATGGCCTATTACCGGCAGCGCATCGACCTCAGCAAGGCCGACCCCGAAGACGCCGCCACCGAGCAGCGCCTGCATGAGGTTGAACGCGACCTGTTCCGTGTGGCTCTGGCGGCCGAGCGCAAAAGCCTTGAGGCGCAGGCCCGCACCCAGACCATTCATACGGAAACCATGCGCCGCCTGATCCGCGAAACCGACCTTATGGAAGCGCGAATGGCGGTACGCTAAAGGGCTATTTAACCTCGAATGCCCCCAGATCGGGTGCCTTCCCCATAAACGGATAACCGATATCCGTACCGGCATCGATCAGGTCGCTGTCAGGCGACAGGCGGTAATTGGGCAGTACCGGCAGGCTGCCATCGGCCTGACGCGGGGCATCCAGACCTTCGGGCGACAGGCTGAGAAAATCATCTTCCGCCACCGTCACCGGCAGGTTCCAGCTATTGTGCGCCACATCGGCCCCGTCGGCATTGGTGATCACCGCCGGATAGGCCAGATTATTGCGCGCCTGCGCCAGATTGCGCGGCTTGCCGTCAGGGCCGACCCCAAGGAAGTTGAAATTATGGCGATTGTTCACCGACGTATTATTATAGAACCCGGTGGCGACGGGGTGATGATTGGCATAAAAGCCTGACACCTTGTTATTGAAGGCCAGATTAAAACGCGTGATATGCACGGG
>Ga0222423_1000207_pt1 | contig 51521 bp, 41 predicted proteins | sample 3A0metagenome_FD_182472 | JGI IMG/M metagenome (GOLD analysis project Ga0222423, IMG submission 182472) | Enriched microbial communities from leaf-cutter ant dump, University of Wisconsin, Madison, United States - 3A0 (version 2) | ecosystem: Environmental > Terrestrial > Nest > Insects nest >...
GCTGGGCCGCCAGAACAAGATGACGGGCGCCGCCGAGCAGTACCAGTACATCCTGCGCGACGAGTCGATGCACTGCAACTTCGGCATCGACCTCATCAACCAGCTCAAGCTCGAGAACCCGCACCTGTGGACCGCCGAATTCAAGGCCGAGATCAAGGCCCTGTTCCAGAAGGCCGTAGAGCTCGAGTACCGCTACGCCGAAGACACCATGCCGCGCGGCGTGCTGGGCCTGAACGCTTCGATGTTCAAAGGCTACCTGCGCTACATCGCCAACCGCCGTGCCACCCAGATCGGCCTGGAGGCACTCTTCCCCAATGAGGAAAACCCGTTCCCCTGGATGAGCGAGATGATCGATTTGAAGAAGGAACGCAACTTCTTCGAAACGCGCGTCATCGAGTACCAGTCAGGCGGAGCGCTTTCCTGGGACTGACGTCCTGACACCACCCATGGCACCCCACACACGCCTCCTGCAGACCGCCCCCAGAGCGCGGCCGCCGGGGGCGTTTTCCGTGTTCATGGCGATGGGACCAACACCCATCGCCATGGATCGCTTCCCAGCCCACAGAAGGCGTGAAGCGCTCTTTGTCAATTGACCCAAGGAGAACATGATGGCAACTGCGAAAAAACCGGCCGCGAAAAAGGCCGCTCCCGCCAAGAAGGCTGCACCTGCAAAGAAGGCAGCCGCACCGGCCAAGAAGGCCGTAGCAGCAAAGAAGGCTGCGCCCGCCAAGAAGGCAGCCGCTCCCGCCAAGAAGGCCGTAGCAGCGAAGAAGGCAGCACCAGCCAAGAAGGCTGCGCCCGCCAAGAAGGCAGCCGCTCCCGCCAAGAAGGCCGTAGCAGCGAAGAAGGCAGCACCGGCCAAGAAGGCTGCGCCCGCCAAGAAGGCAGTTGCTCCCGCCAAAAAGGCCGTAGCAGCGAAGAAAGCAGCACCGGCCAAGAAGGCCGCGCCCGCCAAGAAGGCAGCCGCTCCCGCCAAAAAGGCCGTAGCAGCAAAGAAGGCAGCACCGGCCAAGAAGGCTGCACCCGCCAAGAAGGCCGCACCGGCTGCAAAAAAAGCAGCCCCCGCCAAGAAGGCCGCCCCCAAGAAGGCGGCCCCCAAGGCCCCTGCCCCTGCAGCGCAAACCACGCTGAACCCGCAAGCCGCATGGCCCTTCCCCACCGGGGGCAAGCCGTAAGGCGCAGGCTGTTCAGCCAAGCACCTCAACCCGGCGGCCTCGCCGGGTTTTTTTATGCCCCCAGCGATTCGACCGCGAAGTCGAGCTGGTAGTTTTGCGGCCCGCGCTGCGCGATCTTGAGCGCACCGACGCGGTTGCCCAGCGCAGCGCACCGCGCCAGCGTCCAGCCCCGCTCCAGGCCATACAGCAGCGCGCCGCGCCATGCATCGCCGCAGCCCGTGGGATCGACCTCGGCGGCCGGCTGGACAGCGGGCACCCGTGTACTGGCGCCGTCCACCCACACGTCGCAGCCGTGTCCCCCCAGGGTCACGACCAGGCCCTGCACCTTGCACGACAGCGTCTCCAGGCTCCAGCCGGTGCGTTCGCACAGCATCTTGGCCTCGTAGTCGTTGACCGTGATCCACGTCGCCTGCTCGACGAAGGCGGTCAGTTCCTCGCCGTTGAACATGGGCAGCCCCTGACCCGGATCAAACACGAACGGGATCCCCACGGCGCGGCATTGCCCGGCGTGCTCCAGCATGGCGTCGCGCCCGTCGGGCGCGATGATAGCAATGCGCAAATCGTCCTGCGCAGTGATGCGGTTGCGGTGGGCCTGCATCATGGCGCCGGGGTGGAACGCGGTGATCTGGTTGTTGTCGCGGTCCGTCATGATCATGGCCTGCGCGGTGTAGGTGTCGCCCACCTCCCCCACGTGGCGGGTGCTGATGCCCAGGGCCCGCAGGCGCTCCAAGTAGCCCGTGCCGTCGCTGCCCAGCATGGCCATGGGCACGGGCTCGCCGCCCAGCAGCTGCAGGCTGTAGGCGATGTTGCCGGCGCACCCGCCGAAGTCGCGCCGCAGCGAGGGCACCAAGAACGACACGTTGAGAATGTGCAGCTGGTCGGGCAGGATCTGCTCCGCGAAGCGCCCCTCGAAAGTCATGATGGTGTCGAACGCCAGGGAACCGCAAATCAGGGCAGCCATGTCTTCAGTCCAGTGAGTGAATAAAAAAATCAGGGGTAGAACGCGAGCACCCGGTAGCCAGCCAGCCGCAGCGCGGGCCCGGTCAGCGCGACGGAAACCTGGCCGCTCCACTCGCCACGGCCCGCCAGCTCGGCAGGTGCGCCCAGCTCGGCGGGCAGCAGCACGCGGCGCAGCACGGGCTGCTCCTGCGCATCGGTCAACGTGAGTTCGATCGCCGGCGTAGCCACCGGCGTGGCTGCATGGTTGCTGAGCGTCAGGCCCAACTGGTAGGTATCTCCGCGCGCGGCCTTGTTGAAGGCCGAGCTGTCGATGGCGACGGCCGCGATGTCCTTGCGCGGCCCCAGCGTGCAGCCCAACTGCGCACAGGCCATGGACAGCAGCGGGCGCAGGCGCGGGTCCCAGGCCGCTACGCGGTCCCGCTCGCGCAGCGCGACCTGGGCGGCCAGGCCACCCGCCAGCACCAACCCGCAAAGCAGCAGCAGCGCCCGCATGCCCGTGCTGCGCCAGAACGCCTGGCGCCGCGCGGCGCGCACGAAGCCCGGCTCGGGCTGCGGCGCGAGGGGCTCATCGTCCTCGTCCTCTTCGTCATTGGACAGTGCCTTCGCCGGAGAAAGCGCCGGCACCAGAGCTTCCTCGGTGGCCGTATCGGGCGCCGCAGGCGCCTCGTCCAACACCGGCGCGGGCACAGGCTCGCTATCGGCCTCTTTCAACGGCTCCTGGTCTTCGCTGCGCAGTTCCGCGAAGGGCAGCTCGTACCCTTCCAGTTCCAGCGGGCTTTCCGCCGGCGGCTCTTGCACCGGGTGCGGTGGCGCGGCGGCAGCCGTGGGTGCGGGCGCCGTGGGCGCCGGTGTCTCGCCGCCAGACCAGCGGAATGCGGGTGCGGGGGCCTCCTTGGGCCCGGGCGCGGGGGCCGCGAGAAAAGCGGGCACCTGGGGAATGGGCCAATCCACGGCGGCCGGCGTGGGCAACGCAGGCGCTTCGGGCGCGGCCTCCTGGGGGGATGGACTCCAGTCTTCCAGCGCGAAATCCGGCAACAGCGTTTCCACGGCCACGGCGGCCTGCAGATGAGCCGTGGCATCGAAGATTTCCTTGCAATGGCCGCAGCGCACCCAGCCTTCGGAAATACGCAACTGGTCGGCGACAACCTTGAACTTCGTTCCGCAGGAAGGGCAGCAGGTGATCTGGCTCATCGGCTGTGGATTGTAGGAGCCGTGCCCTGCGGGCCGGTCAGCGCGCGGCCGTCATCAAAATCCAGCCGTCCTCGCTGTCGGCCACCTCCAGCGCGAGCCAGGGCGCGTAGGCCTCTTTCAGCTCGCCGGCCTGCCGCTCTAGGATGCCTGCCAGGACGAGGTGCCCCCCCTCGGCCACGTAGGAGCACAGCAGCGGCGCCAGCACCTTGAGCGGCGTGGCCAAGATGTTGGCGAGCACGGTCTGGTATGGCCCCGCCACCTGGTCGGGCAGGCCCGCGCGCAGTTGGGCGCCGTTGACCTGCGCGTTGAGCCGCGTGGACTCCACGGCCGCGGGGTCAATGTCCACGGCGTCGATGTCCGCCGCGCCGAACTTCGCCGCGCCAATGGCCAGAATGCCCGAGCCGCAGCCGTAGTCGAGCACGCGGCCCAGCGACGGCTGGCGCGCGATCCAGCGCAGGCACATGCGCGTCGTGGGATGCGTGCCCGTGCCAAAGGCCAGGCCCGGGTCGAGGCGGATGCTCGTGCGCGCCTGCGCGGGCAGCTCATGCCAGGTCGGCACGATCCAGAAGTCGGGCGTGATCTCCACGGGGGCGAATTGCGACTGCGTGAGACGCACCCAGTCCTGGTCCTCCACGCGCGCGATGCCCAGCACCGTGCAGCCCGCAAAGAAATCCTGCACCTGCAGCAGCTGGCGCGCTTCCTGGGCCACCGCCTCCGTCGGGAACAGCGCCACGATGCGGCTGCGCTGCCAGCCCTCCTTGGGCGGCGGCATGCCGGGCTCGCCGAACAGGGCCTGCTCGGCCTCGGTCTGCGCGTCGGCGTCTTCCACCGACACGCTCAGCGCGTCGAGCGCATCGAGGGCTTCGCTCAGGTCTTCGACCCGGTCCTCCGGGCACAGCAGGCTCAGCTCAAACATGGGGGCTCCTCTTCGCAGTTGGCGGTTGGCGCTTGCAAAACGAAAAAGCTGGCCTTCGTCGCCGAAGGCCAGCAGGCGGGGGCAGCAGGCGCCGCGCGGGTCAGCGCTTGTGCTGCGACAGCCACTCTTCCAGGTAGTGGATGTTGGTACCGCCCGCGACGAAGTTGGCGTCCACCATCAGCTCGGCGTGCAGCGGCACGTTGGTGTTGATGCCTTCGATCACCGTCTCGGACAGGGCCGTGCGCATGCGCGCCAGCGCCTGCTCGCGCGTGTCGCCGTGCACGATGATCTTGCCGATCATGGAATCGTAGTTGGGCGGCACGAAGTAGTTGGTGTAGGCATGCGAATCCACGCGCACGCCCGGGCCGCCCGGCGCGTGCCACATGGTGATGCGGCCTGGCGAGGGAGTGAACTTGTACGGGTCCTCGGCGTTCACGCGGCACTCGATGGCGTGGCCGCGGATTTCGATCTGGCGCTGGGTGAAGGGCAGCTTCTCGCCCGCGGCGACCATGATCTGCGTCTTGACGATGTCCACGCCCGTGATCCACTCGGTCACCGGGTGCTCGACCTGCACGCGCGTGTTCATCTCGATGAAGTAGAACTCGCCGTTCTCGTACAGGAACTCGAACGTGCCCGCGCCGCGGTAGCCGATCTTCTTGCAGGCGGCCACGCAGCGCTCGCCGATGCGCTCGATGAGCTTGCGCGGAATGCCGGGCGCGGGCGCCTCTTCGATCACCTTCTGGTGGCGCCGCTGCATGGAGCAGTCGCGCTCGCCCAGGTACACGGCGTTCTTGTGCTTGTCGGCCAGGATCTGTATCTCGATGTGGCGCGGGTTCTGGAGGTACTTCTCCATGTACACCGACGGGTTGCCGAACGCGGCGCCGGCCTCGGCCTTGGTCATCTGCACGGCGTTCACGAGCGCGGCCTCGGTGTGGACCACGCGCATGCCGCGCCCGCCGCCACCGCCCGCCGCCTTGATGATGACGGGGTAGCCGATGGCCTTGGCGATGCGGCGGATCTGCACCGGATCGTCGGGCAGTTCGCCGTCGGAGCCCGGCACGCAGGGCACGCCCGCCTTGATCATGGCCTGCTTGGCCGAGACCTTGTCGCCCATGATGCGGATGGACTCGGGCGTGGGGCCGATGAACTGGAAGCCGCTTTGCTCGACGCGCTCGGCGAAGTCGGCGTTCTCGGACAGGAAGCCGTAGCCGGGGTGGACGGCCTCGGCGTCCGTCACCTCGGCCGCCGAGATGATGGCGGGCATGTTGAGGTACGACAGCGGCGACGGCGCGGGCCCGATGCAGACAGCCTCCTCGGCGAGCTTGACGTACTTGGCGTCGCGGTCGGCCTCCGAATAGACCATCACGGCCTTGATGCCCAGTTCGCGGCACGCACGCTGGATGCGCAAGGCGATTTCACCGCGGTTGGCGACCAGGATCTTTTTAAACATACGCGCCCTCGCGGTTGGCCACAGGAATCTTCTGGAACATGGGGTCCTTATTCGATGACGAACAGCGGCTGGCCGTACTCCACCGCCTGGCCGTTCTCGCCGAGGATCTTGGTCACGGTGCCGGTCTTGTCGGCCTCGATCTCGTTGAGGATCTTCATGGCCTCGATGATGCAGATGGTGTCGCCTTCCTTGACTTGGCTGCCCACCTCCACGAACGGCTTGGCGCCCGGGCTGGCCGCGCGGTAGAAGGTGCCCACCATGGGCGACTTGACCACGTGGCCCGAAGGCGCGACGGCAGCAGGGGCCGGCAGCTCCGCCACCGGGGCCGCGGGCGCCTGGGCCACGGGGGCTTGCGCGGGGGCCGCGACGAACTGCTGCACCACGGCGCCGCCGCTCTTGACGATGCGTACCTTACCCTCGGCCTCGGTGATTTCCAGTTCCGACACATTCGACTCGGACACCAGGTCGATCAGGGTCTTGAGTTTTCGCAAATCCATGGGAGCTCCAACGGCTAAAAACGGAATAGGGCGCGAATTTACTCCAATTTCACCCTATTTCGGCTTTTTCGGCGCATTTTTCACCAACGCCGCCGTGCACTCCATCAACCCTGCTGACCCCAGCGGGCCAGGTCATCCGCCGTCAGTTGGCCCATTTTACGTTGCAGTATCCGGCCGTTCGCCCCCAGAAGCACCGTGAAGGGCAAGCCCCCCTGCAAGTTGCCCATGGCGCGGCCCAGCTCCGTCCCGCCCATGCCCGCCATGCCGATGGGAAACTGCAGCGGCAGCCGCGCGAGGAACTGGCGGACGGCCGATGGCTGGTCGATCGCCAGGCCCACCACCTGCCAGCCCTGCGCCTTGCGCTCGGCGTAGAAGCGGTTGAGCAGGGGCAGCTCCTCCACGCAGGGCGGGCACCAGGTGGCCCAGAAGTTGACCAGCAGCGGCCGGCCCTGGAAGGCCTGCATGGCCAGCGGCGCCCCGTCCGGGGTGGTGAAGGTCTGGCGCCACAGGCTCTGCTCGGCCCCGTCCGCCGCACCGTGGGGCTGCAAGCGCCACCACGCCAGCGCGCCGCCACCCAGGGCTGCGGCGGCGGCAACGCCCCCATAGAGCCAGCGGCGGCGCGCCGCGTCCAGGGGGGCCACAGGGGAGGAAGGCGAGGAATCGTTCATGGAGCGGGTTCTTGCAGCAGCTTGCGCACCGCTGCCGTGTCGCCGCGCGGAATGCGCCCCCGGGAATCCGGGCGCAGGGCTCCGCGCAGATCGTCGAGATCGTAAACCAGCAGGTGCACCCCCACCATTTCCCCGAGTTCGGGGCACATGGCACCCAGGCTCAGCGCCTCCACGCTGTCGCCGTGAAAGCCCGTGACCGTGCGGGGCTCGTAGTCCACATGGTGGTCGATGAGCGCGATCTCGGCCGACTTGGAGTCGTCGCAGAACAGCTGCAGGTAGATGTCCGACAGGCGCGTCGCCGTACCGTGCCAGACGGCCCCCGCCAAGTGCGGCCGGAAGGCGGCCAGCCGCTCCATCCAGACCAGGGCCAGCCGCCGCAGCGCGCGCAGCTCGCCGGGCTGGGTGTCGGCGCAGAACAGCGCGATGTACTCGCGCACCGCGTCCTCCACCTGGTCGTTGTCGGGCAAGGCCGTGCGGGCGGGCAGGCCCAGCTCCCGCACGGCGCGGCGCTTGGCGCCGCCCCAGTCCAGGCCCTCTTCGACCACCAGCCGGGCGGCGGTGCTGGCGATTTCAGCGGCGGTATCGGTCATGGCGGCCTCCTGCGGTTGCATTGCTGGTATTTTGAACCCGCGCCGTGTCCCGTGCATGGCAGGAAACTCTTAAATTCATAGCTGCTTGCGCGCGCCCCATATGGGCTAGAGGCCTATTTTGTATAAAAAGTAGAATCCCGCCCCATGCATATACATATCCTGGGCATCTGCGGCACTTTCATGGGCGGCCTGGCAGCGCTCGCGCGCGAGGCGGGCCACCGGGTGACGGGCTGCGATGCGGGCGTCTACCCCCCCATGAGCGACCAGCTGCGCGCGCTGGGCATCGAGCTGATCGAGGGCTACGACGCCGGCCAGATGGCGCTCGCGCCCGACATGTTCGTGATCGGCAACGTGGTGAGCCGCGCGCGCCTGGCGGACGGCACGCCGAAGTTCCCGCTGATGGAGTCCATCCTCGACGCGGGCGAGCCCTACACCAGCGGTCCGCAGTGGCTGGCCGAGCACGTGCTGCAAGGCCGCCATGTGCTGGCGGTGGCGGGCACGCACGGCAAGACCACCACCACCTCCATGCTGGCCTGGATCCTGGAATGCGCGGGGCTGCGGCCGGGCTTCCTCGTGGGCGGGGTGCCGCTGGACTTCGGCGTTTCGGCCCGCCTGGGCCAGGGCAAGGCTTTCGTCATCGAGGCCGACGAGTACGACACCGCCTTCTTCGACAAGCGCAGCAAGTTCGTGCACTACCGCCCGCGCACGGCCGTCCTGAACAACCTGGAGTTCGACCACGCGGACATCTTCGACGACCTGGCCGCCATCGAGCGCCAGTTCCACCACCTCGTGCGCACCGTGCCGCCCTCGGGCCGCATCGTGCGCAATGGCCTGGAGGAAAGCCTCGCGCGGGTGCTGCACCAGGGCTGCTGGAGCGAGGAATGCAGCTTCGGCGCCGCCGACAGCGACTTCACCGCGCGCGGCACGCCCGAGGCGTTCGACGTGCTGCACCACGGGCAGGCCGTGGGCCGCGTGGAATGGGCACTCTGCGGCACCCACAACCAGCTCAACGCGCTTGCCGCCATCGCCGCCGCCGGGCACGTGGGCGTGGCCCCGGCACAGGCGGCCGAGGCGCTCGGGCGCTTCCAGAACGTCAAGCGCCGCATGGAGCTGCGCGGCACGGTGAACGGCATTGCGGTGTACGACGATTTCGCGCACCACCCCACGGCCATCCGCACCACGCTGGAAGGCCTGCGCCGCCGCGTGGGCAACGGCGCGCGCATCCTGGCGGTGTTCGAGCCGCGCAGCAACACGATGAAGCTCGGCGCCATGAAGGCCCAGTTGCCGTGGGCGCTGGAGCCGGCCGACCTCGCGTTCTGCCACACCGCGGGGCTCGAATGGGATGCTGCCGCGGCCCTGGCCCCGCTGGGCGCGCAGGCCCGCACCGCGGCGGACGTGGCCACGCTGGTTCAGCAGATCACCGCATCGGCGCAGCCGGGCGACCACGTCGTGTGCATGAGCAACGGGGGCTTCGGCGGCGTGCACGCCCAGCTGCTCGCAGCGCTGGCGGCACGCGGCTGAAATTTCAGGGCTTCTTGGTTGCGGGCGCCTGCACGGGCGCCACGGTAGCACGCGGCCGCGGCGTGACGTCGATGCCGGCACGCGCCTGCTCCAGCGTAACCATCTCCGGAATGGCCTGCTGGCACATGTCCGAGGTGCGCGGCGGCGCGCCGTCCCCTTCCTGGCCGGCCTGCGAGGCCGTGGGCATGTCGGAGCGCGACACGCCGAGGGCCGCCATCAACTGCCCCATGGCCGCCAGGGCCTTGCCTTCCGCCAGCACGCGGTCGAAGCGCGCATTGATGTAGGCGCGGCTGGCCTGGAAGTACTCGTTCTGCGTATCGAGCAAATCGAGCAAGGTGCGCTGGCCGATGTCGAACTGCTGCCGGTAGGCCTCGCGTGATTTCTCGGTGGACAACTGGTGCTGCGCCAGGAAGCCCATCTGCTCCTGCAGCCGCCGCGCCTCGTTGAAAGCGCTCACCAGGCTCTGGCGCACGTCGCGGCATACCTTGTCCTGCAGGTCCAGCGCCTGGCTGTGGGCCTCCACGGCCTTGACCTTGCGCGCATCGTCCGCACCGCCGCGGTAGAAGTTGTAGCTCAGCAGCAGCCCCACCTGCGTGTCGCGCGAGGGCCCGCGCTCGCCGAGCAGGTTGTGGTACCAGGTCTGGCTGGCTTGGAAATCCAGGCGCGGCAGGTAGGCGGCCTTGCGCGCGGCGATGCCGGCCTCGGCCGCGCGCACGTTCTCCACGGCGGCGCTGAGCGCGGGGCTCGCATCCATGCCCTGGCGCACGGTTTCCTCCATGTTGGCGGGCAGCTTGCCCAGGTGCAGTTGCTCGCTGAACGTGGGCAGATCGCCGGGAGGCAGCTCGCCCACGACGCGCTGGTAGCGCGCCGTCACGTCGTAGAGGTTCGCCAGGTCGGTGGAGAGATTGGTTTCGGCCAGCGCCAGGCGGCCGATGGCCTGCTCCAGGTCCGCGCGGCGGCCCACGCCGCCGGAGACGCGCTCCTCGATCAGGGCCGTGGTGCGCTTGTGTTCGGCATAGTTGAGCTTGGACTGCTCGACCAGCTCGCGGTTGCGCACCACGTCCGCATAGGCTTGCACGGCCTGCAGCGCGGCGCTTTCGGAGGCATCGACGAGTTCGTAGTAGCGCGTGAGCTTGGCGTGCCCCAGGCGCTCCACTTCGTTGCGCGTGAAGAAGCCGTCGAAGAGCATCTGGTTCAGCGTCAGCATCGACGTCCGGTAGCCGTACCAGCCCGTGGAGCCCACCGTCGGGCGCACGTTGCGCTCGCGCCCTACGCCCACCGAGCCATCCACCTGAGGCAGGTACCCCGCGCGGGCCTCGCTGCGGTCGGCGTCGGCCATGTTGAACGCGCGCCAGCGCACTTGCACGTCGGGGTTGGAAACCACGGTCTTGCGCGCGGCATCGGCCAGGGGTTGCGGCACGGTCTGCGCCATCGCTCCCGTCATTGTCAGCACGGCCAGACCAACCAGTGTTCTTGCGAATCTCATGGTGCCTCCGATTTGTTCGACTTTGGGCAATTGACTATAGGCAGCGCACTTTGCAGGCGCAAACATTTTGTGTTCCTGGGCTGCGTTTGCTTGCAAAATGCATGAAAAACGACGGTTTTCATAAACACGAACCATCGGAATCCGTGTGTCATTCACAAAAAACTATTGGTTGACACGGCTGGATCGGAGCCGCTGGTGGGCTGTGTTCGTCTGCGCCATCGTGCTGCCCTGGGCCTTGGCCACGCCGGACCTCGACAAGACCCTGAGCATTGCCCGCGAGCGCTATGGCAACGCGGGCGCGGAGACCGTCACCGCATGGCGCCGCCTGATCCAGGAAGGGGAGAACCTCGGCGAGCCCGCCAAGCTCTCGCGCGTGAACGACTTCTTCAACCAGCGCGTTCTCTTCGATTCCGACATGGCCATATGGCAGCAGAACGACTACTGGGCCACGCCGCTCGAAACCATGGGCCGCGGTGCGGGCGACTGCGAGGATTTCGCGATCGCCAAGTACGCCACGCTGCTGCTCATGGGCGTGCCCAACGAGCGGCTGCGGCTCATCTACGTGCGGGCGCGCACGGGCAATGCCAAGAGCGAGGCCCACATGGTGCTGGGCTACTACCAGCAGCCCACGGATGAGCCGCTGGTGCTGGACAACCTGATCGGCACCATCCGCCCCGCCTCGTCGCGCCCCGACCTCACGCCCGTCTTCAGCTTCAACAGCAATGGCCTATGGGCGGCCGGCGCGGCCGCGCCGATGGGCGACCCCACGGTTCGCCTGTCCCGCTGGCGCGATGTGCTCGAGCGGATGCACAAGGAGGGCTTGTGATGCGCCCCCACACCACCATCGAAGGGAGTACGCCATGACACTCACGAAACAGCTCTGGGTCGCGGTGGCGCTGGTCATGGCCTTGGCATTCGGCTGCAGCGTCGTGGTGAGCGTCCTGTCCGCGCGCGACTACCTCCAGAACGCCCTGGAGGTGAAGAACATCGACAACGCCACGTCGCTCGCGCTGTCGCTGTCGCAGCTGGACAAGGACCCGGTCACCGTGGAGCTGCAGGTCGCCGCGCAGTTCGACGCGGGCCACTACCGCTTCATCCGCGTGGTGTCGCCCACGGGCAAGGTGCTGGTCGAGAAGGAATTCACGGGCGACCAGGCGCTCGCGCCGCGCTGGTTCATGCAGCTGGTGCCGCTGCGCGCCGAGCCCGGGCACGCCCAGATCACCGACGGCTGGAAGCAGTACGGCACCCTCACGCTCGCCAGCCACGATATCTACGCCTACCAGAGCCTCTGGAACGGCACGCTCAAGCTGCTGGGGTGGTTCGTGTTCTTCAGCCTCGTGGCGGGCCTGGCGGGCACCTGGCTCATCCGCTGGATCCTGCGCCCGCTGGGCGACGTGGTCGGCCAGGCCGAGGCCATCGCGGAGCGCCGGTTCCTGACCATCGCGCAGCCGCGCACGCCCGAGCTGCGCAAGGTGGTGCAGGCCATGAACGGCATGGTCGCGCGCCTCAAGACCATGCTCGCGGAGGAGTCCGCGCGGCTCGAATCGCTGCGCAAGAAGGTCACGACCGACCAGGTCACGGGCCTGGCCAGCCGCGAATACTTCCTCTCGCATCTGCAGGACATTCTGCAGGGCGAGGAATTCGCCCGCGTGGGCAGCCTCGTGCTGGTGCAGATCAGCGACCTCGCCCAGCTCAACAAGCACCTGGGCCATGCCCGCGTCAACACGCTGCTGCAAGGCCTGGGGCAGGCCCTGCGCAGCAACGCGGAGGGCCACACGGGCCAGAGCGCGGGCCGGCTCAAGGGGGCCGAGTTCGCCGTGGTCTGCCCCACCTTCGTCTCCGCCACCGAAGCGGCGCTGGACGTGCACCGCAGCCTGGTGGACGCCTGGCTGCCCGCGTGGCTCCACGAGGCGCCCGAGCTGTTCCACGTGGCCGCCGTGCGCTACCACCGCGGGCAGGCGCTCGGCGACCTGCTGCTGCATGCCGACGAGGCCCTGACGCGCGCGCAAAACCAGGGGCCCAACAACTGGTACGCCAGCGAGGACGGCGACACCCACCCCGTGCTGCCCCCGGACCAGTGGCGCACCCTGCTGACCGAAGCCGTGAGCGGCGGCCGCCTCTCGCTCGTCTTCTACCCCGTGGTCCGGGGCGACGGCAACGCCCCCATCCACGAAGAAGGCCTGATCCGGCTGCAGGCCGACGACGCGGGCCCGCCATTGCGCGCGGGCGACTTCATGCCCATGGCCGCGCACCTCAACCTCACGGCCCCCATCGACCTCAAGGTGGTGCAGTTGGCCATCGAGCACCTGCGCCAGTCCCGGGGCGACATCGCCGTGAACCTCTCGGCCGACACCATCGCGGACTTCGGCTTCCGCCGCCAGCTCACGGACATGCTCGCCCGCTACCCGGACATCTGCAAGCGCCTGCTGTTCGAGGTGCCCGAGTACGGCGTGTTCCGCCACTTCGATGCGTTCCGCGACATCGCCCGCGCGCTCAAGCGGCTGGGCTGCCGCGTGGGCATCGAGTACTTCGGCCAGCGCTTCGCGCAGGGTGAGCTGCTGGCCGACCTGGGGCTGGACTACATCAAGATCCACCCGAGCTACGTGCACGGCATCGCCGACAACCCCGGCAACCAGGAGTTCCTGCGCGGCCTGTGCACGCTGGCGCACACGCTGGGCATCGCGGTCATCGCGGTGGGGGTGGAGGCGCACGCCGACCTGCCGCTGCTCGCCGGTCTCGGCTTCGACGGCGCCACCGGCCCCGGACTGCGCCAGCCCTCATGACCCAGGAAGCCCGCCTCACCCTCGCCGCGGCGCAACTCTTCGCCGGGCCGGGCATCGCGGCATGGCATGCATGCTGCCGCGCGGTACTGGTGCACGCAGGCGTGCCCGCGCAGCCCACCGATGCGCTGCGGGCACGGCTGGCGGCCTTTGCGCAGGCCCATGACGGCGCACGCTCCTTCGCGCCGCAACTGCACTCGGGCGACCCCGCGCAGGCCTTCGCGGCCATCGCCCAGGGCCTGCAGCATGCATACCGGCACAACGTGCACTGGCAGCGCATCACGGCCATCGACGCGGACTCCAGCGAGATCGTGCTCGAAATCATGCACCCCGAGTGCTCCCAGCCGCTGCTCGCGCTCGCGCTCGCGCTCACGCAGGCGGCCTTCGGCCTGCCCGAGGCGCCCGCTTGGAGTGATCCCGGATGGAACGGCCTGCGGGACCTCTGGCCCCGCCCTAGCCATTTCAACAGCCAGGATCGCATCCTGACCGCCCGGCAGATGGGGCTGCACTGCGAGACCGGCGCCGGCATCCACCGCGCCCAGTACATCGTGGGCCAGGGCCGCTGGCACCGTCTCACGGCCAACGCCTACACGGCCCACACCAGCCACCTCGGCAAGGATCTGTCGGGCAACAAGATTCGCGCCCGCACCGCCCTGGCCCGCGCGGGTCTGCCGGTCCCCGCCCAGCGCAGCGTCGAATCCGCCAGGGAGGCCGTGCGCGAGGCCGAGCGCATGGGCTACCCGGTGGTGCTCAAGCCCTCGGGGTCGCGGCGCAGCCAAGGCGTATACACCATGCTGGCGGACGCCGGGGCCATCGAACGGGTGTTCCCGCTGATCGCCGACGACTACGGCGGCCTCATCCTCGAAAAGCAGATCCTGGGCCAGGACTACCGGCTGCTCGTGGTGGGCACCCGCTGCATCGCCGTGGCCCGGCGCCTGCACCCCGCCGTCACGGGCGACGGCCTGCGCACGATCGCCGAACTGGCCGCCGCGTCGAACACCGAACTGGCGCGGGACGGCATCTTCAACGACCCCGTGGAGATGGACCCCGAAACCCTGCAGGCCCTGCGCGACCAGGGTTTCGAGCCCGGCAGCATCCCCGCCCAGGGCCAGGCCGTGGTGCTGCGCAAGGCGGCGTGCCTCGCATCGCTGGCCGAGGACGTCACGCACGCCGCGCACCCTTCGCTGCTGCGCCTGGCCGAGCAGGCCGCCGCCGCCGTGCAGCTCGACCTGGCGGGCATCGACCTGGTCTGCCCCGACATCACCCAGCCCTGGCAGGGCACGGAAACGGCTATCGTCGAGATCAACGCGGGCCCGGCGGTGGACATCAACGCCTTCCCCGACATCGGCACGCCCCAGCCCGTGGCGCGCGCCCTGTGGCGCACGGCCATCCCGGCGGGCCAGCACGGCAACATTCCCGTCGTGGCCCTCGTGGGCCGCTACCACAAGCAGCAGGGCGCCCAGCACGTTTGCCAGACGCTGCGCATGGCCGGCCTGGAGGCGTACGTGCCCGGCACGCTCGATGCCCCATTCCCCGCCGACCTGCCGGCCTACCAAAGCCTCGCACGGGCATGGACGGGGGCATGGCTCGCGCGCGACGAGGTCGAGGCCCTGGTGCTGCCCCTGTCCTGGACCACCCTGGCGCAGGAAGGCCTGCCGGTGGCACAGCACTCCGTGGCCATCTTCACGGACGACGACGGCGCCTTCGCCGCCCTGGGCCGGGAACTGGCCGCCCCGCAGTTGCGCGAGCGCCTGTACCGGCTGGTGGCGGACGCCTGCCTGTGCGGGGCGGTCTACCCCGCGGCCTCGGCGCCGCTGCACGCGGCCCTGGCCCACCTGCCGCCCCATGCGCGCATGCCGCTGGCCCAGGCCGAACAGCCCGGCACCCTGCCCGGCGCGCTCGCCACGGCCCTGACGCTGGGCGGCGAGGCCATCGCCTGGATCAACGCGCCGCAGCAACCCGGCGGGCTGTACTGGATCGACACCGCCCGCCAATGGCATGCGCTGGTGGAATGGCCGCCGCAACCGGGCACGCCGCCCCCAGCAGCCGAGCTGCCCATGCTGGCCGCCAGCCTGGGCGCCCTGCGGCTGCTGGGCTACGACCTTGCCACGCTGCGGCGGCTCGCGGCCCTGCACACCGGCCAGTCCGCCCTGCTGCCCCCCGCGGGGGCGCCGTGGCGCCTGCATGCCCCGGGCACACCCACGCAGGCGGTGCGCCAGTGGCTGCCCACCTTGGCCACGCAGTGGCAAGGCGCGGGCGAGGTGCACTGCAGCGACAGCGTGCCCATGCGCTCCCACCTCGGCGCCTGGCTCGGGATGCTGCCCGCGGCACCGCTGCGGTGGTGCATCGCCGCACCCGGCACACCGGCCGCCGAGGACCTGCCCGCCCAACTGGCGGCCCACGGCGTGCCGCCCGCGCTGGTCTGCACCGCACCGGCGCCGCCCCTCGCCCCCGGACCGTGGCCCAGCCTCCACCTCGATGACCTGCGCGAGGCGCCCGTACTGCACGGCTGGGCGGCGCAGGAAGCCCCCGCGGCCGACGGCCTGCTGTGGCGGCCCTCGGAGCTGCCCCGCATCGCCAACGCGGCCTGGGTGGGCGGCGCGCCCGCCGCGCACCGGGCCTGCACGGGGCTGGCCCTCGCGCCCGGGGCCTTCGGCCCTGGCGTGCTGGCCATCGTTCCCGGGCACGCCGACAGCCACGAGGCCACCGCGGCCATCGCGCAGCGCACGCGAGAGGCCTTCGCGCAGGGCGCCTGGGCGGTGATGAGCGCCGTCATGCCCGCCGAGCTGCCCCGCTGGCACGCCCTGCTGCTGAGCGACGACCCCGAGGCCTCCGTGTTCGCGCTGGCGCGCGCCGTGCGCCAGCGCTATGCGGGGCGGCTCACCGCGCAGCTCGCGGCGCCGGACGACGCGCCGCGCGAGGCCCCGGAGCCGCTCCTGCGCGCGGCCCTCGCCCTCGCCGCACTGCCCCGCGATGCCGCGGCCGCAAACATCCCGCTGGCATGGAGCCTGGAAGCCCTCCTGCTGGCCCGCCCGCATGCCATCGTGCTGCCCCGCGCCGCCCCCGCGCTGGCCCAGCACCTGCAGCCCTGGCTGCCGTTCCTCGGAGGCGCGGACCTCCAGGTCTCCAGCGAGGCCGCCCCATGACCCGCCCGCCCTCGCCCGCCTTCGACGCCCCGGCATCGCGCATGCCCGCGTTCCAGCCCAACGCCGCCGACGCGGCATTCGCCACACTGCTGCAGGAGGCCGTGCGGGGCACCCGCAACGGCGATGCGCTCGAACCGCTCTGGCAGGCCTGGGCCGCAGGCACGCTGCCGCAGGATGCCCCGCGCACGGCCCTCGTGCTGTACGCCCCGGGCCAGCGCCGGCTGCTCGTGAGCCGCGCGGGCGCGGGCCGCCTGGGGCTGGAACGGACGCTGGCGCGCCTGCGCGAGCACCCGCGCTGCCCCGCGCTCGCGGCGTCTGCCGGGCTGCGCATCCAGATCGACTTCGTCACCGCGCCGCCCGTCCCGATGGAGCTGGCGCGCGTGGGCATGAGCCTGCAGGGGAGCAGGCATTTCGAGGTGGGGGTGGAGGGCATCGAGCTCAACGCCGCCGATGGCAGGCGCCACCTGTTCCTGCCGGGCGACGCCTACGTGTTCTCGATCATGACGATGCAGGGCGTGCGCGCGCACCTGCGCGCGAGCTTCGGCGAAGAAACGGTGGAGGGGGCGCAGTGCCTGCGCCTGCGCACCGACAGCTACCTCATCGACGCGCAGGGCCTGCACCGGCTCTACCGCGGCATACCGCTCGTGGGCCCACTCACGCGGGACAAGCTCGGCCATGCGCTGCAGCTCGCCGTCGAGCACATCCAGCGCGAGCAGGAGGCCGGCGGCAAGTACCTGTACTACTACGACGCCGCCACGGACAGCCGCCTGGACCACGAGCACCCCACGCGCGACCCCGACACCCACCCGTACTACAACATCCTGCGCCACTGCGGCGGCGCGCTGACCTGCCTGTACCACGGCCAACTGCACCGCACGGACGGCAGCCACGCGGGCGTGCGCCGCGCCATCGGCTACCTGGCCACGCAAAGCCGCAGCTACGACACGCCGGAAGGCCCCGCCGCCTACATCTACAGCGAGCGCAAGGCCAAGCTCGGCGGCTCAGGCCTGGCCCTGTACCTGCTGGCCGAGTACGAGCTGACCACGGGCGATGGCCAGTACCGCCCGTTCGCCGACCGGCTCGCGCGCCACCTCGCGCGCCAGATCACCGCGAGCGGCGAGTTCATCTACTACAGCATCTACCTCGACCAGCCCATCGACGAGAAGGGCAACGCCAACTACTTCTCGTTCTACTACCCGGGCGAGGCGGTGTGCGGCCTTGCGCGCTACCTGCACCTCGTGCCCGAGGCCGGGCGCGCGGGCTACTTCGAGCGCCTGCACCGCGCGCTGCACTATCTCATCCACGTCCGCCCGCAGGAGCGTGCGGACCAGTACACCAGCGTGCCCTCCGACGCCTGGCTGATGATGGGCATCAAGGAGCTGTGGGACTACCCGGAGATGCGCCGCGAGGACTACCTCGCATTCGTGTTCGGCGATGCGCGGCAGATGATCGCGCAGATGTACAAGGTGGACACCGTGCCCTACCCCGACTACGCGGGCGGCTTCTACTACCGATTCAACGACTACCCCTACTCCGACGGCGCGCGCATGGAAGGCATGATGGGCGCCTACCAGCTCGCGCTGAAGGCACAGCGCCACGACGTGGCCCGCGAACTGTGGCCCGCGCTGCGGCTGGGCGCCTGGGCCACGCTGCACCTCGTGAACACCGAGGCGGCCGTGTACGGCGCGCCCAACCCGCTGCGCAGCCTGGGCGGCATCCGCTTCAAGTACACGCGGCAGTGGTTCCGCATCGACACCATCCAGCACGTGGCCTCGTTCTACGCGCGCCTGCTCACGCACTGGGACGATGCCACGGCCGCCGGGGACGCTCCATGCTCCAGCCCCTAGGCCCCTGGACGTACCGCACCGAGGACCGCCTGGGCGGCGGCGGCCTGGCGCAGACCTACCGCTGCGCCCGCCCCGGCGATCCGCAGGGCTATGCCATCAAGGTGCTCAAGAACCCGCAGCACCTCAACACGCTGCTGCGCGAAGCGGGGGCCCTGATCGCCCTCGAAGGGCACCCGGCCATTCCCGCGCTGCTCGACCACGGCCGCAACGCGGCGGGCGCGCTGTGCCTCGTGAGCACCTTGATGCCGGGCACCCGCCTCGACCACTGGGTGCGCCGCCACGGCCCGCTGCCGGTGGAGGGCACGCTGTCGGTCGTCGCCCAGGTGCTCGGCATCCTGCAGCACGCGCACGGGCGCGGCCTGCTGCACAAGGACCTCAAGCACTCCAACCTGCTCATCGAGCAAGGGCGCGTCACGCTGCTCGACTGGGGCGCGAGCGAGCGCCTGGACGAGCCCCCGGCCGAAACCATCCGGGCCAAGCCGATGTTCGTGGCGCCCGAATGCCAGGCCGGCCGCCACGGCGCGGCCAGCGACTTCTACGCCCTTGGCTGGCTGCTCGTGTTCCTGGCCACGGGCATGGAGCCCTTCCACTGCGCGCAGCGCAAGGACCGCGCGTACTGGGGCCTGGCCCACGTGCTGGAGCGGCGCGAGCTGCCCCCGCTGGCGGCGCCGCTGCGGCAATTGGCGGGGCACTGGCTGCACCGCGACCCGGCGCGGCGCGGCGTAGCCTATGACTTGCAGGCGCTGCTGCGCACCCCGTGCGCATACCCGCTGGACGGCGAAGGGCTCGATTTCGCCGCCATCGCGGCGCAGGAGGACATGCTCGCCTTCGGCGCCCGGCACCGCATCCCCGGCTACCAGTGCGAGCAGGCGAAGAAGCTCGCCGAGGCCGGCCGCACGGCCGAAGCCATCGCCCTGCTCGAAGACGCATCGGCCCAGGGCCACCTGCGCGCCACGCGCATGCTGGGGGATTGGCTGCAGGAGGACCCGCCGCAGCACGACCGCGCGCTGGGCCTGCTGCGCCAGGCCGCCAATGCGGGCAGCATCCCCGCCAGCTACCTGCTGGCCAAGGCGCTGCTGCGCGCGGGCGAACCCTGCACACCCGGCAGCACGCCCCACGCGCTGCTGGCGTACGCCGCGCGCCAGGGCCATGCCAGCGCGCTGGAGCGGCTCGCGCGCTACCTGCCGCCGCTGCCCGCCCGCCTGGCCCGCGAGCGCGCGGCCGAGAGCGGGCACCCGCGCGCCCTGCGCCTGCTGGGCAGGTAGCGCCCCAGGCCCTTGCAAGTATCAAAACAATAGCTGCTTGCGCCCGCCAATATTGGCTTAGAGGCCATTTTCATTCAAAATCTACGGCCCCTTGCGCGGAACGGCAACCTGTTCGAGCATGCCGGTGAATGCCGCCAGCTCCGCGGGCCAGGGCTTGTGGCAGGCGCGGTCCACCGCGTTCAAGATCCCCCGCGCCATGTAGGGCACATTGGCGGCACTGTGCTGCTCGTCCTCGGGCCAGTCGTGCGGGTCGAGCCCGCGGTCGGCGCTCGCCCGCTGGTCCATCTGCTGGAAGGCCTCCAGCGTCGAGCGCACCAGCACGCCGCCGCAGGGCCGCGCCAGCGCGGCCCGCACCGGCGTGCAGGCGGGCTCGCACACCTGCATCAGGCGCGTCCAGAAAGCCTCCGCGCCATAGCTCCGGCCCACCACCGCATTCCAGCCGCCGCGGCTTGCGGGCAGCGGCGCGGACGGGCCCGCATCGCCCTCGATGGGGTGCTCCATCGCCCGCGCCATCCCCTCCAGGAACCACCGGTTCTTGAACAGGGTGTAGCCATACTGGTACGTGTGGAACAGCTCGTGGGAGGGCGTCAGGTTGGGCGGCGACCAGCGCGTGCTCACGGTGATGGTCAGCACCCGGCCCGGCGCATCGCCAAAGCGCCGGTAGCGGTAGCGCACGGCCGCATCGCCCGCGCTGCCATTGCTGTCCGGCATGCGCATCACGTGCACGTCGATGCCCCGCAACTGCCCCTGGTAGCGCGGCATGCGCAGCGGGGGCTGCAGGCCCAGCTGCTGCTCGTAATAGCGCTGGGCCACGGCCATCTGGTCCAGCAGCGGCGCCACGCGGTCGGCCGGGAAGGCGTTGTCCCCCTGGCCCGTGTAGTAGACCGATATCCCGGCCCGCTGCATGCGCTGGTCCAGCCCCTCGCGCGGCGCGCGCCATGCATCGGCCCGCGCGAAGCCAGCGCATGCCGCCGCAGCGCAGGCCCAGGCCGCCAACGCCCTTTTCATGGCTCGGCCCCCAGGTCCGCCACGCCATCGCGCAGGTAGGCCGCCAGGCCCGAAAGGTAGTGCTCCACGTCGTCGATCCGCACGCGAAAGCCATGGTGCCGGATGAAGAAGCTGCCCACGATCCTGTGGGGCGCGCGGAAGAACATCGCCCACTCGGGCCAGAAAAACCCGTTGGCCAGGTACTGCGCGCGGTGCCGCAGGGCGCGCTCGAACCGGCCCAGGTCCAGCCCCTGCAGCACCGCCGCCCCGAACGGCATGCGCCGCAGGCGCACGAGCAGGGACTGCGTTGCCATCATGAGCTCGAGCAAGGTGGGGAACGTGGTCTCGCGCAGCAGCACGAAATCCAGGTAGTCTGCCACGTTGCGCACGCCGAAGGCAAAGTAGCGCTCCAGCGGGCGGTGCAGGGTCAGCTCGTTCACACAGTAGGCCAGCCAGTGGTCGTGCGCGCGCCAGTGCTCGGCCGCGATGAAGTGCTCGAACGCGCGCTCCACCGCCGCCAGCCACCGCGCATCGCCCGTGGCCGCATGCAGGCGCATGAGGGCGAAGGCGGCCTCGCCGTCGTAATAGATGGTGCGGTGCGCCGCCTTGACCGACAGGTCCGCCGCCTGCAGCACGTGCACGAACCGGCCCGTGGCACAGTCCTGCATGGACAGGATGCCCCGGCCCAGTTGCTCCATCAGCTCCGCATGCTGCCGGCCGCCGAACACCTCGGCATGGCGCGCCAGCGCCAGCAGCGCCACGGCATTGGCGCCGAGCTTGATCTCCCCACCCTCGTCCACCACGAAGGCGCGCGGCGGCTGCCCGCCCTCCTGGTAGACCCGTACCAGGTTCGCCCGCAAATAATCCAAGGCCCGCTCGGCCGCCTGCCGCAGCGCCTCGGAGCGCGCCTGCGGCCAGGCATCCACCATGGCGTACACCGTGCTCGCATGGCGCAGCGCGTTGTAGTGCGCGATGGCCCGGTCAAAGCACGGAAACGTGCCGTAGGCAAAGCGGCCCCGTGCATCCACCTGGCACGCCAGGTAGCCCGCACCGCTTTCGACCAGCGCGCGCGCAGCCTCCGCATCGAAGCGCGGCAGCAAGCGGCGGCCTGCGGCGGCGGTCTCCCCGCCCTCCAGGTCGTGCGCGCCCTGCGCATCGGCAAACCAGCCCAGGGTGGCAAAGAGCCACACCGGGACAGCGTCCTGGAAGTCGATGGATTCGATGCCGTAGCGCGTCTTGGCGTGGAGCAGGAAGTTGCCCTCGTTCACCACGGCATGCGGCACCTCGCCCCGGGGGTACAGCATGGCGTGGGCGTTGAGCTCGCCCTCCAGGAAGGCGCATTCCAGCGCCGCATCCAACGCAATGCCCAGCCGGAAGTAGTTGCGCTTGGTCTGCGCCAGGCGCTCGCGCAAGGCAGCCCAGGTCGTGGCCTGCACCGCGCACACGCAGTCCACACGCAGCCACCGCTGCGCCCCGCCCAACCCCGCCGCCAGGCCCAGGCAGCGCATACGCCCCTCAGCCCACGCCTCGTCGAACGTCGCCGCCCGCGCCTGCACGATGGAAGCACGCCGCGTGCCGTCGCATACCGAGAAGAAAAGCACCACGGTAGCGCCCGGACATGCGGCGGCCACCCGGGGCCGCAGCGCCTCCAGCAAAGACTCCCATGCAACGGACTCTTCAGGCATACACGGCAGTGTGTAGCCAAGATCTGAGGCCAGGCATAGCGGCAACCCGCAGACGCTGCACAGACGGTAAAAGCAGCACCGCCCCCGAAGGGGCGGCGCTGGCATGGGCGCTCAGAAGATCACGAATGCGGGTTCTTCTGCGTCATCTCCTGGGTCACCTGGTTGACCATCTTCGTGCCCGGGTCCTCCTCCAGGTCGGCCGTGGCGGTGGTATCCGCCGGCGTGCTGGGCGCCGGGCTGTCGGCATGCGGGCTCCCATGGTCTTCATTGCCGCTCGACGAACCCGACGCACCTGAAGATCCCTGCGCATTGCCGCCCGCGTTGCCATGGGATGCCGAGGACGAATCGTCCGAAACCCCCGGCAGCTCGCGCTGGGTGTCGTCCAGCACATCGTGCGCAGACAACGCATTGCCCGAGTCGCCGCCACCCTTGCCGCCATCCCCCGATGCGCCGGCCGCTCCTTGCGAGCCGCTCGCCGACTCCGTGGGCATCGGCAGATCGTCGCTCGTAGACAGCAGATTCAAGCCAGAGCCCGACGGCCCGTGCGCGCCGCCCTGGTCTTGATCCTGCTGCGACTGCCCGCCGTGGCCATCGCCCGCGCCGGACTTGCCGCCGCTCTCGCTGTCGGCTACCGGCTCGGACGGGGGTGCTGTCCCGTGGTCCTGCGTCCCGCCCTGGCCCTCGTCTTGCTGCGCAGAGCCCATCGGCGATGGCTCTTGGCCCTTGCCGTCGTCAGGCTCCTGGCCTTGCGATGCCTCTGGCTCGGGCACAGGAGCAGACATGGACAGGGCAGCAGGCGCCGCACCGCCCTGGCCGTGGCTGGAGCTGGTGTCCGCATCGCCCTGGCGCTGGTCGCTGGAGGCACTATCGTCCTCGATGGCCATGGCGCTGAACGTGTGGCCACTGCCTCCGCTGCCGCCAGATCCACCGGTTCCACCCGTACCGCCAAATCCACCGCCGCCGCCGCTGTCATGGTTGCCGCTGTCTCCAGCGTTGCCGCCCTGGCCTCCAGCACCGCCGATCCCACCCGTGCCGCCAGTTCCTCCATGGCCGCCGTTGTCATGGCTGCCACTGTCTCCAGCGTTGCCACCCTTGCCGCCGGCACCACCAACTCCACCCGCACCGCCGGTTCCACCGTTGCCTCCGTTGCTATGGCTGCCGCTGTCTCCAGCGCTGCCGCCCTGACCTCCAGCACCGCCGATCCCACCCGTGCCGCCAGTCCCTCCATGGCCGCCGTTGTCATGGCTGCCACTGTCTCCAGCGTTGCCACCCTTGCCGCCTGTGCCCCCGGTTCCGCCACTGCCACTGTTGCCCTGACCAGAGTGTTCTGAGTTTTCGGCATTGTTGTGGTCTTCGCTGTTGCCGGGCGCGTTCTGATCGCCATTGCCGTGGCCGTTGTTGCCGCTATGGTGGTCGTCATCCGAATCGTTGTCCGAGTCGGCATCGTTATCGCTGTCGGCGTCGTTATCCGAGTCGGCATCGTTGTCCGAGTCAGCGTCGTTGTCACTGTCAGCGTCGTTGTCCGAATCAGCGTCGTTATCGCTATCGGCATCGTTGTCTGAATCAGCGTCGTTGTCGCTGTCGGCATCGTTGTCTGAATCAGCGTCGCTGTCGGCATCGTTGTCCGAGTCAGCATCGTTGTCCGAATCGGCATCGTTGTCGCTATCAGCATCGTTGTCCGAATCAGCGTCGTTGTCGCTGTCGGCATCGTTGTCCGAGTCAGCGTCGTTGTCACTATCAGCATCGTTGTCCGAATCAGCGTCGTTATCGCTGTCGGCATCGTTGTCCGAATCAGCGTCGTTATCGCTGTCGGCGTCGTTATCCGAGTCAGCGTCGTTGTCACTGTCAGCGTCGTTGTCCGAATCGGCATCGTTGTCGCTATCGGCATCGTTGTCGCTATCGGCGTCGTTGTCGCTGTCGGCGTCGTTGTCCGAGTCAGCGTCGTTGTCACTATCAGCATCGTTGTCCGAATCAGCGTCGTTATCGCTGTCGGCATCGTTGTCTGAATCAGCGTCGTTGTCGCTGTCGGCATCGTTGTCGCTGTCGGCGTCGTTATCCGAATCAGCGTCGTTGTCACTGTCAGCGTCGTTATCCGAGTCGGCATCGTTGTCGCTATCGGCATCGTTGTCCGAATCAGCGTCGTTATCCGAGTCGGCATCGTTGTCCGAATCGGCATCGTTGTCGCTATCAGCATCGTTGTCCGAATCAGCGTCGTTGTCGCTATCGGCGTCGTTGTCCGAATCAGCGTCGTTATCCGAGTCAGCGTCGTTATCGCTGTCAGCGTCATTGTCCGAGTCGGCATCGTTGTCGCTATCGGCGTCGTTATCCGAATCAGCGTCGTTGTCGCTGTCAGCGTCGTTGTCCGAATCGGCATCGTTGTCGCTATCAGCATCGTTATCCGAGTCGGCATCGTTGTCGCTGTCGGCATCGTTGTCCGAGTCAGCGTCGTTGTCACTGTCAGCGTCGTTGTCCGAATCGGCATCGTTGTCGCTATCAGCGTCGTTATCCGAGTCGGCATCGTTGTCGCTGTCGGCGTCGTTGTCCGAGTCAGCGTCGTTGTCACTGTCAGCGTCGTTGTCCGAATCGGCATCGTTGTCGCTATCAGCATCGTTGTCCGAATCAGCGTCGTTATCGCTGTCGGCATCGTTGTCCGAGTCAGCGTCGTTATCGCTGTCGGCATCGTTGTCGCTGTCGGCGTCGTTATCCGAGTCAGCGTCGTTGTCACTGTCAGCGTCGTTATCCGAGTCGGCATCGTTGTCGCTGTCGGCATCGTTGTCCGAGTCAGCGTCGGCATCGGCATCGGCATCAGCGTCCGCATCGGCATCCGCATCCGCGTCCGCATCGGCATCGGCGTCGGCATCAGCGTCCGCATCCGCATCAGCGTCCGCATCGGCATCGGCATCGGCGTCGGCATCCGCATCCGCGTCGGCATCCGCATCAGCGTCCGCATCGGCATCGGCGTCGGCGTCGGCATCCGCATCCGCGTCGGCATCCGCATCAGCGTCGGCATCGGCATCGGCATCCGCATCCGCATCCGCATCCGCATCCGCATCACTCTCTTGCAAGAGCACGTTAGGAATGCCATTGATCTCAGGATGCGACGGCGGAGCGAAATCGAACGTGTACTCGGTGGGCTCCGTGGTTTCGACCACGCGCAGGAGCTGCACAAAGCTATGGCTGCCGCCGCCGCTGGCACCGCCCAGGCCGGCCGCCGTGGCTTCGATGTTGTCCAGGTTTTCGCCGCGCTCCAGAGCCTGAATGACCGAGTCCACGCTGCCGCTGGCCACGCCGCCGTCCTGCTGGACGGGCTGGCCTTCGGCCGAATGGAGCATGCTTTCGTCGAGCTTCAGGCTGTCGTCATGCGTCACGGTGACTTTCTCGCCATCGCTCATCATCAACTCGACCCGTACGTCGCCTGGCGCGTGCACTACGTCGTCGGCCTGGAGGGTGTCACCCTTCTTCAGCAGGTGCCGGTTGCCCTGCGCATCGGTGACGGTGGCGTTGCCTGTAACGGCGGTGACGGTAGCGATTTGGGCCATGGTCTTCTCCAAGCGGTACTGGCGAAACAGGCGCGCATGCGGCCTTTTCCAGCGATGGCACAAAGACTACCGGTCGTTACAAGCGTTGCCTATTGGACTGAAGTACAGCCGGGTTTTCCCGGAGGAAATGGGAATGAGCCCAGGCGATGGTTCATCAAAAAGAATAGCTGCTTGCGCCTGACAGGCAAGGGCTGCAGGCCGATTTGATCTCAAACCATCACCGTTGGAGCCGATTCCGCTCCCGCTCAGATCAAGCCGCCCTCGTGCTCATCGCTCAGCAGCTTCAGGCTGTTGGCTAGGGCGGCACGGGTCTGCTGGCGCGCCAGCAGCTTGGCCTGGGCGGCGGGGGGCAGGTCGGTGAAGAGGATCACCCCTTTTTGTACCAGCAGGTTGATCAGGTCCTCGGTCACCCGTGCCAGGTCGGCATCGGTTTCGCTCAGCGGGTTGTCTTTGGGCAGCAGGTGCATCAGCGCTCTCCCTCGCCCGCGGCGCGGGCCGGCGCCGACAAGTACAGCACAAGCTGCAGGCGGTCCCGCACCCCCAGTTTTTCAAAGATGGTCCCCAGGTGGGCCTTCACGGTGCGCTCGGCAATGTCGAGCATGGCCGCCACTTCCTTGTTCGAATGCCCTGCGGCCACGGCGCGCGCCACCTCCGCTTCGCGCTGCGAGAGCATCGAGATATCCGTGGACGCGGCCGCCTGGGGCCGGTTCGTGGCGGCCAGGAACTTGCTGGTCGCCGCCACCATGCGGTCCACCAGCCCCTGCCCCGGCCACAGCCCTCCGTGCGAGACGACCACCGCGATCTCGCGCAGCAATTGCGGCACGGAGTACATGTGGCCGTAACCCCTGGCGCCCAGCTCCAGCGCACGCAGAGCTTCTTCGTCGAGCATGGAGGACGAGAGCACCACCACATGGCAGGGCGCGCCCATTTTCACGATCTCGGACACCCGTTCGCCCCACTGCGGGTCCCCCGTGCCAAGCCATACGATGGCACGCTCCATTCCCGGCTGCAGGGCCTGGCAGCGGGCCCGCAACTGCCCCCAGTCGAGCGCCTGCCCGGCAACGAATGCCTGGTGCCAGCGCTGCGGCGCCTGGGCCCGCGCCCCCACGAGGAAGAAGTGCAGCGTGTTCATCGTTCAGACAGCGCGTTGGACTTGGCGCGCAGAATGGGTTTGAGCAGGTAGGCCAGCAGGGTCTTCTTGCCTGTGCGGATGTCCACCTGCGCGACCATGCCGGGGATGATCGGCTGGTTTTCGCCCAGCTTCGATTTCAGGGTGCGGACCCGCACCAGGTAGTAGGCGGTGCCCTTCTCATCAACGATGGAGTCGGCGCCGATGCCGATGACCGTGGCCTCCAGGCCGCCATAGATGGCGAAGTCGTAGGCCGTGAATTTCACCAGGGCCTGCTGCCCCGGCCGCAGGAAGGCGATGTCGCGCGGCAGTATCCGGGCCTCCAGGATCAGGGTGTCGTCCAGCGGCACGATCTCCACCACCTCCGCGCCGGGCTGCACCACGCCGCCCACGGTGTTCACCAGCAGCCGCTTGACGGTGCCCCGCACCGGCGAGCGGATGTCGGCATGCTTGACCTTGTCCTCCAGCGCCCGGCCGCCCTCGGACATGGCGGTGAGCTTGCCCAGCGTTTCCGACAGCTCCATGCTCATCTGGTTGTGCGCCGTCAGGCGCACCTCGTCGATGCGCCGCTCGGCCTCCTGGATGGCGGCCTGCACCCGCAGGATCTGCGCCGCCGCCTGGTCGCGGTCCCCGCGCAGGCGCGCCACCTCGCGCTCCAGGCGCAGCACCTCCACCTCCGAGACCGCGCCCGAGGACACCATGGGCCGCGTGGCGTTGAGTTCCTTGCGCTGCAGCTCCAGGCTTTGCTCGGCTTGCTCCTTGCGGGCACGCGCCTCGACCAGCTCCTGCCGGCGCTGGGCCAGCTGGTTTTCCGAGATGGCGATCTGCGCGTTGATCTCGCTGCGGCGCGACTCGTACAGCCGGCGCTCCTGCGCGACGATGTCGGCCGCGTCGCGTGCCAGGGCGGCTGGGGGGTTGAACGGGGTGCCGCGCGTCAGCGCCTCCAGCCGCAGCGCCTTGGCTTGCAAGGCCATCTGGCTGTAGCGGCTCTCCAGCATGGAGGAAACGAAGCGCGTGGAATCAACGCGCAGCAGCAATTGCCCCGCCTCCACCACCTGGCCCTCGCGCACGGGCAGCGCCTCGACCACACCCCCGTCCACGCTCTGCACGACCTGGACCTGGCTCGTGGGCACCACCTTCGCATCCCCGCGCGTGACTTCGTCCAGCGTCGCCACCGATGCCCAGGCCACCAGCGCGACGAACAGCACCGCCGCCAGGCGCAGGATCATGCGGGCGCGCAGCGGCTCCTGTTCCTGGATCGCCCAGTCGGCCTCGTCGGCCCAGCCGGCCTGGGAGCGGTCCTCCACCGGCGTGAGCCGCCGCACGATGGGGCCCATGGGGTTGCCCACCCGCGCAGCGCCGTTGCCCACGTGGCTCAGGGCCTGGAAAGCGTTCTGGTCTGCCGTGCCCATGGTCTAGCTGGCCTTTCCGATGCGCCCCTGGCGCAGTGCGGCGACGACGTGTTCCTTGGGGCCATCGGCGACGATGCACCCGCTGTCCATCACGATGATGCGGTCCACCAGGTCCAGCAGCGACACGCGGTGGCTGACCAGGACCAGCGTCTTGCCCTTGCTGAATGCGGCGAGGCGGCGCTTGAGGTCTTCCTCGCTCGAATGGTCCATGGAAGAGGTGGGCTCATCCAGCACCACCACGGGGGGATCGCTGATGACGGCCCGCCCGATCGCCACGCCCTGGCGCTGGCCTCCCGACAGCGATTCGCCGCGCTCGCCCACCACCATGTCGAAGCCGCGCGGGTGGTTGTTGACGAGGCCCGTCAGCCCGGCGATCTCGGCCGCCCGCACCACGGCCGTATCGTCCGCCAGGGGCGCGCCCATGGCCAGGTTCTCGCGCAAGGTGCCGTAGAACAGCACCACGTCCTGCTGCACGTAGCCGATCTGGCGCCGCAACTCCGCGGGGTCGAGCTGCCGCAGGTCGATGCCGTCGATCAGCACGGCGCCTTCGGTCGGCCGGTACAGCCCGAGGATCAGCCGCTCCAGCGTAGTCTTGCCGGAGCCGACGCGGCCCAGGATCGCCACATGCTCGCCGGGCTGGATGCTCAGCGACACGTTGCGCAGCGAAGGGGTCTCCTGCCCCGGATAGGTGAAGCCCACTTCCTTGAATTCGATGGCGCCGCGCAGCGCGCCCCGGCCGATGAAGGACGCATCCTCCGGGCGCTCCACGTCGCGCTTCATGATCTCGTCGAGCGAGGTCAGCGCGGTCGATGCCGTGTGGTACTGCACGAGCAGGCCCGCCACCTGCCCCACGGGCGTCATGGCGCGCGATGCGAGCATGGTGCAGGCGATCAGCCCCCCGGTCGTGAGCTCCTTGTCCGCGATCATGTACACGCCAATGATCACGATCGACAGGGTGACGATCTGCTGCACGAACGCGCAGCCCTGCGTGGCCGACGTGGACAGCAGCCGCAACTGCACGCCGATGCGCGCCAGCAGGGCCACGCTGTACTCCCACTTGCGCTGGACGGACGACTCGGCATTCAGGGCCTTGAGCGTCTCCATGCCCACCAGCCCCTCGATCAGCGTGGCGTTGCGCTGCGCGCCCGCGCGGTGGGCCGTATCCGCCAGCTGGTGCATGCGCCCCTGCACCGCCAGCGCATATAGCAGCATGGCCACCGCGCCGATCCCCAGCGGAATCAGCATGGGCGGGGAGATCCACGCGATCACCGCCATGAAGACCAGCGCAAACGGCAGGTCGATGAAGGCGATGACCGTGGCCGAGCCGATGAAGTCGCGCACCGACTCGAACGAACGCAGGCTCGACGCGAAGGAGCCGGCCGACACCGGGCGCTGCTCCATGCGCACGCCGAGCACGCGCTCCATGATGTGCGCGGAGAGCTTGATGTCGGCCCGGCTGCTCGCAAGGTCCACGAACCGCCCGCGCAGCACGCGCAAGCTCAGGTCGCCCATGAGCACCAGGAGCATCCCGAACGCCAGCATCCACAGGGTGTCCGTCGAGTTGTTGGCGATCACCCGGTCGTACACGATGCGGATGAAGATGGGCATGCCCAGCGCGAACAGGTTGGCCATCAGCGCGGCCAGCAGCACGTCGCGGTACAGCTGGCGGTTGTCGGCGATCACGCTCCAGAACCAGTGGCTGTGGCGCCCCGCGCGCACCTCGGGCGCACGCGCGTCGAACCGCATGACCGGCCGCAGATAGGCCGCGCTGCCCAGGTACGCGGCCTCCAGCGCCTGGCGCTCCACCGCCACGGCGGAGTCCGGCAGCTCGGGGTACACCACCTGGGCGTGGGTGCGCTGCTCGTTCCAGCCCAGCAGCACGCACGCGCGCTCGTCCGAGAGCAGCACGATCGCCGGCAGGAGCGCGTCGTTGAGGTCGCCCACCGGCTTGCGCACCAGTTGGCAGCTCAGGCGCGCGCGCCGGGCCGCCCGGGCCAGCAAGCCGGGCGACAGGCGCGCATGCGCCGCCGGCAGCCCGGCCATCACCGCATCACGTGTCAGGCTCTCGCCGTGGGCGCGCGCCACGATGAGCAGGCAATCCAACAGATCGTCGGATGGCTCTGCCCGGCGCTCCACACCCGCGCCCAATTCGTCTGCATTTGCAAACATCGTGGCCCCTGTGTCGTGATTGCTTGCAAGTGAAACACAGGAACCGCCAAACGTCGATTTGGATTTGCACGCAATCGCCCGGCGCCCGCCCATCCGGCTGCCTCCAGCCGCCCGTTATTGCAATCAAATCAATAGCATGAAACCGCTATTTCACAAGCCATGCGAAGCGCTTTTCGTTTACCAGGCAAGAGATATGGGGTTTTCATTGAAGAATGAAAATTTCAACCAAATACCATAAATAATAGTTTTAAACTATTAAATGGTTACAAAAAACCCGGTTCTGGGGTACCCCAGAACCGGGTTGCCGGCGCGGAACGCGCAGCGCTCAGAACGACACGGCCATCGACGGGATGTCCACGCGGACGACCGGCTTGGCCAATGCCGCGCTGCTGGCCCGGGCGAATTCCCGCAGCCACTGGGGATCGGCCAGCAGGGAGGCACCGGCGGCGCGGGCGACGGTCAAGACCTTGTCGGCCAGCAGCACCTTGCCGCTGGCGCGCAGGGGCTCGCAGTCGAGCTGCGTGAATTGCGCGTCCAGCCAGCGGCGGGCCTCGTCGGACGCCATGGGCGGGGCGCCCTCCAGGTCCACGCGGAATTCCTGCTGGGAGGACAGAGTCACCGACACTTCGCTGTGCATGGGTTGGGCCTTTCTAGATGGGGGAGGTTCCGCGAGCTTACATCCAGCCCTTCACTTGCGGCCGCGGCGCGCCTGCACGGCGGCAGACAGTTCACCGAGGACAGCCACCGAATCGTCCCAGCCCAGGCAGGCATCGGTGATGCTCTTGCCGTATTCGAGGGCCGAGGGCTCGTCCTTGCCCGGCGTGAATTTCTGCGCGCCCGCGTTGATGTGGCTTTCCACCATCACGCCGAACACGCTGCGCGAGCCGCCGGCGATCTGGGCCGCGATGTCGCGCGCCACGTCCTTCTGCTTCTCGTGCTGCTTGGAGCTGTTGGCGTGGCTGCAGTCCACCATCAGCGTGGCGGGCAGCTTGGCGGCCTCCAGGTCCTTGCAGGCGGCGGCCACGCTCGCGGCGTCGTAGTTGGGCGCCTTGCCGCCGCGCAGGATCACGTGGCAGTCCTTGTTGCCCGCCGTGTTCACGATGGCGACCTGGCCGTTCTTGTGCACCGACAGGAAGTGGTGGCCGCGGCTGGCGGACTGGATGGCGTCGGTGGCGATGCGGATGTTGCCGTCCGTGCCGTTCTTGAAGCCGATGGGCGCGGAGATGCCCGAGGCCAGCTCGCGGTGCACCTGGCTTTCGGTGGTGCGCGCGCCGATGGCGCCCCAGCTGATCAGGTCGCCGATATACTGCGGCGAGATCACGTCGAGGAACTCGCTCGCGGCGGGCACGCCCACGCGGTTGATTTCGATGAGCAGCTGGCGCGCAATACGCAGGCCCTCGTCGATGCGGTAGCTCTCGTCGAGGTAGGGGTCGTTGATCAGGCCCTTCCAGCCCACGGTGGTGCGGGGCTTCTCGAAGTACACGCGCATCACGACTTCGAGCGTGTCCTTGTACTGCTCGCGCACGGCCTTGAGGCGGCGGGCATAGTCGAGCGCCGCCTCGGGGTTGTGGATCGAGCACGGCCCGATGATGACCAGCAGCCGGTCGTCCTGGCCCCCCATGATGTTGTGGATGTTCTGGCGGGTCTGCGTGATCAGCGACTCCACCTTGGTGCCACTGATGGGGAAGAAGCGGATCAGATGTTCGGGAGGGGGGAGCACGGTGATGTCCTGGATGCGTTCGTCGTCGGTCTGGCTGGTTTTATCGACGCTGCGGTACCAGGCATCGCTGGCGGAGGGGGCTTGCACGGTCATGGGGCTTCTCTCGAACGGTGGAAAAGGAAGGGTGGAAAACAAAAAACCGCCGGGCTTTTCAGCGTCGGCGGTTGTCGTGTGAGGTTTTTGGGGTGCTTGCGCGCTCGCCTCTCATCCGCCTGGGACAGAGAACCAAAAGTAAAAGTAAAAAGCGCTGCGCGGTGACATCGGGCCAATGTAGCACAGTCCTGCGGCAGTGCAACATCCCTGGGCGTTGCGCCGCGGCAACGTCCGCCGGTCAATGCCCCAGCCAGCGGCGCAGGCGCACCAGGAACGCGGGGCGGGCCTGGGGCTCGCTGCGGGGCCATTCGCTGGGCTGGGTGCCGTCCTGCTCGTACATGTCGAGAAGCAGCAGCGCCTCGCCCAGCGTGCGCCAGGCCAACTGCTCGAACTGGCCGAACAGCCGCCCCTCGCGGCCGCTGCGCTGCTCCAGCGCGCGCAGCCAGGCGTCGAGCGCGTCGCGCAGCTCGCGCAGCGCACGCTGGTAGGCGCCGAACTCGTAGAGCGCATGCCAGGCCGAGCCCAGGCCGGTCAGGAACAGCTGGTGCTCGCGCGCGCCGCGCACCAGGGCCTGGACCTCGGGCACGATGGCAGCCGGGTCCTTGTGGGTGCGCCGCGCGCCCACCGCTGCTTCGATCTGTTGCGAGAGCGCACCCAGGCTGTCGCGCATCTGGCGCGAATCCTCGTCGGCCAGGCCTTCGCGCAGAAGGCGGCTGATGGCGTTGAACGACTGCCCGGGGAGCAACGAGGACGTGCGCGGCGGCGGCATGCCCGGATTGTGCGCCGGGACGGGGCCGCCGTCAGGCGGTGCCGCCCACCGTCAGCCCGTCGATGCGCAGCGTGGGCTGGCCCACGCCCACGGGCACGCTCTGGCCTTCCTTGCCGCAGGTGCCCACGCCGCTGTCCAGGCGCATGTCGTTGCCGATCATGCTGACCTTCTTGAGCGACTCGGGGCCGCTGCCCACGATGGTGGCGCCCTTCACGGGGTAGAGGATCTTGCCGTTCTCGACCCAGTACGCCTCGCTGGCCGAGAAGACGAACTTGCCGCTGGTGATGTCCACCTGCCCGCCGCCGAAGTTGGTGGCGTACAGGCCGCGCTTCATGCTGGCCACGATTTCCGCCGGGTCCTTGTCGCCGCCGAGCATGTAGGTGTTGGTCATGCGCGGCATGGGGATGTGGGCGTAGCTTTCGCGGCGACCGTTGCCCGTGGGCTTGACGCCCATGAGGCGGGCGTTCATCGCGTCCTGGATGTAGCCCTTGAGGATGCCGTCCTCGATGAGCACGTTGCGCTGGCTGGGGCAGCCCTCGTCGTCCACGTTGAGGCTGCCGCGCCGGTCGGCAATGGTGCCGTCGTCCAGCACCGTGACGCCCTTGGCGGCCACGCGCTGGCCGATGCGGCCGCTGAAGGCGCTCGAGCCCTTGCGGTTGAAGTCGCCCTCCAGCCCGTGGCCCACGGCTTCGTGCAGCAGCACGCCGGGCCAGCCGGGGCCGAGCACCACGGTCATTTCGCCTGCGGGCGCGGGGCGCGATTCGAGGTTGACCAGGGCGGCGTTGACGGCTTCGTCCACGTACTGGGCGATCTGCGCATCGTCGAAATACGCCAGGCCGAAGCGGCCGCCGCCGCCCGCCGAGCCGATCTCGCGCCGCTCGCCCTGCTGGGCGATCACGGTGACCGACAGGCGCACCAGCGGGCGCACGTCGGCCGCCAGCGTGCCGTCGGCGCGGGCGACGAGCACCACGTCGTATTCGCTGGCCAGGCCCGCCATGACCTGCACCACGCGCGGGTCCTTGGCGCGGGCGCGCTGCTCCGCCTTTTCGAGCAGTTGTACCTTGTCCGTGCTGCCGAGCGTGGCGATGGGGTCGAGGCCGGGGTAGAGGGTGCGGCTTTTAGCTATCTTTTGCGTAGCTGCCTGCGCCCGCCCCTTCTGGCCCAGGGCCGAAATGGACCGTACGGTGCGCGCGGCGTCGAGCAGCGAGGACTCGGAGATGTCGTCCGAATACGCGAACGCGGTTTTCTCACCGCTCACGGCGCGCACGCCCACGCCCTGGTCGATGCTGAAGCTGCCGGTCTTGACGATGCCTTCCTCCAGGCTCCAGCCCTCGCTGCGCGTGTACTGGAAGTACAGGTCGGCGTCGTCCACGCGGTGCGCGCGGATTTCGGCCAAGGCACGCGCCAGGTGGGTTTCGTCGAGGCCGAAGGGCTCCAGCAGCAGTTGCCGGGCCGTGGCCAGGCGTTCAATGGTGGGTTCGCGGGCGATCATGCTGTGGATTGTCCTAGAAACTAGAAACCCGGCTGGGCGTCGGGCGGCGGCAGGCGCTGCGCGCGCGCCACCGACATGATGACCCCGAGCGCCAAACCCAGCGTCACCATAGCCGTGCCGCCGTAGCTGATGAAGGGCAGCGGCACCCCCACCACGGGCAGGATGCCGCTGACCATGCCCATGTTCACGAAGGCGTAGGTGAAGAAGATCATGGACACGGCCCCCGCCATCAGCCGCCCGAACAGCGTGCCCGCGCCCACGGCGATCGCCAGGCCGCGCCACACCATGAGCAGGAAGCACACGATGATGAACAGGTTGCCGGCCAGGCCGAATTCCTCGGAATAGGCCGCGAAGATGAAGTCCGTGGTGCGCTCGGGGATGAATTCGAGGTGCGTCTGCGTGCCCGCCATGAAGCCTTTGCCCCACACGCCGCCCGAGCCGATGGCGATCATGCCCTGGATGATGTGGAAGCCCTTGCCCAGCGGGTCGCGCGTGGGGTCGAGCAGCGTGCAGATGCGCTGCTGCTGGTAGTCGTGCAGCACGGGCCAGCGCACGCCGTCGGCGCACAGCTGCGGCTCGAAGCCCACGATGAGCGCCACGCCGATGGCGCCGATCACCACGGGCGGCAGCACCAGCCGCCACGGCAGCCCGGCGAAGAAGATCACCGACAGCCCGGCGGCGAGCACGAGCAGCGAGGTGCCCAGGTCCGGCTGCTTCATGATGAGCCCCACGGGCACCACGAGCAGCGCCCCGGCCACGGCGAAGTCGAGCGGGCGCAGCTGCCCCTCGCGCTTTTGGAACCACCAGGCAAGCATCAGCGGCATGGCGATCTTGAGGATCTCGCTGGGCTGGATGACTACGCCCACGTTGATCCAGCGCTGCGCCCCCTTCTTGGTGATGCCGAACAGCGCCACGGCCACCAGCAGCGCCACGCCCAGCGAGTACAGGGGCACGGCCAGCACCATGAGCTTTTGCGGCGGCACCTGGGCCACGGCGAACAGCAGGGTGGCCGCGATGAGCATGTTGCGGCCATGGTCCACGAAGCGCGTGCCATGGTCGTAGCCCGAGGAGTACATGGCCAGCAGCCCCACGCCCGCGAGCAGCAGGGTCAGGAGCACCAGCGGAGCGTCGAACCCGCGGAACAGGGGGAGGATGCGCTGGGGGAGCGAGGGCTGGTCGAAAACGGCGGACATAGCCCCCGATTATCGGCGGCGCCCCACGGCACCGATCCTCCACCGGGCCTCACCCCGCCTGCCGGAAGGCCATCACGGCCTGGTTGCGCAGCGTGCGCAGCAGGCCCAGGGCCCGGTCGTCCACCTGGATGGCGCCCGCCTGGGCGTGGTCGGCATAGATCAGCGCGAAGGGCCGGCCCTTGATCTGCAGCGGCAGCAGCAGGAAGGTGGGGGCGTTGATGCCCTGGCGGTACCAGTCCGGCAGGCGCGCCTGCATGCGCGGCTCGGTGGCATCGCCGATCAGCGTGTCAGCCCCGCGCAGGCACACGGCGGCGAACAGGTCGCCCTGCGCCGTCAAGGGCACGCGCAGGGCGCGCGCGGCGGCGTCGCAATCCTCGCCCAGGCCGAAGCGGCCCGTGAGCAGGTCGGAGCGGGTGTCGCGCAGGCAGAACACCATGCGCCGCACGCCCAGCGCGCGGAACATGGTCTCCAGGATCATGCGCAGCACGTCGTTGAGCGCGAAGCTCTCGGCCATGGCGTTGGCGATGTCCTGCACGCCCGCCGCCAGCACCTGCGCCACCAGGGCCCGCGCGGGCGGCTCGCCGGGGCGCGCGGGCACCACGGCAGGCAGCGGCGCGGGCGGGGCGGCGCGCAGCTCGTGCGAGGCGAGCATGTCCTCGGCCGCCGGGGCGGCGTCTTCGGGCGGCGGCAGGCGCAGCAGGCACGCGGCGGCCGAATCGGGCTCCACGCGCAGCTCCAGCGCATCGGCCAGGGCCACGAGCTTCTGGCGCGCACGCAGGGTGGCCGCGCCGATGGCCTCGGCGGGCAGGGACAGCGTGCGCGCGTACTGCGTGGCGAGCAGGTGCAGGCGCGCCTCGGCCTGCTCGGGCACGCCGTGCAGCAGGGCCCCGGCCGATTCGTTGGCGGCGCGCACCGCCCAGCGCAGCCGCTCCGCGCCGTGCCCGGGCGCGCGCAGCGGCGGCGAGCCCAGGGGCGCGCGCATGCAGCGCTGCAGGCTCTCGGGCAGGCCCCAGGCGCGCGCCACGCCCACCCCCAGGTCTTCCAGGCTCAGGCCCAGCACCTGCTCGGCTGCGGCCTGCTCGCCCCCGGCGTAGCGCCCGCTCGCCGCCAGGGCGTGGATCTGCTGCGCCTCCTGCGGAAAGTAGAACGCGCACAGCAGGCGCCCAAGGTTCTGGAAGACGGCGCCGATGAAGGCTTCCTCCGCCTCCGGGGCTGCGCTGCACAGCTCGGCGGCCACCGAGCCGGCCATCATGGCGCGCAGGAATTCCTCGCGCATACGGCCCGCGTGGGCGCGGTCCTGCATGTGGTCGAGCAGCACCAGGCTCAGCGCCATGTCGCGCACCGCGTTGAAGCCCACCAGGCTCACCGCGCGCGATACGGTGCTGATGGTGCCCCGGTCCGCGCGCGCATAGTGCACGCTGTTGACCAGGCGCAGCAGCTTGTTGGTGAGCGCCACGTCCTTGAGGATTTCGTGCGTGAGGTCGCTGACGCTGTCGTGCTCGGAGCGGGCCACGCGCTGGATGCGCGCCACCGAGTCGGACAGCGCGGGAAAGTCGCTCTGCTGGCGCATGCGCCGCAGCAGGAATTCCAGCGTGGCGTTGCGCGCGCCGGGGGCCGCGTCCTGGCCATCCAGGCCGTGCCCGGCCTCCTCCGCAGGCGGCTCGGGGGGCATGGAGGGCGGGGCAGAATCGGGCATGCGTGGCTCCGGCATTTCCGCGATCTTAGAGCCGGTTCACGATTTTTTACATGCCCCGCCACCCCCAGGAATCCCCGCCCATGGCCACCACCCACCTGCTGTACCTGCATGGCTTTCGCTCGTCGCCCCAATCGGCCAAGGCCCGGCTGGCGGCGGACTACGTGGCGCGGCACCACCCCGGCGTGGTGTTCTGGTGCCCGCAGCTGCCGCCCTCGCCGCGCGAGGCCATGGCGCTGGCGGCCGAAGGCATCGCGAGCTGGCCGAAGGGCACGATGGCCGTGGCCGGCTCATCGCTGGGCGGCTTCTACGCCAGCTGGGTGGCCCGGCAGGCCCGCTGCCCCAGCGTGCTCATCAACCCTGCCGTGGACCCGGCGCGCGACCTGGCGCGCTACATCGGCGAGCAGACAGCGTGGCACGACCCCGCGACGCGCTTTTTCTTCCGCGCCGAATACATCGCCGAGCTGCAGGCGCTCGACGTGCGCGGCCAGCCGCCCGCGGGGCCCGAGCTGGCGCTCATCGCCCAGGGGGACGAACTGCTCGACTGGCGCGAAATGGCGGCGCGCTACCGCCAGGCGCGCCAGGTCGTAACCGAGGGCGGGGACCACGCCTTCAGCGGCTTTGCGGCCTATCTGCCCCTGGTGGCGCAGTTCCTGGCGCTGGCCTGAACCGCGCATGGCCGCGCGCCCAGCGCGCATAGGCCTCGGGGTAGGCCAGCCGATAGCGCTTCAGGTGGAATGCCGCCTCGTCATCGAGCCCGAGCAGGGCGGCGCTCTCGATCAGCGGCTCGATCACGCGCGGCTCGGGCGAGAAGTGCAGGAGCTGCTGCGCCATGCCGTGGATCTGCAGCGCATTGGCGGGCGTGACGGGCGTGGTGGTCACGTGCGCGAAGTCCACCTGGCTGGAGAACAGCCGCGTGCCGCGCACCTTGGCCCAGGTGTCCTCGCGCAACGCGGCCGGGCGCAGCGCCACGGGCTGGTACAGCAGCGCCACACGCCCATAGTCCCAGGCGGCGTAGCACCCGGCCGCCAGCGCCGCTGCCAGCGCCGCCGCGCCCAGGCCGCGCACGGCGCCCGAGCCCCGGGCGCCCCAGCCGCCGCGCCACAGCAGCAGCACGGCCAGCAGCGCCGTCACCTGGAACGGCCCGTACCACAGCGGAAATTCGAGCAGGCTGTGCAGCCCGATGAGCGCCAGCACGCCCCACGCCAGTTGGCGCACCGGGTCCGCCTCGCGCCAGGGCCGCGCGCGCAGCACCCAGGCCAGCACGCCCCCCGTGGCGAGCACGGCCACGGGCAGGCCCAGCTCCACGGCCAGGTGCAGCGGCAGGTCGTGCGCGTTGTCGAGCAGCACGCAAAAGCGCGTGCCGGGGAACAGGGTCGTGTAGTGCGCGTAGTCGAGCTCGCCCCAGCCCCAGCCGGTCCAGGGCTTTTGCGCGATGAGGTAAGCAACATTGCTCCACAGCACCCGCCGCCCGCCGCAGCCCTGCCCGTCGTCGGCGAACCGCGAGAACAGCCGGTCGGCCGGAAAGCCCGTCCACTGCTCCAGCAGGATGGGCAGCAGCCAGGACGCCGCCACGTACAGCACCAGCCCCACCACCGCCAGCCCGAACGGCAGGCCGGGCAGGCCGCCCAGTGACCGGCGCCACATCCACAGCAGCGCCAGCAGCAAGGCCCACTGCAGCGCCCCCGTGCGCGAGGCCGTGGCCGCGCTGGCCACGGCCAGCAGCAACAATGCCCAGGCCAGCAGCAGCCCCGCCAGCAAGCCCACCCAGCGCCGCGTGGGCTCGGCCTGCCAGCGCTCCTGCCACCGGCCCACGACCCACAGCAAGGCCCAGGTGCCCAGGCTCAGCAGCGTGGCCTGCTGGTTGCGCTGGCGCAGGTTGCCAATGGCCTGCCCCGGCGTGGAGGGCTGTATCCACGGGCTCCAGCCCACGTCCCCCGCGAAGAACTGCACCAGCCCCACCGCCGCGCCCAGCAGCGCCGCGATCACCAGGCCGCGGCTCCAGACGGCGGCCCAGCCGCCCCGCGTCCACGCCGCGCCCCACTGCGCCTGCGCGAGCGCCCACGCCGCCAGCGCCCAGGCGCAGGCCCACGACGCCAGCACGGGCCAGAAGTTCGGGCTGGGCGGCTGCGAATAGCCGAAGACGAAGGGCAGCGCGACGGACAGCGAGGCCAGCAACGCCAGGGGAGAGCGGATGGGCATGGATGCGGGGTGCGGCAAGGGGCAGGACCGGATCATAGGAGACCCCGGTGCGCCCGTTTCCATGGCGGAAGTTTTTGAATGAAAACGGGCTCCAGCGCATACGGGGTAAGCGCAAGCAGCTATCTATTTGAAAGCAACCATTGGAAGCAACCTTCACACCGGCAGCCGCAGAACCACCTCGGTGCCCCCGGCGCCGCTGGTGAGCGCCAGTTGCGCCCCGATGGCCTGCGCGCGCTCGTGCAGCGCCAGCAGCCCCTTGCGCGCGGGCTGGCGCGCGTCGAAGCCGCAGCCGTTGTCGGCCACGCGCAGCACGGCCCCCTCGCGCGCGCCGTGCGCCTCGATGCGCAGCAGGCTGGCCTGGGCGTGCTGGAGCACGTTGGAGAGGATCTCGAACAGCATGAACTGCAACTGCCGCATGGCCGCGCCGTCGAGCGCCTGCACCGGCTCCAGCAGGTCCACGTGCCATTCCAGCGCGATACCCGCAGCCTTCAGGCGCGGCTCCAGCCGGTAGCGCAGGTTGGCCAGCAGGCCGGTCACGTCGCCCGCGGGCAGGTGCATGGCGTCGATGGAAAGCTTGAGCTGGTCGAGCGAGTCGCGCAGCGTCTGCAGCACCTCGTCCCGGCTGGCCATGCCCGACTGCAGCTGGCGGATGGCGGTGCCGATGTGGGCGCCCACGCCGTCGTGCATGTCGCGCAGGATGCGCGTGCGCTCGCGGGTGCGCTCCTGCTCGCGCGCGAGCTGCTCCACGCGCTGGTACGACTGCGCCAGCTCCGCCTCCTTCTGCGCCACGCGCTGGGCCAGGCTGGCGCTGAGCTCGCGCACCTGGGCGCTGGCCGCGCTGAAGCGCATGACCGCCACATAGGTGAGCATGCAGCTGAACATCAGGCCCGAGTAGCGCAGCCAGGTGATTTCGGCATACGACCCGCTGAAGCGGAACACCAGCCAGTCGCGCACGCCCACCAACAGGTTCAGGAGCAAGGCCGCGGCCAGGATGCGGTGCTCGCGGCTGGCGCCGCGCCGCAGCGCCCCCGCCACGAACAGCACGCAGACCGGCGCCACCACCGGAATCCACAGGCCGTACCAGAGCGTGAGCACCACCGGCTGCTGGCGCGCCACCGCCCACCACCCCACGCCCCAGGCCGCCGCCAGCAGGGCCCACAGCGCGGTGCGCAGCACGCGCACCGCCCGGTGCCGCCCCCAGCCCGCCACGATGGCGCAGAACATCAGCACGCAGCAGAACCACAGCGCGATGGCCAGAACCATCAGCGCATTCCACTGCGGCCAAGGCAGCGGCGGCCGCTCGATGATCTTGCCGCTCACGCGCAGCGCCCAGAACCATTCCGCCAGCCCCGCGTACAGGTACAGGCTCTCGCGGCCCGGCTGCGTGAGCCAGAGCACGATCGCCATCGCTCCCACCACGATGCCCACCAGGGCCACCACCAGGGTGCCCGCCAGGTGCAGGCGCCGGGCCCGCTGGTAGCGCGGCCGCAGCTCTTCGCTCGGCCCGATCAGCGGCAGCGACAGGCCCGCGCGCCGCCCGCTGTCCGCGCGGATGCGGACCTCCAGCCGGTTGTGCCGCGCCAGCAGCGGCTGCGGCACCTCCACGTAGCGGGGCTCCTGGGCGTAGTCCGCGCCGTCCGCCTGCTCCAGGTCGCCCTCGCGCTTGAGCAGCGTGCCGTTGAGCCGGATTTCATAGGCGTTGCCCACGCGCTCCAGCAGCAGGCCGTGGGGCATGGCGGGGTCGTCCGGCAGGTCGAACGCCAGCGCGAACGTGGCCTCGCCCCCGGCGCCCGGGTGGTGCCGGTCCCAATGGTAGGGCAGCGCCACCGTGCCTTCCTGCACGGCGCCATCGCCGATAACGGCGCGCATCTGCGCCGTCTTGAGCTCCAGCACCCCGGCATGCGCGGCCCCGGCCAGCCAGGCCAGCGCGCACAGCAGTAGCGCGCGCAGTGCGCTACAGCAGGCCACGCCGCACGGCCTCGAAAACGGCTTCATTCTTGGAGTGCACGGCGAGCTTGCCGTACAGGCTCTTGATGTGCGTCTGCACGGTGTGCACCGAGACCGCCTGCAGGCGCGCGATCTCGGCGTAGGAGAAGCCCCGGGCGATGAACTCCAGCACCTCCTGCTCGCGCGGCGACAGCCGGGCGCCATCGTCCGGGCTGGCCGCCGCCGGGGGCGGCGCGGGCGCTGGCCGGGCCGGGCCGCGCAGGTCGCGGAACTTCGCCAGCACCTGCCGCGCGATCATGGGCGATATGGGGGATGCGCCCGCCTTCATCTCCAGCACCGTGTCGGCGATGCTCTCGGGCGTGGAGTCCTTGTGGATGTAGCCCAGCGCACCCGCCTCGATGCTGGCGAGCACGCTGTCCTCGTCGCCGAACATGGAAATCACCAGGGGCTCGCACTCCGGGTGGGTGCGGCGGGCGTGCCGGATCACGTCGAGCCCGCTGCCGTCGGGCAGGCCCAGGTCCACGAGCAGCACGTCCACGGGCGCCGGGGCGCGCGCATCCAGCCAGGCGCACGCATCGGCCGCCGAGCCCAGGGCGCCCGCCAGCGCCAGGCGCGCGCAGCCCGCCACGCTCGCGGCGAAGAACTCGCGCATCTGCGGATCGTCTTCGACGATCAATACATGCCATGGCTGCGTCATGCCCGCGTACACCGCAAAAGGGGATGGCGGCGAGCATAAACACAAACCCGGGCCGCCATGGCGGTGGAGCGGCCCGCCTCCCATATTCATGGGATGGTCAGCCCGCGCCCCGGCCCGGACGATCGGCATGCGGCGCCCTGGAGGGATCTCAAGGGCGCGCCGCAGCCTCTTCATCCACAAGAAAGACCGCCATGAACGCATCCCACACCCTTCGCCTGCGCTACCTCGCCGCCGCCACGGCGGCCCTGGCCCTCGCCGCCTGCGGAGGCGGCGGCAGCAGCGACAGCGCCGCACCCACGCCGGCCCCCACGCCCTCCCCGGCTCCGGCGCCCATGCCCACGGTGTCCGCCACCTGCGACCAGTTGACCAGCGGTACCTACCGCCTGATCTCGCCCGCCGATGCCGAGGCGAGCACGGTCAGCGTCACGATGGACGCGAGCGGCACGCCGCAGTTGGCCTACGCCGACGGCACGGCGGACAGCCTGAAGGCGGGCGCCGAGGCCTGCTCCTTCACCAGCGCCAAGAACGCGGACAGCCTGGTGGTGGGCAAGGGCGGCGTGGTGGTGGTGGCCGCCAAGGATGGCGACGGCACGCGCTACCCGGCCCTGCTGTTCCCCGAACAAGAGGCGAACGCGGCCGACCTGACGGGCACCTGGAACCGCATTGCCTGGCAGCGCGCGGGCGATGGCGGGATCGGCCAGCCCTTCGCGCTGGAATACGGCACGATCAGCTTCGCGGCGGGCAGCATCACCGGCGCCAAGTTCTGCGAAACCGCCGCCACCGCCGGCGTGCCCATCGGCTGCACGGACGCGGCGCCGCAGGCCGGCTTCGCCGCCAGCGCCTCGGGCGGGTTCACAGGCTCGGGCGGCCTGGCGGGCACCCGCGGCTTCGTGTTCAAGAACGGCAGCGATACCCTGCAAGTGTGGCTGGACCAGGACGGCAGCGTGAGCCTGCTCACCAAGCAAGCCGCGCTGGGCAACCCCACCGTGGGCGCCACTTCCAGCAGTTGGAACGTGCAGGCCACCACCTCTGGCGCCGTGTTCGCCGCCGCCACCGACACGCTGCCGGGCGTCTCCACCTCCACCAACACCACCACGGCGGTCGATACCGCCGCGGGCACCATCACGCGCGACTCCAGCAACGCGGGCGCGGCCGCCGTGTCGCAGACCCTCTACAACAACGCCCCGCTGCCGGGCATGCGCGTGCGCCAGGGCGTGTCGGGCAGCGTCTCGCCAGCGGTGATGGTGCCGCTCACGCCCGGCCTGACGGCCGTCGGGCGCCTGAACGCCACCGCGGCCACCACCCCCGGCACGGGCAACGGCTTCTTTGTGCTGAGCGTGGGCAAGCCCTGACCGCCTGCCCCCGGGGCCGCATGTGCGCCATGGGACAATGCGGCCCCTATGTATGCACTGTTCGAAGAGGCCGGCAAATTCCTCGCCGGCCGCATCCTTTCCGAGGCGGAAAGCTCGGCGCAGATCGAGCTGGACTCGGGCAAGCGCGTCAAGGTCAAGGCCGCGCACGTCCTGCTGAAGTTCGACAAGCCCGCGCCCGCCGACTTCATGGCCCAGGCGCAGCAGCAGGCCGAGGGCATCGAGCTCGACCTGGCCTGGGAGTTCGCGCCCGAGGACGAATTCGGCTTCGCCGACCTCGCGCGCGACTACTTTTCAGCCAACGCCACGCTGGCCGAGCAGGCGGGCGCGCTGTTGCGCCTGTACGAGGCGCCGCACTACTTCCGCCGCGCGGGCAAGGGCCGCTTCAAGAAGGCTCCCGCCGAGATCGTGCAGCAGGCGCTGGCCGCCATCGAGAAGAAGAAGCTGATCGCCCAGCAGATCGCCGACTGGGCCGCACAGCTGGGCCAGGGCGAGTGCCCGCAGCCGATCCGCGAGCAGCTCTACAAGATCCTGTTCAGGCCCGACAAGAACGCGCCCGAGTACAAGGCCGTGGTGGAGGCCAGCCGCGCCACGCACCAGGCGCCGCTCGCGCTGCTGCAGAAGGCGGGCGCCATCACGTCCGCCTACCAGTTCCACTGGAAGCGCTTCCTGTTCGAGAACTTCCCCAAGGGCACGGGCTTTGCGCCGCTCGCCGCGCCGCAGCCGCCGGCCGACCTGCCGCTGGCGCCCGTGCAGGCCTACTCCATCGACGATTCGCAGACCACCGAGATCGACGACGCGCTCTCGGTGCAGGGCCTGGGCACGGGCACGGTGCTGCTGGGCATCCACATCGCCGCGCCAGGATTGGCCATCGCGCCGGGCGATGCGCTGGACCACCTCGGCCGCCAGCGCCTATCCACCGTCTACATGCCAGGCTACAAGATCACCATGCTGCCCGACGAGGTGGTGCGCATCTACACGCTGGACGAGGGCCGCGCCAACCCGGCCGTGTCGTTGTACGTGAGCATCGACGAGGCCACGCTGGAGGTGAAGGGCACCGAGACGCGGCTCGAGCGCGTGCCCGTGGCCTACAACCTGCGCCACGACCAGCTCGACCATATCGTCACCGAGGAATGGCTGGCCGACCCTGCCATTGCGCATGAAAACACGCCCCAACCCTTGCTGGACGTGCGCGAGCAGCTCTCATTTTTGCACCGCTTCGCCCAGCAGCTCAAGAAGGGCCGCGAGGCCGTGCGCGGCAAGCCCGAGACCTTCAACCGCCCGGACTACAACTTCCGCCTCGCCGGCAACGATGGCGCGGAGCCGGACGGCAGCGAGACGGTGCAGATCAGCACCCGCAAGCGCGGCGCGCCGCTCGACCTGATCGTGGCCGAGGCCGCCATCGTCGCCAACAGCACCTGGGGCCAGATGCTGGCCGAACACGGCGTGCCCGGCATCTACCGCAGCCAGGCCAGCCTCGCGCCCGGCGTGAAGGTGCGCATGGGCACCAAGGCGCTGCCGCACGCGGGCATCGGCGTGAAGTGCTACGCCTGGGCCACCTCGCCGCTGCGCCGCTACGTGGACCTGGTGAACCAGTGGCAGCTCATCGCCTGCGTGCGCCACGGCAAGACCGCCGCGCTGGCCGCGCCCTTCAAGCCCAAGGACGCGGAGCTGTTCTCCATCATCAGCGGCTTCGACGCGGCCTACAGCGCCTACAACGGCTACCAGGCGGGCATGGAGCGCTTCTGGACGCTCAAGTACCTGGAGCAGAACGGCCTGACCGAGCTGACGGCCACCGTGTTCAAGGAAGGGCCCGCGGGCAGCTTCCTGGTGCGCGCCGACGAGCTGCCGCTGGTGCTGCCCGTGCTGGGCGCGCAGAACCTGCCGCGCGGCGCACGGGTGCGCGTGAAGCTCGGCGAGATCGACGAGATCGCGCTGGACGTGAGCGGCACCGTGCTGGAGCGGCTGGACAGCCCGGCGCAGGACGCCCCTGCCGAGGAAGAGGACGACGACGAAGCCGTGGCGGGCCCCATCGCGATTGCCGTGGACGTGAACGAAGCCCCCGATAATCCCACCCCGTGAAAACACCCCCCACGCTCCACCGCTACGCGGGTCGCTGCCCCCCGAGGGGGCCGCTCTTTCATCTTGGGGCGGCCCGGCGATGAAAACACCCGCCTTCCTCCGCACTTTCAGCACGCTGCAGATCGCGCTCGGTGTGTCGATCGCCCTGCACGCGGCCCTGCTGTCGGTGCGCTTCATCGACCCGGAAGGCTTCAACCGCGTGTTCGAGGACACCCCGCTCGAGGTGATCCTGGTCAACGCCAAGTCCAGCGAGCGCCCCGAGAAGGCCCAGGCCATTGCCCAGGCCTCGCTCGCGGGCGGGGGCGAGGCCGCCAAGGGCCGCGCCACCAGCCCCCTGCCCTATGCGGCCCTGACCACCGTGGGCGACGACTTCGAGGAAGCCCAGCGCCGCATGGACGCGATGCAGGAGCAGCAGAGCCAGCTGCTGGCCCAGCTGCGCCAGCAGGTCGCCATGCTGCCCCCGCCCGACCCGCGCGCGCCCAGCCAGAACAGCGAGCAGGCCGCGCAGGAGGCCAAGCGCCGCCAGCTCGTCAAGCTGCTGGCCGAGATCGAGCGGCGCATCGACGAGGAAAACGCCCGCCCCAAGAAACGCTACGTGAGCCCCGCCACGCGCGAGGCGGCCTACGCCATCTACTACGACGCGCTGCGCCGCAAGGTGGAGGACAAGGGCACCGAGAACTTCCCCGAGCAGGGCGGCCAGAAGCTCTACGGCGAGCTGGTGATGATCATCACCGTGAACCACGACGGCCGCGTGCTCTCCACCGAGGTGGTGCAGGGCTCGGGCAAGCCCACGCTCGACCGCCGCGCCGAGGCCATCGCGCGCGCCGCCGGGCCGTTCAGCCCCTTCAGCACCGAGATGCGCCGCAAGGCGGACCAGATCGCCGTGGTCTCGCGCTTCAAGTTCACGCGCGACCAGACGCTCGAAGCCAGCGCGGGCACCGCCACCGCCGCCACCCCATGACCCCCGATAGCTACTGCGTGATGGGCAACCCCGTGGAGCACAGCCGCTCCCCGTGGATCCACGCGCGCTTCGCGGCCCTCACGGGCCAATCCCTCGCCTACACGCGCCAGCTCGTGCCGCTCGACGGCTTCACCGCCGCCGTGCGCGCCTTCGCCCAGGCGGGCGGGCGCGGCTGCAACGTCACCGTGCCCTTCAAGCTCGACGCGGCCCGCATCGCCACCACCTGCAGCGAGCGCGTGCGGCTCGCGGGCGCGGCCAACACGCTGGTATTCCAGGACGGCGGCGCCATCCACGCCGACAACACCGACGGCCTGGGCCTGGTGGCCGACATCCGGCAGGGCGCGGGCGTGGCGCTCGCGGGCCGCAGCGTGCTGCTCGTGGGCGCAGGCGGCGCATCGGCGGGCGTACTCGGCCCCCTGCTGCGCGAAGGACCGCGCCGCGTGGTGGTGGCCAACCGCACCGTGGAAAAAGCCCAGGCCCTGGTGCAGGCCCACGCCGCGCTCGCATTGCTACAAAAAACGGAGCTACTTGCGCAGACCCTGCAAGCGCCAGGGGCCGATTTCGATGTGGTCATCAACGCCACGGCCAGCAGCCTGGCGGGCGGCGGCGTGCCCGTGCCCGCGAGCGTGCTGCGCGCGGGCAGCCTGGCCTACGACATGATGTACGGCCCCGCCGCGCAGGGCTTCCTCGACTGGGCCGTGCGCCACGGCGCCCAGGCGCGCGACGGCCTGGGCATGCTGGTGGAGCAGGCGGCCGAGGCGTTCGCGCTGTGGCGCGGCGTGCGCCCGCCCTCGGCCCAGGTGCTGGCCGAGCTGCGCGCCGCCATGGCATGAAGGGCCTGCTGCGCTGGATGGGCCTGGTGCTGTTCGCGGCCGTGGCGCTGCAGCTGTTCTTCGTCGCGCGCATCGCGGCCATGGCATGGATCGCCCCGGAATCGACGAGCTTCCAGCGCTCCGAGATCTGGGCCCAGGCGCACGAACGCGGCGGCCTGCACTGGCGCCAGCAGTGGGTGCCCTACGCGCAGATCTCCAGCCACCTCAAGCGCGCCGTGGTCGCCTCGGAGGACGATGGCTTCGTCAACCACGACGGCGTGGACTGGAACGCGATCGAGAAGGCCTGGCAGCGCAACGAGCGCGCCGAGGCCCAGGCCGCCAAGGCGCCCAGCCGGGCGCCCAAGATCCGCGGCGGCTCCACCATCACCCAGCAGCTCGCCAAGAACCTGCTGCTCTCGGGCGAGCGCACGCTGCTGCGCAAGGGGCAGGAGCTGGTGCTCACCTTCGCGCTGGAGCAGCTTTTACCGAAGCAGCGCATCCTGGAGATCTACCTCAACAGCGTGGAATGGGGCGACGGCGTGTTCGGCGCCGAGGCCGCGGCGCAGCGCTACTTCCACAAGAGCGCGGCCCAGCTCGCACCCGCCGAGGCCGCGCGCCTAGCCGTGATGCTGCCCGCGCCCAAGCGCTTCGAGAAGCTGCCGGGCTCGGCCTACATCGCGGGCCGCACGCGCACCATCCTCGCGCGCATGCCCAGCGCGGAACTACCATAGCCCCCGCCATGTTCCTCGCCAAACTGATGGGCCTCTTCCTGCTCGGCCTGGTGCGCTTCCTCACCGGGGCGCAGGCGCGCTGGTACGGCTGCCCGCCCAAGGCCGAGCAGCGCATCTACTTCGCCAACCACCAGAGCCATGCGGACATCGTGATGATCTGGGCCGCGCTGCCCGAGGAGCTGCGCAGCATCACCCGGCCCATCGCCGCCAAGGACTACTGGACCAAGACGCCGCTGCGCCAGTGGATTACCACCGCCGTGTTCAACGCGGTGTACGTGGACCGGCTCACGGGCACGCAGGCAGGCGCACCCGCCGCGCCTGCCCCGGCCCCGGCGCCGGCGGATGCCAGCCCCGAGGCCCTGCGCGCCGCCCTGCCCGCGGACGACCCGCTCGCACCCCTGGTGCGGGCGCTGGAAAGCGGCGACTCGATCGTGATCTTCCCCGAGGGCACGCGCGGCCACGGCGACGACCCGCAGCCCTTCAAGTCGGGCCTGTACAAGCTCGCGCAGATGTTCCCCCAGGTGGTGCTGGTGCCCGCGTGGATCCACAACATCCAGCGCGTCATGCCCAAGGGCGAGGTGGTGCCCGTGCCCATCCTGTGCTCGGTCACGTTCGGCGCGCCCATCGCGCTGGAGCCGGGCGAGGAGCGCCGCCCATTCCTGGACCGCGCGCGCCAGGCCGTGATGGCGCTGCGGGAAGTCTGAGCCATGTTCACCCTGCTCCGCAGCCTCACCACCACGCAGCAGATCGGCGCGCTGTTCCTCGTAGTCTTCGGCGTGCTTGCGCTGGTCACCGTTTGGGTGTTCGCGCATGGCCTGCGCGAGGACGATGGCGACGAAACCGCCATGCTTGCGCACAAGCGCTTCTGGGGCCTGCTCAAGACCTCGTGGCTCATGGCCACGGTGTTCTGGGTCGGCTGGGCGCTGGGCGGCACGGTGGCCACGGTGCTGTTCGCGCTGGTGGCGTTCGCCGCGCTGCGCGAGTTCATCACGCTCTCGCCCACGCGCCGGGGCGACCACCGCAGCCTGGTGCTGGCCTTCTTCGTGGTGCTGCCGCTGCAGTTCGTGATCGTGGGGCTGCGCCGCTTCGACCTGTTCACTGTGTTCATCCCGGTCTACGTGTTCCTCGCGCTGCCCGTGGCCAGCGCGCTGGCCAACGACCCGCAGCGCTTCCTGGAGCGCAACGCCAAGCTGCAGTGGGGCATCATGGTCTGCGTGTACGGCATGAGCCATGTGCCCGCGCTGCTGCTGCTCGACTTCCCGGGCTACCGGGGCAAGGGCGCGTTCCTGGTGTTCTACCTCGTGTTCGTGGTACAGACCTGCATGATCGTGCAGCACCTCGCGGGCCGGCGCTTCGCGCACGCGCCCGTGGCGCCCGCCGTGAGCCAGAGCTTCCAGTGGCCGAGCTGGCTCGCGGGCGTGGGCGTGGGCGGGCTCGTGGGGGCGCTGCTGTCGTTCATCACGCCGTTCAAGCCCGGGCAGGCGCTGGGCATGGCGCTGCTGGCCTGCGTGGCGGGCAGCCTGGGCCATTTGGTGATGAAGGCCATCAAGCGCGACCGGGGCGTGACGAGCTGGGGCCTGCAGGGCCAGTCCGTCACCGGCGCGGGCGGCCTGCTGGACCGCGTGGACGCGCTGTGCTTCGCGGCGCCCGTGTTCTTCCACTCCGCACGCTGGTATTTCGACCTCTGACATGCGCATCCTCGGCATCGACCCCGGCCTGCAGACCACCGGCTTCGGCGTGGTGGACGTGGAGGGCCACCGCCTGAGCTACGTGGCCAGCGGCACCATCCGCACCACGGCGCTCGCGCTCGGCGACCTGCCCGGGCGGCTCAAGGTGCTGTTCGACGGCATCAGCGAGGTAGCCGCGCGCTACCAGCCCGACGCGGCGGCGGTAGAGATTGTCTTCGTCAACGTCAACCCCCAATCCACCCTGCTGCTGGGCCAGGCGCGCGGCGCGGCGCTCACCGCGCTGGTCAACGCCAGCCTGCCCGTGGCCGAGTACACCGCGCTGCAGATGAAGAAAGCCGTGGTGGGCCACGGCCGCGCGGCCAAGGCCCAGGTGCAGGAGATGGTGCGCCGCCTGCTGGAGCTGCCAGGCCTGCCCGGCACCGACGCGGCCGACGCGCTGGGCCTGGCCATCACCCACGCGCACGCGGGCGCGGCCATGGGCAGGATCGCCCAGGTGGCGCCGCTGCAGCGCCGCCAGCACGCGATGTACAAAGGCGGGCGCAGCTACTGAAGCCGGGACACGCCATGACACCTCCGCCCGCCGACGACCGCTTCGCCCACCGCGAGGTGCCGCAGTTCTTCATCTTCGTGAAGATCCCCGTGGACCGCCGCGCCATCGACCCGCTGCACCGCCGCGAGGAACGGCTCGACGAGGCGCTGCGCGCGCAAGGCCTGGGCACCGTGGTGGGCTGGGGCGACTCCCTGGGCGAGCGCCGCGCCAACGGCTCGCGCGTGGCGGCCTACACGCGCGTCGACATTTCGGTGGCCCACCTGGCGCAAGGCCGGGAGCTGCTGCGCGAGCTGCTACCCGCACTGGAGGCGCCCGCAGGCACCGAGATCCACTACTACGTGGATGGCCGCCATCTGATGGACCTGGCCAGCGGCGATGGCTGGGTGCTGGAGCAGGTGCTGCCGCCCCAGCGGGGCGGGGGGCTGCATACCATTTGATCTTTTAGGGTTGTAGCGCCCGTCGGGTCTGGGGTGACAGCTATCTGTTTTGAGTCTCTGCAGTTTGGTTTGATGTTGTCGGCCGGGATGTGCGCCCGGCGGCGCAGTAACTTTCTTTCGTCTCGCCGAAAGAAAGTCACCAAAGAAAGGGCGACCCTACTGCCCGTGACCCTCCGCTTCGCTGCGGGCAACCTGCGGTGCTCGTTCGCGGGGTGTACCGCGTAACTCACTGCGCGCTGACGCGCTCCGTTCGGACAAACGCAGCAAGTCAGTTCACGAAGCGCGTATGTCCTTCGGCACACGCGCCACCCCGCGCCCTGCGCTCCTCGGCACGGACAGAAGGGCACCCACGACTCGGGCCATCGCTACGCTCGGCCCCCAACGCGCAGGCGCTATGCGCCGTGAAGGCCAGGCCGAGCGCAGCGATGGCCCGAGTGGTCTCCTCCCCCTTCTGGCTGCGCCTGGGGCGGGGGGCTTGCGGGGTGGGCATGGGCGTCGAAGCGCCCATGCTTCGTCATCTGACTCGCTGCGTTTGTCCGAACGGAGCGCGCAGTGAGTTACGCAGCGCACCCCGCAAGCCCACCGCCCCAGGTTTGCCCCTTCGCGCAGCGAAGGGGTCGCAGACTGCGGGGCGCGTTTCTTTGCCTACTTTCTTGCCGCGCGGCAAGAAA
>Ga0222423_1000208_pt1 | contig 51410 bp, 47 predicted proteins | sample 3A0metagenome_FD_182472 | JGI IMG/M metagenome (GOLD analysis project Ga0222423, IMG submission 182472) | Enriched microbial communities from leaf-cutter ant dump, University of Wisconsin, Madison, United States - 3A0 (version 2) | ecosystem: Environmental > Terrestrial > Nest > Insects nest >...
GTACAACAACGACCGCATCATCGAACGACTCGAGGGCCTGAGCCCGGTGCAATACCGGACCCAGACCCTCGCAGCTTAGACTTCAACTAAACCAGTCCAACAAACGCGGACCAGTTCAGTCACGGTGTGCTGCGGTACACCGGCTTGGTGTCGGTCTCCGCTGCGACCGAGGAGGAACTCGAGACCGCCGTCGCCTCGATCGAACAGGCGGCGATTCAGGCTTCGTGCGAGACGCGTCTCCTGGTCGGGCAGCAGGCGCAGGCGTTCACGGCTGCGGCGTTGCCGCTGTGCCGGGCGCTATAGCTCTGCCCACAACAATCAGCGAACGTCATAGAAGTCGCAGATGACGCGTCGCCGTTGTTCTTTCGAGCGGAACGTTAAATCGAACCGAGAATTCTTCCTCACTCAAGCCCACGATGTTTGAAAGCTCAGTAGCCGAGAGCTCATGCTCACCCATTTGGATATCGATCAGGCTCTGGACGACGCTCGGCTCGTCACGCTCGATTGTCACCGGCTCAATCTTTCGCCATCCACGCTGAGAGATTTGAACATTGAGACTCTTATAGCGACTTTCATCAATCGACCCAAGATCCCGAGCTCGCCGCAGAAGCGCAGCAATCGACACTCTCCAAAGCCTCTTAAGCTGCGCGGCCGACTGAAGCGTAACCCCTCGCAGTGAGGTCCGAATCTCCGCCGCTGGCATTAGAAACTCGGATGCAAACTCATCCGCCTCCCGCTCAGCAGTTTCAGGTGTATCGAGATCCCCATGCAATACAAAATGGCCAAGCTCATGAGCCAACGTAAATCGCTCGCGGTCCGCCGAGTGAGCCGAGTTCATGAAAATCATGTGCGGAGCACCATCCAACGGAGGAATACTGATCGCCGAGATCTTCTGCGTCTCAAAATCAGTACGCACCAGCACAACTCCAGCGCGCTCCAGGGTTTGAGCCATATTTCTAATAGGTCCCATCGGCAACGCCCAATAGGCCCGGACTGCTCGAGCCGCTTCTGCCGCGCCGCCAATTTCAGACACGTCTAGAGTCGGGATCACGTACCGAGCATCAAAAGCAACCGAGCGCATCAAGCGCGTAAGACGCATTCGTGCAAGATTTACTTGCGCCTGGATCTTACGCAATGCAGCCTGCGTAAGTGACTGCTGCTTGCGGTGATAGAAGACAGAACTACCGAACCCATGAACCTCATCAGACCAGCTGAACACTTCGCGGGGATAGTTCAGCGCGTTTGCTATCTTCTCTGCACGTTCTTCCTCGACAGAAACTAATCCGTGCTCAATCTTGGACATCGTTGCAGGCGAAATACCCACGGCCTCAGCAAGCTTCGAGGATGACATGCCTCGAGACTCGCGAAGAATCTGAAGCATCTGCGGATTCATTAGTTCACCTGTTCGCTTTCGCGCACGCGACGAGTCTTCGTACTGCGAACCAGCGGCTCGAAGTCGATCTCTTCTTCACGAATCGGCTGAACCACTCCGACAGATTCACCCTCGAGCTTGAGATTGATGCTCCACTGCAGCTGATTCCCGAAGCTGCAGGCGATAGCGACGACATCGAGACCCTCCCCCAGCTCGTCAGGGAAGTATCCAATGGTGAGATAGGTCACTGCCAGCCCGTCGAGAGTCACCTGCTGATACATCTGACGCAGTCGTTCTTGAGTGGGGATACCAGCAGTTGTGAGCTTCTCCGGGTGCTGGAACTTCTTGATCCGAAGCGCCAGCCGCCCCTCCGCCAGCGAAGCCGTAATGATGCCGGCCTTCTTCACCATCGTGATGCCCTGCACCTCGAAGTAGTTGCCAAGACGATCGGCGATGAAGTCGTAGACCAGATTCGCACGCGTGGCGCTACGCACGATCGCTACCCTGGGCGACTCAATCAGCAGAGCGTTCCAATCGCCCCACCCGCCTTCCACGCAACCATAAATCGCGCTCAGATGCGGCTCGAGGTGACTACGGGCTTCCGATTCCGGCATCAAATGTTCGAGCATGACCCCATGATGACAGCTTAATTTTTGCGTGTCAAATTTTCTTGATCTTTTCGCGCGAAGGCGCGTACGCACCTCTGAATGGAACAAGGAGGTCCTCATGGCTACGTACTACGACCCGGTCGCCGATGCTGGCGATGCCTTTGATGCACTGCGAGGTCTCGCGCACGCGTCTCGGCGGTTCGAGCATCCGTCTGACATGTACGGCGTGATCGGCGATGTTCTCGGTGGGGTTCGTGCCCTGCAGCAGGTCCTCGAACAGCTCGCGGAGGCGCACATTGCGGCGCGGAGCCGGGCGGCGGACGACCACGGAGATCCGATCTCGGGTACACGGGACGCGTTCGCCGTGGCTGATGAGCTCCGGCAGGCAGCGCGGTTCGTCGATCAGACGGAGGACCATCTCGCACTGGCATCTGCTGCGGCGGGGAGGATCGCCTGGCACCGGAACCCCGTGGCGCCGGTGGCCGCTCACCGTTGGGTGACGATCGCGTTCTTCGAAGGCGAGGATGCGGACGAGGTGCTCGACATTATCGATCGCGACGGCACCGAGGCCGGCGTCAAGTACCTGCAGCAGTGGGACTTCGGTGATGAGACCACCGGCGCGGCGATGGAGAACGTCGACGTTTATGACGAGACCCCGCACACCGCGATCGATAAGGAGGTCGATGAGGGCGAGTATCGGATGATGTACAGCCCGGCTGCCCGGCACGTCGCTCTGTACCGTCGGCACACCGTTGCGGTCTCGGATGAGGTCGACATCGAGATCCTCGGTGATCGTGCTCCCGATCTCGGCCAGAAGGTATCGACGTCCTCGCCACCGAGTCGGGCAGTTCCCGACTCCCCGCGCACGGATACGGCGATGCAGCCGTCGTGGTTCGAGCATCCGGGTATCGCGGCGGTCAAGCGCGAGCGGGGCCTCGAACTATGACTCGTGATCGGAGCGAGCGCCTGCATACGGCGGTCTTGGTGGCGCCGGCGAAGGAACGGCGGCGTGCGCGGAAGCAGCGCCGGGTCGCGGCGGCGCGTATCGAGAAGGAGGCGCGCGAGCGTGAGCGTGCCGAGGCGCTCCGGAAGTATGAGGCAGAGCGAGCCGAACGCCGAGCGACGGTGTTTCTCCCAAAGGCGGGCGAGGCGCGTCCTGCCGCGCTCTGCTCCCCCGGTCTGTTCCGGTTGCCACGCCATCAGGACACCTCGGCGTCGTTGGCCGGCGCCTATCCGTTCCTGGCGGAGGGTGGACTCGGCGCTGAGGGGGTCTTCGTGGGTCAGGATCTCTATTCGGGCGGTAGCTTCGTCTTCGATCCGTGGGTGCTGTACTCGCGCGGCATGATCACCGCACCGAACGTGGTGCTGGTAGGAATCGTCGGCTCGGGGAAGTCATCGCTGGCGAAGAGCTTGTACACGCGTTCGATCCCGTTCGAGCGCCGAGTCTATGTACCGGGCGATCCGAAGGGCGAGCACACCGCGGTTGCTGAGGCTGTCGGCGGTCGCGCGATCGTGCTGGGGCATGGCCTTCATACGCGTCTGAATCCGCTCGACGAGGGCTATCGCCCGGCGAACATGGGTGATGACGAGTGGCGGTCGACGGTGTCGTCGCGCCGGTGCGACCTCATCGGTGCCCTCGCTGAGACCGTCCTTGCACGCCCGCTCACGCCGCTGGAGCACACCGCAATCGATACCGCGTTGAGCACCGTGGTGCACGAGAACGATGTGCCAATCCTGCCGATGATCGTGGATCGGCTGTTCGAGCCGTCACCTGGTGCAGACGAGCGACAGGCGGAGGACGGCCGGATGGTTGCGCACGCGCTGCGGCGCCTTGTAGCCGGCGACCTTGCGGGGCTCTTCGATGGTCCGTCGACGGTGGCGTTCGATCCGACGCTCCCGATGATCTCGCTGGATCTGTCACGGGTGACGGAGAACAGCATGCTGATTTCGGTGTTGATGACGTGTTCATCGGCGTGGATGGAATCGGCGTTGCTGGATCCGGCGGGCGGGCAGCGTTGGGTGATCTACGACGAGGCGTGGCGTCTAATGCAGCATCCCGCGCTGCTGCGCCGGATGGATGCGCATTGGCGTCTTGCTCGTGCGTATGGCATCGCGAACATGCTCGTGTTCCACAAGCTCACCGACCTTGAGAACGTCGGCGACCAGGGATCGGCGATGCGAGCCCTCGCGAACAGTCTGCTCGCAAATGCGGAGACGCGGATCATCTACCGACAGGAATCGGATCAGCTCGGCGTGACCGCCGCGACGCTCGGGCTGACGAGCACGGAGCGCAAGCTCCTCCCCACGCTCGGCGTGGGCCAGGGACTTTGGCGGATCAAGGATCGCAGCTTTGTCTCGCAACACCAGCTGCATCCGGCGGAGCTGGAGCTGTTCGACACGACGAGCCGGATGATGGACGACCCCGCGTAAGACTTCAGGCATTCTAGGTTGATGAAGTTCTCATCTCTGCAAGATTGGATAAATGCCATGACCCCGGACGCGTGGGTCGCACTCGGGGTTGGCATCCCGACAATTGCCCTGGCAATTATCGCAGTTGTTATTTCCGCGCGTGCCAATGGAAAATCCAAGAAAGCTAACGACCTCTCTGAAGGCGCGAATGATCTCGCCAGCCAGGCCAACAAGATCGCCGAAGAGTCAATGGCTCACCAGAAGTTGATCGCACCACCACCTTGGGGTCGAGTAGAGCCCGTACCTGGTAAGAAAAACTGGTTCGGCATCCAAAACCTCTCGGGCCGCGACATCAACGTCCTCGAGTTCAATGTGCGTCCACAGGAAAGTTCGGGTGCTGTCATGTTCCGGCAGGAGACTGGCGAGCTAATAGGCTATGGGGATTCACTCTTCTTTGCCATCGAAAAGTCGCTCGCAGACGACCCCCGCAAGATCGAAGTGGCTTGGGTTTATGCCGATCGCACAGACGACGAATGCGAGTGGGAATACCTCTATCGATCTCTGATCTGGTAGGAGGACCTCAATTTTGTGCGTCACGCATGCCAGACGCGCCTCCCTGGCATGAGCGCACGTCATTCTCACTCCACAGTCATGCCTCCGTTCCTTCCGCATGCGATCGTCACGGTCGCGACGGGCGGGGCGATCACCGCGACGCTTGATGGCGTCCCCGTCGAGCCCGGGGCCTTCGAGCCGCCGTGGTGTCGGAGTCGCTTCGGTGATCTTCTCGACGTGCTGACGCTGCAAGGGACGCGCGCCGTCCGCGTGGAGTTACGGGAGGTCGACGGGCAGGTCTTCACAGACATTGTGCTGGCCTCTCAGCGGCCGACACCCGAGCCGCAGAAGCCGACACCGCACGAGCTGCTGCGGAAGCCGCGCTCGGCGCCGGCGCTGGTCGAGGTGTCCGCCCAGGGGTTCATCCCGGGCGAGGATGTGAGCGTCGCCGTCGGCGTGAGTTTTGCCGATGCCAGCCCGCACGGTGAGGTGCGCGCGGTGCTTGATCTCGCTCATCTGCCGGACAACGCATCCGAGATCGTGCTGGTGGGCAGGGTCTCGGGCAAGACGGTCGTCCGGGATCTGACATGAGCACGCCGGCGGGCCGCCAGCCGGGTTCGTTCGGTGACGAGCTCACGAACGCCTTGATGGTCGGGCTCGTCGGCCTGTTCGGGTTCGCGCTGATTCTGCGAGCGTCCGGCAGCATCGCCGCGTTCTTGTCGGGGTCAGCGCAACCGCGGGGCGGAGCCGTCTCGGGGTTCGGCGTGTTGGTGCACGCAGGCGACCCCGGAGCCGCTCTCGAAGCGGAGGGCCTGAGCGCGGTGCTCTACTGGATCGTCACCGGGGTGCTGCTCACACTCCTCGCGGTGGGTGGAGCGTGGCTGTGGATTCTCCTGCGCCGGCACCGTCGCACAATCGATACCGACCCGCACACGGCCGCCGGCATCGCGACGCGTCACGCGGTTGTTCTCGTTGCCTCACCACGTGCGCTGCTCAAGCGTGCCGGGCACCTGCGGCCCTCGTTGGAGAAGGCCGCAGCGGTCGACGTCGGTTACCGGATCGGTTCCTCGCGGGGCGCGGAGGTGTGGGCCTCGGTCGAGGATTCGATCCTGCTGATCGGGCCGCCGCGTTCGGGCAAGGGCCTGCACGTGGTGATCCCGGCGATCCTCGATGCGCCCGGTGCGGTGATCACCACGAGCACGCGTCCGGACAACCTGACGGCCACGCTGACTGCCCGGCAGCGATCCGGTGGGCCCGTCGCGGTCTTCGATCCGCAGCACCTGGCGGAGGGCGTTCCCGCGGGGCTGCGGTGGTCGCCGGTGCGGGGCTGTGAGGACCCGCTGACGGCGATGATCCGCGCGACAGGTTTGGCCGCGGCGACGGGGCTCTCGTCCGGCGGCGTGGAGAGCGGCGGGTTCTGGGAGGGAAAGACACGCACGGCGCTGCAGGCCCTGCTGCACGCGGCGGCGCTGGATCATCGCCCGCCGTCGAGGCTGTTCCGGTGGACGCTCGATCCGTCGGCCGCGGCGGATGCGGTGGCGGTGCTGACGAACGATCCGCGTGCCGCGACGGGGTGGGCGGAATCGCTGCAGTCGATGATCGATTCGGATCCGCGTACGCGCGACTCGATCTGGCAGGGCATCTCGCTGGCGCTGGCCGCGCTGGCGGATCCTCGCGTTCTCGATGCGGTCTCCCCCGGGCCCGGCGAGTCGTTCGATCCGGAGGCGTTCATCCGGGATCGCGGCACGCTGTACCTGCTGGCGACCGGTGCCGGTGCGGGTGCGTCGCTCGTGGCGGCGTTCGTGGAGGATCTCGTCGAGGTCGCCCGCCGCATGGCCGCGCGCTCCCCTGGCGCCCGGCTCGACCCGCCGGTGCTTCTGGCGCTGGATGAGATCGGCAACCTGGCTCCCTTGCCGTCGCTGCCGACGCTGATGGCGGAGGGCGGCGGCACGGGCATCACGACGATGCCGGTGTTGCAATCGCTGGCACAGGCCCGCGACAAGTGGTCGGACGATCAGGCGGGGGCGATCTGGGACGCGTCGATCGTGAAGATCATCCTGGGCGGCGCCTCGAACTCGAAGGACCTGCAGGATCAGTCCACGCTTATCGGCGAGCGCGACGAGTTCACCGACAGCGTGACGCTCGGCGATCATGGCACACGGTCGAGCCAGCGCTCCGTGCGGCGGGTACCGGTGTTCCCACCGGACCGGATCCGCACACTGCCGTTCGGGACGGCGGTGACGCTGCTGCGTTCGGCGCCGCCGATCGTCACGGACCTGAAGCCGTGGCCGAAGCGGCGGGACGGTCGCCAGCTCGGTGAGGATCGCGGGCGGATCGAGGAGCTGCTGCGCCGCGGCGAGCGCCGGTCTGCGTCGTAGCGGGCGCACCTGCTTGGCAGGACGGTGGGGCATCCGGCTCTGCCGGTTTCGTATGACAGGAGATGGATCATGGTGATTCACACGCATGAGGCGGTCTCGGGGTTCATCGCGATGGATCCGCAGCTGACGCGCACGTCGACGGGGCGGGCTCGGTTCTATGCGCGGTTCGGGCAGGAGCACTTCCGCAAGGAGGAGGACGGCTCGTTCACGAAGCTGGAGACGTCGTTCCACAACCTGGTGATCTTCGGGCGGACGGCGGAGCACGCGGCCGAGCGGTTCTCGCGGGGCGATAACTTCGTCGCGTCCGGTGCGGTTGAGGTGAGCCAGTACGAGAAGGACGGCGGGATGGTGGAGGCCGAGGCGTTCGTCGCGAGCCGGATCGGGCACGACGCGGCTCGCACGCGCTATGCGGTGGACCGGTCTCCGGTGCAGCCGGCTCAGGCGGAGTCAGCGGCGTTCGATGCGCCGCCGCAGAGGCGATCATCCAAGCCGGCGTCGGTGGGGTTCTGAGTCATGCCTGAGTGGGCGGAGCCCGAGGATGATGCCGAGGTGCCGGGGCCGCCGCATCCGGTGAACTGGTATCTGCTGCGTGCGGCTGAGCTCGAGTCGGAGTATTACGAGCTGAATCGGTGGGTGGAGAATCTGCGCCGGACGTACGGGCTGTCGGCGAGTGTGATCCCGCCGTTCTGGTATCGGCACGACGAGCTGGTGTGGGAGCTGTCGGCGCTGCACCTGCACTGGTTGCGTGCGTATGACCCGGATCAGGACGGTTCGGCGCCGTTGGCGTGGCATCGTGATTTTGCGGATGCTCGGCAGCGGCTGTGGGATTGGGTGACGGCGAGCAGTACCCGGTTGGATCGGGATCGCCCGACGAGGCAGACGAGCTGGCCGGGCGAGGAGCCTGCGCCTCCGGTCGAGGATGTCGTCATCGCTGATCGCGACAGGGATTTCGTGGAGTACGTGGCCGCCCGGGTCGCGGAGCGGCAGCGGGCCGAGGATGCGTTCTTCGCGGGTGCCGATCCGGTTACCGGCGAGGTGCCCTGATGGGGAGCGCGAGCAGAGCAGATGCCCTGCACCGTGGTGACGGTGCAGGGCATCTGGCTGTGGCGGTGCTCACCGATGGCGGGCGCCTGTCAGGGGGTCACTTCCAGCTGGGCATGTCCTCGATGAGGTGCTCGCGGAGGTCGTCCATGTCGACGCGGATGAAGCGTCCGACGCGGTACCCGTGGATGGTGCTGTCGGCGATGCGGCGGCGCAGGGTCTTGCCCGAGATCCCGTACTGCTCGGCTGCCTCGGCGAGGGGCACGAGCTGGTGCTCCTCGTGGTCGGTGGGGTCGATGATGGTGATAGCCACTGTTCTGCCTCCTTGTCAGCATGGCCGGGTTACTTCAGAGGTGTTCGTCGTTGTCCGAATCGTTCGCCTCCTTCGCTTCTTGGGCGGCCGCGAGGCGCTGTGCGACGCGGTCGCTCATCTTGTCGGCGAGCGTCTTGTCGCGGCTCAACGTGGCGTGTTGGTAGCGCAGCACGACCTCGATGTCGGAGTGGCCTCCGCGGCGCATGAGCTCGGCGAGCGTCGCGCCTTCTTGCGCGAAGATCGTCAGGCCGGTGTGGCGCAGGTCGTGGAAGCGGAACCGCTGCGGCAGCCCCTCGACCTGGTCGCGAACGTCGCTCCACTGGTATCCCCACCGGGTGTTCGACAGGGGCACATTGCCGCGTTTCGTCGTCGGAACGATCGGTGCCTTCATCTCTCGGGCGACGTTCTCGCTGAGGTGGCTCCGGAGGCGATCGATCATCAGCTTCGGCACGGTCAGGGATCGCCTGCCGGCGTCGCTCTTGACGTCGCTGTAGTCGCCGATGTGGGCGTTGAGCTGCCGGCGTACGTGGATGATGGCTCCGCCGTCCTCGTCCCATTCGATGTCGCGACGCTGCAGGCCGAGGCATTCGCCGCGGCGCAGCTGGCACCAGGCGGCCAAGAGCACCATGATCCGCCACAGCTTCGGCGTGGCCTCGTAGAGTTGCTCGACCTGCTCCGGAGTGATGATGTCTTCGTCCGGATCGTGGTTGGCATCGTGACGCACCGAGGTCTGCTTCTTGATGGAGACGTCGGGTTCCTTGTGGATGTAGCCGTCACGTGCTGCCTGGCGCAGGATCATCATGAGCACGACGGTGGTCGGGCGCGAGATGCCGTTGAACTTCGACTTAGGGTTCAGCGGTGCCGGGATCTTGTCGAGCTTCGTCATCATCTGGCGGACGCGGTCGGCGTCGATCTCCTTGAGGGGTGTGTTCCCGAACTCGGGGATCAGGTAGCCCTTGATCTTGCCGGCGTACTGCTGCACGGTAGCGACGGACCGGGGCTTGCCGCTGCGGCTGGGCTCGGTACGGATCTTGTTGAGCCAGATCTTCGTGTAGTCCTCGAAGCCCATCGTGCGGGCTTTCTCTTCCTCGACCTCCTGCCGCAGCTGTGCCGCATGCTTCTCGGGCGGCTGCCACTCGCCGCGCGCGATCTTCGTCTGCATGGCGGCGAGCCAGACGCGGGCGTCCGTCTTCGTGAGGAATGTCAGCGACTTGTTCGCTTCGGTGCGGGCCGAGTAGGTCAGCCCGTCGGGGCCCGGGTATCGGGCCTGCCAGCGGCCGGATGGCAGCTTACGGAGGCTGCCCCATGCGGCACGGCGCTTGATGGGCTTCGCGGTCGGTTTTGGGGTGCTCATGATGCCCTCCAGAGGTCTCGAGCGGACATGTGGGAAGCGTCGTGCCACTCCGTGCCACTAGCGTTCGCGACGCCCCCACTTCCGCGTGTTTCCGGGGCAGTTGGGGCCATCCGCTTGCGCCTTATGGCACGTAGTGGCACGGGGCCTGAGGAGGGTCGAACCCAAAATCGGGTGCGGCGGCCCCTCGGCTCCCGCTCTGAAGGTGCGCGCGTGCCATAGGCGTGCCAGAACTTCACGCTGGTCATCGTCATCGTTGTTCTCCTCTGTCGGTACTTCGGAGACACGAAAAAGGCCCGAAACCCGCGGATTTCCGCGGATCTCGGGCCTGCTGTCAGCTCATAGGCTGACGTGACGACTTAGGGCCAAATCAGAACTCTCAGAAGTCCCAGTCTTCGTCTTCCGTAACCACGGCCTTACCGATCACGTAGGAGGAACCTGAACCGGAGAAGAAGTCGTGGTTCTCGTCTGCGTTTGGTGACAGTGCGGACAGGATCGACGGGTTCACGTCGGTCTCATCCTTGGGGAAGAGTCCTTCGTAGCCAAGGTTCAGTAGCGCCTTGTTTGCGTTGTACCGCAGGAACTTCTTCACGTCCTCGGTCAGCCCAACACCGTCATACAGCGACTCGGTGTAAGCCACCTCGTTCTCGTACAGTTCAAACAGAAGCTCAAAGGTGTACGCCTTGATCTCGTCGCGGCGTTCCTGCGTCTCCAGTTCCAAGCCCTTCTGGAACTTGTACCCAATGTAGTAACCGTGCACGGCCTCGTCACGAATAATAAGGCGGATCATATCCGCCGTGTTCGTGAGCTTGGCGTGGCTGGACCAATACATTGGCAGGTAGAAGCCCGAGTAGAACAGGAACGACTCAAGCAGGGTTGAGGCAACCTTGCGCTTGAGTGGATCATCGCCGCGGTAGTACTCGAGGACAATCTCCGCCTTCTTCTGCAGGTACGGGTTCTCCTCAGACCAGCGGAAAGCGTCATCAATCTCCTGCGTGGAAATCAGCGTGGAAAAGATCGACGAGTAGGACTTGGCGTGCACCGACTCCATGAACGCAATGTTGGTGTACACCGCCTCCTCATGAGGGGTCAACGCATCAGGAATGAGCGAGACTGCACCCACCGTGCCCTGGATGGTGTCCAGCAGCGTCAAACCAGTGAACACGCGGGTGGTCAGTTCTTTTTCCTGCGGGTTCAACGTAGCCCAAGACGGAATGTCGTTGGATACGGGCACTTTCTCCGGCAGCCAGAAGTTTCCGGTGAGACGGTCCCATACTTCGAGGTCCTTCTCGTCCTCAATACGGTTCCAGTTGATCGCGCTCACGCGGTCGATCAGCTTGAGCTTTCCGGTGGACATTTCTTCTCCTTGAACGGAACGGTTAGTGGGATACCAAGGTGGAGCTAGAACAAAACTGCACTAGAACACGAGCCAAGTTAAAACTCGACTCGAGTTAGAGCATGCAGGAAACGCAGCCCTCAACCTCGGTTCCCTCGAGTGCCATCTGGCGCACACGGATGTAGTAGAGGGTCTTGATGCCCTTACGCCAAGCGTAAATCTGCGCACGGTTGACGTCACGAGTGGTAGCGGTGTCCTTAAAGAACAGCGTCAACGAGAGGCCCTGGTCCACGTGCTCGGTAGCCGCCGCATACGTGTCGATGATCTTCTCGTACCCGATCTCGTATGCGTCCTGGTAATACTCCAGGTTGTCATTGGTCAAGAATGGCGCCGGGTAGTAAACGCGGCCAATCTTGCCTTCCTTGCGGATCTCAATCTTCGAGGCCACCGGGTGGATCGAGGAGGTTGAGTTGTTGATGTAGGAGATCGACCCAGTTGGCGGCACAGCCTGCAGGTTCTGGTTGTAGATACCGTGCTCCATAACGGAAGCCTTCAGCTCACGCCAGTCATCCTGAGTTGGGATGGCAACCCCGGCCTGCTCAAAGAGCTCACGCACGCGCGCCGTCTTAGGCTCCCACACGCGCTCGGTGTACTTGTCAAAGTATTCACCGGTTGCGTACTTAGAGTTCTCAAAGTTGTAGAACTTCACGTTGCGCTCAATAGCAAGCTGGTTCGATGCACGAATCGCGTGGTAGGCCACGGTGTAGAAGTACATCGAAGTGAAGTCGATGCCTTCCTCAGAGCCGTAGTACACCCGCTCACGAGCCAGGTAGCCGTGCAAGTTCATTTGGCCCAAGCCGATTGCGTGGCCAAGGTCATTGGCACGGCGAATCGATGGCACAGAGTCAATCGAGGTTTGGTCGGCAACTGCGGTCAGTGCGCGAATCGCAGTTTCCACGGTCTTGCCAAAGTCAGCCGAATCCATCGACAACGCAATGTTCATAGAGCCGAGGTTGCAGGAAATGTCACGGCCAATGTGCTCGTAGGACAGGTCCGTGTTGAACCTAGACGGTGTGGCAACCTGCAGGATCTCAGAGCACAGGTTGGAGTGCGTGATCTTGCCCTCCACCGGGTTGGCCCGGTTTACCGTGTCCTCAAACATGATGTACGGGTAACCGGACTCAAACTGCAGTTCAGCCAAAGTCTGGAAGAACTCGCGTGCCTTGATCTTGGTTTTACGGATCCGAGCGTCATCCACCATCTCGTGGTACTTCTCCGACACGGAGATGTCCGCAAACGGCACACCATAAACACGTTCCACGTCATATGGCGAGAACAGGTACATGTCCTCGTTCTTCTTGGCCAGTTCAAACGTGATGTCTGGGATGACCACACCGAGCGAAAGCGACTTGATGCGAATCTTCTCGTCTGCGTTCTCACGCTTGGTGTCCAAGAAGCGCATGATGTCTGGGTGGTGCGCGTGCAAGTACACGGCGCCAGCGCCCTGGCGTGCGCCGAGCTGGTTTGCGTAGGAGAAGGAGTCTTCCAGCAGTTTCATCACGGGGATAACGCCCGAGGACTGGTTCTCAATGTGCTTGATAGGTGCACCAAACTCGCGCAAGTTGGACAGCAGCAGCGCCACACCACCGCCGCGCTTGGACAACTGCAGCGCCGAGTTGATTCCGCGCGCGATGGACTCCATGTTGTCCTCAATGCGCAGCAGGAAGCAGGACACGGGCTCACCGCGCTGGGCCTTACCCGAGTTCAGGAAGGTCGGGGTGGCAGGCTGGAAACGGCCGGAAATGATCTCTTCCACCATGTCCGTGGCGAACTGCTCGTTACCGTCCGCGAGGGTGAGGGCAACCATGGCCACGCGGTCTTCAAAACGCTCAAGGTAACGCTTGCCATCAAAGGTTTTCAGCGTGTACGAGGTGTAGTACTTGAAGGCGCCCAGGAACGTTTGGAAGCGGAACTTCTTGGAGTAGGCAAAGTCAAAGAGCGACTTAATGAACTCGCGGCTGTACTTTTCCAGCACGGCTGGGTCGTAGTACTTGTTCTCCACGAGGTAGTCGAGCTTCTCATCAAGCGAGTGGAAGAACACCGTGTTCTGGTTGACGTGCTGCAGGAAGTAGGCGCGTGCTGCGTCCTTATCCTTGTCGAACTGGATCTTCCCGTCCGGTCCGTACAGATTGAGCATTGCGTTCAGAGCGTGATAATCCAGCTCGGTGTTGACGCCGGCATCTGCGATTGACGTAGCCACAGTTGATTCAGTCCTTTATGTTCTCGATAGAGATCGATTGATGTTGCGGTGTAGGCCGCGCGCTACGCGACCTACACCGCTGGGTGATGCTGTTGGTTCTGTTACTGCTGATGGTTCTGTTACTTGGGCCTACGCCTTTGTGCGGCCGGCAACAGGTGTGTTCGAGCAGGAGTGTGCCCGATGGGCTACTCAGGCCAGTGCGGCAACCTTGGCAGCAAGCTTGGAAATCTGATCTGGGCGGAAGCCGGACCAGTTGTCTTCACCAGCTACAACAACTGGTGCCTGCAGGTGTCCGAGCGAACGCACCATCTCAAGTGCCTCAGGGTCCTTGGTGATGTCCACGACGGTGTACTCAATGCCCTTTTTGTCGAGAGCACGGTAGGTCGCATCACACTGGACACACTGTGGCTTGCTGTAAACGGTGACGCTCATTGTCTAGCTCCTCATTTGTGGGGGTTCGGTGAATTACAGACATGAAACTACCAACATGCAGTTTCGGAGAAGTTCTTTGCGGTGTTCCGCTCACACCGCGTGCAACCACTATACCTAGTGTCGATCGCGGAAGGTGACACTAGGTGTTGCGATTCTTGTTTCGATTGCCACATCTTTTCTCACCACCTTTGTGGACAACTGTGTGGAGAAGTTCCCACGCAGTACTCACCATCTTGGAAGGCGGACACCTCTTGCATCTCGGCCAAGCGCATGCAGGGTGAGACGCCCGCGTAAGACCACTGTGGCACGACCCTCTGACATCGAAACCAAACCCGCATGACAGCGCCGATTCACCCGCTCCGCACGCTCACCCCACTCCCCCGCAACCACCCACCCGGCGCGATACATCCCACCAACTGGCGGGGTCGTCGGTAATAAAAAATATCCACCGGCTGGGGACAAAATCTTGTCCACAACCGGTGGATAACTTGGGCCGGCGGGCCCAAAAATGCGAGGGTGAAAAACACCACTCGGCGTGTCGCCGCTACATCATGAGCGGGTCCACAAAAAACCGACCACTAGATGTTGTAGTCAATCGCCTCAACGGACGGAAGCACGTTCGTGGTAGCCAGCGAGCGGTACCAGAACGCAGAGTCCTTCCAGGTGCGCTCAAGCGTGTCGTAGTCAACGCGGATGATGCCGAAGCGGCGGTCGTAACCCCAGCCCCACTCAAAGTTGTCCAGCAGCGACCACGCAAAGTACCCGCGCACATCCGTGCCCTGCTCGCGGGCGTCCAACACGGCGGCGATGTGATCGTGCAGGTAGGCAACGCGGCGCTCATCGTGCACGCGGCCATCCTCGGACACCTCATCCGCAAACGCAGCGCCGTTCTCCGTGATCATGAGCGGCTGGTTGGGGTAGGTGTCGCGCAGCGAGAGCAGCAGCTCGGTCATGCCGGCCGGGTCGATGTTCCAACCCATCGCGGTGTATGGGCCCTCCATCTTTTCCCACTTAATGTGCTCCGAGCCGATCCACGGAGAAGCCGACGAGTTACCGTGACCGTCGTTGTCCGAGGCACCCTTGTCCGAGTCCGAATCCTTGGGCGCGCGCACCATGCCGGTGGAGTAGTAGTTGACACCCAGGATGTCGAGCGGGATGTTGATGAGCTCGGTGTCACCGTCCTCAATGAAGGACCAGTCGGTGACCGCCTTGGTATCTTCCAGCACGTCAGCAGGGTATTCACCCTTCAGCATCGGCTCGAGGAACACGCGGTTGGCTAGGCCATCAATGCGGCGCAGCGCGTCCTGGTCGGCCGGGTCCGATGGGTCCTTCATGCGGGTCACGTGCAGGTTGAGCGTGACCGATACCTTGGTGTCAAAGCCCAATACCTCGCGGATCGCGCGGCCAGCAAGGCCGTGTGCGAGGTTCAGGTGGTGCACTGCGCGCAGCGCGGCAACCGGCTCGGTGCGGCCCGGCGCGTGCACGCCCGAACCATAGCCCAGGTATGCGGAGCACCATGGCTCGTTCAGGGTGGTCCAGGTGTCGATTTCCGAGCCGAGTTCCTCGGCCATTTTGCGCGCGTACTCAGCGAACAGCAGCGCGGTTTCGCGGTTGGTCCAGCCGCCCTCATCCTCGAGTTCCTGCGGCAGGTCCCAGTGGTACAGGGTCACAACCGGCTTGATTCCAGCCGCCACGAGTCCGGCCACGAGGTTCTTGTAGAAGTCGATGCCCTCCTGGTTGAACTCGCCGCGTCCGCCCGGCTGCACGCGAGGCCATGAGATGGAGAAGCGGTAGGCGTCCAGCCCCAGGTTCTTGATGTGCTCGATGTCCTCTTCCCAGCGGTGGTAGTGGTCATCGGCCACGTCACCGGTGTCCCCGTTCAGGGTGCGGCCGGGAGTGTGCGAGTAGGTGTCCCAGATGGATGGGCCGCGGCCGCCTTCGGCTGCGGCGCCCTCAATCTGGTAGGCGGCGGTGGCTGAACCCCACACAAAGTCATCGGGGAAGGTACGTGCGGTAGTCATGGGACTCCTTTTACGTTGTGGGCGGGCCGGTAGCCCTATCTACGCTGATTTTCGACGATCCTGCCGCGTTCCAGCAATGGTGCGGACTGCGGTAGCACCGGTGAGACGTGGGAGCGTTTCCACGCGTCGTTGGCTCTACTCTATCGAAACGATTCGACAATGCCTAGCCCATCCAACCCAACCAGCCACAAGCACGGGATGATTTTGGGCTGGAACCGAGGTGGATCGTCGCCAATCAAAACTGTGCAGTTTTACTTGGACGTGCATAAAAAACCCCACAGGCACCCAAAGAAAACTGCACAAAAACGGGTGAGTAAGATAAGTACAGCCCACCCAGCAGGCACACTCACAGGAAGCAACAATGGCGTTCTTTGACCTCTCACCCCACGAGCTACAAACCTACTCGCCCACAGTCCAAACACCCGAGGACTTTGACGAATTCTGGGCACAAACCCTCGCCCAAGCCCGCACCCTGGACCTCAACGTAACCCTCACCAAAGTAGACACCGGGCTACTACTCGTAGACTCCTACGACGTAGAATTCACCGGATTTGGCGGCCAACGCATCAAAGCCTGGCTGAACCTACCCGCCGGCGCACAACCCGGCACGCTGCCCGCAGTTGTGCAATATCAGGGATACGGCGGCGGCCGCGGATTCGCGCAGGAACACCTACTATGGGCAAGCGCAGGCTTTGCACACCTCTTCATGGACACGCGCGGACAGGGCTCCGCATGGGGATCAGGCGGACACACAGGCGACCTCGGCCCCACCGGCCCCGCCGAATCAGGCGTTATGACCCGCGGAATCGAACGGCCCGAAGACTACTACTACCGCCGCCTATTTACTGACGCAGTACGGGCCGTAGACGCAGTACGCACCATGAAATGGGTCAACCCCCAGCGGGTAACCGTCACAGGCGCCAGCCAAGGCGGCGGCATCACCCTCGCCGTAGCGGGACTCGTGCCAGACCTCTTTGCCGTCATGCCAGACGTTCCATTCCTCTGCAATTTCCGGCGCGCAACCGACATCACCGACGCCAACCCGTACCACGAAATAACCCGATATCTTGCGGTTCACCGGACGGCAGTCGACCAAGTGTTCACGACCCTGTCATACTTTGATGGCGTGAACTTTGCCCAGCGCGCGAACGCCCCCACGCTTTTCTCGGTGGCGCTCATGGACACCATCTGCCCGCCCTCCACCGTGTACAGCGCATACAACGCGTACAACGCTTACGGAGCCAGCACCGCAGACAAGGAAATCCGCGCGTACGCCTACAACGGCCACGAGGGCGGCCAGTTCCTGCACAATCTTGCCCAGGTCGCGTGGCTGCGCGATCGCCTCGCACAACCCAGCGGAGCACTACATGACTGAGACCGCGCCCTACGCGGGCCCAACGATCAACTCACCCGAACACCGGGAATGGCTCGCCGCCCAAGCAGACGGCCTGCTCACCTTTGCCGAAAACTGCATCGTGCCCGGCCGCGGTGCCGGCTGGCTCGATAACACCGGCGCCGTGGACCTGACCCGTCCCGTCCACACCTGGATCACCTGCCGTATGGCCCACTCGTTTGCCATCGGCTCCATGCTCGGCCACGCCGGTGCCCGGGAAATCGCCGCAAACGCAATTGCCGCTCTACGCGGCCCGCTTCACGACGATAAAAACGGTGGGTGGTACGCCTCCATCCCAGCCGTCCCCCAGCGCGACGAGGCCGGCAACGAACTGACCGATGAACAGGGCCACCCACTCGGCGCAGACACCACCAAGGCCGCCTACGCCCACGCGTTTGTGGTACTGGCTGCAACCTCAGGCGTGCGCGCCGGCATCGAGGGCGCAGCGCAGTTGTTGGACGATGCGTTGGCCGTGCTTGATGAGAAGTTCTTTGACGCCGAATATGGTTTGCACGTTGACGAGTGGAACGTTGACTTCACTGTGCTCGACCCATACCGCGGTGTGAACGCCAACATGCACGGCGTTGAAGCACTGCTCGCAGCCGGTGACGTCACCGCAGACCCTCGCTGGCACGAGCGCGCACTGAAGATCGCGCAGACCGTGGCCCTCACCTGGGCGCCAGGGCAGTCCTACCGCATCCCCGAGCACTTCAATGAACAGTGGATGCCACAGTTTGAACTCAACGCCGACCGCCCCGACGACCAGTTCAAACCTTACGGCGCAACCGTAGGCCACGGCATCGAATGGGCACGCCTGCTGCTCCACCTCAACGCAACCTTTGGCGAAGGCGTACACCCTTGGCTGGTAGAAGGCGCGCGCCAACTGTACTCGCGCGCAGTCACTGACGGTTGGAAACAAAGTTCGCAAGGCAAGAAGGGCCTTGTATACACCACTGACTGGGCCGGCAAGCCAGTGGTGGAAACCCGCATGCACTGGGTGGCCGCAGAAGCATTGGGGGCGGCCTCCGCGCTCTACCAGGCCACCGGTGCCACCATCTACGCCAAAGACTACGAGCGCTGGCTCAAGCACATCCAGAAGTACTTCTTGGACCCCGAGTTGGGGTCATGGCACCACGAACTGACGGCTGCCAATGAGCCGGATGACAAGGTATGGCCCGGAAAGCCAGACATCTACCACGCCTACCAGGCAATGCTCATACCGCTCAGCCCTCTTTCCCCCTCGCTCGCATCCTCGGTGGCAACGGGCGCTGGTGGGCGCGCGAATCGTCGATAATCACAGCGTGCTGAACGCGACGCGCGGCGCTAAATGACGCCATCACTAGAAATTGCGAGTCCCCACAGTTCCTGCAGGAACTGTGGGGACTCGTCACTGGGGTGGTACAGGGTCGATACAGGGACGGCGCAGGATATCTGGGGCGATACAGTGCGGCGCGGGTGCGGTACAGGGCTACGACCGAAGCGCACGCAGTGAATCACCCGCCACAAACTGGCACTCCACCAAATGGAGCGAGGCAGGCCGCTCAGGCACCGCACCCTCAAGTTGGTCAATGAGACGATCAATCGCAGTCGCACCCAAAACTTGGGCCGGAACATCAAAACTGGCAAAACTCGGCCGCGCCAACTCAGAAACCCCCGGCGAAGACGCCACCGTAACCATAGACCGGCTTGGCGCACCCAAGTTAGCTTGCGCCTCCAAGAACCGCTGCACCCCAAAAGACGCACGCTCATTCATCACCAGCACCGCGCTAATCTGCGGACAGCGAGCCAACAACCGCTCCGCCGCCGCACCGCCGCCCGCAACCGATTCGTCGCTAAATTCATGGGCCAAGGCGCCCGCCTCACCTAACTCAGCCACAAACGTGTCAAATGACCGACGAGTTGGCCCATAACCCACATCAAAACTCATCTGCGAGTGATTAATCAGCCCAATATTCGTGTGCCCAAACGCATGTAAAGTAGCGATCCCATCACGGATAGCGCGCTCAAAATCAATATCCACACAATCAAAATCCGAAACAGAGCGTGTACGCCCAATCAAAACAGCTGGAATACCCGCCTCGCGCAGCCACTCAATCCGCGGATCATCCAGCAGCACCTCCATCAAAATCACGCCCTGCGCACTACCCGAAATATTGGCCTGCATTACCGCCAACGGATCTGCAGGATCCTGCGCCGCCGGCCACAAACTTAACCGATAATTTCGAGCAACAGCCGCCTTAGCTGCCGAATCCAAAATGGCAGCAAGAGTGCCATCCAGCGGATTAAAACCAGACGGCATAATCAATGCCAAGTTTCGCGTCCGGCGGGTTGCCAAACTACGCGCAGTTTCATTAGGCACATAGCCCAACTCCGCCATCGCTGCACGAACCCTCTGCCGAGTCTTAGCAGTCACCGAACGTGTGCCAGACAGCGCATACGAAGCCGTGCTCATCGAGACACCAGCCCTACGCGCCACATCCTGAAGGGTGGTCATTACGGTCCGCTCCGTTGTGTTTTCGCATGTTGGGCCCCGGTCACCGTGAAGCCCAACACGCGCCATAAAACTACTTCACAGCGCCCGCAGTAACGCCACGCGTCAACGTCCGCTGGAAAATCAGGAAGAAGATGAGCGTTGGCAGCAAGCTGACCAGTGCACCTGCATTCAGCGTTGGGACATCAAGCATGCGGTCCCCCTGCAAGGATGCGAGTGCGATCGGAACCGTCTGAGATTCATTGCTAGTAAGCATGACCAGTGGAATGAAGAATTCATTCCACGTCCAGATGAAGAAGAAAATCATCAATACGGACATGGTCGGCTTAACCACGGGATAAACCACCTGCCACAAAATTCGCCACCGCGACGCACCATCAAGCTGCGCGGCTTCCAACAACGCAGGTGGGAAGGTCCCCAAAACCGACGCGAGGAGATAGGTGCCAAATGCGGACTGGATGACCGTGAAGATAATCACGATAGTCCACCCGGAGTTGTTCAGCCCGAGTGAATTGGCCATCGTGAACAACGGATAAACGAGCACTTCCTGCGGCAGCATATTAGCCAGCAAGATGAGTGCCACAATCGAGAGTCGTCCCTTAATCTTTCCCACACCCAACGCATAGGCGTTCAGAAGAGAAAGAATAACGGCAAATATAGCCACCAAGCCGGACGTCCAAATGGAGTTCCACAGCTTTGTGGAGAATCCCACCCGAGTCCAGAAGTTCGACAACCCAGCGGTGTAAAACTCCGTGGGGAAGGACAACGGGCCGTTGCTGGAATAGTCCCCAGGCGACTTGAATGCGTTAAGCAGCATGATCAGGAACGGTGCCACAAACAACAGCGCAATGATGAGCAGAACAATCAGCACCACCCAACGCTGGACGTTAAGCCGGCCCGGAAGTTTCCTCTTAGGAGCAGAAGCCGTGATAGCCATCAGATGCCGTCCTTCCTAGCGCTACGTGCCTGAAGCACTTGAATGACAACCGCAATGATCACGATGATCACAGTGAGCACAGTGGCAATCGCAGAACCATAACCCACTCGAGACTTATCAAAGAAGTTCAAATACGAGTAGTACGACGGGACAAGAGTGGAACCCTCCGGTCCGCCACGCGTCAGCACGTAAATGGGGGCAAACACCTTAAGCGCCGCGACCGTACACGTCAGCGTGATCACAAAGGTCTCAGGCTTAATTTGCGGAACGGTAATTGCGCGGAAGCGAACCCACCAGTTTGCTCCATCAAGTTCAGCGGCCTCATACAGCTCCGGGTCAACGCGCTGCAACGCCGACATGAAGATAACCGTGGGGTAACCGATCTGCATCCAGATCAGCACAAACATAACCGAAGGTAGCGCAGTACTCGTTGATCCCAGCCAGTTGGGCGGCTGGGACATACCAAGTGCCCTCAGAAGCTCATTAAGAGCTCCCGTCTGCGAGTTTAGAATCCAGTTCCACAAGACACCAGCAATGGAAATCGGGATGATCTGCGGAAGATAAAAGGTAGCCCGAAGAAAGGACGCAACCCTACCGTTGAACTTCTTGCCAATGAAGTCAAAGAGCACTGCCGCCAGGACTAGGCCAATGAGCGTTGGGATGATCACCATGGCAACGATCATGTAGATCGAATTTTCAAACGACGTCCAAAACGCCTTGTCTTGGAACAGCTTGGTGTAGTTCTCTAGACCAATCCAATTCTTTGGTGCCTGACCACCCTTCCACGAGTGGAAACTGTTCCACACGTTAACAATGAACGGGTAGAAGATGACCACCGCAAAACCGATGACACCGGGAATCAGATACGGCAGGTATCCGATCCTGCTCTTACGTGACGATTTCCTGCTCAAGACATTCCCTCACAGACAAGTGATGTAGGTGTGCCTGCGCGTGGGCGTCCCATTAAACCCAACAAGATTCAAACCTTGGAAGGTTCAAGTGAACGCCCACGCACATAAAGTGTGCTCACTGTGAGTGAATCACTCACCTAGCAAATCCGCGCGCCCTTCCTCATAAGGAGCCTTCAGGGCGTCGAGCACCTCAGTGGTGCTCTTTGACTTGTTCACAACGGATTGCAGAGCAGAAACGATCTGGTCGTAGAAGCCTGCTACCGGCCAGTCTGGGTAGAAAGCGAGACCATCATTCTGGTTAATCGTGTTGAAGTTCTCCGTGAACTCACGGGTCTTCTCATCAGTGATCTTTGATGGATCACCAGCAACAGGCAGACCTCCCTTTTCACCAAGGATGTTCTGCACATCGTCGCTTAGCGTGATGTCAATGAAGTCTTCAGCAAGCGTCTTGTTCTTGGCGTTCTTGGGAACAACCCAGATGTTTCCGGAGGAGCCCGTGTTCAAGGTGTTTCCTGGGAACAGTGCCTGACCCCAGTCAAACTTGGCTTCCGAAACAAGGCGTCCGAACCACCACGATCCCGAGACCATGATTGGGTACTTGCCGGAGATCCAGCCGGTTCCCATGTCTTCTGCAGTCAAACCTGCCGCATCGGCTGCGATGTAACCCTTGTTGACCCAGTCAGCCAGCGTGTCGGTAGCGTAGGTGAGCTCTGGGCCGTGCCAGTCCACATCACCCTTGAACAACTGGTACTGGTCTACAAAAGTGCGGTCCGCCTTGGACAGCGCAAGTTGGTACCAGAGCTGACCAAGAGGGTACTCCGCGCCAGCCTCAGCTAGCGGGGTGATGCCCTTTTGAGCAAATGCATCCATGACTGAAACAAACTGGTCAAAGGTGGTTGGGATCTCCAAGCCCGCGTCTTTGAACATGTCCTTGTTGTAGTACACGGTCACGTACTCGCCGTAGTTGGGAACGCCAAACCAGTCGCCGTCACCCATGAGTCCTGCGTCGGTGTAACGCGCAGTAGTCTGCAGCGAAGCGGAGAGCTTCTTGTCCCAGCCCTTTTCCTTTGCCACGTCAGTCAAAGGCTCCAGGAGGCCTTGGCTAGCTAGCTGGCCTGCGGTTGCATTGCCCTTGTTGAATTCCATGACGTCTGGCACATCATCACCGGTAAGAACGATCTTTGCGTTCTTCTGGATCTGCTCGAAGGTCTGGTTCTCCACCTTGACCGTCACGTCAGGGTGGTCCTGCTTGAAGATGTCGATAGCCTTGGCCCACGCCTGGCCCATTGCCGACTCATCCGATTCGTAATGCCAGATGGTCAACGACTTGCCGTCTTCTTTGTCCCCACCGCCGGATGAGCAGGAGGTTAAGACGAGCGGGATAGTCACAGCTGCGGCAAGAACGCCAGCAACTTTTCGCGAAAAACGCATGTTGTCTCCTCATTGAGTGTGCCCTAAGGCCGCGTGCATGTGGCGTTGTGCGCCACCGACCGGCACATCCTGCACTGCTTACACGCTATATCGAAGCGCTTCGACCAAGCGTTTCGTTTTTTAGCCTAGACCTACCTCAACAATTCCGCAATGGCTGGCCGCGCAAAACGCTCAGTGTTATAAACGTGTTATTTTTCGGCGCGAAAATTAGTCGCTGAATAAACCGTACATATTTTGGGCGCGCGACATCGGGGGTCAGGACCCCTGACCCCCGATCAGCACTAATGCGTTATGAAAGCTCGATCGATACCGTCTGTTCGCCCAGCGCACTTTCGCCCTCTACCGAGAGGGTGAAGGTTCCGTTTCCGCTCTCACGTGTTGCGGTGACGGTGTTTCCGTGGCGCTCTACCGTGAAGGAAGCCGCCAGCTCCGCAGTGGTGAGGTGACTTGGCACCTCCACGCGAATCGAGGCCCCGTCTTCCAGTTCGAACGCACGCAGTGTCACACCCGCGGACCAGTCGTAGTCCGGCTTGGTGTTGTCCGCACCAAACGGAATGACCGTGTTTGGACGGGCAAGAATCGGCATCTCTTGGAACCCGAAGTCCTCGGTGTACCAGGTGCCACCCTGGTACTTCTTACCGTTCATGATCGAGGTCCAGGTACCTGCAGGCACGTAGAACTCACCCGTGGTCTCGTGGAACACAGGGGCCACCAGCAGGTTGTCACCCAGCATGTATTGCGTGCCGATGGTGCGCGCGGAGCGGTCCTGCGGGAACTCCAACAGCATTGGACGCATCACTGGGTGGCCCTTGCCCGCGGCCTCCTCGGCCAAGCGGCCCAGGTACGGCATGAGGCTCATCTTAAGCTGGGAGAACGTACGGGTAACGTCCACTGCCTCATCATCAAAGGCCCATGGCACACGGTAAGAGTTGGAGCCGTGGAAGCGGGAATGCGAGGACATAAACCCAAAGGCCGTCCAGCGCTTGAACACAGCCGGGTCCGGGTCGCCCTCAAATCCGCCGATGTCGTGGCTCCAGAATCCAAAGCCAGACAGCGCAAGCGAGAGTCCGCCGCGCAACGATTCGGCCATAGCGACGAACGTTGATTCGCAGTCCCCACCCCAGTGCACGGGGAATTGCTGGCCTCCGGCGGTTGCGGATCGCGCGAACACAACTGCCTCGCCCTCACCCTGTTCTTCCTTCAACAGGTCAAATACTGCCTTGTTGTAGAGGTGGGTGTAGTAGTTGTGCATCCGCATCGGGTCCGAGCCATCATGCCACTGAACGTGGGTGGGGATGCGCTCGCCAAAGTCCGTTTTGAAGCAGTCCACTCCCATGTCCAGCAGTGCCTTGAGCTTGCCCTGGAACCAGGCGGTGGCGTCCGGGTTGGTGAAGTCCACCAGCGCCATGCCGGCCTGCCACAGGTCCCACTGCCACACGTCCCCGTTGGCTTCGGTCACTAGGTAGCCCTTTTCCATGCCTTCGGCAAAGAGGTGGGAGCGCTGTGCGATGTAGGGATTGATCCACAGGCAGACCTTGAGGCCCTTGGCCTTGATGCGATCCAACATGCCCTGTGGGTCCGGGAAGGTTTCTGGGTGCCATACAAAGTCTGACCAGTGGAAGCCGCGCATCCAGAAGCAGTCAAAGTGGAACACGGACAGCGGCAGGGAACGCTCGATCATGCCGTCAATGAAGTGGTTGACGGTCTGCTCGTCATACTCGGTGGTAAACGAGGTGGACAGCCACGTTCCAAACGACCACGCTGGCACACGCGCGGGGCGGCCGGTGAGCGCGGTGTAATTGGACAGGATGTCCTTGTGGTCCTTGCCGTACACCACGTAGTACTGCAGGTGCTTGCCTTCAACGGAGAACTGGGTACGCGAGACAACCTCGGAACCCACCTCAAAGGAGACTTCCTCTGGGTGGTCCACAAACACGCCGTAGCCGGCGTCTGACATGTAGAACGGTACGTTCTTGTAGGCCTGCTCGGACTGCGTTCCGCCGTCCTCGTTCCAGATGTCTACTACCTGGCCGTTCTTGACGTAGGTGCCAAAGCGCTCACCTAGGCCAAAGATCGACTCTGCTGGCCCCATGGTCAGTTGCTCGTACACGTAATGCTTGCCCTCTGGCGCGCTAACAACGCCCACGGAGCGGTCCATGGATGAGGTCAGGACGCGTCCGTCTCCCACAAAGTCAACGTGCCATGGTCCGTCGGTGGAGATCTGAGCTACGAGGTCACCTGACGTCAGGGTTGCGATCTCACCGCTGCCCTTGGCAGGCACGTGAACCTGAATCTCGTGGTCTACCGCGAACTTTTCAAACTCGGGCCCGCGCTGTTTGACGCCCTGGTGGTAATCGATCCGCACACCGATAACGTTTGGCCGAGGTGCCGTAAAGGTGGTGGTGATCAGCGGGCGGTTGAGGGTGTCACCTCGTGATTCAATACGCGCGGTGGGCGCGTACACGGTCAGCGACTTCTCCCCCGCCACAACCTCGTCGATATCGCGCGGCCGCAGGATCTCATGGCCATCTTTAACCAGCCAGTATCCGTTTGAGAATTTCATAGAGCGTCCTTACTCTTACCCGGTTCGTGCCCGATTCCTGCCCGCGCCTAGTGCGCACCGCTGAAACCACGATGGCCACGCGGATCCGCCAAATCAATAGCACATCCAATGTACCATCGAAGCGGTTCAACGATCGACCCAAAACAGGAAACGAAAAAGGCAATTAAACCGCACAATATACAAACCCCACGTCAAACTAGTCGTCCCAAATCGAAGCGTTTAACTCACCCACTCAAGATGGCAGCACCAACGCACATAAAAATGGGGCCTCGCTTCCGCAATACTTTGTGGACGCAATCCGCGAGTACATCACGGAACCTAGATACATTGCCCGTAACATTAAGGTTGGTTGGTCTTCGGGTGATTTGGGGGGACCGGATGTACGCATCTGGTCAAGGACAACCAATCAATACCCACATTGCGAACAGGCAAGCGAGGACAACACAGCGTCCTCCAGAAAGAGTGCACAGACGATGGCAACCATCGATGACGTGGCCAAAGCAGCCCAGGTCTCAACGTCCACCGTTTCCTATGTCCTGAGCGGCAAACGGCCCATTTCCGCGCCAACAAAGGCACGCGTAGAGAAGGCAATCAAAGAGCTCGGATACCGACCGCACGCTGGCGCACGAGCTTTAGCATCAAGTCAAACCAACGTGCTTGCACTGATCGCGCCACTACGCGCCGCAGTCAATGTCAACGTCATCATGCAGTTTGTTACCGGTGTTGTTCAAGCAGCTCGCAGTTATGAGTATGACGTCCTCTTGCTCACCCAAGAGGACGCCGGCGGCATCGACCGCGTAGCCAACGGTTCCATGGTGGACGCGGTTATCGCAATGGATGTTGAAGAAGACGACGAGCGCATACCCGCCCTGCAGGCAGCACGACAACCCGCAATTCTCATTGGACTCCCACGCGATTCTGGCGGGCTAAGCTGCGTAGACCTCGACTTCCACGCAGCAGGTACACAAGCTGTACGGCATCTGGCTGCGCTCGGTCATAAGCACATCGGGTTGCTTGGTTCCGACCACGCCGTATGGGAGCGGCATACCTCGTTCCTCGAGCGTTTACTGACCGGTGCACGCAGTGAGGCCACACAGCGAAAGGTCGAGTTGACTGCTCTGCCCTGCGCCTCCAGCGAGGTCGGGGCAAAAGCGGCGGTGGACGAGATGTTTGCGCAGTCCCCACGCATCACCGGGATCGTGGTACACAACGAACAGGCTCTGCCCCACATCATGGCGCGCCTACGCGAACTGTCCCTCTCGGTTCCCGAGGAGATTTCAGTGGTTGCGCTGTGTCCTCAGGACGTTGCCCTCGCGCAGCCCATCCCACTCACCTCGGTGGACCTACCCGCAGTATCTATCGGCCGGGCCGCAGTCGAGATGGCCATGTCTCGCCTCTCATCCGAGCAGCCCGCGGAAACGCGGCTCGTTGCCGCAGTCCTTACTGAGCGCGGCACCACAGCGCCCGCGCACAAGCGCTCGGCGCGTGTCATGCGCCCCAACAGCCTCTGACACCGCAGCCCCTGACACCGGGGCAACTGCTATGTCGCAGGCCCCAGTGGCGCCGGTTCCAGCGGCGCCGAACGAGAACCTCTAGAAGAGACGCGAGTCCACGTCGTCAACGCCCTTCATGGCGTCGTAATCAAGGATCAGACAGTCAATCCCTCGATCGGCGGCAAGCACACGCGCCTGCGGCTTGATTTCCTGCGCCGCAAAGACCCCGCGCACGGGTGCGAGTAACGGATCGCGATTAAGAAGGTCTAGATAGCGGGTAAGTTGTTCCACGCCGTCAATCTCACCGCGTCGTTTAATCTCTACGGCCACCGTCTCGCCGCTCGCAGAGCGCGCGAGGATATCCACTGGTCCAATTGCCGTCATATATTCCCGACGAATCAGGTAACTTCCAGCACCGAGTAACTCGATCTGCTCGGCAAGCATTGCCTGCAAGTGGGCTTCTACACCGTCCTTAATGAGGCCCGGGTCGATTCCCAATTCGTGTGCGGTGTCGTGGAACACCTCGTAGATCTCGATCTCAAGGTGATCGTCACTCTTTTGATGTTGCACTGACCAAACCTGAGTTACGCCGCGTTCGCTTTGTTCCTGCGAGGGGTCAGTGCTCGCCATAGAGCACGGTGGTGACATCCAGTTGAGCGGCTTGTAAGAGCCGCCGTCCGAATGCAAAAGCACACTGCCGTCGGCTTTGACCACAATGAGTCGGGTTGCCATAGGCAAGTGTGCTGAGAGTCGGCCGGTGTAGTACGCAGCGCACTGCGCAACAACGAGTCGCAAACTTTTATCCCTTTGGTAGATCTAGTAAATGTATCCGGGAAGTGATGGAGGAGCTGATTCAACCCATGAGGCAAGGCCGTGGTAGGCCTCAGCAGACATCATGAGCTCAAACGGCGCATCCAAGTATCGGCACTGTACAAGGTACATGCCAGGTAGACCCGCATGGTCTAGTGGGACTCGGCCGGCCACGTCGAATCCTTCACGCAGCCAGGTGCGGCTTGGGACCCACTTCACGGAGTAGAGCCGCCACCATACGAGCCGGTCCGAGCGGTACTCACATAACCCCTGTGCCCAGTAGTCGTCCGAGGCTAGTCCTGCAGGCTTCTTGGACCGACGATATGCACAGTCAAACATCCCCACCTGTGTGCTCAGACGACGAAGCCGCAAGTACCCCCAAGCAACTATCACCGCCAGCACAATAAGTGCTGAGATGACAATCCACTCGGTGGTACTCACGGCTTCGTCCTAACTGAGGTGGGTGTTACGCGACGACTGGCGAGACCTGCTCGACCCTGTCAGCAACAATCGTGACCTCATCCGCGTCTACCGAGAGGAACCCCCCGGAAACCACGAACTCGAGCTTGTTGCCGTCAGTGTCAGTGAGCCGGACCTTTCCAGGGTTCAGCACCGACAGAATTGGAGTGTGACCGGCAAGAATACCGATCTCACCATCTGCGGCTGGTGCGCTCACAACCTTGACTACTCCGGACCAGACAGCCTGATCCTTAGCTACGACCCTAACGCTGAGCTGTGCCACGTGTCCTCCTGGTGACTCGATGAGTAGGAACTAGAGTTCGTTTCCGAACCTTAGATTCCGTACTCCTTCTGGATCTTTGCCCAGTTGCGTTCGAGGTCTTCGAGGCCACCGATGTTAAAGAAGGCCTGCTCGGCGATGTGGTCAAACTCGCCATCTGCAATCTTCTTGAAGGCCTCAATGGTCTCCGAAAGCGGAACGGTCGAACCTTCAACACCGGAGAACTGCTTTGCCATGTAGGTGTTCTGCGAAAGGAACTGCTGGATGCGGCGAGCACGTGCCACAACCGTCTTGTCTTCTTCAGAGAGTTCATCAACACCGAGGATGGCGATGATGTCCTGAAGTTCCTTGTTACGCTGCAGAATCGTCTTGACGCGCGTAGCCACGTCATAGTGCTCCTGGCCCACGTAGCGTGGGTCAAGGATACGAGACGTCGAGGTCAGCGGGTCAATAGCCGGGTACAGACCGCGCGACGCGATTTCACGAGAAAGTTCCGTGGTTGCGTCGAGGTGCGCGAACGTAGTGGCTGGAGCTGGGTCAGTGTAGTCATCTGCAGGAACGTAGATCGCCTGGAGGGACGTAATCGAGTGACCACGGGTCGAGGTGATGCGCTCCTGGAGCAGACCCATTTCGTCGGCAAGGTTTGGCTGGTAACCCACTGCGGACGGCATGCGGCCGAGCAGCGTGGAAACCTCTGAACCTGCCTGAGTGAAGCGGAAGATGTTGTCGATAAAGAGCAACACGTCCTGGTTCTGCACGTCGCGGAAGTACTCAGCCATGGTCAGAGCCGAAAGCGCAACGCGAAGACGCGTTCCCGGTGGCTCATCCATCTGACCGAATACGAGCGCGGTCTGGTTGATAACGCCAGACTCAGTCATCTCGTCGATAAGGTCGTTACCCTCACGGGTACGCTCGCCCACACCAGCAAAAACGGACACACCGTTGTGGTTGTTAGCCACACGGTAGATCATTTCCTGGATAAGAACGGTCTTACCCACACCTGCACCACCGAACAGACCGATCTTTCCACCCTGAACATAAGGGGTCAGAAGGTCAATCGACTTGATGCCGGTCTCGAACATCTGGGTCTTGGACTCCAGCTGGTCGAATGCAGGCGGCTTGCGGTGGATAGGCCAGCGCTCGGAAATCTCGAGCTTCTCGCCTTCCTTGAGGTTCAATACCTCACCGGTCACGTTGAAGACGTGGCCCTTGGTCACGTCACCAACTGGAACCGAGATAGGTGCACCAGTGTCGGTGACAACCGCTCCACGAACCAAACCATCGGTTGGCTTAAGAGCGATAGCACGGATGAGTGAGTCACCCAAGTGCTGTGCAACCTCGAGGGTCAATGTGAAGGTATTTTCACCCTCACCCTGCGCGGACAGGTCAATCTCCACGTGCAGTGCGTTGTAAATCTCAGGAATCGCATCTGCTGGAAACTCGATGTCAACAACAGGTCCAATAACACGGGCGATACGGCCCTGTGCTGGTCCAGTAGCTGACTCGACCGCTGCGTCGACTGTTGTCGCAGTCATTTAGTGGCCTCGCTTTACTGTGCCGGACGGATGTCCGACTAGGTCTGTACAGTGAGCAAAATCTGTGGTCGGGTGGACTTTGATCGACAGTGTCAATCGAGTCGATTCAGGCACCTGCGAGAGCGTCCGCACCGGACACGATTTCGCTGATTTCCTGGGTGATTTCCGCTTGACGCGCCGAGTTGGCAAGCCGGGTGTACATACGGATGAGATCTTCAGCGTTATCCGTTGCCGTGTGCATAGCACGCTGGCGAGCGGCAAGCTCGGAAGCAGATGCCTCGAGCAAGAAGCTGTAGATTCGTGAGCGTACATACCGCGGCAACAACTCGTCGAGAACAGTCTCTGGTGACGGCTCAAAGTCGTACAGCGGGTATGCCTCAGCGGCACCGTGTTCCACCTCAACGTCAACAACCTCAAGAGGAAGTAGACGAACCACACGAGGTGTTTGCGTCACCATGTTCACGAAGTGGGTGTAGACAACATACATCGCGCCGATACCGCCATCCTGCGTGTTCGCAAGGAACGAGTTCAGCAGAGTGTCAGCAATCTCCTGCGCCTCTTCGATCGTCGGAGCGTCCGACTGCCCAGCCCATGAGCGAACGATTTCACGTCCACGGAACTGGTAGTAGGACAACCCGCGCCGACCAGTGACGTACAGGTCCACTTCCTTGCCCTGCTCAACCAAACGCTCAATGAGTGTTTCGGTTTCACGAAGCACGGTTGCCGAGTAGGCGCCAGCCATACCACGGTCCGACGTCACCGCAAGAACGGCAACGCGGTTCGTGTCAGTGCGCTCTGAGGTCAACGGGTGTTCAAACCCAGAGTGCGTAGCCACGGCCCCAACAGCGTTGGTGATCGCATCCGCATACGGCTTGGTGGCGGCCGCGTGGGCACGTGCCTTACCAATGCGGGAGGCGGCAATCAACTCCATGGCGCGGAAGATCTTCTTCAGCGACTGAGTCGACTTGATGCGCGCTTTATAGACGCGCTGGTTACCGGCCACGGATCATGCCTTCTTCTGGCGGACGATCTTTTCCTGCTCAACCTCAGCCGAACCGTCCTCTTCTGGCTGTGCGTCGACGAGAGCTTCGCCGTCGCCCTTGATGAAGAGATTACGGAAAGCATCGACAGCAGTGGAGAGAGCCGCTTCGGTGTCCTTCTCAAACTTCTGCGTGGACGCGATGTTTGCAAGCACATCGGTGTTACGGCGCAGGTAGTCCAACAACTCAGACTCGAAGCGCAAGACATCCTCAACTGGGACATCGTCGAGCTTGCCCTTTGTACCAGCCCACACAGACACAACCTGGTCTTCCATTGGGTATGGGCTGTACTGGCCCTGCTTGAGGAGTTCCATAAGGCGTGCACCACGGGTCAACTGCGCCTTAGACGCAGCGTCGAGGTCTGATGCAAACAGCGCGAAGGCTTCGAGCGAACGGTACTGCGCCAGTTCGAGCTTAAGGGTACCGGAGACCGTCTTCATCGCCTTGGTCTGAGCCGAACCACCAACACGGGAAACCGAGATACCTACGTCGACCGCTGGACGCTGGTTAGCGTTGAAGAGGTCCGACTGCAGGAAGATCTGGCCGTCGGTGATTGAGATGACGTTGGTTGGGATGTACGCCGAAACGTCGTTTGCCTTGGTCTCGATGATTGGCAGACCAGTCATCGAACCTGCACCGAGTTCGTCGGACAACTTTGCACAACGCTCGAGGAGACGAGAGTGCAGGTAGAAGACGTCACCTGGGTATGCTTCACGCCCTGGTGGACGACGCAGCAACAAGGACACTGCACGGTAGGCTTCTGCCTGCTTGGACAGGTCATCGAAGACGATGAGAACGTGCTTACCCTCGTACATCCAGTGCTGACCAATGGCCGAACCGGTGTACGGTGCGATGTACTTGAAGCCTGCTGGGTCAGAGGCTGGAGCGGCCACGATAGTGGTGTACTCCAGTGCGCCTGCATCCTCAAGTGCGCCGCGTACCGAGGCAATCGTGGAACCCTTTTGACCCACTGCAACGTAGATGCAGCGGACCTGCTTTGTTGGGTCGCCAGACTCCCAGTTGGCCTTCTGGTTGATGATCGTGTCGATCGCAATCGCGGTCTTACCCGTCTGGCGGTCACCAATGATCAGCTGACGCTGACCGCGACCGATCGGGATCATCGAGTCGATAGCCTTGAGGCCGGTCTGGAGTGGTTCATGCACCGACTTACGCTGCATAACGCCGGGAGCTTGAAGCTCCAGGGCACGACGACCAACCGTTGCGATTTCACCGAGTCCGTCGATTGGGTTACCCAAGGGGTCGACCACGCGGCCGAGGTACCCGTCACCGACTGCAACTGAAAGGACCTCACCCGTACGGCGTACTTCCTGGCCCTCTTCGATGCCGGTGAACTCACCGAGCACAACTACACCGATCTCTCGGACGTCGAGGCTCAGCGCGAGACCAAGGGTCCCGTCTTCAAACTGCAACAGCTCATTGGCCATTGCGCTTGGAAGACCTTCGACCTGAGCAATACCGTCACCGGCGAGGGAAACTCGTCCAACTTCCTCGGTGACGACACTGGCAGGTTCGTAAGACTTCACAAAGCTGTCAAGTGCGGCACGGATCTCGTCCGGCCGGATCGTCAGCTCAGCCATTAGCTCTTCTCCTGTCGTGACTGCGGATACAGTCAACTTGGTTTGTCCTAGGGTGCCGGCGTCGCCGGCTGCGTTGTGGGGTCGTTAACTTGCGAGTCGGCGCTTTGCATCTGCGATGCGGGTCAGGATCGTTGAATCCACAACATCCGCACCGATCTGAATGCGAAGACCGCCTACCACCGCTGGATCAACGGTTACGTTCAGTTGCATGTCCTGGCCGTATTGCGAGGAGAGAATCGACTCGAGTCGATCAATCTGCGCTTCGGTCAGAGCCCGGCTCGTGTAGACATATGCAACCTTGCGCAAACGCCGTGCCGCTGCCATGTCCCCTACCCGAGCAAGTGCGGGAACGAACCGTTCGCCACGTGGGGCTGCAGTAGCCCGACTTGCCAGCGCAACGGTTACCGGATCTGCCTTCCCCGCAATCAGCTGGTTCAGCAGAGCAACGCGGCGAGCAGGTTCGGTGGAGTCATCAGACAGTGCCTGACGAACCTCACGCTGACCTACTAGTGATCGCCCGATGACGAACAGTTCAGACTCAACGGTTTCAAGTGCACCGCGTGCCTGAGCTGCAACCAGGTAAGCGTCGATAGCGAGCAAGGAAACGGCGTCGACGAGGTCGGACTCAGAAGACCAGCGTGCCTGCGCTACCGACTCCATGATCGAGACGGTAAGGGCCGCAAAGCCACCGCTCAAAACTGAACGGATAAGGCTAGCCTTGTCTGCTCCAGAACGTGACGGATCCGCAATCGACCGGCGCAGGGCCCCAGAGTCATCAAGTGCGTCGACAACGACGAACAACTGTTCGCCGACGGTCAGCGCGTCCTGGCCTGCAGCCTCGAGTTCAGCATCAAACTGGCTCTGAATTGCAGTAAGAGACGCCTGGCTGGTCCCGCGCATCACTTCCCCTTTACAGCGTTCGCTACCTGCGCAGCTTCAAGATCGTCGAGGAATCGGTCGACAACGCGCGACTGACGCGCAGCATCTTCCAATGATTCTCCAACAATCTTTGATGCCAGGTCGGTTGCGAGTGCACCCACATCGTTTCGAAGAGAGACAGCTGCAGCTTGACGCTCGGACTCGATCTGGCGCTTTGCATTTTCAACAATGCGCTCAGCTTCGGTGCCCGCCTTTGTGCGTGCTTCCGAAACAATCTGACCTGCCTCAGCCCGTGCATCCTCACGAATGCGGCCGGCCTCGGTGCGAGCTTCACTGAGCTGTGCCTTGTACTCGGCAAGAAGAGCGTCGGCTTCAGCCTGTGCTTCTTCCGCCTTGTTGAGGCCGCCCTCGATTTTCGCAGTGCGCTCATCGAGGATCGCGGTGAAGGTTGGCAGAATCTTCTTGTAGAAGAAGATTCCGATAACGAGCAACACCACAGCCGACCCGATGACGTCAGCTAGCGGTGGAATGAAGAGGTCAATACCCTTCACTTCCTCCTCCGCTGCTGCGACTACAGTCTGCGTGATGAATAGGCTCATGAGAAGAGGAATCCAGCAACGATGCCGAGCAGTGCAAGAAGCTCAACGAATGCAACACCGATGAACATGGTGGTGCGGAGCTGGCCAGCAACCTCAGGCTGACGTGCCATGCCCTCAACGGTCTTACCGATGAGAATACCCAGACCGATACCTGGGCCGAGGGTACCGAGACCGTAACCGATGGTCGCGATGTTGCCGGTGACCTCTGCGAGCGTGGTGGTGGTGTCCACTTGTGGATTCCTTCCGTTAGGCGCCCAACCGTTGGGCGTCGTGTGTGAACTTAAGTTGTTGTGCAAATGCGCCCATCTGCATGGACGCGTGTGGAGTTCCCCGAAGAGCGGTTCCCTGCCACGAAAGTTGAACTAGTCTTACGAGCCCCTACTCAGTGTTCTTCTTCGATAGCCATGTTGATGTACACGGCGGACAAAAGAGTGAACACGTAGGCCTGCAGACCTGCAACCAAGATCTCAAACAGCGTGAAGCCGAGACCCGCTGCAAGCGATACCGCAGACATTGCCTTCAGCCCACCCGCAGCTTCCACAAGGAAGAAGTGGGTTGCTGAGAAGCACAGAACGAGGAGCAGGTGCCCCGCGATCATGTTTGCGGTGAGACGCAGAGCCAAAGTGAAGGGCCGGAAGACGAATACCTGGAGGATCTCAATTGGAGTGATCAGGAAGTAGAGGAACCATGGCACACCCGGCGGGAACAAGGAGTTCTTCAGGTATTTGCCAACGCCAAACTTCTTGACACCCGAGGCGAGATAAACCACGTAGGTCCACAGCGCGAGCACCACTGGCATTGCCACCAGCGAGGTGCTTGCGATGTTCAGGAGGGGGATGACACCGGTGATGTTGAATACGAGAATCGCAAAGAACATCGTGGTGAGCATCGGAAGGTACTTGCGCGCACTGTGACCAAGAATCTCTTCGGCGATGTTTACTCGCACGAAGTCCAGGGCCATCTCAGCTACGTTCTGACCACGGCCTGGAACAAGCTTGGCGCGCTTGGCGGCAACCATGAACAGGATGATGAGAACAGCAGCGGCAATCACTCGCACCAGGTGGATGCGATTGAATTCAAAGAATCCATTGCCAAAGATAGCGGCCGGAAAGAACTCATGAATTGTGGGCGGGTGGAAACCGCCCTCGTCACCAGAGGCGGCGAGGTACTGGATCGTCGCTAGGGTGGACAGTTTAATCTCCCGGTTGTCATGGCACGTAGTGGTCTAGGACGGCTGCGTCGTCTATACCTGTGCCTATCCGTTATGGATCGCAAGAATCTTATCGCATGAAAGCCGCGTCACAGTGCGCCTCTCATATACAGGCACACTCAATACGCCCAAATGGTGGGTTGGTGGCCAGACCACATCAGGCTGTGCAGGACTGTAAACAGCGAGGTCCGCAGGTTTTCGTGGAACCTGCGGACCTCGCGTGATGAGTTCGTGAATCCTGTCACAAACTCCTATTTGTTGGGTTCACATAGGGCGAACGTCCCTGCGTTACCGCCCGCATGTCCAGTAGTGCAGAGCCAATTACACCAATAAGGACGATCACAGCAAAAAGGATTCGGTGGTAGAAATCGAAGGCTCCAAGCACCGCCATCGCCACCACAAAGACCAGCATCTTTGCCACCCACGTGCCCATGACAATCGCCATCGTTGTGTTCGGAGACTTATCCGCGGTGTAGATCATCGACCAAATCGTGGTTCCGGAGAACAAAACGGTGATAGCAACTCCGAGCAAAGCGCCCCACACGCCGGCAGCACCGGCTATCAGGAAACCTACTATCGAGCCCACCACGAGTAACGCAGCAACGAGCAGCCCGAGGTAGCGCAAAGACGACGTGAAGATTTCCCGGTTGACGTGATGTGGAATCTTTGGAAGGTCCGCAGCGCTATCGAGTGCTTCGTCGTTGTTGTTTTCCTCGCGCCCGTGTTCATCACGGGTCGATCCAGCCTCATTACTGAGCATTCAGGTGTCCTTTCGGGTGGTCCTCGGACCGAATCTTACGCGCCACAAGCGGCGCAAAGGTCACTGCAATCATGAGGATGATTGCTGCCAGACCAGCGTACGCAACGTATCTGAACTGGAAAATAAAGAGCGCTACTCCACCAAAAGCAAAGACCGCGGACCATAGGTACATGACCAGGACGGCACGGCGATGGCTGTGCCCGAGGTTGAGCAGTCTGTGATGAATATGTAGGCGGTCCGGTGCAAACGGCGACTTTCCTGCAGCTAACCTGCGCACCACGGCTAGCGACATGTCTAGCAGCGGCAAAACAAGGATAGCCGCCGGCAGGAATAGCGGAGCGTAGGCCGGAATCGTTGCCCCAACGGTGATCGTAGACGGATCGATCTGTCCTGTAACAAGAATGGCCGCGCTTGAGATCATGAACCCGAGCAGCATGGAGCCTGAGTCCCCCATGAATATCTTGGCCGGGTGGAAGTTATGTGGCAGGAAGCCCACACACGAACCCACGAGCGCTGCTAGCACGGTAATCGCTACCGAAGCGTATGAGGAGGGGTTGGTCTGCTGAGTAAGCAAGTAGGTGTAGACAAAGAATCCCGCGCCGCCGATACCAACGATCCCCGCAGCTAGGCCGTCCAGTCCGTCAACAAAGTTGACTGCGTTCATCACCAGCACAATCACAAAAACTGTAATGAACAGGGACAATCGCGGCGATCCAATAGTTAGTCCCGCAATAGGAATCGAAATAAGTTGCACACCCTGCCAGGCTACAAAACCTGCGGCAAGGATCTGTCCAACGAGTTTGGTCATCCAGTCTAGGTCCCAGATGTCGTCGGCAATTCCCAGCAGGCAGATAAAAGCTCCACCAATCACAATGCTCCACGCAGAATTACAGCCTTGCGCAGCGCATACCGCCATGTCGGTGGAAAACACACGTTCGAGGAACGGAAGTTGTGAAGCAAAAATGAACGCAACAAGCATGCCAAGGTACATGCCTGCGCCGCCAAGTCGCGGCGTGGGTATGGAGTGGACGTCGCGCTTGCGTACGGCAGTGACCGCCCCGACTCGCAGTGCGAGCAGGCGCGCAAACGGCACAAGCAAGTACGTTGCCATTGCCGAGATCAGCAGGACGAGCGCGTAGGCCTTCACTCGGCTTTAGCAGCTTCCGTACCGTTGTCGGATCCAGTTATGTTTGTGCTGTTTTCCGACGATTCTGGTTGATTCCCAGCCACCTCGTGCGTCTGGGTGACCTCTGCGTTGACTGGTTCTTCACCAAGGTCGTAGACGTGCGTAACCGTGCGTAGTTCTTCGATGGACAGCGCGCCTGCGCGAACCACACGCAGGTACGGTCCAGTGGCATCAACGATTGTTGACGAAACACCACCTGGGACCTGTCCCCCATCGAGGTAGGTGGCTACGGAGCTACCGAGTTGTACGTATGCTTCACGAGCGGTGAAAGCTGCTGGTTGTCCAGTTTTGTTTGCGCTGGAGACTGCAAGCGGTCCGGTGCGGTTAAGTAGTGCCAGTGCGGTGGGGTGGTCTGGCATGCGCAGTGCCACTGTGCCGTGTGTTTCCCCTAGGTCCCAGGCCAGCGAGGGCTGTGCCTTGAAGATGATAGTTAGTCCGCCTGGCCAGAATTTTTCGGCGAGCGCACGGGCGGGCTCGGGCACTTCTGTTGCAAGGGCGTCCAGTGTTGCCAGGGATCCGACGAGCACGGGTGGCGGCATTTGCCGTCCGCGACCTTTGGCAGCGAGCAGCGTGGCTACTGCGTCGGGGTTGAAGGCATCCGCGCCGATTCCGTAAACGGTGTCAGTGGGTAGCACGATAACCTGTCCGCGTCCAAGCGCGTTGACTGCCTCATCTAGCGCTGGCCCCCAAGTGTTGGGGTCGTGGGCTGGCGCGATTGATTCACTCACAGTGATGATCCTTCCAGAAAGGCAGAAGAGTTTCGGTATGCCACGACCATTCGCGGACGGTTGGTCAGGTCTACCCTAGTTTCCACACGGTCAAACAGACCGGTTGCTGTGACCATGTCGATGGCTGCTGGCCCCTGTACCTCAGCATGTTCCATAACGTATAGCCCGCCTGGACGCAGGAGACGGCCGGCCGCTCGGGTGATTCCGCGCGGCACCTCGAGTCCGTCTGGGCCCAGCCCGTAGAGTGCAATCTCGGGGTCGTGATGTGCCACTTCAGGATCTTTAGGTACTGCGTTTGGTGGGACGTATGGCGGGTTTGATATGACCACGTCAACCTGTCCGTTGAGGTGTTCTAGTGCGGTGCGCGCATCTGCGCGCACGAGCGTGACAGGGTCTTCATAGCGGGCGTTGTTCCGCTGCGTCCACGCAAATGCATCGCTGGACAGTTCCACGCCGTACACCGTGGTTGTGGGTAGTTCCGTTGCAATCGCTAGTGCGATAGCTCCGCTTCCCGTACATAGATCAACGACGATAGGGCTGGTGTGACCCGTAGCGGCCAGTACCGCGCGGCCTGGGTTTTCAGGGGTGCCAACGAGTTCGTCGATTGCCACCTGCGTTACCGATTCGGTTTCTGGACGTGGGGTAAACACGCCCGGACCCACTTCGAGTTCCAGGTAACGGAAGAAGGCGCGACCGGTTATGTGCTGAAGTGGTTCACGCGCGATGCGGCGCGCTAACGCGTCGAGGAACTTTGTGCGCTGGGTAGCGCCCTCGTTGCCTTCCAACCATGCGGGTTCGTTCATGAGTGCTGCACGGACTAGTTCCGCACGAGTTAGTCCGCGTGCATAGGCAAGGAGTAATTCTGCGTCTACTCGTGCGCTTGGCACGTCAGCGGTTGTGAGTTCGGCCCGAGCCCATGCCACGGCCTCGCGCACACTCGCACTTTCGAGCTGTGGTTGAGGCATGCTTATTGCCCTGCGTGGGCGAGGCGGTCGGCTTCGTCTGCGTCGATTGCCGACTGAATAACCGGCTGCAATTCACCATCAAGAACTTGGTCGAGGTTGTATGACTTGTATCCGGTGCGGTGATCTGCAATGCGGTTTTCAGGGAAGTTGTAGGTGCGGATGCGCTCCGAGCGGTCCACGGTGCGCACTTGCGAGCGACGCATGTCTTGGGCAGCAGCAGCTTGTTCCTCAGCGCGAGCAGCTAACAACCGGGCGCGCAGCACACGCATGGCTTGCTCGCGGTTTTGCAGCTGCGATTTCTCGTTCTGCATGGACACCACGATGCCCGTGGGCAGGTGAGTGATACGCACGGCCGAGTCGGTGGTGTTCACGGACTGCCCGCCGGGTCCCGAGGAACGATACACGTCGATGCGCAGGTCGTTCTGATCGATCTCGATCTCCCCCTCGTCCTCAACCTCGGGGAACACCAAAACCCCAGCCGCAGACGTGTGGATACGACCCTGTGATTCGGTCACTGGAACGCGCTGGACGCGGTGGACACCACCCTCATATTTCAGGTGAGCCCACACACCATCCTCAGGAGCCACGTTGCCCCTAGCCTTAATTGCAACTTGAACATCTTTGAACCCGCCCAAGTCGGATTCGTTGGCTTCGATGACCTCGACCTTCCAGCCCTTGTTCTCCGCGTAGCGGGTATACATGCGCAGTAGGTCACCGGCAAAGAGCGCGGACTCCGCACCGCCTTCGCCCGCCTTTACCTCGAGGATGACGTCACGCGCATCGTCTGGGTCGCGTGGGATGAGCACGCGGCGCAGTTTCTCGCTGGCTTCTTCTGCAAGCGCCTCCATCGCGGGGATTTCCTCGGCAAAGCTGGGATCTTCCTCTGCCATTTCTTTGGCGGCGACGAGGTCTTCAGTGGCGGTCTTCCAGGTCCGGTACGCGCTCACAACCTGGCCTAGTTCGGCGTAGCGTCGGCCTAGTTGGCGCGCTTTGCCCTGATCGGCGTGGATGGCCGGGTCAGCGAGTTGGGCTTCCAACTCGTCGTGCTCGGCGAGCAGCGGCTCAACAGCGGCGAATGACTGGGACATCTCACACTTCTTTACAAATCGTTGGGGGATATAGCAACAGCGCCGGCTCAGCACACCCACAATTGCCCCTGGAGAGGTTATTGCGGCGTGCTGGCCGGCGCTGTGAAGTCGCTAGTTCGTCTTCTTGCCGTAGCGAGCCTCGAAGCGTGCCACACGACCACCGGTGTCCAGAATCTTCTGCTTTCCGGTGTAGAACGGGTGGCAAGCCGAGCACACATCAGCGTTAATTACGCCGTCAGTCTTGGTGCTGCGGGTAACGAATTCGTTGCCACAGGTGCACTTGACCGTGGTCTCAACGTACTCGGGGTGAATGTCAGCCTTCACTGCTTTTCTCCTTGTGTTCGTGTCTCTGGGTCGTGACCTGTTGCAGCCGCGTGAACCAGAAACGGTTCCCATGCAACGAGCGCATGGGCAACACTTCATTCTTCCAGAACTTTTGGGTGGCTCAAACTATTCCGGAAAAGCAAGCACTGTGATTTCTAATACGTCGAGATAGTAAGAAGGTGTTGCTCCCCCGAAGTACTAGGAAAGCAACACCTTCTTACTAGGTCAGTACACGTCTGCCTGGTACAAACAAACTCAGTCTTCGTCGAAGGATGAGATCGAGTCCGGAGTGGTCTTTTGGATGTTCAAGAGGAACTCCACGTTCGTCTTGTTCTCCTTGAGCTTCTTGAGCATAAGCTCGAGCGCTTGACCAGACTCAAGCCCACTAAATACTCGGCGGAGCTTGTAGGTGATCTTGAGTTCCTCTGGGGAAACCAAGATCTCCTCACGGCGGGTTCCAGATGCGTTGACATCCACGGCAGGAAATACGCGACGATCCGCAAGCTGACGCGAAAGACGCAATTCCATGTTGCCCGTGCCCTTGAACTCTTCGAAGATGACCTCGTCCATCTTGGAACCGGTCTCCACCAAAGCGGAGGCAAGGATGGTCAACGAACCACCATTTTCGATGTTGCGCGCCGCACCAAAGAACTTCTTTGGTGGGTAGAGCGCAGCCGCGTCCACACCACCGGACAAGATACGACCGGAAGCCGGAGCAGCCAGGTTGTATGCACGGCCCAAACGAGTGATCGAGTCGAGCAGAACCACCACGTCTTGACCGAGCTCTACGAGACGCTTTGCGCGCTCAATGGCGAGTTCAGCAACGATTGTGTGGTCAGACGCGGGGCGGTCGAAGGTTGAGGCAATGACCTCACCGGCAACCGTGCGTTCCATGTCAGTGACCTCTTCAGGCCGCTCGTCCACGAGCACAACCATGAGGTGAACCTCTGGGTTGTTGGCAGTGATCGCATTTGCGATCTGCTGCATGATGATCGTCTTACCGGCCTTTGGCGGCGCTACGATCAGACCGCGCTGACCCTTACCAATTGGGGCAACGATGTCGATGAGGCGCGGGGCCAACTTGCTGGACTCCGCGTTCTCTAGACGCAGCCGCTCCTGTGGGTACAGCGGGGTGAGTTTGTTGAAGTCCGGACGATTGCGGGCTTCTTCCGGAGACATCCCGTTAACGGTGTCGAGGCGAACGAGCGCGTTAAACTTCTGGCGCTGGTTTTCAGACTCACGTGGCTGACGAATAGCACCGGTGATGGCGTCACCGCGGCGCAGTCCGGCCTTTTTGACCTGACCTAGTGAAACGTAAACGTCATTTTGGCCAGGCAAGTAACCCGAGGTGCGCACGAACGCGTAGTTGTCGAGCAGGTCCAGAACACCGGCTACGGGGATCAGCGCCTCGCCCTCTGGCACTTCGGAGTCGTCAAAAGCGAGCTCATTACGGTTGCGGTTGCGTGACTTACGGTCCCGATCACGATCGCGGTCACGGTATCGGTCGCGGCCCCGACGGCGCCGGTTGTTGCGGTCGTCGCCGTCATCGCCGTGTTCAGATACCCGGTTGTTCTCGCGCTGGCCGTTCTCGCGTGTGTTTGCCTCGCGTGAACCTTCACGCGAACCGTTGCGCTCGCCATCGCGTTCGGAGCGACGCTGCTCACCGGAGGACTCGCCCTGGGACTCGTTGCGTGCATTGCGGTTGCGCTCGTTGCGGTTGCGGCCGTTCTCAGAACGCTCCGAACGTTCACTACGTTCGGGACGCCCGGAGTCAGATCGCTCGGTACGCCGGCGCTCTTGCCCGTCTGCGCTAGGAAGCTTGATTTCAAAGTCACCAACGACTACGGCGTCGGTTGCGTCAGCCTCGGCGCGTGCGGGGCGCTGGGTGCGGTTTCGGCCGGAACGCTCACCGCGCTCTGTTCTTTCACCACGTTCTGCCCGTTCACCGCGTTCTGTTCGTTCGGCGCGCACAGTAGATTCGTTCAACTGCTGCGAAGACTTGGCGTCGTTATTGTTTGACGCGGTGGCCTCAGTTGCCTTGGCGGCTTTGGCAGGTGCCTCGCTCTTGGCCGGCCGCGAAGACCGCTTAGCGCCGCCGGTTTGGGCGGCAGAGATTGCTGAGACGAGGTCGCTCTTGCGCATTTTGGATGTTCCCTTAATGCCAAGTTGTCCTGCGATTGCCTGAAGTTCAGGGATGCGCAGGCTCGTCAGTGCGCCGGTAGAAGACGTAGAACCGGCTGGGGTGGTTTGTGACACGAAGGACCCTTCCCCCTCGATTTCGACCAGTCATGATGAGTGCTGGTCTCGGGCGGTAAATTCGCGCCGCTCATCGGGCTGCGAACCATGAATCAGTTACTTGCCGCGGCAACTTCGTGGGGACTTCGCACCAATCATTACGCCAAATTCTCGACGATGTGTGTAGTTGGAACGAGTATCTCTCGCTGGAGGACCAGAGAAACCGCACAGATCCCGTTGGAAATGGACCGTGCGCATTCACGAAAAGCGCTTGCCTTCACCGATCCCACGTTGGCTTACGAATTTGTAAAACCGGGATGATGTGGCCAGAGGCGGGTAAACCCTGCGCCAAGAAACTACTGCAACTATATCACCGCAGTAATTGCTCACGGTTCATGCGGTGCGTCACGTCGTCAATTTGAACCACATAACTGCGCATCTTGCCACAGGATCGGAGTGTTCCGAGCCGCTAAAACCTCTCGTAGCGTGCGCCCGAGTGTGCCAAACCTGGCGTCAGCACTCTCCAGTTCACTGCGATGTGCCGACCGTTCTCATCGCTCACCTCAGTTGCGGCCGGAACCTCAGCAAGGACTTGTGAGATAGCGTTCACGATTGCGTCTCGCTCTGCCACAGGTCCAAGCACAAGGACTGTTGGTCCTGCACCTGAGACGGTGGCTGCGATTTTGCGTGCGCGCAGTCCCTGCACCACGGCCCAGGTAGCCGGCATAACCGGGGCTCGGTACTCCTGGTGCAGGCGGTCCTCGGTGGCGTCAAAGAGTAGTTCCGGCTGGTTTGCCAGCGCATGGACGAGAAGGGCTGCGCGTCCAGCGTTGAAGGACGCATTGGCATGCGGGACAGCCAGTGGCAATACCCCACGAGCTCGGTGCGTCGAGAGCCGAGCCGTTGGGACGATAACGATGGGCTCGATCAGTTCACTAACGTTCAGACGCGCTGCTTGTGGCTCGTCGTGTGCCGTCATCCATGCGGCGGTGGCGCCACCATAGATTGCCGGCGCAGCGTTGTCCGGATGTCCCTCAAGTTGGGTGGCGAGGTTTAGCACCACGCGATCGTTCAGTGCGTCCGGATCCGCGATGAGCCCACGAGCTGCCACGAGTCCCGCAACAACTGCCGCGGCCGAGGAGCCCATTCCACGCCCGTGCGGAATATTGTTGCGGCATTCAAGGTGTAGTCCCACCTGGGGAGCTCCCACGTGGTCAAGGGCGCGACGAATCGATTTGACCACCAAGTGGCGTTCATCGCCGGGCACCTCGCCCGCACCTTCACCAACCACGTCCACTTGAACGTGATCAGATCCGAGGGCATGGACCACAAGTTCGTCTTCAAAGTTGAGCGCTAGTCCCAACGCATCAAAGCCTGGTCCAAGGTTTGCACTCGTGGCCGGGACTCGAACGCGTACCCGATCTGCTGCCAGTTTCATCGTCGCGTTTAAACCAAACCGAGCGCTGAAGCGATGGACATGACATCTGCCGTGACCTTCTGCGGCTCAATCTCGGAGCCGTCCTCGGTGCGTAGCGCCCAAGCCGGGTCCTTAAGACCGTGGCCGGTCACAGTGATAACGATTTTGGCGCCAGCTGGCACGAGACCTGCCTTAGCTCGCTTAAGCACGCCGGCAACACCTGCGGCCGATGCGGGTTCAACAAACACACCCACCTTGGCGGAGAGAATACGGTGAGCCTCAAGGATTTCCTCGTCGGTAACCGCCTCGATGACGCCGCCCGAGGTATCACGGGCGTCGATAGCCTTGTCCCAGGACGCTGGGTTACCTATGCGGATGGCGGTTGCAATGGTTTCCGGCTCGTCAAAGGGATGGCCCTGGACAATTGGTGAGGCACCCTCTGCTTGGAAACCCCACATTTGTGGCCGGTGGGTGGCCTTTCCAGCCGCCTCGTACTCCACGTAACCCTTCCAGTATGCGGTGATGTTTCCCGCGTTTCCTACTGGCAGTGCGTGGATATCCGGGGCATCTCCAAGTACGTCCACAACCTCGAAAGAACCGGTCTTTTGGCCCTCAATACGGTCTGGGTTCACCGAGTTCACCAGTTCAACCGGGTAGGACTCAGCAAGCTTGCGCGCGGCCACGAGACAGTCATCAAAGTTCCCGTCTACCTGAAGCAGCTTGGCACCGTGCGCAATAGCCTGGGAGAGCTTGCCCATAGCGATTTTGCCGTCCGGCACGAGAACCGCGCAGACCATGCCAGCGTGCGTAGCGTATGCGGCAGCTGATGCGGAAGTGTTACCGGTCGAAGCGCACACTACGGCCTTAGCGCCCTTGGCGGCCGCCGCCGAGATAGCGGTGGTCATGCCACGGTCCTTGAAGGAACCAGTGGGATTCATACCTTCAACCTTGAGGTAGATCTCGGCCCCGGTCAGCTCGTTCAGGTACGGAGCAGGAACGAGTGGAGTTCCGCCCTCCCCCAGCGTGACAATGTTGGTCTTTAGGTGCTCGGGCAGGAACTGTGCGTATTCCTTGATGATGCCTTGCCAAACGTGGGCCATCAGGATCCCTCAACTCGTAGTACGGACATAACTTCTTCAATAACGTCCAGATCGGCGACCTGGCGAACAGTCTGAGCGAGCGCTGCTTCCTTACCGGGGTGCGTGGTCACGATGAGGTAGGCCGCACCAGCACGGTCCGAACGCGGCGCCTGAGTAACCGTCTCAATAGAGACTTCATTGGCGCTAAACACCTCAGCAATGCGGGCCAGCACACCAGGCTTATCGGCCACGGAAAGCCTGACCTGGTAGCTCGTAATCGACTCACCGGCATCCAAGATGGCTAGGTCAGCATAGGTTGACTCGCCAGCGCCCTTACCACCAGAGATCCGGTTGCGTGCGGCCGAAACTAGGTCGCCCATAACAGCGGACGCCGTTGGCGCACCGCCTGCGCCCTGCCCATAGAACATGAGCGGCCCGGCGTTTTCCGCCTCCACAAAGACCGCGTTAAACGCGCCGCCCACAGTGGACAGCGGATGACCAAGCGGGACGAGTGCGGGATGCACGCGCGCGGATACGCCTGCGTCGGTTTGCTCGCAAATAGCCAGCAGTTTGATCACGTGCCCAGACTTTGCCGCCCACGCTACATCCTCAGCGGTCACTGCGGTGATGCCTTCGCACGCCACATCTGCCAGTGAGACTCGCGTGTGGAACGCAAGGGAGGCAAGGATCGCGGCTTTTGCCGCGGCGTCATGCCCTTCAACGTCCGCGGTAGGGTCCGCCTCCGCGTAACCGAGATCCTGCGCGTCCTTGACTGCCACACCGAAGTCCAAGCCGTGCTTAGTCATCTGGTCAAGCACATAGTTGGTGGTGCCGTTGACGATTCCGAGCACCCGCTTGACCCTGTCCCCGGCAAGCGAGTCTCGGATGGGTCGAATGATCGGGATGGCACCTGCCACAGCGGCCTCAAACGATAGGTCAACACCAGCCGCGTCCGCAGCCTCATACAGTGCGGGGCCTTCCTGAGCCAGCAACGCCTTGTTTGCGGTGATAACAGTGGCTCCGGCCGCGAGCGCTTCAAGGATCAGAGTCTTTGCTGGCTCGATACCACCCATAACCTCAACCACAAGATCTGCGCCACGCACCAGTACGCTCGCATCTTCAGTAAGGAGGTGGGTGGGGACCACGGGATCGCGCTTAACCGAGGCGTCGCGCACAGCAATACCTGCAAGCTCCAGTTTGGCACCCACGCGTGCGGTGAGTTCATCCGTGTGCTCAGTGAGAATACGGACAACCTGGGTACCTACAACTCCGCAACCCAGCAGGGCAACGCGCAGTACTGCCGGCGTCTGTGGGGTGGACACGTTGTTCACCTTTCGATTAAGGGTTCGGGCAGGATTCCTGCCGCGCAAGGCTAGGATACTTGGTCTCGCCAAAGGTGCGGATAGGGCGTTCACGGGCCGGGATCGTGGCGTCGTTTCTCGCACGATAGCCCGCCCCATCCCCAGCGCGAGCACCACCCCCAACGCACTGTGCGCTGGAACCCAGCCGGCTCGTCGAAAATGGTGTGGAACTGTCAGAAAATACGTGTGGCGCTGGTCCTAAGGACCAGCGCCACACGCCACGCATAACTAGCTACCCCAGATCCAGGGCGAGCAGATCGTCTTCCGTCTCGCGGCGCACGATGACGCGCGAGCCGCCGTCCTTAACCGCGATGACCGGCGGCTTGAGGATGTTGTTGTAGTTCGAGGCCATGGAGCGCCCGTACGCACCCGTGGCCGCGACGGCGATAATATCGCCGCGCCGCACGTCCGCTGGCAGGGCAACATCGTTAATCACGATATCCCCGGACTCGCAGTGCTTCCCGACGATACGGGCCAGTACCGGCGCAGCCTCACCTGCGCGGTTGGCTAGGCGGGCGGTGTACTGCGCGCCGTAGAGCGCGGGGCGGATGTTGTCGCTCATGCCGCCGTCCACCGACACATACGTACGCACGATGCCCTCGTCCGTGGTGACCGGCTTGACCGTGCCCACCGTATAAAGCGTGACCGTGGTGGGACCAACGATGGAGCGGCCAGGCTCGATGGAGATCCGAGGGATCGTAGTGCCGAGTTCCTCGGCCACCTGCGCCATGGTCTGCGCGAGCGAGTGTGCCAGCGCGGGGACGTCGATCGGTTGGTCCTCTGGAACGTAGGCGATGCCGTAACCGCCGCCCAAATCCAACTCAGGCATGACATACTCGGACGCCTGACGCACGGCCTCGCGCAGTTCCAGCATCTTGCGGGCGTTCAGTTCAAACGCCGTGGAATCCTGGATTTGCGAGCCGATGTGCGCGTGCGCGCCGAGCAAGTGCAACTGCGGGTACTCGAGCACCTTAAGCAGGCCCTCAAGTGCCTGACCACCCACGAGCGAGAGGCCGAACTTCTGGTCCTCACGGGCAGTTGAGATGAACTCGTGCCCACCGGCGTGGATGCCCGTGGTCACACGGACCATCACGGGAACGGGGTTGTCCGCGGTGCGGCCCTGTGCCTGCGCGAGTTGTGCGATCTGCTCGATCTCACCGAGCGAATCGGCCACGATGCGGCCCACGCCCAGGTTGATCGCACGCAGGATCTCCGCCTCGGACTTGTTGTTGCCGTGCAAGCCCATGTCCGCGCCGGGAACGCCAGCGCGCTCGGCCACTGCCATCTCGCCGCCCGTGCACGTGTCAATCCGCAGACCCTCCTCAAGCGCCCACTTCACCACCGCAACGGACAGGAACGACTTACCCGCGTAGTACACGTCAACGCCAGTTCCCACCTGCGCGAATGCCTCGTTGAAGGAGTCCACAAAAAGGCGGGCACGAGCGCGGAAATGCGCCTCATCCACAATGAAGGACGGCGTGCCGTGCTCTTGCGCGAGTTGGGCTGCGTCAATCCCAGCGAGCGTGAGCGCGCCATCCGCGAGCGCCGCAGTGGCAGGCCACACGTGCGCGGAAAGCTCACTGCGCTGAGAGGGGCCGCCGCTTAGGATCTCTTCCGGGTTTGGCCCGGTTGCTGCGGCGCTCACATGCGCTCCGGTGCGGAAACGCCAACGAGGGTGAGCGCGTTCGCGAGCACCTGACGGGTGGCGTCGTTGAGCCACAGGCGGGTGCGGTGCGTGTCGGTGACCTCGCCATCGCCCAGTGGGGTCACGCGGCATTCGCCGTACCACTTGTGGTACGAGCCGGCGAGCGCCTCGGCATAGCGGGCGATACGGTGCGGCTCGCGCAGTTCCGCGGCCTGAGAGACCACGCGGGGGAACTCGGTGAGTTGACCGAGCAGTGCCGCCTCCGTGGGGTGGTCCAGCGTTTCCGGCGCAAAGGCGTCCGCGCGGCGCACTCCTGCGGCCTCCGCGTTACGGGCCACGTTCACCGTGCGGGCGTGTGCGTACTGCACGTAGAACACGGGGTTCTCGTTGGACTGCTTTGCCAGCAGGTCAAGGTCAATGTCAATCGACGAGTCCACCGAGGAACGTACGAGCGAGTAGCGCGCTGCGTCCACACCCACGGCCTCCACGAGGTCCTCGAGCGTGACCACGGTACCCGCACGCTTGGACATGCGCACCGGCTCGCCGTTCTTGACCAGGTTCACCAGCTGGCCGATCAGGATCTGCAGCGTTTTTGTGGGGTCATCGCCGAACGCCGCGGCCACGGCCTTGAGCCGGCCAATGTACCCGTGGTGGTCGGCGCCGAGCATCATGACAATCTCGTTGAAGCCGCGCTCGCGCTTGTCCAGGTAGTAGGCGATGTCGCCAGCGATGTAGGCGGCGTCTCCGTCGGACTTGATCACCACGCGGTCCTTGTCATCACCAAACTCAGTGGTGCGCAGCCACTTGGCGCCGTCCTGCTCAAACATGTGGCCGTTGGCCTCAAGGCGCGCAATCGCGCGGTCCACCGCACCTGTGGTGTACAGGTCGTTCTCGTGGAAGTAGACGTCAAAGTCTACGCCGAACTCGTGCAACGACTTACGGATCTCACCAAACATGAGTTCCACGCCGTGCGCACGGAAGTATTCCTGGCAATCGTCCTCACTGAGGGTCAGCGGGTCTGGGTCACCGGCGTTCTTGGCACCCGCCACCACTGCATCGGCGATGTCCTGAATGTACTGGCCACCGTAGCCGTCCTCAGGTGCTTCCTGATTGCGAGCGCGCGCCACAAGCGAGCGGGCAAAACGGTCAATCTGAGCGCCGTGATCGTTGAAGTAGTACTCGCGGCACACTTCCGCGCTTGTTGCCTCCAGCACGCGAGCGAGCGAGTCACCCACTGCAGCCCAGCGGGTACCACCAATGTGAATGGGGCCGGTTGGGTTGGCCGAAACAAACTCAAGGTTGATCTTCTTGCCTGCGCCAGTAGTAGAGGTACCGTACGCGGCGCCCGCCTCAACGATGGTTTTGGCTAGCTCGCCTGCAGCAGCCGCGTCCAACGTAATGTTCAAGAAGCCAGGGCCAGCAACCTCAACCTTAGCCACGCCTGCCGTTGAACCAAGGCGCGCCGCCAAATCATCCGCGAGCGCACGAGGGTTAGTGCCGCCCTTCTTGGCCAACTGAAGAGCAATGTTGGTTGCCCAGTCGCCATGCTCACGCTGACGAGGACGCTCAACATGGACCTGCTCAGGCAGATCAGAAGCAGCAAGCGCAAGCACGCCGTCAGAAATTGAGGCGAGCAAAGCGCCACGGATCGCATCGGAAAGTTCTTGAGGAGTCACCCCAGAATTCTACCGGCATACGCAACCTCGACCCCACCGCGCCCACAGACTGACGCAACGGACGATGGAAGCCGGGGAATCGTCGAAAATCAAGAACCTGCCAGCGCAAAGCCCACACACAAGCCCAAACACAAGCCCGGACACATGCAAAGCGCTCCCCAAGTGCGCCTATAGTTGAGGGAGCGTTTCCGCCACAGGGGACCAAAGGCTCAACGACGCGCCGCACGCAAGGCAAGGTGAATCAGAAGACATGTCAGATCGTTCGAACCTCATCGAACTCGCAGTAGAACAACTACGCTCCCGCATCCGCTCCGGCGAATGGCAGGTGGGACAGCGGATCCCCACCGAACCGCACCTCACCGAACTACTAGGCGTAGGCCGAAACACAGTACGTGAGGCAGTACAGTCGCTGGTTCACTCGGGGCTCCTCGTACGGCGACAAGGATCCGGCACCTACGTCAAATCAACATCCGAAATGTCAGTGGCCATTGGACGACAATTCGAGGACGCCCACTACGTACACATCCTCGAGGTGCGCCGCTCACTCGAAGTTGAAGCCGCACGACTCGCCGCACGCAACCGCACACCTGAAGACATCGCCGCTATCAAACGATTCAACGACGACCGCCACGAAGCATTCCACGCCAACGACGTAGAAAAAATGGCGCAAGCCGATCTTGCACTCCACAACGCAATCGCCGCTGCCTCAAAAAACCCAGTACTCGCCTCACTGTATGAGTCATTGACCGAGGCCGTCAGCCAAACAATCCGCCGCAACGTGGAAGTGATTATGCGCTCCCACATTAACGACGACCATGACGGACTCGTTGAGGCAATCGTATTAGGTGACCAATTCCTCGCCATGGAGGAAATGGGATCCTACCTCGAGAATTACATTGAGAATCGGGCCACACCACACACGCGAGGTGCACAAGCAGTGCGCTAGTGCTGGTAGTCTTATACGCGGTTACGCCCTCGTAGCTCAGGGGATAGAGCGTCTGCCTCCGGAGCAGAAGGCCGTAGGTTCGAATCCTATCGAGGGCACCCCGCAAAGTGTCGGCTCGCGCAGTGCGCGGGCCGGCACTTTTTGTTTTCCCTCTCCACCGCAGCGCTGTCTCGTCAGGCCCGCCGTGCTGTCTCGTCACCCCAAACATACGAAAAATGCAGTAAATACATCATTTTTGATGTATCTCCAACAATTTTTCCTACAGTCTTGGTGAGGGAAGGCCATGTAGCCGGTGATT